>Ga0265797_10003837_pt1 | contig 23569 bp, 11 predicted proteins | sample P2T30metagenome_FD_192433 | JGI IMG/M metagenome (GOLD analysis project Ga0265797, IMG submission 192433) | Plant litter microbial communities from East Loma Ridge, Irvine, California - P2 T30 | ecosystem: Environmental > Terrestrial > Plant litter > Unclassified | place: USA: California... | reverse complement strand
TCGCGCTGGTGTGCGCGCTTGGCTACATGGGCCTGCGCACCATGCTCGGCAGCGGCACCGAAACCACCTTGAGCGCCTACAATGACGTCGTCAAACTGGCGCCCAAGCAGGCCAACCTGACCATCACGCTGCCGTGATCGCGCTGTCGGACCTGGCCGCGCAGATCGATGCACTGTTCGGCGTCAAGCTGAGCCAGCATGCGCGGCTGATCACGATCGCCACCAGCCAGGATTCGGCGTTGCCGCAGGCGCTGGTGGCCGAGCGTTTTACCGGGCGCGAAGCGGTCAATGAACTGTTCGATTTCGAAGTCGACGCGCTCAGCACGTCTACCGATCTCGATCTGGCCTCGTTCATTGGCGAAGAAATCACCCTCGGCCTGCTGCAGCCCGACGGCGCAACGCGCGCCTGGCACGCGGCCTGGCTCGGCGCCGACGGCGGCCTGGCGCGCTATCGGCTGCACTTGCAGCCGGCGCTGGCGCTGCTGGGATTGCGGCGTGACAGCTACGTCTTCCAGGACAAGAATGCGCGCGACCTGATCACCGAATTACTGGCCGATTATCCGCAAGTACAGTTTGAATTCGACGTGTCGCAGGAACTGGCGGTGCGGCCGATCTGGACCCAGTATCGGGAAAGCGATCTCGAATTCCTGCAGCGGGTCCTTGCGGCCGAAGGCTTGAGCTGGCGTTTCGAGCATGACCAGAGTGAGGCCGATTCGAATACCGATCGGGGACAGGCGCATGCAGTTGAAAATTACATCTGGGCCTCATATAAATGGGCTTGTCGACGTCAATCATGCTGACGCAGGAATCATGTTCAGGGCACCGATTTCAGACGGTCGCTCTGCGCTTGACATTGTATGCAAGACCATCTTGGAGCTGACAAAGTGATTCGACTTGCACTAACCTTGATGACTTTACTGCTAGCTGGCTGCACTGATGCCAGGCCACAGGCGAATTTGCAATTTCTGAATATTGAAAAAACGCGAGATTATGCGGAAATCAAATTTAACTCAGACATGAATCTCGATAAGATCTTTAAAGACAATAAAAATCAACGGCCCGTTCACAGTGAATTGATCTGCTCGCTAAGCGCAGATGCAAACCTTGAGTTTGATCATAGACTCACCAATTTCGCCAATGGGACGCTCACCGAATTTAGCGAGACCGCTGGGAAAAATAAATATAACTTTAAAGCGTCATTGCTATTTTGGCGCTCCCCAGCCGACGAGTCAGGCAGCGATACAATGCTTGCGGATGAAGAAGTAATCAACTTGCTTAGACAAACCAAGGAAATTCCTTGTTTATATAGAATGACTATTTATCTATCGGAACCATACTATACAAAAAAAATGACCGTGCCATCCAAAAACATAATTGATGTTTTGGAACCAAAAAATTCACCTTAATCAACTCAGCACGTATTGAAATCTGTGCGCGGCACCTACCGGCTTAATGAATTAGCTGCAAACTGCGGCAAGGCGTCAAAGACGCCTGATGCGACCATCGTCAGACTGCATCGCACTGAATGCTACAGGGCGATTACTACGGCCAGAGGATCGCTACCTGGATGGCAAAAAACCGATGCGACGCCGACCGATGTCGACCGCGCCGGATATGCGTTCGGCGCGGCGGCCAACGAAATTATCCTGGGTTCGCCCTGTTTCAAGTTGCTGCAATGGTCTCGTGAATGACTTCATCGGACGGCGAGATTTTTGGACGGAGTGGATGTCTGCAAATCATCTCCTGCGCCACTTCAAACTTCTGCAGACTGCAATCGGCATAACGGAAAATATCTCGAAATCGATGTTACCTGCTGAGGTTTATTCATAACTTCGAGCCTTTAAACGCTTCAAATTCCAAAGCCACGCCGCCATCAAGGCTTCCCAAGATTCTGTTCACCACGGCACGCCCCCGCTACCAAGATCACCTCCTGCTCCGCCTGTCAACATACATACTCTCGCTTTCACCACAACCACGTTTCAAATTTACAACAAGCAATCCAACTAAATTCAATGTTTACCCTTCTTGTTTCCCTCCCGATTAAGATCCCGGATTAAGCCAAGTTTTTAATAAGGAAAAACAATGAATACGAACCTGAAAGCGGGCGCGCGCGCCGTGCGCGGTGTTTTGCTTGCGGGGGCCTGGACGCTGACCGGTACGCTCGGCGCGCCGGCAATGGCGCAGGAAATCGCGGCCGAACTGCCGCGCGTGGAAGTCACCGGCTCGGCCATCCGCCGCGTGCAATCCGAAACCGCCTTGCCCGTCGAAATCATCTCGCGCGCCGAGATCGAAAAAACCGGCGTCACCACTGCCGCCGAGATCCTCGGCCGCGTTTCGGCCAACGTCAACGGCCTGACCGACGGCGCCAGCATCAATGTCGGCGGCGACCAGCGCGGCTTCAACAGCGCCAACCTGCGAGGCATCGGCACCTCGTCCACCCTGGTGCTGCTCAATGGCCGCCGCATGGCCAACTTTGCCTCGCCCGGCGACGACAGCGGCGTCGACCTGAACAACATCCCGGCCGCCGCACTCGAACGCGTCGAAGTGCTGCTCGACGGAGCATCGGCCCTGTACGGCACCGACGCCATCGGCGGCGTCATTAACTTCATCACGCGCAAGGATTACCAGGGCCTGGAACTGAACGTCTACGGCGGCAAGACCAACGAAGGCGGGGCCGGCAAACGCACCGCCAGCATCAGCGTCGGCAAGGGCGAACTCGAACGCGACGGCTACAACGTGTTTGCCGTGGCCGACTTCCAGCGCACCAATGCGCTCAACACCTCGCAGCGCAGCTTCATTCCCGGCCTGCAGGTCGAGCAGCGCCTTGGCCACCTGCTGTCGGGCTACACCAGCCCGGCCAACATCCGCCTCACCTCGAACCAGCGCGACCACCTGCAGGAACTCGGCTTCACCATCAACGGCCAGCCGATCACGAATCGCCTGATCAACCTGTCGGTGCCGGATTGCGCACCGCCGGCCAACGTCTACCTTCCGGCCGGCACCGGCGGCGTCGATGCCTGCACCTATAACTACATGGGCGACACCGAGCTGTATCCGAAATCGGAGAAAGCCAGCCTGCTCAGTCGCGCCGTGGTCAAGCTCGGCGGCGGCCACCAGGCCTATGCCGAAGTTGCCCTCAGCCGCGCCAAGACCTGGTACACCGGCTCGGCCGCGCGCGTCACCGGTTACCTCGACTACAGCCGGGTGCCGCAACTGGCCGGCACCGGGCTCGACGCTCTCGACGATGATTTCCCGGGCGAACTCGAATTGCGCATGCGCCTGAACGAAGCCGGCCAGCGCACCAGCGAACTGACCAGCGAAGGCATACGCTTCGTGGTCGGCATGAATGGCACCTTGGGCGGCTGGGATTACGACACCGCCTTCAACCACAGCGTCAACACCGTCAAGGACAAGGACACCCACGGCTACGTGCTCTACAACGAGCTGCTGGAAGGCATCGCCGACGGCCGCATCAATCCGTTCGGGCCGTCGAGCGCCGAGGGCCGCGCGCTGATCGACAGCATCCAGGTCAACGATGTGGTGCGGCGCGCGCGCGGCACCCTTGACGCCTTCGATTTCAAATTCTCGCGCGCGCTGTCGGCGCTGGCCGGTGGCGACCTGGCAGTGGCGATCGGCGGCGAAGCGCGCCGTGAGCAGAACCGCTTCACGCCGTCCGAGCTGCTGCTGAGCGACAACATCAACAACGACGCCGCGCCTGAAGGCGGGCGCGCCACGCGCGACAGCCGCAACGTAGCCGCGCTGTACGGCGAGGTGCTGGTGCCGTTCGCCAAACAGTGGGAAGCCCAGCTGTCGGCGCGCTACGACCATTACCAGCAAGTCGGCGGCGCCGCCAGCCCGAAGATCGGCCTGACCTATCGCCCCAGCAGCGCCCTGCTGCTGCGCGCCTCGGCCGGGCGCGGCTTCCGCGCCCCCACCATGAACGAACTGCACCGTCCGACGGTGTACAGCAGCACCGCCACCCTGCCCGATCCGGTCTATTGCGCCACGGTCGAGAACAATTACTCGGACTGCGCCGACAACTGGGACACGCGCCGCTACAGCAATGAGAATCTGAAGCCCGAGCGCAGCCGCCAGTTCTCGATGGGCGCCGTGTTTGCCGCAGGGCGCCGGATCAGCGGCTCGCTCGACTACTGGAACATCAAGCGCACCAACCTGATCAGCGAGATCGGTGACGACATCATCCTGGGCAACCTGGCCAAGTATGGCGACCTGGTCTACCGCGACGAAGACGGCCTGATCGACTACATCGAGCTGCGCAAGGAAAACCGCGGCGCCCAACTGGCGCGTGGCCTCGACCTGGCGGTCACGGTGCGCGGCGTCGAGACGGCGCTTGGCCGCTTCGGCGGTCGCCTGAACGGCACCTATGTCTTGTCGTCGAAAATCCAGAACGCGCCGGGGGATGCGTTCGTGAGCAACCTGAACCGCTTCGTCACCGACGGCGTGGTGCAGCGCTGGCGCCATACGGTCAGCTTCGACTGGGATCAGGGCCCGTTCTCAAGCAGCCTGCAGAACACCTGGTCGAGCGGCTATGAAGACCAGAACACGGCGATCAACATCGATGACGGCAGCGTGGTGGCGCAAAACCGCGTGAAGTCGTATTCGCTGTGGGATATGTCGGGTGCGTACCAGGTCAACCCGGCGCTCAAGCTGCGCGTCGGCGTGCAGAACCTGTTCGACGAAACGCCGCCGTACTCGAACCAGGCCTATTACTTCTTGTCAGGCTACGATCCGAGCTACACCGACCCGCGCGGCCGCCAGTTCTACGCCAGCGCCAACTATTCGTTCCGCTAAGGTTGAGCGTCAGTTTCCTGGCGCACCGGCCGCGGCGGCAGCTGCAGCAGCGCCAGCGCGCCATACAGCGGTGGACTCAGCACGCGTGACACCGTGCTCGAGACCACCGCGCATGCCATCAGGCTCAGCACCATGCTGTGGCCGTCGACCATTTCCATCACAATGATGAAAGCCGTCAGCGGGGCCTGGGTGGCGGCCGCCAGGAAGCCGACCATGCCCAGCGCGATCAGCGCCGCGCCGCCCGAATAGCCGGTCAGTAGCGCGACGTCGTGGCCGATCGAAGCGCCGATCGACAGCGAGGGCGCGAAGATGCCGGCCGGAATGCCTGACCACGCGGTCAGCCAGGTGGCGGCAAACTTGAACAGGGTGTAGGCGCCCGGCACGCTGGATTCGTTGCCGAGCAGGCCGACGGTGGCCTCGTTGCCGCTGCCGTAGGTGGCGCCGCCGCTGAGCACGCCGATCACGGCCACCGCCAGGCCGCAGCCGGCGGCGAAGCGCACCGGGTAGCGCGCGCGCCAGCGGGTCGGCAGATCCGGCGACTGGCCGCGCAGGCAGGTCACCAGCAGGCGCGCGAACAGGCCGCCGGCCAGGCCGCAGGCCAGCGCCACGAGTACGCCCGGCCCCAGCAGGGCGAGCCCGATCGGGCCCGGATGGATCACGCCGAAATGGGTGCCGTTGCCATACACCGAGACCGAGATCAGGCCGGCCAGCACGATGCCGGCCACCAGCAGGCCGCTGTTGCGCTGCTCGGGACTGCGCGAGAGTTCTTCGATGGCGAACATGACGCCGGCCAGCGGCGTATTGAAGGCGGCCGCAATCCCGGCCGCGCCGCCGGTGACCAGCAGCGCATGGGCGCTGACCCCGCTTTTACGCGGCAACCAGCGCCGCGCACTGAGCATGATGCCGGCCGCGATCTGCACCGATGGGCCTTCGCGCCCGAGCGACATGCCGCCCAGGAAGCCGGCCGACGTCAGGCCGATCTTGGCCAGGCTCAGGCGCAACGACACCAGCATCGGACGCCGCCCGCCCGAGAACGCCGGATCGAGCGCGGCCACCACCTGCGGAATGCCCGAGCCGCGCGCGCCCGGTGCGTAGCGGCGCGTGGCCCAGATGATCGCCGCGCAACATACAGGCGTCCACAGCAGTGGCGCCCACCATGCGACCCGGCTCATGCCGATAAAGGCGTAGAACGCGGTCTCGGCCAGCCAGGTAAAGCCGACCACCACCAGGCCGGCGACAGCGGCCATGCCGACCACCACGATGCGGGTGTGCCAGATAGCGGGAGAGGTAAGTTCGCGCCGTAGGGCGCTGCGGACGTCGTGCTGGGAATGTTCGGAAGACATGATGGCGGGTCACGGAGACAACCGTCATTATACCTAAATACATTTGTGCGAATGCTCCGATTCGATCGGAACACTCGCACAGATACAACGTTGTTACTTCGGTGCGTACATCGACGCGTACTTGGCGCCGAAATACAGGATGAACAGGTAGCACGCGGCCGGCAACAGGAACGACAACTGCACGCCCATCGAGTCGGCCAGCGCGCCTTGCGCGAACGGCACCAGGGCGCCGCCGACGATGGCCATGCACAGGATGCCCGAGCCCTGGCCGGTCTGCTTGCCCAGCCCGTGCAGCGCCATGCTGAAGATGGTCGGGAACATGATCGAGTTGCACAGGCCCACCGCCAAAATCGCCCACATCGCCATACTGCCGCTGCCGAAGACGGCCACCAGCACCAGTGCGATTGCCGCCAGCGAATTGAAGGCCAGGGTCTTGCCCGGGCTCACCACGCGCATCACGGCGAAGCCGATGAAGCGGCCGATCATGGCGCCGCCCCAATAGATGCTGACGTAGTGCGCGGCGTCGGCGTGCGACAGCGCCGCGATGTGCGACTCGCCCAGGAAGTTGATCAGGAAGCTGCCGATGCTCACTTCAGCGCCCACATACAGGAAGATGCCGACCGCGCCCAGCACCAGGTGGCGGTGCGACAGCGCCGAACCTTCCACTGCGCCGGCCACCGGCGCGGCGCTGTCTTCGGCGATCTTGGGCAGCTTGGCCGCCATGAACATCAGCGCCAGCACCACCAGCGCGCCGGCCAGTGCCAGATAGGGACCGCGCACCGACGCCGCTTCGCTGGCCGGGTCGATCGCGGTGCCGGCGGCAGCGCCCACCGCCGACAAAATCAAGACGCCGCCCACGGCCGGGCCGATGGTGGTGCCGAGCGAATTGAAGGCCTGGGTCAGCGTCAGGCGGCTCGACGCCGTGCGCGCCGGCCCCAGCACCGCCACATACGGATTGGCCGCCACCTGCAGCACCGTGATGCCCGAGGCCAGCACGAAGAAGGCGAACAGGAACACGCCGTAGCCGCTGAACGAGGCCGGATAGAACAGCGCGCAGCCCACCGCGGCGATCAACAGGCCCGTGACGGCGCCCTTCTGGTAGCCGATGCGGCGGATCAGGGCGCCCGCCGGGAGCGAGACGATGGCGTAGGCGCCGAAGAAGCAGAACTGCACCAGCATCGCCTGCACATAGGTCAGCGTATAGATTGCCTTCAGGTGCGGGATCAGCACGTCGTTGAGCGACGTGATCAGGCCCCACATGAAGAACAGGATGGTGACGATCACCAGCGCGCTGTTGTTCTTGCCGAGTTGCTGGGCCCCGCCGGGCCCGTCCTGCTGCGCCGGGGGCGCGTTGTATGCCATGTTTGCCATGCTGTCTCCTGGTATTGATTATTCTGTTCGTTGGCCCCGGGGGGCTTCAAGCAAGACGCCGAGGAAGTCCTCGGCGTCGATTTACTTCAGGTCGTCAGTTCGCTGATCAGCGCGCCATGCCGGCCGGCGCCGCCGGCAGGTCACGCGCACGCGTGCCCCAGCCCTTGGCGTCCGGCTGCGGCGCCAGGCGGTACTTGAGGGTGCCGCCGCTTTGCAGCTGCTCCCAGTCCAGCCAGACCCGCTCGACCGCGCTGCCGGCGTAGTTCACCGACTGCACGTAGCCACGCTGGCCCGGCTTGGCGCCCGGCGCTTCGATGCGCAGGGTCTTGCCGGTGCCCAGGTCGAGCTCGGCACTGGCGAAGCGCGGCGCATGCAGCAGGAAGCGGCCGCTGCCCGGCATGTCCGGATAGATGCCCAGCGCGCTGAACAGGTACCAGGCCGACATCGTGCCCAGGTCGTCGTTGCCGGTGACGCCACCCGGACCGTTGGTGAACAGCGTTTCGGCGCCGCGCAGCACGGTTGCGGTCTTCCATGGCTGGCCCATCAGGGTGTACATCCACGGCGCGTGCAGGTCCGGCTCGTTGTTCGGGTTGTAGCGGAACTGGGCGTAGTAGCTGTACGGACCGACCACCCACGATTTGCGCACCGCCTTCGGATCGGCCAGCAGCGCCGGATAATCGAAGAATTCGTCGAGACGCTTGAGCGCCTTGACCGGGCCGCCCATCGCCGCCGCCAGGCCCGGCACGTCCTGCTGCACCAGCCACTGGTACTGCCACGCCGTGCCTTCATGGAAGCCATGGTCGCCGCGCGGATCGTAGCCGCTGCCGACGTCGGCGAACCAGTTGCCGTCTGCGGTGCGCGGACGCGGGAAGCCGCGCTCGCCGGTCGGGGCGTCGACCACGCTTGGATCCCACACGTTCTTCCAGTTCAGGGCGCGCTGCGACAGCACCTTGGCGTCATCAGTCTTGCCCAGCGCCTTGGCCATGATCGCCAGCGAGCCGTCGGCCAGCGCGTATTCGAGCGTCGACGAAGCGCCGTGGTGCGGATCGGTGTCCATCCCCTTCGAGATGAAGCTGCGCTCGTGCTGCACGAAACCGTTCTTCAGGTAGCTCGGGTTGCCCGAACGGCCTTGCGGACGGATGCCATGCGGCGGCACGCCGAAGGCGTTCTCGCGCAGCGCGGTCCAGGCTTCCTGCTCGCGGCCCTTCAGCGCGCCGTAGCGCCACAGGTCGACCATGAACGGGGTCACCGGGTCGCCGGTCATGATGTTGGTTTCGAAGTTGGCATAGCCCCAGCGCGGCAGCCAGCCGCCCTGCTCGCGGATCTTCAGCACCGAGTTGGCGATGTCGCGTGCGCGCTCGGGGCGCAGCAGCGCCAGCAGCTGGTTCTGGGTGCGGTAGGTGTCCCACAGCGAGAAGTACTCGTAGTAGGTCCAGTCCTTGGCGGTATGGATCTTGTCGTCGTAGCCGCGATAGCGGCCATCGGCGTCGTTGCCGGTCATCGGGTGCAGCAGCGCGTGGTAGAGCGAGGTGTAGAACACGGTGCGGTCGTCGTTGCTGCCGCCTTCGATGCGCACGCTGGCCAGCTCGCGCTGCCAGTCGGCCTGGGCTTTGGTCTTGATGGCGTCGAAGCTGAGCGCCTTGCCGTCGGCCATGGCGTCGGCCTTCAGGTTGGTGCGCGCGCCTTCCTGGTCGACGTGCGAGATGGCGCTGATCGCGGTCACCGAACGGTTCTTCTTGAGGTCGAAGCTGAGCCAGACGCCGTGCGGCTTGGCTTCGCCCTGCTGGCTCGGACCGGTGCTGCCGGGCCAGCCGGCGCGGTCGTCCCAGACGCCGTGCGCCACCACCGGCTGGTCGAACGTCATGCGGAACCAGGTGGTGTACTTGGCGCCGCCGCAGAAGCTGCGGGTGACGATGCGGCCTTCGACGCTGTTGCCGTCGACGATCTTGACCTCGCTGCCGATCACCGAATGGCGCTCGTTGGCCTGGCCCAGGTTGAGCAGCACGTGGCCGGTGTCGGCGCCGGCGTCGAACGTGTAGCGCTCGGCCGCGGCGCGGGTCAGTGCGGTGGCTTCGGCGGTGATGCCGCCGTAGCTGGTGAGCTTGACCTTGTAGTAGCCGGCCTGGCCGACTTCGCCGTCATGGCTGTACTCGGCCGCGTATTTCTTGTGGTCGAAGCTGCCCGGCTTGGCGGTGTCGAAGTCGCCGCCCTTGCCGATGGTGCCGGTTACCGGCAGCACCGACAACTGGCCGCCCTGCTCCCAGCAACCGGCGCCGGACACGAACGAGTGGCCGAAGCCGCGGATCTTCTTGTCGGTGTAGCGGTAGCCGGCGTAGTGGTCGGCGATCGGGCTGACCTGGATCAGGCCGAACGGGGCCGAGGCGCCGGGGAAGGTGTTGCCTTCGTCCTGGGTGCCGATGAAGGTGTTGACCGGCATCGCGCCGGCGGGCAGCTTGGCGTTGGCGGCGGCGCCGGCTGCCAGCGCGTGCGGCGCCGACAGCGGCATGGCGCCGGTGAGCAAGGCCACGCTAAGGGCGATCACGGTGCGGCGGGCGGGCAAAAATGGGATGGAACGGATACGACTCATCACGATACTTCTCCTTCGAGCAGTTCGAACAACTGGTGCATGACCGCGGATTGGGGCGCGCTGGCGCCCGATTGCAGACAAGCGGCGGAGCCGGCGGCGAGCGCGGCGTGCAGGTGCGACTGGAGCGAACGCTGCGGATTCTGGGCAAGGCTGTGCAGCAGGCCGGCGGCGCTGGCGTCACCGGCGCCGACGGTGTCGACCACGTCGATGGTGGGCGCGCGCGCGTCGACGCGCTGCTCGTTCAGGTACAGGCTGGCGCCCTGGCCGCCACGCGTAAACAGGCACAGCGCGTCGGGATTGAAGGCGCGCATGCGCGCCAGTGCGGCGTCCGGTGCAAGGTCCGGGAACAGGCCGTGCAGGTCGTCGTCAGACACCTTGACCAGGTCGGCCAGGGATGCCATTGCTTCGAGCGTCGGCGTATAGGCCGCGTCCATCAGGTTGCGGAAGTTCGGGTCGAAACTGATCTTCACGCCGCGCGCCTTGAGCATGCGCGCCAGTGCGACCAGTTTCGCCGCCAGCGGCTGGCGCGCCAGGCTGATGCCGCCAAAATGCGCCCAGCGCAGGCCGTCCATCCAGCCGTCAGGCAAGCTGGCCGGGTCGAAATGCAGGTCGGCGCTGTCGTCGCCGATGAAGAAGTAGCTTGGCGGCTCGCTCTCGACGATCGCCAGCAGCGGCGAGCGCGGCACGCGCTGCAGCAGGCGCAGGTCAAGGCCGGCGGCGGCGCTGGCGTTCCACAGCGCGTCGCCGAAGCGGTCAGTGCTGATGGCGCCGGCAAAGCCGGTGCGCTCGCCCATTGCCGCCAGCGCGCGCGCCACGTTCCAGGTCGAGCCGCCCACGCGGCTGACCCATTCTTCGTTGCCGCGATGGATCATGTCGGTCAGCGCCTCACCGGCGCACACCATCGTCAACGGCTCATGCATGGTTGCCGCCTTCCAGCACCGCGACGATGTCGTAGCAGGCGCCCATGGTGTGATAGTCGACCTTGCCGGCCGGGCTTTTCTCGTCGCTCAGCTTGCGGTTTTCGCGGTCCAGGATGCGGAACCAGGCGCCGTGTTCGTGGTCGACGAAATGGGTCCAGCTGTACGCCCACAGGCGCTCGTACCAGACCCAGTACTCGTCGTTGCCGGTACGCTGCGCCAGCAGGGCGGCGGCGGCGGCGCTCTCGGCCTGCACCCAGAAATATTTGTGGAAGTCGCAAATCGTCAGGTCGGGCGCCAGCGAATAGGCCAGGCCGCCGTGCTGGGCATCCCAGCCTTTTTCCACCGCCACCTTGAACAGGCGTTCGGCGGTCGGGATCAGCCATGCCAGGTCATGCGCGAGCACGCCCTTGGCGCGCGCTTCGAGCAGCACCAGCAGCTTGGCCCACTCGGTGAAGTGACCCGGCTGGTAGCCCCATGGACGGAACAGGTTTTCCGGGTCGTCGATATTGAATTGCCAGTCAGGCTGCCATTCGGTGTCGTAGTGCTCCCAGATCAGGCCGCCGCAACGTTCGGCCTGGCGCTGGGTGATGTTGAAGGCGACCGTGTAGGCGCGCTCCAGGTAGCGCTGTTCGCCGGTGGCCTGGTGCGCGGCCAGCAGCGCTTCGCACGAGTGCATGTTGGCGTTCTGGCCGCGGTAGGTCGACAGCTCGCTCCAGTCCTGGTTGGCTTCGTCGGCGTACAGGCCGGCCTCGGCATCCCAGAAGCGCTTTTCCATCAGCTCGAAGGTTTCGGCGATCCACGGCTGCGCTTCTTGCAGGCCGGCCATGCTGGCGTGGGCGTAGGCCAGCAGCACGAAGGCTTCGCCATACGCGTGCTGGGCGCCGTCTTCGATCGCGCCGCCATTGAGCATCCAGGCGTAGCCGTCGCCGTCCGCGGCGCGGTGCGACTCGCGCAGGAAGGTCACGGCGTGCTTCAAGCCGTCGAGGTAGGCCGGGTCCTTGAACTGGCGGTAGGCCATCGCGTAGGTGAACACGAAGCGGGTGCTGCTGACCAGGTGGCGGTGGGTGGCGTCATATACCGCGCCATCGTCCTTGAAATACTGGAACATGCCGCCGGCCGGGTCGATCGCGCGCGGGTGGTAGAAGCGCATGGTGTGGCGCGCGTGCTCGAGCAGGACGGCCGGGCTGCGGAAATCTGGGAGAGTGGTCATAGTGATGTGTTGGGTAGGCGTCGGTAATGCGCGTCAGTCGTCGTAGCTGCTCTCGCGCACGATCATCTCGACTGGCAGGGTTATCTGGGAAGGTTGTTCGTCTGGCTTGTGGAGCAATGATTCGATACCGACCCGGCCCAGCGCTTCCTTGTCCACGCGCACGGTCGACAGCGGCGGAATCGCGGCGGCGGCGGCGGCGATATCGTCGAAGCCGACGATGGCCAGGTCGGATGGCACCCGCAGGCCTTCGTTCAGGCAGTATTTCATCGCCACCAGGGCGGTGCTGTCGTTGTAGCAGAACAGCGCGTCAGGGCGCTTGGGCAGGGCCAGCAGGCTGCGCACCGCTTCGATCACGCCCTCCTCGCCCTCGCCCATGGTCGGCACGTTCACTTCCAGGCTCGGGTCGGCGTGCACCTTGGCGTCGAACAAGGCCTGGCGGAAACCGCGGTTGCGCTGCTGGATGCTGTAGTGGGCGAGCGAACCGGAGAGCATGGCGATACGCTTGCGCCCGGTACGCAGCAGGTGCTGGGTGGCGAGATAGCCGCCGTTCAGATTGTCCGGATTGATCGACGTAAAGCCGCGCCGGTGCATGTCGACCAGCAGCATCGGCTTACCGACCTGCTGCAGCGCGGCCAGCACTTCGGGCTCGAAGAAGCCGGCGCACAAGATGGCGTCGGGCTGGTGCAGGCGCAACTGGTCGAGCACCGGCTCGGCCGGGCCGACCACGATCAGCGACAGCGCGATGCCCTCGCGCCGGCAGGCTTCTTCGGCGCCGTGCAGCACGGGCGAGAAGAACGGGCTCGAGGTCAGCGTGTTGTGCTGGCTATGCAGCAAGAAAGCGATGCGGCGGATGCGGCCCTTCTTGAGCTGCGCAAAATCGTAGCCCAGGCGCAGCGCGGCGACACGCACGATGTTGCGCGTGGCCTCGGTCATGCCGGCCTGGTTCTTGAGGGCGCGCGAGACGGTGCCGATCGACAGCCCGGTGGCGGCAGCGATATCGCGCAGGGTAACCTGGCTCAAGGCTGGGCCTCCATTGCCTGGCGCTGGCGCGGCAATCTGGGCGTCGCAATCAACTGCATGCTGGTGTCTCCGGTATCGGTTTAATAAACGCTTATGTCTGCGTCTTGAAGCGTCGGCATGTCGCCATGGCCGCGCTACTTGATAGACTGTTTTATATCAGTCGTCTTTTCACGGCGTCAACAAAAGTGGGCAATTCAAGGTGTTTTTAGCGGATTTTAGTAAACGCACGCACGGAATGCTTTCCGTACGTGCGTTGCCATAGCTGCCGCCGTAACTACACGTGTTTACTTGGCGCTGTAGTTCGACTGCGTAAGCGCGCCTTCGCTGGCCTTGCCCGGGCCCGATTCAAGCAACTCCAGCTCGGCCAGCTCGAGGGTCGAGCCGTTGTCGAAGCGCAGGCGGTACTCGCGGTAGGCGCCCGGGCTGGCGACGCCGAACGGACGCAGCTGCAAGGCCCAGTCGAAGCGCTCGTTGCTGCGCTTGTCGAGCACGGTCCAGCCCTTGCCCCCCTTGCCGCCACGGCCTTCGAGCGTCCAGCCCAGGCCCTGGGGCGCGATCTTGCCGCCGGTGATGGTGTAGTAGCTGATCGTGGCCGGCGCCGCCAGGGCGACGCCGAAGGTGGCGCGCGCCGGCAGCGTCAGCTGGGTCGCGGCGTCGTCGTCGAGCAGCGCGCCGGCGTTCTTGACGCCGGCCAGCGTGGCCCGGCGCGCACTGCTGGCGCGGTCGTGCAGCAAGGTCGGCTGGCGCCCGGCCTCGGTCAGCGAAGCCGGCACGGCGTCGGCGGCGCTGCCCCAGGTCGATGGCGCGCTGCCCATCGTGAATTCGAGCGTGGCGCCGTTGGCGATGTCGGCGTGAAGGATCCACGGCTTGGTCCACGGCTGGCCGTTGACCTTGAGCGACTGCACATACACATTGCGCGGGCTGTTGCCATGCGCGATCACGGTCAGCAGCTTGCCGTTCTCGAGGCGTACCTCGGTGCGCGCGAAGGCCGGCGAACCGATCACGTATTCAGGCGAGCCCATGCGCATCGGATACAGGCCCATCATGGCGAAGGTGTACCAGGCCGACATTTCGCCGTTGTCTTCGTCGCCGGCATAGCCCTGGCCGATCTCGCTGCCCAGGTACTGGCGGCGCAGCACTTCGCGCGTGATGGCCTGGGTTTTCCACGGCTGGCCAATCGACGCGTACAGCCATGGAATGTGGTGCGACGGCTGGTTGCTGTGCGCGTACATGCCCATGCGCACGTCGCGCGCTTCGGTCATTTCATGGATCACGCCGTTGTAGCGGCCCGAGAACTTGCGCTCGCCCGTTTCGGGGGTGGCGAAGAACTGGTCCAGGCGCGCCGCCAGCTTGTCGCGTCCGCCTGCCAGGCTGGCCAGTCCTTCGACGTCGTGCGGCGTGGTGAAGGCGAAGGTCCAGGCATTCGATTCGGTGTAGTCCGAACCCCACAGGCGCGGCTCGAATGTGGCGGCCGTCTGGCGCCACTCGCCCTTGGCGTCGCGGCCGCGGAAGAAGCCGGTCGCCGGGTCGTACATATTCACGTAGTCGGCAGCGCGGGCGCCGAAGTATTCGCTTTCCTCGCGGTAGCGGCGCGCCCTGGCCGGATCGCGCTCTTCCTTGGCCAGCGCCAGCCCCATCTGCGCCACGCCGAAGTCGTTGAGCGCGCCTTCGAGCGTCCACGACATGCCCTCGTGCACCGAGGCGTCGGCATAGCCGCGGTACATCGACTTGGCCAGTCCCTTGCGGCCGACGTTCGACACCGGCGCCACCGCGGTCGCGTTCTTGAGTGCCGCCTGGTAGGCCTCGTGGCCGTCGAAGTTGCGCACGCCCTTCATCCAGGCGTCGGCAAAGGCGACGTCGGAACTGGTGCCGACCATCAGGTCGGCATAGCCCGGCGACGACCAGCGCGCCATCCAGCCGCCGTCGCGGTATTGCTGCAGGAAGCCGTCGACCATCTCGCCGGCGCGGGTCGGCGCCAACAGCGCATATGCCGGCCAGGTGGTGCGGAAGGTGTCCCAGAAGCCATTGTTGACGTAGTTCTTGCCCGCCACCACCCGGGTCGAGGTGCGCAGCGGGTCGCCGCCGGCATTTTCGCTCGACCAGCCGCTCTGGTCGGCATGGCGCCAGTCGGGCTGGGCGGCGGTGCCGACGTTTTCGTGCGCCACGTTCGGGTACATGAACAGGCGGTACAGGTTCGAGTAAACGGTGGTCAGCTGGTCGTCGCTGGCGCCATCCACTTTCACGCGCCCCAGTTCGGCGTCCCAGGCGGCCTGGGCGCGCTCGCGCACGGTGTCGAAGCCGGCGTCGCCGATTTCCAGTTCCAGGTTGCGCTTGGCCTGCTCGATCGAGATCAGCGAGGTGGCGATGCGCATCCGCACTTCGCCGTTGCTGTCGGGCGTGAACTTGATATAGCCGCTCGGACGGCCGGTCTCGATGCCGCCGCTGTCGCGCCATGGCTGGTCGAAGCGGGCATACACGAACATGCGCGCGGCGCCGTTCGACAGGCCGCTGCGGGTATCGGTGTAGCCGATCAGGGTCTGGGTTTCCTGGTCCAGGGTCAGGCCGCCGCGCTGGTCGACGTTATCGAACAACAGGTTGGCGTCGCCCCCTTGCGGGAAGCGGAAACGGAACACGGCGGCGCGCTCGCTCGGGGCGATCTCGGCGCGGATGCCGTTGTCGAAGTCGACCCGGTAGGCGTACGGACGCGCTTGTTCCTGGTCGTGCGAGAACGACAGCGCGCGCGCCTTGCGGTCGGCGTCGGGCTGGCCGCTGGCGGCCGACGGCATGATCTGGAAGGTCTGGCGATCCGCCATCCACGGGCTAGGCTGGTGGCTGAGCGAGAGCGCCTGCAGGCGCGGACGGTTGTCCGGGCCGTTCTTGTCGCTCCAGCTGTAGAGGAAGCTGAGGGTGCTGGCGTCGGTGACCGGGGTCCAGAAATTGAAGCCGTGCGGCATCGAGGTCGCCGGCATATTGTTACCGCGCGAGAAGGTGCCGTTGGCCTGGGTGCCGCGCGTGGTCAGCACATAGTCCGACAGGCGGCTCGGCGTCACGCGCGCCTGGTCGGCGACGATGATGTCGTCGATCCAGCCGCTGGCCTTGGCGCCGCTGCCCATCGCCGACGGGCTCACTTCGAGTTCGATCGACTTGATGCGGCGGCCCTTGAGCTGGCCCAGGCGCACCTCTTTGTGGGCCCACTGCTGCGGGTACAGGGTCTTCGATTCGGCCTGCGGCGCGGCGCCGATGCGCACGCCGTGGTGGTCGTTGATCAACAGGCCCGACAGGCGGCGGCCGTCGTCCAGCACCAGGTCGAGCGAGACCCCGGTCGAGGCGGCGGTGTCGCCATCGACGATCTCGGGCAGCACCTTCCACGACAGCGTGGTGTTGTCGTTGATGGCGATGTCGACCGGGAACAGCTGCATGCGGCCGCCGCTGCCTTCGGCTGCGTAGTGCAGCGCGCGCACGCCGCTGTAGCCGGCCTTGGCCTTGGCCGTGTACGGACGCTCGGGGCCATTGCCGGCCTTGACGGTCACGCCGTTGCCGCTCAGAACAGCCGGCATCGGATCGGCGGCTTCGAACGAACTCGAGAACAGTGCCGGGGCCTTGGCGCCGGGCTTGTCGCTGCCGGTGCTGGCGCAGCCGAGCAGCAGCGTGGCGGCGGCCACCTGCACGGCGATGGTGCGCAGGCGCGGCATGGAAGAAATGGCGCCGGCCTTGCGCACGAACGCGTTGGCGTTACGTTGCTGTAGCGGCGAAGCGGCGATGATGACATCGTGAGCGGTTGCGTTCTGCGTCATGGTGCGGAAGGGCTCCTGTTCTGAGGGGTGGTGGCTGGCACGGCATCGGCCAGCGAGCGGATTTGGAGGGCGGCGCGCAAGGCGCCTTCGGTGGCGGCGGAGGTCACGCGCAGCGTGACGCGCTCGCCCGGGAGCACGGTGATGGCGTTGTCAGGCAGGTCGGCATCGAGCGCGCCGAAGTCGATCCAGACGCCACGCGCCAGGCGCGCCGCCGTGATCTCGAGCAGGAAGGCCTCGCCGTCCTGGCGCAGGCTGGCCTTGAGGCCGGCGTCTTTCCACGCGATCTCTTTGGCAGGCGCGAAATACACCACGCCGCGCGCGGCCGGTTCGCCTTCGGCCTGCAGCTCGAACACGGCGACGGTGTCGTTGGCCGGCGCCTTGCCGAGCAGCTCGGCGTCGCGGTAGTCGGCCACCCGGGTCGCCGACAGCGGCGCCAGGTTGACCTGCTTGCGCTCGTCGCGCAGCAGCTTGCCGTCCAGCGTCATCACGCGCGTGCGCAGTTCGCCGCGCACGCGATGGGTGCGGTCGTTGAGCAGGCTCAGTGAGGTCACGCCCTTCGGCTCGCGCAGCGCGGCCACGGCGACCGGCGCGAAGAAGCGGCGCGCATGGAACTGCAGCGCCTTGGGACGGCCGAACCAGTCGATGCTCGACCAGGACGCGCCGGGCCAGACGTCATTGAGCTGCCAGTAGAGCGTGCCCATGGTGTAGGGACGGCTGCGGCGGTGGTGCAGCGCGGCCAGTTCGATGCCTTCGGCCTGCATCACCTGGCTCAGGTAGGCGAAATCGCGGAACCCGGCCGGCGTGCCGAACTCGTCGTTCACATACTTCATCAGGCGCTCGTTGCCCTTGCCGGCCAGGAACTTCTGGTGCGCCTCGATCACCGGGCCGTCGATCTGCTGCTCGGCGCGGCTGGCGAAGGCATCGATCGTGCGCTGCACCGGCCACGCCTGCAGGCCGAACTCGGACATGAAGCGCGGCGTGATTTCCAGGAACTTGGTCACCGGATGGGCCGGGTTGCCCCACACTTCCCAGTAATGCATGTCGCCGCTGGCCGCGGTGTTGGCGACTTCCTGCAAGTCTTCGCCAGGCGAGCTGGACCAGTAGCCGATGCCGCCCGCTTCCTCCGCCACCACGCGCCGCAGATCGACCCCGAACAGCTGTACATAACCCTTCCACACCTGGTCGGCGAAGGCCGGGTCGGCGGCTTTCAGCGTCTTGCCATGCCCCCAGTACTTCCACGCGATCTCTTCTTCGTTATTGCCGCACCACAGCACCACGCTCGGGTGGTTGCGCAGGCGCCGCACCTGGTCGCGCGCTTCCTCGATCACGCTGGCGCGAAAGCGGGCGTCGTAGGCGGGCTGCATGCCGCCGCCGAACATGAAGTCCTGCCACACCAGCAGGCCCAGTTCGTCGGCCAGCTCGAAGAAATCATCGTTCTCGTAATAGCCGCCGCCCCAGCTGCGCAGCATGTTCATATTGGCGTTCTTTGCCGATTCGAGCACCCGGCGCAGTTGCGCTTTGCTCACGCGCGGCTGGAACATGTCGAACGGGATGGTGTTGGCGCCCTTGGCGAACACGGGAATGCCGTTGACGACAAAATAGAAGCCCTTGCCCTTCTTGTCCTGGTCGTTGCGCAGCGCCACGCTGCGCAGGCCTGTGCGCGCCGACAGCGTGGCCAGCGTCGCCTTGCCGTCGAGCGCTTCGATCTCGTAGCGGTACAGCGGCTGGGCGCCATAGCCGTTCGGGAACCAGCGCTGCGGATGCGCGACCTTGAGCGGCAGCTCGACCCGGTTGGCCCCGGCGCGCAGCTCAACGCGTTTTTGCGCGGCCAGCGTGCGCTTGCCGTCAGGCGCCGTCTGCCACAGGCGCAGATCGAGCGCGCCGGCGCGCGCCGCGTCGAAGGCGGCGATCGCGGTCAGGTCGGCGCGCGCGGCGTCGACCCGGTCCTGGCGCAGGTGCAGGTTATCGATGCGCACCACATCCCAGCTCTGCAGCACGACCGGCTTGGTGATGCCGGCGGTGACGTAGCGCGGGCCCCAGTCCCAGCCGTAGTGGTAGCCCGGTTTACGCACGAAGTTGCCGGTCATCGCGTCTTTCGGCTCGTCGCCGTAGGGCGATGGGTAGTTGCCGTTGATCTTGTGCGGCATCGCCTGGACCTGCGGCAGCATCCTGGCGATCGGCGAATGGAACACGATGCGCAGGATGTTGCCGTGGGCGCGCAGCTTGCCCTCGACCGGCACGCGCCAGGTGCGGAAGGCGTTGTCGGCATTCAGGATCTTGTGGCCGTTGAGCCAGACTTCGGCAAAGGTGTCCAGCGCTTCGAACACCAGCTCGCTGCGCGCGTGGCGCAGCGAATCGCGCGGGGCGTCGAAGGTGGTGCGGTATTCCCAGTCGGCCAGGCCGATCCATTGCAGGCGCGCCTCGGGCGCGCCGACATACGGGTCGGCAATGAGCTTGTGGGCCAGCAGGTCGGTGTGCACGGTGCCGGGCACGCTCGCCGCGCGCGACGGCGCCGCTTCCGGATGGGCGGCGGCCTGGGCGTGACCGGGCGCCATGCGGAAGGTCCAGCCCTTGTCGAGCACCAGCCGGGTGCTGCCGACGGCGCTGCCGGCGGAAACGCTGTCGGCCAGTGCCGACCCGGCCATCAGGACCAGTGCCAGGGATAACAGGGTGCGCGCCAGGGCGCGCATGGTTGCGATGTGATTCATGCTGCGGGCGCCTTCCAGTAGCGGTCGATCCATTCCTGATGGCTGGGCATGCTGGCCACGGCGCCGGCCAGCGTCGCGCGCACGCCGTCGACATGCTGCTGCAGCCGGTCGTCGGGCAAGCCGTCGACCATCGGGTGATAGTTATGCGGCACGATGCCCTGCCCCAGCATCACCTGCACCCAGTTCGGCAGTGCGAAGAAATCCTCGCCGTGGCGCAGATAGCGGCCGTCGCTGCGGAACAGTTCGATCGCCTCGTGCAAGCTGTCGGGAATCGCCATGGTGCGGCAGGCGTGCCAGAACGGCGTGTCGTCGCGCTCGGTCGCGTGGTAGTGCAGGATCAGGAAGTCGCGGATGCGTTCATATTCGAAGGCCGATTCGCGGTTGTAGCGTTCGGCCAGCAGCGGATTGAAGTCGCGCCGCGGGAACAGGTTCAGCAGGCGTGTGACGCCGGACTGGGCCAGGTAGATGCTGGTCGATTCGAGCGGCTCCAGAAAGCCGCTGGCCAGCCCCAGCGCCACCACGTTCTTGTTCCAGAATTTGTTGCGCATGCCGGTGGTAAAGCGCAGCTGGCGCGGCTCGGCCAGCGCCTTGCCATCCAGGTTGGCCAGTAAGGTGGCGGCCGCTTCGTCGTCGCCAATATGGCGGCTCGCATACACGTAGCCGTTGCCGGTGCGATGCTGCAGCGGAATGCGCCACTGCCAGCCGGCCGCGCGCGCGGTGGCGCGGGTGTAGGGCGTGATCGGCTCAACCCGTTCGCTGGGCACCGCCAGCGCGCTGTCGCATGGCAGCCAGTGCGACCAGTCGCGGTAGCCGGTGTTTAACGTTTCTTCGATCAGGAGGCCGCGAAAACCCGAGCAGTCGATGAACAGTTCGCCGTCGACCACGCGCCCATCGGCCAGCGTCAGCGACTCGACGAAACCGTCGCCGGCGCGTTGCTTTACTTCTGTAATAGTGCCTTCGATGCGCTGCACGCCACGCTGCTCGGCCAGTTCGCGCAGGAAGCGCGCGTACAGGGTGGCGTCGAAGTGGTAGGCATAGGCAATCTCGGCGAGCGGCGAATCAGGCCCCGCATTACGGTCGCCCGGCGCGAATTTCCCCAGCGGCGCCATCACGGTCTGGGCCGAGTACTGGCCGATCGGACCGGCCTTGCCGGCCAGGCGCTGCTTGAGCCAGAACTGGTGGAACGGCAGCGGCCCCAGCGAACGGCCGAGGGCGCCGAAACCGTGGATATAACTGTCGCCGATGCGGCCCCAATCGTTGAACTGGATGCCGAGCTTGGCGGTAGCCTGGGTGCGCTTGACGAATTCTGCTTCGTCGATGCCCAGCCATTGACTGTTGAACTGACGCAGGTGGGGCACGCTGGCTTCGCCGACGCCGACGATGCCGATTTCTTCGGATTCGATCAGGCGGATCGTGCTGCCCTTGCCGAGGTAGGTCGCCAGGGCCGCGGCGGCCATCCAGCCCGCGCTGCCGCCACCGACGATCGTGATGGCGCCGATCCGCGAAGCGGTGGCGTGATCGTGAGGATTCATTGCATATCCATGGAAGAAGACCTTGTCCGGCGAACGGGCAAGGCCATGGAAAATGCCTCCCCGCCCTGCGTGCAAAGCTTCTTGCGCGCAGGACGGGGAGGTGCGCTGCAGACTTAGAACTTGTAGTTCAGGCCCATGTACGCGACGCGGCCGGTGTAGCCGCTCGAGTAGTAACGCGCCTTGGTGTCGTTGCCCAGGCGGGAACGCGACTCTTCTTCGGTCAGGTTGAGCACCGATGCGGTCAGGCTCAGCTCCTTGGTGAAGTTGTAGGAGGCGTTCAGGTCGACCTGGCTATACGGCTCGTCATACACGTTCAGACCGTTGACCAGACCGTTGACCACTTCGCCGCGACGGTTGTACGACGCGCGCAGCATCATCTGGTCGTTCGAGTAGAACACCGTCAGGTTGGCCTGGTTCTTGGCGCTGCCCACCAGTGGCGAGGTGCCGATTTCGCGGCCATCGGCCAGGGTGATCGCGGCCTGGTTGGTCTTGTTGTACGTGTAGTTGGCCTGGACCCCGAAGCCGGAGTCGAAGGTGTGCTGCGCGTACAGTTCGATACCCTTGGAGACCGCATCGCGGCCACCGGCGCTGGTAGCGTAGCTCTGCACCGCCACCGACTGGCCGCCGATGTCGAGCGTGACGTCACGCACCACCGGCACCGCGAAGTTGCTCACGTTCTTGCGGAACAGGCCCATGCCGAGCACCGAGCCGCGCTGGAAGTACCACTCCAGGCCCAGGTCATACTGGGTGGCCTTGTAGGCGTCGAGTTCCTTGTTGCTGCCCGAACCGAACCAGCCGACCTGGTCGCCGCCACCGATATAGCGGCGGTCGTTGACGTATTCCTGGCTGAAGTTGCGCAGGCTGCCCGGGGCGGCGATCGCGTTGTAGCTCGGACGCGCCACCACTTTCGACGCCGCGCCACGCAGCAGCAACGTGTCGGTCAGGTCGAATGCCAGGTTCATGCTTGGCAGGTAGTCGGTGTAGGTGCGATCCAGCGAGCTGATCACGTAGGTCGAGATGTGGCCGCTGTTCGGATTGGTCTTGCTGTCCGGCACGGTGGTGAAGCCGCTGGTGCAGCCCGAGCCGGCCGGTGCGCCGGTCGCTGGCGCGCCGCCTGCCAGGCATGGCGCTGGCGAGCCGTCAGCACCGTTGAAGAAGTAGTCGTTGTAGTAATCGACCTGGTCGGTCGAATCGGCGTGCTGGCGGGTACGCACCACGCGCATGCCGAAGTTGCCGCGCAGACGGTCGGTCTTGATATTGGCCTGGACGTACATCGACGTGATCTTTTCGCTGACGTTGTAGACGAAGTTGTCTTCGTTACGGGTCTGCATGTCGCCGTAGGTGCTGTTCAGGTACTGGATATAGGCCGGGTAGTTGATGCCCGGGAAGGCGCTGGCCTTGACGCCATTGGTCAGGTTGCCCAGCTCTTCGCTGTACAGGAACTCGGGACGGAACTTGTTGGCGTTGACGTCGCAACCGTTCTGGAAGCGGTTGTCGTACTCGCTCTTGTCGGTACCCTGGCAAGCCCAGTAGTTGTTACCGGTACGGCGGTTGGTGCCGCCATCGCGGTACTTGCCACCGAACTGGACCGAATCGAGCCAGCTGCTGTTGTCGACGTGCCAGGTGAGGTCGGTCTGGGCGTAGTTCTGGTCGGTCTTGTTGCGGGTCCACGACGAGCTGGTCGAACCGAGGTCGATCTCGCCGATGCCGTTGCGCAGGTTGGCCATCAGGTCTGGCGAGAAGGTCATGGTCGGGGTCTTGCCCGACAGGTCCCATGCCGAGTAGCTGTTGCCCAGGCTCCAGCTGCCGTCGGCGTTCTGGCGGCGTGGCTTGATCGGCATGCCGAGCGACATTTCAGGACCGCCCTCGGCCCAGGTGCGGCCGGCCTTGAAGGTGGCGTCGAGCGACTCGCCCTTCCATTCGACTTCGAAGTCGGCGGTCTGCGACAGCGCTTTTTCGCGGTTGTAGTTGCCGGCGATCTGCGGGGTCGGGATGGTGCAATCGTCCGGACCGAAGCCGCCGGTGTTGGTCAGCCCACCGGCCGCGGCCTGCGCCGAGTTGCAATAATAGTTCTTGCCCGGACGCGCGCTGTACTGGGCGCCGGTGACGATGGTGCCGCTCGGATCGAACGTCAACTTGTCGAGCAGGCGGCCGCCCGGCCAGTTGCCATCGCCGTCGAAGCGCGCGATGCTCCACTCGGGAATCTTGAGCGAGTTGGTCTGGGTATTCTGCTTCAAGTCGAAGCGGAAATAGTTGGCCGTCATGTTCAGGTT
>Ga0265797_10003836_pt1 | contig 23578 bp, 23 predicted proteins | sample P2T30metagenome_FD_192433 | JGI IMG/M metagenome (GOLD analysis project Ga0265797, IMG submission 192433) | Plant litter microbial communities from East Loma Ridge, Irvine, California - P2 T30 | ecosystem: Environmental > Terrestrial > Plant litter > Unclassified | place: USA: California... | reverse complement strand
TACGCTATGCAAAAAAAAACACTAGCCAAAATGCCCACCACTCAAACCTTCACCATCAGCTTCGTGCCAACCTTCAAGAATCGCACGACGAAGAAGATAGCCCCAGCCGCAAGCAACGTCGCGCCACTGTAGGCCCACGTGCCGGTCCAGTTCAGATTCTCGGGATCAGCCTGCAGAATACCTCCACCACCGGGTCCACCAGCAAGTACACCAAGAGCAATAACGGCGAAGCCCATGCCCAGGCGGGTTCCCAGCTTGGTCTTGTCAGCGGTCAAGCTGAAGAAGCAGACCGGCGGCAGTGCGATGAAGATCCCGGAGAAGAAGCCGAAGAGCAAGGCTTGTACTACCAGGCCGCCGAGGCTGTCGACCGCAATGTTGCAGAAGACAAGAATGGCGCAGATAAAGGCGCCAGGGATGATGACGTTTATCGGACCGATCTTGTCGGAGAGGATATTGGGTAGTGTTCGTCCGAATACTGATCCGGCGTTCAGGATCGGGACGAGGTAGAACGACATCGATGAGTTGGTGATGCCGGTGACCTGTCCGAAGAATGACACGTAGAAGAGCTCAACGTAAAGACCGATGAAGCCAATCATGGCTCCGACAACGAATGTCATAAACGGTACGTCGGCGAACACAGTCGTGTCGAGCAGAGAGCGAGCCTTGGGTGGCTGCACGCGCATCTTCATGACGAAGATGGGAATGAGCAGAGTGGCGAAAGCCATGAATCCAAGAACGCGAACAGACCATCCGAAGCCAATTTGTGGCAGCAAGCGGTAAAATACAATAGGGTAGATAATACCTGCCGACAGGTTAGCGTTTGCATTCGAATTGAATGTGGAAATGTAAACTTACCTCCCATACTGCTACCAGCAGCTGCAAGACCGATGGCCAGACCAATCTTCGTGCTGAAATAAGTAGGCAGAATCGCGACAGAGGGCACGAAAAGCATGCCGCCACCGAGTCCGATGCAGAAGCCTTGAGCCAGCATCGCTTGCCAGAACTCCTTGCAAAGACTAAGCATCATGAAACCGAATACCACACCAAAACTGCCGATGAGCAGAAGAAGTCGTAGGTATCCGCGATCAAAGACCGGTCCAGTGCAGGCGCCGACTAAGAGGACGCATACTGACCTGTAAAATAAGTTAGTCCATCAGACCACTTAGGGCGAGAATCATGTCAACTCACTGTATCGATCCGATCCATGAGATATTCGACGAAGTCTCCGTGAAGAGGTCGCCTGATTCGTAGTATGTTTGGAATACACCGAAGGTGTTCAGAATGCCCTATAGTATCGTTAGTACTCAGCTCGATGATATGATGTCTGTTGACCAAGAACATCCTTTGACAACCTATAACACATACCCAAGTATTGAAGAACAAGAAGAAACCGCCAAGGACCTGCAACCATGCAGTGGTTCCTCCGTTCGGTGGCGGGCCACCCGGTGGTCCACCCGCAGGCTTTGGCTGTTGAGGGATGTTTGCTTCCGCTTCTGCTGTCTTCTCAAAAGGCTCGCGGTCGTCCACATTCGATGAAGACATGTCGTCCGAAGACTTGGCGTCTGGGAACGATGATATGGGCGAGTTCTCGTGTTGTTTGTGATAGGGCTCAGCGGCCATGACGACGTTCAAGCTTCTGCCAAGGGAGTTTGACGCTGGCGGCTAAATGGGGTTGTATCCGTGAAGAGTAGTTGCGCTGCGATACCAGGGCAGTTCGGGATATGCCAAATGATTAAAGTTACACGTCGGTGTGACAAGAGCGTCGTGCAGCACGCGTCGATGGAAGTAATTTGGGCAAACAGTATTAGAATAATAAGCAAATGGCCAAGCCGTTTAATATGCCGCCCCTGGGCGCCTGCTGGTAATGATGCAGTGAAATGAGTTAGAGCCGCGTTTTCGGACCCCGTAAAATCCGATTCTACGAGCCGAATACCGAAGCTGCGAGTTCATCAAAACACGGGTTGAGGACTTAAGGAAAGCGCAATTTGCGCTCCCCACTTCCTCCCTCCTCGCTCTCGCGTTGTTCTTTGCGGGAAGATGGTCGTTGAGTGCTGAAACTACTGGCTGATGTGAGACATTCTTACTGCTCTAATGCGAGATAACGCGTGCATCCTCCATGCATTACATCGCGTGAATCGATGGCGTCATTGGCACGGAAAGGTTCAGTCGACACGTGCGGCAATCTTCACAGTTGGTGGTGGCTCCGTATTACCGATCGACGAATGCCCTCCAAGCTCATGTCAAGTGAAGTATCGTTTATCGCACAACAAGCTCGCGGTCTAGGTTCAAACCTCGTACTGGCATCCTGGCGACATATCGAAATGTACCGACTTTGAAGCTAGACCGCGAGACAAGGCACCGTAGAGGTTCTTTGTCCGCACTGCAATGCACACAACACAACGCCATTGTGGCCTTTCACCCGACGCCTTCAAGTTCATGACAACGTCTACAAAGCGCTGCCGATGTCTCTCAACCTACCACCTTGCATCTGTCAACCATCACAGCACCCACGACCAGGATGTCGACCTCGCACGCAACTAACACAGCACAGGGATCTTCCCGCCTGCTGACTCTACCAGCCGAACTGCGCAACTCGATCTATGAGTACGTGTTCGCCGACGTCCAGGGCAACGTCTGCATCGACCTGGAGCGCGCCGACAAGAAGAAGACCCGCAAGGTAAGCAGCAAGAAGCCCAAATCGACTCCCAATCCCGACGAGACCTCTCGTCTCAGCTTGTTGCTCACATGCAGGAAGATCAACACCGAGGCGTCTGGCATCGCCTTCAGTAAAATGTCCATGTCGATCGACAACGTGTTTCCTGTAACACAATACACCGACATCCGTGGTAAGGTATCGCTGGCGGACGGCGGCGAGCGTCTTGCCATGATCTTGGGAAAAGTCACCAAGACCTTCCTCGGCGGCAACCTGGGAGCCGTTCCGGCCATGGTTTTCCCCAGCACCGAGATTGTTTTCGAGCTGGTCAAGTGCAACAACCACATGATGGACATCCAACGCCCCACCGACTTCTGCACAGCCAACTGCGCCTTGTATTCTCACTATCAGGGTGTGGTTCACACTCTGTTCCACAACGTGCGACGCATCGTTGTCGGTGGAGAAGAATTCTTCGGAGGATACTATGAGTACTTGTCCGAAGGGGCGTCTTGGCTCTCTATCACAATGGAGCCCAGGGACTTGAAAGGTGTTCTCAATGTCTTCTCTAACCTCGAGGAGATCGTGGTGCGTCGTGAGTGTGGCGAGCAGGTCTCCAAGGTGGTCGATGGTAAGGTCTACGCTGCTGAGTCTGGGATGCCAATGCGTGGGATTGATGACTGGGCGTGAATTGGGAGGCACAGTGTCCCCAGACTCCCAGAAGGCTTATGTTGCGATAAAGTCTCCACTGTGGGCTTTCAAAAGTGGATTCCGGCTCTTTGAACGATCCCCTTGCGCGCTCTCGGCCGATCGGACCGGAGGTAAGGTTCCTTGCTTCTCGCCTCAGTACCTCCAATCATCAAATCTGGTCTGCCAGTACTATCTGCTTCATAGAGTTAATAAGATTACTGTTTACCGTTGAGAGTCATACACAAGTGTCGCCATAACTGTGAACCGAAATTTTTACGAATGCTGTAGTCTTGCCGTCCCAGATTTGTCCAACTCTGTTATCCACATGTACTTAGAAACCATCGCCCTCCTTCCACGGCCGACCGGCAACCATAGCTCGATTGGCCGGGTTCTTCCCACGCTCGATGGCAGCCTCTTTTCTTTTCACCAACTCAGCGTGAATCTCTGCAATCTTTGCTTCAAGCCACGCATCCCTACCGTGCTCGGGGAAGTCCACCTCAGCGTCTTCTGGCAGCTTTGAACCACTGACGGTGTGCTTCTTCAACTGCTCAATGCGGTCCGACTTTCGCCACCACTCCTGCAACTCATCTTTGAACTCGTTCATCTCGTATCTCAGTTTGAAGAAGTCATTGAAGACATCGTATGTGCCGAAACAGAGACCGTATCCGTCGCAGTAGCATGCGTTCATTGAGGGACAGTGCGTCGCGGCCGAGCTGAAGATATATTGCCAGATGTACTCGAAGACTCGTCCTGATAGGTAGTCGGTGAGTTCTGTGCGAAGCACCCAGTCACGGAGATAGACGTAACGCTGCTTCGGTATCGCACGGATGCGTTCGCGACTCACAGCAAATTGAGCGCAACATGGTTGCGCCAGAACGGTAGGAACTGGGTCCAGAGGGAACAATTGTGTCCAAGCACTCGCTAGCAGATGCTCCTCTTTCTTGGCAGTGTTGGGCTCGATGGCACCAGGGTGTAACCAGTCTGGGCATCCGGGATCCCAATGGCAGCGCAAGTTCATGTATCCCAGCCGCGTAACATGTTCTGGACTCAGCCGGCGAACCATTTCGGCAGCGTCGGTACCAAGCAGCTGGTTGTTGTGCCATGCGAAACGATGTGCGTGCATGAAGATACTGATGTCGGAGAGTTCGTCATAGAAGTCGATGATATAGGAAAGGTACACCATCACCTCGTGACCTTTGTTCTTCGGAGTGTGCAATGGTGCTGATCTATTGTCGACGACGTATATGGCGGGGCTCAACAGGCCGTCCGGTGCCAACATGTCTCCCAGCTCCGACTTGACCCATGTTGTATCCTCCTCTTGAGTACTAGCCAGTACCAGCGTTCTCGTATAGTTGCTTCCGGGCGGTTTCGTCTCTCCTATAGCGTACGGTGACTCGAGATGTGCGCCTGGCACGCTGAGGTCTTCGTCTGTATCGAGTTTCTTGGGATTTGGTGTATCGGTGCGCAAGTCTGGTAGGATGTTCTTGCCAGTCGCAATATCCTCCTTCGAGGGACCACTGTTTCCGAGACCTACCGCCTGCGGCAGAGCGCTCCAAGACACATCCTGGAAGAAGACGAAGAAGACAAGCAGAGAGCTGATGCCGGCTCCTAAAAGGAGTGGTAGAAGCCGGCGGCGCATTACCAGACGGCGACGAAAGGGCGCCGTGGTGAATGATTAAGAGAGAAATGGGTTGCGTTTATGGTGAGTAGACAAGACAACTGAATGCTGGAAATAATTCAGCTCGCTCGTATCACCCAAGCTCACTATAAGAAGCGCGCAGTTTCCCTATAGCATAGCCTAACCACCGCTATGGCCGCAAACCTCCAGCGAAGGTTATTGCTGGCGCGCGGAATGCATGTACGCTGTACATGTAAAGTGTGTATAACAATGCATCGGATCAAGAGTCGATAGGCTGAATTGTTGTTCACCTCCTCTTGAGCTGGGCTGACGACGGCTCAATCTCTCTGCGGATCTCTCCCGCCTCCTCCACCACATCTTCGAGCCCCCCCACGCTTCACCATGGGGACGACATTTCAACAAACATTTTGTCTCACTTTTGAGACTGCTCCCGCCCAAGAAGATAGGGCTCTCATGAATCCCTTCCGCCTGGGCACTGGACGTTTGCTGATTATTCCATCGCCATGACTCGCTCGTTGCATGGACTATTGCCTTCGCCTGTTTCGCATGACGGTGTATACCATCACGAAGGCTTCTGTTTCTGCCTGAGTATTTTCTAAACAAGAACGATATCGCTGATGAGGCCAAGTATCGTGCCCTGTGGACCATACCGCCATGGCTGGCATGGGTTGCAAACTCTCGCTCAAGCCCCCGCTGACACATAGGATGCTATACATGTGCCCTAAAGAGTGGCGTGGGACTTACCACAGACAAACGACGACGGAGCAGTCTATCCGTATAACCGGCACAGTCGCCGGAGCACGGTCAATGGCAGCCCGAAGAAACGTTGTGATGCGCCCTGGAGAACGTTGTAGGCAAGACATAACACACTTGGCGAAACCATCGTAGGCCTGCGCAACATAGTGACGCCGATCCACACCTCTCATCTCATCTATACAGGAACCCGTACTTCTTTCCGCCATGACACCTAGACGGCTTCACAACACACCAACTGGTCTCTCTCGAGTCCAGCTTCACCATCATGCCGCTTGATAATCATGCCTGGATGCTCATGCCGCCAACGGCAATGCTGAGCGTTCTGACCTTTACTGCATACTTTGCTTACCGCATTTACTGCCTCGTGACCGCTCAGGAGACGATTCAGCCCGCCAACGCTTTGGCCCTTGCCTGGTTCTTCCTGGCTATTGAGTTTCTCATATTTGGTGTGTACTTATATGAGCTCCAAAAACCAACTTTGAGCTGAGATTGACCTTTTTGCAGCCCCCACGCAACTTCCTGTGCTCCTCAGAAGCATCGCATTTCGCCAGCCAAAGCGACCACAGCTCAGCCTCGAATGGGAACGGCCCGAAGATGTTCCTACAGTCGACATTATCATTACGTGCTGCGGCGAGGACCTTGACGTCTTGCTCGACACTGTGAGAGCAACTTGCAACATCGACTACCCTGCAGATCGCTACCGTGTATTCCTGAGCGATGATGGCAGGTCGGCAGAGCTACGTGCTGCAGTGGAAAGTCTGGAGAGGATTGGCCCAAAACTGATTTACACTGCTCGCGAGAAGCCCGCGGTCAAGGACTATAAAGCAGGAAATCTCAACCATGGACTGCGATTCTCTAAGTCTCTACCAAACCAATCTTGGCGATTTGGTACTACCAACTACTATGGAGATATGTCAGCTTCTGCGTTTCCCTCGAAGAAGTCGTCGGCTGCGACTCTCGTTGGCTCTGACGCAGACGAAATGCCGACGCCTATTGCGAAAGCTTTGCCACCCACGGTGTACGAATTGGAAGATACCTCGGAGTTCTTTAAATCCTCGGAGTACGTTGTCGGAATTGATGCAGACATGATCCCTGAACGACACATTCTGCGAGCGCTCTTGCCTCACATGGTCAATGATTCCAAGATGGCAATGGCTTGTCCCCCTCAGGTATGAGCATTTTAATACGGGATGGTACTTTCAGATCACTGACAATAGCAACAGACCTTCTACGACTGCCCTCCGAACGATCCCCTTATCCAGACCATGCATCAATTCAGCGGTGTTACGGAGCTCATTCACGATTCTCTTGGCCATGCGGACTGTCTAGGTTCCGGATATATCATGAGGCGTGCAGCTCTCGAAGAGATCGGAGGCTTCCCTATTGAATCGCTCTCAGAGGATGTCTGTTGCTCGGCTAAGATGCTGGGTGCCGGTTGGAAGACGTGCTTTATCCCAGAGTCTCTGCAGCATGGCTCTGTGCCCGAGTCTTACAATGCGCATGTCAAGCAACGTACGAGATGGGTATGTGCCATTGCTTTCGAATATACGCGATACAACGCTAACACCTTTCTTCTAGTTTGTCGGCCACGTACAGACTGCTATCATGTTTAAGCTTCGCCTCTTTGGCGCTGTCGGCAAGCACCTGACATGGCGACAGAGAGCTGTGGGCATGAGTTTCGACCTGAAGCATCTGGTCCAAGCTCCTCTGGCACTCGTCTATCTCGCTCTACCATTCACCCTGCTTTGCGGTTATCCCTTCATCATGTGGTCCGATATGCAGCAGCTCAAGATTCTGATCAGACTTGTGTCTGTACACATGCTCTGCCGCTGGATCCATCAGATTCTCTTGGCCGTGATTGCTCGTCAGGTCAACAAGCAGTTCGATGTGCGTCTCCCGTCGTACGACACAGACTTGGAGCAGTTCCTTTCGCCATGTAAGTTACCTCAACCAGCATTCCGGTGATGGCGGCCACTGACCTGCACACAGACGTCTTCCTCGCATACGTGCGCTCGTTCATTCTACCCGAGAAGCTCGGAGGCAGGAAAACTGGCTTTACATCTACCGGCAGCATTGCGTCGGCCATGGACGAACGATCCAAGGAGAAGCGTGCTTCCCTACCTCGTCGACTCTGGATAGTCATCGTCCACCACTTGGCATGGGTGCACCTGCTATTCATCCTCGCAATCGTGGCGGGTGTGGTCCTCACCCTGCTACGCTGTTTCCTGCCCGACGGTCTCGAACGAATCCGGAGCGCCTACATCATCGGCAACGCGACCACGACTCATGATAAACTCATCTACCTCATCACTCGCCTGGGATGGCCACCGCTTTTCTGGCTACAAGCTACAGTGTCTGCGATGACGCCATTTGTAAGAACAATTGCCCTAGCGATGTTTATGTGATATTGGCTAATCCATTTCGACAGGTCTACGCTATTTGCCCACCTACTGTACCCGACAGAGAAGAACTGCTGGACCGTGACCCGAAAACTGGTATTGCGTATCCGAAAGAGTCATCAAAGCGTCTCCAGAGAACAAAGCTCGGCAGCTGGCGATACTGGCGCGGTGCTTTTGTGATTTTGTACACTTGGGTACTGCTTATTGGCAGCATCTGGCTGTGATGACAGGAATGAATATGACCTAAGGAAGACGGCAGAGAGTATAATCGATGGAGCTTTTGTTTCCCTGTGAAGGGCGCGGTAGAACACATAGATGATAATGGTAATAGATCGATGTAGTCGAACGGCCTTACCGATGTACACAGCATCCTCCGAATCGCAACTGGATTGACCTCGGACTGTCCGAATGAGGGTATAATATCTCTTCTAGTATTCTCGTTCTATCGAGTGACAAGATATCGCCAGAACGGTGTCTCCGCGGCCGCATCCGTCCTGTTTTCAGGACAGTAGGAGATACAACCTCCTCAATACCCCGCTCGCGTGCGAACGATCAGCACCCGGGCTGGGCCGAAGTGCCATGCATTTCCACAATACTAATCATCTAGCTTGTTTCTGGCCTTGATGAGCTTCTGTTTCTCTCTGAATGGGCCAATTTGGGCCGGCCGCGGCAAAGTTTCACGGTTAGCGTTCAGCTCAAGCCCCGGTGAAGTGAAGTATAAGTCAGATGGCGAAACGGAGCCCATTGCGCCGTACCTATTCTGGTTAGTGCATCAAGACTACCACGCTACCATGTTAAAAACTATTAAGACGTGATATAGGCCAGTACGATCTGATTGATTCGGCACCATTGTCCTTCAATTTCGACACCGGAATTCATCATGGATACCCAGTCCAAACAGCAATCCAGCCATGATGAGAAAGTCTCTCTCGAGAAGCATGAGGCGTTTGTCGATACAATTGATGCCATTGGAGACGATCATCATGCAGCGCTCACCACCATACTGAAAGAGCGACCTGTCAAGACATGGGACAAGAATTCATTACATCTGTATGCAGTATGCTTACTCATCTATCTCTGCTCCACGATGAACGGTTCGTCGATACCAGACTGCATGCTTCCTTTCGTGTTACTGACTCTTGATAGGCTATGATGGGTCTCTCATGGGTTCCATCAACGCTGTACCAAGCTACACCGCGTATTACAACCTCCCGCCAGAAGGCAACAGCGGCACAGGACTGGTATTTGCCATATTCCAGATCGGACAAATGGTCGGAGCTCTCTTCTGCTGGGTTGCAGATTGGCATGGACGCCGTTGGCCGATTTTCATTGGATGCTTAGGCACTTGCCTTGGTGCCGTTGTGACTTCAGTCTCTCCGACCATTCCTGCATTCATCGGAGGCCGTTTCATGCTATCGTTCTTCTCGACAATTGCAACGGTCGCAGCTCCGATTTACTTGATTGAGATCGCACCGCCTCAGCACCGCGGCACTGTCGCGGGACTGTACAACACACTTTACTACTTGGTAAGAGCGCTTTGCCCTCGAGACGTGGATACTTCAAATCGAAACCTTTACTGACAAGCTTAGGGATCGATCATCGCAACCAGTGTAGTCTACAGTGCTGAGCGACGCTGGGGTGCAGACGGCAACAACTTGTCTTGGAGACTCTCTTTGTGGCTGCAAATCATCTGCCCCGGGATCGTGACCATGTTCATCTGGCTTTGCCCAGAGTCGCCACGGTACCTGATGGCGAAAGACCAGCCCGAGAGAGCGCGTCAGGTTCTCGCAACCTTCCATGCGAATGGCGAGTTAGACCACCCACTCGTAGAACTCGAGATGGCCGAGATGCGTCAAGCACTACAACAGACCGGTCTGATGTCTTGGGAGACCTACTTCGATATTCGTGATCTTTTCAAGTCACGATCGCGCCGATACAGGATGATGCTGAACATATCGTTCGCATGGTTTGGACAGTTTTCAGGCAACAAGTAAGTAATAACTTTCATCTTGAGGCTACTATATCGCAAGCGAATGCTAATTATACTTCGTAGCGTTGTATCTTACTGTATGCGTCTACGATCTAACTTACGTTTGCCAGATACTAGTACTGATCAAATGCAACAGATCTTCCAAGGCTAGTAGCCTTTGTTGGAGTTACCAATCCTAACACGCAGCTGCTACTGAACATCATCTACGCCATCGGCGGCTGGATCCCAGCAATAATCGGCGCTCGACTCCACGATGTCGTCGGTCGTCGGAAGATGCTCATGGGTGCTACGGCTGGCATGGCCGTCTGCCTGGCGATCGCAGCTGGGACTGCGGCGAAATTTGTTCAAAGTGGCAGCCAGCAAGCCTCCGTGGCATCAATCTCGTTCATATACATTTTTGGCTCAGTCTTCGCCCTCGGCTTTACGTCGATGCAGCCAATTTACCCCGGCGAAGTGCTGTCAAATGATATGAGAGCTAAGGGAATGGGAGTCTTCCAATTGACGTCCGGATGCGCCGGATTCGTGAACACTTTCGCCGCTCCAGTGGCGCTGAACAAGGTACGCACGATCGTCATCTTAGTTTCCTGATGCAAGTCGCTTGTATTGACACCTGAGGCAGATTGGTTACTGGTTTTACGTCTTCTTCGTTTTCTGGGACCTCTTCGAGTTCGCTTTTATCTACTTCTTCTATGTTGAGACGAAGTCTAGGACCTTGGAGGATCTGGATGCTATCTTCGAAGCTCCCAATCCGCGGAAAGCGAGCACCAAGGCACTTGCAGACACTACCGCTGAGATGAATGCGGCGTGATGGCCTAGGAAATGCTCGTCCATAGCGTGAAAAAATCTATGGCTTTGCTGGCGATCGCAATTTAGTTGCCTGCTCATCAGCCAGCCTCTGGCTCCTCGTGTTGACCTGTTAGGGCGCGTGGATGTTTCTCAGCGGCTTGCGATCTTCTGATCAAGTGTGAGAAGTAGGTTGTACCCTACACAATGATTGAAGGTCCCATGCAGTCAGATTAGCAACTCTGCGACCCAGGTCTAGACAGCTGGACGTTCCTCAACACAAGCGAAGGTCCAGTATCGTCCGTAAGCAATCGGCAAGCACATGTAGATATATACCTGTGCTGTTTCTTGTGTACATTGGGCTTGCGCTTCAAAGTGGCTTGATCGATTGATGCTATGGTCCGAGCAAGTCGTGATAGCTGTGCCGTCCCACGTGCAACTCTCATTGGAGTGGTGTCAAACTTTGCGCCTGCGGCCTGCATAGTCTTACGACGATCACCTGATGTTCCGTGAAGCTTATTGAAGCTTCTCTGGAATCCAGACTGAGATCTTTCAGCAAATGAACGATATTAGGAAGTCATACTGGATTATGCTATTCTTCTCGACTTTGTTCACACTATGTTTCAACACAAATCACATTCGACATAGCGGCAGCCAAAACGTGTAGCCTTGGAGCCATGTAACAACTATTGATGGTGTGAACATCTCTACTGCGAGTCCAGCAGGTCGCGCGACGCGCGTAATATGTACCATATGTCAGCCAGCCACTTCGCCATCCAGCTTGCCAAAGAGGTATCTCTACAATAGAGCCACTCCATATCTTGAATCTAGAGCCTTCGCTGGCTTCAAGGCTATCGCTACCGCCAGCAATACAGACGCAAGGCTGAGTGCTTTGGCAGTGTGGCTTGCTGCATGCACACAGCTCACAATCGCCACCACGAGTGGTTTTCACGAGACAACTCCCCAAGAGGCTACAATTTGCGTTCGAAAGTCACGATGAGATACTATTTGGGATAACGCAGAGCTCCGCATGGCTGACAGAGCTGAAAGGGCGTTATGTGGATGCTCATCTTGCCTTGGAACCGGATGGACGTCAGTGCATTGCATGGCATACCTGCTATCGTCGTCAACAACCAGTGGATCTAAACTTGTAAAAGAAGAATACCTGTCGTTCCATCACACATGTGAGCTGAGCTGTCATGCAAGCCTCGTACAAGCCGTGTGATCTAGATGCTGAGAGGATCTTGTACATCCGCTGTCGCACAGCTCTCGGTGTTGCGCTCAGTCTGTCTATAAGACCATGGACTGCGCCCTGGTTTCAATCTCGGAGGACACATTTCTAAAACGCAACTAAAGCAGCAGACCGTCGCACCATGTCACTACTCAAGCTCGATACCAATGATCCTCGATCGGGTCGACTCATCACGACAAATGACCTTGACAGAATCGGGTTAAACCTCCAACTCATGCTGAATCTTACCAACAACAACACGCTGAGATGTCCCGATGCATGGGCGCAGGGCAACACAGATGCTGCATTTGCTTGCAACAACTTTGTTGGAGTTCAGCGATCGCACCGTGACAATGACTACAACTATGGTTGGGTCGATTTCTCAGCCGAGCGTGGTACATACCTCTACACCCCAGGCGAGGCTTATCTCATGCAACAGATCACTAAGCCGGTGACGGGATCCGTTGAGATTGCAACAATTCCCGTCTCTAACACCTCTTCCGAGCCGGTGACAGTGACGGAGACCTATGCGGAAGAGAGTACGGATTCTGCAAGGATCCTCGACTCATGGTCAACATCCATCACACTCAAGACGCAGTTCAAGATGTTTGAGCAAGGATTTGAGTTGGAAGGCAGTCTCGAGAAGGGCAACGAAGCGGAGACGACAAAGGCTACGACAAAGTCTTCTACTGTGGCCATCCAGATCACCGTCCCACCGAAGTCCAGCTCTTCGCTCCACGTCACCAGAATCACAACGAAACAGACCGTGATGTACGGCCTCGACCTTCTCATCGGCAGTGATAATCCCGGCGGAAGTATTGGAAAGGCAACTTCGAACCAGGGCACTTGGGACCGATGGTTCAGGTTTGAAGACATCAGTCCTGATCATGTGAAGCAGACCGCCAAGTTCATGGTCGAGACGAACCACGTTGTGACAAACGTCGAACTGCGTCCGAACGTTAGCAAACAGCTTCGGGACTCGAGCACAAAGCAGCCTCAAGCGCAGATTGTCAGCGCGACACGTCCGTTCGTCTTTCCTGCTAAGCTCTAGCATGTTCATGAGACTGACGGCCGAACGGAGTCGCTCTCTGTATTGGATTTTGTTCTTGTATCACTTGTGTCAGTCACAAGTACCTTACCGTGCAACTATTGCTTTGGGTTGTTACCAGAATGCCAATCGTCTTACGTTTCTTACCAAGACTTCCTCAAATCTAGTTTCGATCGCTGAAGAGTAGTATTGAACCACCCTGATGCTTGTAAACGGAACGCTGAAACAACACTAAAACTTTGGAAGCCATCGTTATAAGTGGATGTCTAATCATGTTGCTTCGGCTGTAGTAGACTCTTGAGTGGGTGATCTTACGATAGGCCCGAATGGAACTGCCATGTTCGTGGCAACCTGCAGCTCTTAGGTAAGCGCAACACTGAAGCATCGACAAGCTGTTCCAGTGACCTGACCGGAGCCGCAGCCGCACGGAGGCGACGACGAACCTGGCGCTACACTTCTCACCTCTTTACTGCTGCCAAGAGGAAGGCAAGTGGGGATTTCAGGCACAGTGCCCCCCCCCCTAAAGTAGTGTTTCAGTCGTAGCTAAAGTGAGTTGGGCCAAAAGTACATGTCTTGCCTTTCATGCGCGGTTCGCGATACGTAAAAGCATGCACCGCGCCTCAGCGTTGCCGTCGCCATCAACTTGCTATACATCATGCTAGCCAATATTTGACGTCACACCTCCGTAGCGCTTTCCGTTACCTGAGCGACGTTTGTGCCTTGTGCGCTGCAGACTGCAGTATCGCGTCCGTATCATCACACATGAAGAACTCACCCACGCCGCCGTTCCAAGGAACTGGGCCTGCATCCTCACCAGCTGGTACTTTGCTTGGTGGTGATCTCGGATGCGCCCATGACTGCCCTGGATAGCAGAGCCTCCGAAAAATACTCCTTCGCCGTGCGAACACTTTGGCCCAAATCTTCCGTCCTTGTGAGCGCAATGGCAATAAACGAAGCGAGCCAGCCTGTCTCAAGCGGAGCTCAGCACTACTGTGTGGTGAACAAATACACCAACGCTAGCAATCCTTCATGCCAAGATAACTCCCACTCTCCGTAGCCCAAAGCATCTTTAGTGTCTTGCACCGGTGAAAGCTGAAGGTGTTCTACTGTAAAGGGGTGACGGCTGAGAACATACCCTTGGCGTTGCGTGTTTGCGACATCAACAATGTCGTTGCTTCTCGTGGAGATTGACAGAAGCCGTTCTTTGGTACACTCATTGACAATTACCACTGAACGTTAATTCCTGGACTACCGCTCATTGACTATCTTTGAGATGACTCGAGGTTCGCAAGACGATTCGACACCACAGAAAAGCCCAAGCGCTGGAGATTCTCCGTTACACGCCTGGAATGCCCAGCTCATCGAGTCTGGCCTTGAAGTAGCACCAGCCACCGAGCACGACAAGCAGTACATTAATCCAGTCCAAGAGGGCGACAAAGAAGCCATCAATCAGGGCGAGAAAGAGGTTGTCGCCAGTCACGGCTTTCAGATCACGCCTTCGCAATTTGAACACGGGCGAGCCTCTTCTAAGCATCGCAAACTGTGTGGCTTGAAGCGAGGCTGGTTCTGGACACTTTTGGGCGTGGCGTTACTTCTGATAGCACTTGCAATAGGTTTAGCAGTTGGGCTAAGCTCCAGGGCACCTTCAGGCTCATCAGACGATACTCAGACTGCGCCCTCTGTATCTCCGACACCAGACAGTCCTCCAACAACACCTTTGAGCAACTCCTTAGAGATCGGTGGAAGCGTCGATCCATCATATTACTCTAGCTCCGGTGCTTGGAACGGCTCTGGATCTGCATTCGCTTTGCAGAACTTCGCCGAAGACTTCAATGACGATATCGCTGACCAAGTTTACGACAAAGTAATTTATTTCCAGCACCATACTGGCGGGATCCGATGGATGCGACTGACGGCAAACGCCACGCAGGCCTGGCAGCAGGGGCCCCCTAGCTCTGAGGTGGCTTCTGACGCAAAGTACAGCACTCCAATATCCACGGTAAACATGCTGTGGGTTGTATCTTCCTGGCAGGTGTTCTGTAGGTCCACATATTGCGCCACCTTTCGAGGAATCCACTTCCGTCATGGAATCTGCTAACTCTGCAACCAGATATTGATTCAGCAAACCAGGTTCGGCATCGCATAGGGAATAATAGGACTTCAGGTTGGGATGAGGGCACCACCAGAGAAGCTAAGCTGAATGCTTGGGATGGCGACTTGGTTGGCTTGACTGCATGCTGGGGAACGAACAACACCTTTCCCGTGAGACTCTTCTATGCCTCAAGCAATGCAACTTTCGAGGAGTACCTCTGGAACATGCGGTTGAAAACTTGGCACTGGCAACAAAGGTGGGAAGGATTTAATGGCGCTGCAGCCATAAGATGTTACGGGGGATCGGATGGCAACTCCGACGGTGGTGCAAACCGTTACCTTGTCCTGATGAATTCCGACAACCAGATCGAATTCTGGTACCAGAACAAAAACGACGGATCTCAGGACTGGACCAAGTGTAAGTCTCCCGCGACCCAAGATGGATCTGAAGTATAGTAGTTGCTCACAAGACTCTTAGCAAATTTCCTTATTGACAGCGCTCACCCTGCCTCATCTCTTGGGATGACCAGTGGTTTGGTCGTATGGCAAGAGGCTATTACAAACCTTATCAAGGTCAAACGCATAGACTGGCATGGCCAGAACACAAGAACTACTGACGATCTCTCCCCTCCTGGAAGATACGCCGGAGTTGCCGGCACCCAGATCAATGCAATCACGTTCGACAACTTGGTGCACATATTCTATCAACGTGATGGCGACGATCTCACGAGACTTTTCCGTGACTCGAGTATGGGTCCAGGCAGCACTTGGGAGTCGATGGAAATGCCTGTCTAAGATGCTGCGAACTCCCAGCATGGATGCAGATATCTTGATTAAAGACTGTTTGACGAAAGCTGGTGGCAAGCAGGAGTATGGCTCCGGGCGACATCCGCGCACGACAAATCAGATGAACCGCTCGGCATAAATGAGCAAGTACCATTGATTGTATATGTTGTATATTTTGTTCCTTCAAAGCACATACGACCATAGGTCAGTGAAAACTGGGCATCCCGTCCGCTCTGCCAAACATAAGCACTGAACCGGGCGACTAGTACTAGAGTGGGTGACCATCTGGGAATCCCGCCTGTTGTATGTTTTTGTTTTTGTCCCTTTTGCTACCATGCAGCCATTCGCCTGTAGATAGGAGATATCGAGTGAGGCATCAGGGTTCGTTCAGATGAGGTTGCCGCGTGCCTTGCCCCATCTCATGATCGGCCGTGCTTCGTTCGGACAACCAAGCTTTCTTGCTCCAGGTGTCCTACCACTAGCGCTGTTATAATGAATTACACTTGGTGCAGGCCACTGGGGTTCCTGGAGATATGGCAAGGGGAGGTGTTGAGGTTCTGACACTCATCATACTTACCCATGTCATGTGTGTCATACTGCCAACACCATTGTGAGCTGATACTACCGCAGTAACACCCTCCACTGGGCATATCGCCACTCTTGTGGCCGGCTGAGAATCATACACATGGATCTCCTCATCGTTATGACGAACATAAAAGCTCCTCATCGTCGACTTCCTCAAGTACTGGGCAATGATTGGAGAAGCTGAGCCATGCATGCACTCAGCCACTCGCTACTGTAGTGGCGGCCTCCATAAGTTGCCTGGAGACGGCGCTTATATGCACGCATTGGTTCGCATCGCGTGGGAATTGACAACCCAATTTCTTCTACGGAAGGCTTACTCTTGTAGAGAATCCATACTACGCTGGATAATTGCGTCCAAACGCCAAATTCCCGTCCGTCATGCTCGACTGGTCTCAACGAAAGTCCGCGCTGCTCCTTGCTACTGGGGTCGGTGTCATTACGCTTGGTCTCTACCTGCTCAACAGGACTCAGCGACAGGCCCATGAGATAGAAGACATTCCAGAGTACTCCTACGAGTCTTTCCAGAATGCCAGTCGAGAGATCAGATTGATTCTCCTTCCTGACAGAAAGACCATCCTGGGTCCAAACAAGCAAGCTAGCCATTGGTACCAGGTGCAAATATTTCCCGCAGAGTCGGCGCCACCTTTTGAGGCGATCAGCTATACATGGGGCGCCGGGCCACACAACGAGATCATCTACGTCCAGAACCAGGAATGTCCGGATTTAGAGCTCACGAGCTCGTTCAAAGCGCTCCACGTCAGCAAGAAGGTCCAGCACATCCTCCACTCTCGAGATATTCCTCGCCGCAAGGGTGTGAGATGGATATGGATCGACTCAGTGTGCATCAATCAGAAAGACAACCATGAGAAAGGCCTCCAAGTCCCGCAGATGGGCGAAATCTACCGCCGCGCCTCGAAGGTCATCATTTGTCTTGACGATCCCATCGAAAGGACTCCCATACAGTTTCGACTGATTATGGATCTACTGGAATTGTGGTCTGAGCGCAGATCATCCGCACATCTAAGCGACACGCTGGTAGGCCCACGATATTCATGGCGTAAGCTCGCTCAATTGCTATGTCATCCGTATTGGGCCCGGGTATGGATCATGCAGGAGACTGCCATTCCTAGGCGACTATATATACTGGCTGAAGGAACACTTGTTACCTGGGACACTTTCACGTCCCGTTGGGCCGCCATACGTCGTGGGCCTGGCGACCCGAACTTGCGCAAGATGTTGCTCTTGGCAGATTTTTCGATCTCAGATATGGACCGGATGAGTCTAGCAATACGCCAAATCAGCGACCTCATCGAGTTGAGGGCCTTCTACCAAAGTGCGAACACCGGAAACTCGTCAGCCCAGCTTCCTCAGGACCTGAAGTCATCTCCGCCGAAGCAACTACGCAAACTACTCTATGACTCTCGGAAGTTCCTGTGCTACAATCCGAGGGACAAAGTCTTCGGACTGTTTGGTCTGTTGGGGAACTCTGAAGAGCTTCGCCAGAAAGTCCCCCAAGATCTCCTGCCAGATTACAACATATCGACCGAGGAGCTGTACACTCGAGTAGCTCGCTGGTTTTGTGCCTCAGGGCTGTACCCGACTGAACTGGTCAGATCCGGAGTGGGCTATCCGCGTTCACTGGAAGGGCTCCCCTCTTGGGTACCTGATCGAACTTCCACGCCTGCCGTCTACCTCGAAGAGACCTTGTACTCTGCAGGAGGTGTTAGCGATGAACCAGTTCTAGATGTAGAATTGTCACAATACTCTACAGCTCAGCTAAAAGTGAGCGAGGCGTTCCGGGTCGGCAGACTCACAGAAGTATTGCCACAGCCTATGACCATGGACGCGAACGGCCCAGTCAAATTTGTTCTAGCTGCCGCCGCTTTGGCTGGAAGACGTTTTCCATCTCATATTGACTCTCTCGTCATGCCTCAAAGCGAACGACGTCCTGATCCCGAAGATGATACGTTGTGGCGAACGTTGATAATGGACTGCGACGTCACTGGCTCCGGCCAATGGTGCTCACCTGCACCAAAGAGCTTCGGCAAGGGCTTCGCGCTCTTTTATGAGGCTGCAAAGATTGACCCGCTGTTTTATGAAAAGACCAACAGGATTCCTGAGGCAGAAAGGTATCTTGCAACGCTCCCCAATTCGAATGAGCGGACCTTTGGAGTCACTGAATCGTTCGGTATGGCCATGGTACCGCCTCTCTCCAAAGCTGGGGATGAGTTCTTTGTCATCAAGGGTATCAGGATGCCGGTACTGCTAAGGCGTGTTGACGACATTTCACAAGAAGTAGGAAGGCCGATGTATCAATTGGTTGGGGATGCATATCTCCATGGCATGATGAAGGGAGAGGCGCTTGTGCTTGAAGATTGCGAAGTTGTGCTCGTCTAACATCGTTCAAATCGCTCCAACGAGGGTCTACATCACAGTCTAATGCACGGTATATGAAACTTTAGGACCGAGGTTTATTGTTAACGCCACATCTGTAAGGCCCTAGTTGCTCTATATTGACCGGTGCAGAATTGAGATCTTGACATTTGGTCAGAAATCATCATCTGAGGTCCGCTTAATGCTTGACTTTCTCGAGACCGTCTTCAGTTATTGTACTTTACACCTCCTTAGCATCGCCATTTCTATCGATAATCCCGGTCCGAATGACGCTGCGACAACATGCTCGCGACCACCTTCCATAGAGCGCAACAGGTCAAGCACGATCAAAACCGTAGGGCTAGAAGAGTTCCCGCGTGTGCGATAGATCTCGTTGGTCGCTCGAAGATGCTCCTCCGACAGGCACATTGACGACCTCACACCTTCGATGATCGCGAACCCGCCTGGATGCAATGCCCAGTCGAAGTCTGCAGGCTGCAAGGGCATAATGCCGGCAGCTGCTGAATACACTGGAACCAATTTGGCGAACATCCGTCCAACTGCCTTGCTCGCGCAGTTTGGTATCGCTCGGTCCAGAATGGCACGAGGTCCTGTTGAACGTGCGTCAGACTCGTGCTACCATATCCACTGGTAACCTGCCACTTACCGGATTCATGAACGAAGTAGCTCATGTAGCTCATGGTACGCGGCAGTACCGCATTGTCGAAAGCGAGCAGCTGGAACTTTGCTTTGCGTCGACCTTTCCCGATGCCGTTTGTCAGTACGAATGCAGCAGCAGCATCCGAGAACAACGCTGCGGCAACACAGACATCTTCTGCGGAGCTCTTCTCAGCTGCTGCGAGCTCGTTTCGCACGTTCGGTGTGCACATTTCGCAAGCGAATGCCAGCACCCTGGCAGGCCTTCCTCTTGAAGTGGAAGCCAATGCCATCTGGGCTGCTACACGCATTATCGACAATCCGCCAGCACAGCCAACGCCGTGCAAAAGTGTGTGGTCGACATCGGATCGCAAGCCCAGTTTCTCGTGTACCAGGAGGTTGTAGCCTGGGCTACCTTGATTCGTACATGTCACAGCGACAGTGTGAGTGATATCCTCTGGGACAAGGCCAGCCTCTTGGAGGGCCTTTTCGCAGGCTCGAGTCGCTAGATCGACGCCAATCTTTCGGAAGTGCTCGTCCAAGTCTGCGATCGTTGGTGGATTCGATCCGGTGGCGAAGCCTTGCTTATAGTCAGATACCGCCGCGCGGGTCTGAATGCCGGTTTTCTTGCTGATTGCAAGAAGCTTGTTGAGTCTGCTTACACACGTGAGCTACTCGGGCGTCGTTTTGAGCTCTTAAGACCTCACCCTTTACTTTTGACGTCGTAGTGCTTTGTCGCAATCATTTCCAGATCTCGAGTGGTGAGACGGTGCTCAGGGTATTGTGTACCAAGACCGGTAATCCATAGCTGAGGCGCAGATTGGTTCTTACGTGGAAGTCGTGTCATTAATGGAAGTTGAACAGATGGGGTATCGCCTGATTGGAACTACAATCGACATATTCTTCGCCACGGAAAGCGACGGTATGTGTACTTGATGCTCTTCATAACTGCTCACCCAAATAGGGGATTGGTTCAGCCTCACCGAAGTGTGGTGACACGGCGTTGCCGAGCCATAGAATCTAGAGCTATACATGCGACACGTTCGAAAAAATGTGGCACTGTGGGCGGCCACTAGCGTTGCATGCACGCTGCGCCTTTCTTTTATCAGCCGCTGCAATATCTGGTCACAGCCTCACAGGCTTCGACCCAAATGAAGAAGCGGCTAATGCAGCAGCTCCCGACGGTACAACGGTCCCGACCAGGAACGACGAAGTCATGCGGTGAAACTTGACCGGATGGAGCGTGCAGATGTACGCATTGTACCGATGGACTTGGCGATAGTCTTGTAGTTTTATTCTTTTTTGCGTCTTTGATGCTGATCAATCATTCGCCGTTCTCTATCAATTGCTGGGATACTGCGTGGTAGTCCGATTTTCATTAGAAAAAAAAAATGCAGCATCGCTCTCAGTGGCACTGCAAGAGAAGTAGACATCCGGCATCTTGGAGAGCAGCGCGCACGATCTGATTGTTTCGACGCAATCGAAACCTGCTCTCGCCGGGATCTGACCAGATCTAGCGTATGAAGTTCTAGATATCGGCAGATGTCGAACGACTACCTTCAGAGATCGGGCCACTCGACTAGGTCTATCACTCATTATCGCCAGCTGCAAGCGTGAGGTGTCCATCTCCGATGCGATAATAGTCTCCCAGTAAGATGATCTGTCGACCCAGACCCAAGCCTTGTCGTCAATGCTCTTCCGGGTATTCGTCGCACGACGTACCTATTGCCAAACGAACCACATCGGACTCCAAGTACTGAGCTTCAGTAGACGTAGGCTTTCAAAGAAGGCTTCCATGATCAGGCTCGCGCCCAACCAGCAATCAGCAGCTCGACAAGCTCGAACCTCTTGAGTTACACCTAGACACAATAATCAGCACAGCGCCATCTGACCCATCGACGGTCCCAAAACACCTCCACCAATATCCAACAATACCTCACACTCGCGATCTCCCGTGACACCAAGTTCACAAGGTCTCTCTGCCTGCCGTGTAGGTGTAAAGCTCAATCGCACAGGACGTCGAGCAAAGCCATCACGCGTCGCAACGCCCGACAAGCCACAACCATGTGCTCGCTCGTGTGAGTTCATTTAAAGCAGCAAAGTCGTTCGAGAGGACGTGATGCGACAACATGGTTGATGTACAAAGCTCGTCTGCAGAGCGGATCGTCTCGCCAATGCAGAATCCTTCGATCCTTCGCCAAACAGTGTACGTACCAATACGTCAAAAAGCCATCACAACACCAACAAGAACGAACGGTACTCGAAAGTGGCCTTTGCAAAATCAAAAACGTGGTATCTCATTCGAAGCGCTCATGCCATCTACGTCTTGCAATGAAAAGCTTTCCATGACCCGCAAACAAAGAAAATTGAACCCCAAACCCCGGCATTATGACACTCTTTTCGCAAACAGGAATCTTGCTCGCGATGCGACAAAAAGTTCCCAAATGCTAATTTTTTTCTTCGTCATCCCTCATGTTGTCTCTCTATCTTTCGTATGTTGTTGTCCTGTTCCTAGCATCTATTTTTCGTTTAGGCGCTCTGGTCTCTATGAGCAAGCATTGTCAGCTTTCGTGTTCTCTTTATCAAACTCAGAGGGAATGGAAGATGAGGGTACTTACAGGCCAAGGTCAAGCTCCGCAGGCACGACGCGGAGAGTGTTAGTGTGGCCGAGACCACCCCTCCAGCCCTGGACGCAAATGACAGCATCGCCCTGCTGGAGCACACCAAGCTTGAGAGCGTTGCTGATACCCCACTTGAGACGCTTGTCGACATCCTCCTGCCAGGGAACCTGCTTGAAGTCGGGCTTCTCCTCGTCGTAGTGGAAGGGGTAGACACCGCGGTACAGGTGAGAGTAGCGCGAGGCGACGGCGTTGCGGGTGACCATGATGATAGGGCAGACGGGACGGTATTTGGAGACAAGACGGGCGGTGTTGCCACTGTGAAGATGATGTTAGCTGGGACATTTCTGTGTTGACCGATCACAATTTTAAACTTACGAGGTGGAAAGGACAAGAATGGCACCAGCGTTCTGCTCGAGGGAAGCAGAGACAGCGGCCATGGCGCAGGTCTCGGTGGTGGGGACGGGGCGAGGAGTCAAGCTTCTGAGCTCGTTGAAGGCGTTGACGTAAGGAATGGCAACCTCAGCGAGAAGGCAGGTCTCGTGCATCATGGTAACAGACTCCTTGGGGTAGTTGCCCTTGGCGGTCTCACCAGACAACATGACACAGTCGGAGCCGTCAAGGACGGCGTTGCCAACGTCGGAAACCTCAGCACGGGTGGGGCGGGGGTTGTAGGTCATGCTCTCGAGCATCTGGGTGGCGGTAATGACGGGCTTGCCGGCAATGTTGCACTTGGTGATCATCATCTTCTGGGCGATGAAGACCTGGGCGGGAGGGATCTCGATACCGAGGTCACCACGGGCAACCATGACACCGTCAGTCTCCTTGAGAATGGCGTCGAAGTTGTTCACACCCTGCTGGTTCTCAATCTTGGAAATGATTTGGATGTCCTTGCCATCCTCACCGAGGACCTCGCGGATGGCGAGAACGTCCTCGGGACGACGGATGAAGGAGGCGAAGACCATGTCGACCTTGTTCTTGACACCGAAACGGAGATCGGCCTTGTCCTTCTCGGAAAGAGCGGGAAGGTCAATGTCGGTCTTGGGAAGGTTGACACCCTTCTTGGAGGAGATCTTGCCGTTGTTGACAGCCTTGCAGCGGACGGTCTTGTCGTCAACGACATCGAGGACCTCGAAAGCGAGGACACCGTCGTCGACGTAGATTGTGCGGCCCTTCTTGATGACCTTGGTGATGTTCTTGTAGTCGACGTACATGTTCTGGGCGTCGGAGGCGGTGGCGTACTTCTCGTCGGTGGTGATGTTGAGCTCGGCGCCGGCGGCGA
>Ga0265797_10003835_pt1 | contig 23595 bp, 25 predicted proteins | sample P2T30metagenome_FD_192433 | JGI IMG/M metagenome (GOLD analysis project Ga0265797, IMG submission 192433) | Plant litter microbial communities from East Loma Ridge, Irvine, California - P2 T30 | ecosystem: Environmental > Terrestrial > Plant litter > Unclassified | place: USA: California... | reverse complement strand
AAGAGACGAGCGACCTGAACCATGTCGCCTTGCTGTTCAGCATCATGGCATCAGCACTGCACTACAAGTCCCCGGAAGAATCATCAAACTCGATAAGTAGGAGCCAAGCTGCGGTGTTCCTGGCCGGCGCCGCTTTGGTACAGAGCAACTATGTGGCTTACCCTACGATTGAAGGCTTGCAAGCGACAATGCTCATCGGGCACAATCTGTCCAGCACGAGCTTGCCTCCAGCGGTCAGCTCGCTGTTCGTGCCCAGGTTGTCCATCAATCAGGCCATTCACATGGGTCTGCATCTCGTGGACTGCCCGCGATCTCTTAGGGAGCGGGAAGTGCAACAGAATGACGGGGCTTCCCTTGAAGTCAGCCGGCGTCTGTGGTGGAGTCTCGTGTCGACCGACTGGTGAGTTGACAGGCTTTTACCCGTCGTGGCTATCGCTGACGCAATTATAGGTTACTGGCATACCTGACCGGCCCTCAGGAGTGGACATATTCGGTCAACCCCTGTCACATGAACGTCCGACTGCCGCTAAACATCGAAGACGAAGACATTGATCTGAGCGACATTGGATTACCACTTTCCACCCCGACCGCCATGTCGTACACACTATGCCGGGTACGCTTGGCAGAGGTGTCACGTCACATCGCAGACGCAACTGCGGACCAACTGTTCCAAGGCAAAGAAATGTCTTACGATATGGTCGTGGCACTCGACGGCAAGCTTCGAGAGAGCCTCGATGACCTGCCAGAGTTCTATCGCTTCAGCCTCGCGGCTCAGCAAAAATTCACGACTCTGTTTAGTGAGAGACCGGTCTTCGCTTCGCAGCGAAGCATGTTACAACTCGGCTACCACTTCCGCCTCTGCCGCCTGCACCGCAAACACTTCGTCCGCGGCGCCAAAGATCCCCGATACTCCTACTCGCACGTCGTATGCCTGCAGTCCGCCCGCACAGTTCTCGAAATCAAGCGGATCATGGACGAAGACACGCCAATCATGACGCCGTCTAGCTCCCTGATCTGGGCAGTGATGCACCATGTTTTCGTAGCGGCTGTCATCCTCCTGATTGACGTGTGTTTCAACTGGGAGGATGTGCTGGCCGTGAAGCGGAAAGAAGAAGTCATCGCCGCGTGCCGCATGCTGACTAACGCGCATCGGTCTTCAGTTGTGGCTCGTAGGGCGGTGGATGCGATGATGGATGTCTTGCGAAAGCATTGGATTCATATCCGTGGACGGAAATGTCCAAATGCGCATGCGCAAGCGCAGTCGCAGTCTATGAGACCTGCTGCGGCTTCACAGCAGAGTCTCGGCATCGCTACACCGGACAGCATGTGGTATGTTACTCCGAGCGACAGGCAAGGAAGCGCTCAGCCTCTGGAAGCCGACGTGCCACTCGGGGATCTTTGGAAGGAGATGCTGGACGGAAGCGCACACTCCGCGCTGGACACGCCTGACTGGACGGAGTTGCTGAACGACTTGACGAATGCCAACTTCCCAGCAGAACTGTAGACCTTCTCATGTTCGTGATAGCTCAGGGGTATGAGGCCAAGACATGTCACTTGGGAAAGAAGTTTACTTCAGAAACTCAGTCCACGACTCGTCCTTACTCTGCTTCACACAAGACTCTCGTCGATCAGCCCACCAGCAATATTGCCAGGATCGCTTGGATTCCTGAGAATGTTTCCTTGATACTTGGCGAGCGCAGCCGCAGTGACGTCAAAAAGACTCCGCAAAGCACCGAGAATTGTGTCACGGTTCTGACCTTTGGCCGCGACAGACCGGTTGGGATCGAGACGCGTAGGGACCGTCAAGACGGCATAGTAGCCACTCTGCGCCGGGAGAGCAATCACCCCCACTTCGGACGAGACAGTCGTTGTACCGTTGGGTCGTGTTGTCCAAAAAAGGAGGGTGGCGTTTGCTAGGTGAAAGTCAGGGGGTATGCCGTCGGGGAGAGAGAACGTAACATACCCATGATCTGGGCACGGAGCCCCGTTATATCTTCTGCAAGCGAGAGAGAGTTGCCATCCCTTCTGCTATCGGTTTGCGGGAGGGACTGGCCCTCGTTTCTGCTAGCGTTATACGAGAGAGGCCGGCCTTCGCTTGCATATGTGCGATCACGAAGTCGGTCATTGTGGATATCCCTTGCAGTGACATGGACATTGTCGTGTGTGAGCATCATCTGCTCCACTACCCTTGCGGGCTTCGCTCCAGACTGTAAAAGTTCCTGCCGCCTCGCGTCAACCTCAGGCTGCCGCCGTATACGCCTACGGGCATTTTGCAATGCCGCGATTGTAGTAGCAGGGTCGTGGTTGTGCTGGGTGTGGCCTTCGGACAACTTGATGCGATACTGCGAGGTCGCGGGGTTCATGCGGTCAAGAGCGATAACCCAGAATCCAAAGGGGCAATCGCACTTCTTCGAACGCGTGTTCTTTCTGATGGTTGGAGTGTTGGCGGACGGACTGCCGAAGCGTGCACAGCGCATCATCCAACGGTAGGGCGGTTGGCCCTTCGCGGTGACTTTGTGTGCTCGCTTAATTAGGTCACAGCCTGTGCGTAAGCCGTACGCGTTGACGGCCTCCGTTAGGTCCTGGACGCTGGCATACACCTCTTCAGTAGGTAGCTCTGCGGCCGGCCGGAGGTGCGTGCTATCGTTTGGTGCATTTTCCATGGAGCGACCGGAGGACTGAGCCTCCGTAGCATCAGGCTCTGCGGCGTGAGGCCCTGTTCCGGGGTCCTCTGATTGCTGAACTGCAGGCTGGATTGGTGTGGGCAACACCCCACGCGTGTACAATCCAGCATTCAGGTCCGCGACGAAGCGCGCCTCATAAGCAAGTTGTGACATGGCTTGATTTGGCGCGTTCATTGCATGAATCTGGCAGATTGGTTAGATGTTGTTGTCGTGGAGTGACCGACGCGAAGACACGGAGGTGGAAGCTAAATCGACCACCGAAAAGGGCTCAGACCGGGCCGCTCCCGTACGGCACACGTGTGGCTGGCATACTGACAACCCTAACCCTGTCTGTTCCTACCGAGCTCCGGGGTGGTCGAATCTCCAGCCCTAGCGACAGATTCAAAGAAGAATCGACGCAATGTTTGAATGATTTGCAGAAGTGAAGACTTTGTATTTGATCCTGCTATGTACCAAAAGAGTGTATTCGGTCAGTGGCCTCGATGACGAAACGATCAAAAGGGGACAAGAAGAGCATCACAAAATCGGTCGAATCTAGAAAGGAAAGATAGTAAAGATAGAACTGAGCAGCCGGTGTATATCTCATCATGGTGCGAGTCTCATTTCGTCAAGCTCGTGTAGGTCGTGATTGCGCTGTGAGAAAGACGTATCGGGCTTGACCCATAAGACATGCGAAGACAACCGCATTTACCAACCGTAGCCGCCTGGCGAGCAACTGCTGACCGAGACCGCGTGGGAGGTCCATGGCTTGCTCACTGTGCAGAGGGAAGAGGTGGTCACGGGCACGTGGGTGGTCACATGGCCGTACTTGGTCTTGGTCTTGGTGACAGTGGTGTATTTGGTCTCGGTGGTCGGCTTTGTGACCGTGTGAACGCCCGTGGTCACGCCAGTCTTGGTGACAGTGACCGGTGCAGAGTGTTTGATGGTGGACTTCGTGACCCGGACATCGTCAACTAAGCGAGTGGTCGTGATCACTTCAGTGAGTGTTTTCTCTGACGATGGTTGTTAGTGTAACTCTTAGATTTATGGATTTCAGACTAGGTTTAGAAACTCACTGCCAATTGTGATGGTCACAGATTTGACCTCATCCGAAGTGCTGTAACCGGTAGAGATGGAAGTGTACGGTCCACTGAAGGACTCCGTCAGGGTCTTGGTGTATGTAGTCTTGATCTTGTCGGTTTCAGTGACGACAAAAGGGTAGTCACTCTTGTAAGTGGTCAAGACCGAAGTTGTGACGGGCTTGTAGGTCGTGTAAGTCGACCAGCCTGACGTGTCGATCGTATACGTCGAAGGCTTGCAAGTAGAAGACGACTTCGTGGAAGTTGTCGCTTTCTTGGTGGTGGTGGTAGTTCCGTAAGCCGACGGTGTGTTGCCAGGGTGAGCTGAGACCACTGAGCTCAAGCTGAGGAGAGCGATTGCGGCAAGTTTCATGGTGACGAACATGTTGAACGAGTGTATTAAGGTGATGGTTGTGTGGATGTTGAGGGAAGATTAGAAAGAAGCTGCGAATGTTCGACTTTGATGATTTCGAAAACAAGTCGATGAGGCGACAAGCATGGCCTCTTTATACCAGTATCTCCCAGTCTGGGCCCGCCTTCGCATTCTCGTTGCATGGAAGAGGCGTTCAACTTCGGCGGCGACGCGAGACGTCGAGCCACAGAGTTGTCAGTATGCCATGTTCTAAATCGACGAACACGATACCTGACCAGCGTGGGCTGGGTACCTCCCCTGTTCGCTGCATGGAGTAAACACGCATGCAGTACGATATTGAATCCACGGCTTCCTGTGAGTTATCGCCATGGCCGTTCGATCGTGACTGGGACCATCCGTTTGACGACTCCCGTATGGTGGGTCTAAGGCTTGCAGATACTTACTTTGGAAATCGAAGTGCAAAAGTCATTGGAGCACTAAATGTGAAGGAGAGCTTGAACGCTACGGTCACTAAATGAGGACGTGTGAAACGATGAGATCTGCAAAGGTTGGCATGAGGGTGGAATGATACCTCAAAGTGACGGCGAGCCAAGGATAGAACAGGTCAGTGTAGCCGTAAGCCATCGGCTGGCTGCGCTTACTCGTGGAAGCCTCAGCCCAGTCTCGTGGCATTGCGAACACCATTCAAGCCGGGTGCGTCCTCTCATCGTAATGAGGTAAGCGGTCGACCCCGGGCAAGATATAAGCTGGTAGTCTCGATGTGCAGGAATGGAGTTCAGCCCGATGAACCAGCTCGTATCACAACATATATGGAATGGTTTTGTGCCTGACATCCTTTTCCTCTGTTTGACTTTTGCAACTTGCCTTAAGATGGCGTCAACGGAGGCGTTCCTGTGCGAGGGGTCCACACCAAGTACGTAGTTCTTGCGGAGATCCCCAACTTCAAAAAGCTTGCATGTGCCGTTGTTTTGGTGGGAGTTGATAGCTAATGATGTGTACAATCAATCGGCCCAAAGTCACAGCATTCGAGTTGTATAGTTGCACCACCTCCAAGGTGACTAGCGAAGAACGCAAGATGGTACCTGAGGGACCAGATGCTATGATCGACGGCAAATCCGAGTATGCGTGCTTACAGGAAATGTCCGCAGAGACAGCGGAGAACAGCGCAGGGCATCGCCCAAAGAAAACCAGACAACAAAGCTGATGGTTCTCTGCGGAACGTGAGCTGCCATGTAGTGCCTGTGACCAAAACCCAATGAGAACATGGCTCGCAAGGCGTGCAATCAGCTGGCCAGGCGTTTTCGTCCGGGAATGCAGGAACATTGCCCGCTCAGCCGTAGTGATGTCCTCATCGAATGACTCTCCAACCGGGCGTCCGGGTGGATAGTAAGCAAAGGATGGAAGGTAACAGACGGAGTCCAGCGCCCGATGTCCACAGCTTGTCAGCTCAATACGAAGTGGACGAATTCAGGCTGCAGGGATTCCAGGAGCCTGTCGTGACCAGTTCAGGTATGCATTCACATAGCAAAATGTAAGAGTATTAGAAACGTCGGGCCCGCCTCGTAAGGGTTCCTAACTGGGTAGGTATTGATGGAATAGTCCGGCGTGGCACCCACACGAGTGTTGCATGTCCTCGGTAGATGTGCAGTACATGTAAACAGCAAGAGTGGTATGAGAGTGTGATGAAAGATCATGTAGAAGCATTCAATGTTGGCAAGGCCAGTTGTGGCCTGTGCACATACGGAAAGCCAGCCGATCTTCGACTCGCGGTGCGTGTCCTCACCAACGGCGACGAAGCGACGACAAGCAGTCAAAGACCCCTCCACCACGAGAGCCACGGCCACAGCACTGTCGACAATAATCCTGCTCGTCCGGTTGTCACGACAAGCCACCCAGCGCCCAATCACATCTCTTTCGGCGCCATGCTGGTCCTCTTCTCCCTCCTGACCCTCTTGGGTACCCTCTCGAGCTTCACATCCGCTACCGCCCTCACCTACAAGCTTACGCCTAATGAGAAGGAATGCTTCTACACACATGTCGTCAAGCAGGGCGCCAAAGTGGCCTTCTACTTTGCTGTACAAAGTGGTGGATCGTTTGATAGTACGTTGCGCCCAATGCGGACTTCCCAATGGCATGGAAGTGCTGACCACAAATAGTTGACTACTCCGTGACTGGACCTTCGAAGGAGCCTGGCAAAGAAAAGGTTATTCTGGAGGGTGAAAAAGAGCGTCAGGGTGATTACGTCTTCACTGCGAACTACCCTGGCGAATACCGCTTCTGCTTCGACAACTCCGTCTCGACTTTCACAGACAAGCTTGTCGACTTTGAGATTTCTGTAGGACGGCTGACTCCCATATATTCCATGGCGATTTGCTAACCCTTTTCTCTCCCCAGGTCGAAGATGAGCCCCGCGCCAACCTCCCCCAGAAATCCGGCGCATCCCCCGAACAGCTCAGCGGCGTGGAAGAGACGATCCTCAAGGTGTCCAGCCAAATCTCCACCCTCACACGCCAGCAGAAATACTTCCGTACGCGCGAGAACAGGAATTTTAGTACTGTCAGGAGCACGGAGAAGAGGGTGTTCAACTTCAGCTTGCTGGAGGGCGCTGTGATGGTTGGCATGGCTTGCTTGCAGGTGTTTGTCGTGAGGATGTTCTTCACTGGCGGCCGTAAGGGATACGTGTAAATCATTATTGTAATGAATGTCAGAGGCGTGACATTGCATGTTGGTTGGGTGCGTTTACACCACGACTAGCCCACTTTCTCCCCATTCTCGATGACCATGTACCTGGGACAATGTGTCAGAACTTGGAAGACGAAAGCCTTAGGTGGACTTACTCGTCGCCAATCAGCATTTGCATGTCATCTTCGATCATGAAATTGTCGTGATCGGGCGTCAATGCCTTGGAAGCTGGGTCGTACCTGCGCATTGTCTGTCAGTTCACTCAAGTACTCCGCCGAAAGTCCAACAAGCGATTCAACTCAACATGAACTTTGCGAAGTCCTTGTAATCTTTGAACACGAAAGTGCAGATCGCGTCGAAGTTGGCCATGTTCGCCTGGCCGCGCAGCATGTCGCTCATGATCGTTCGATCGCGTTGGAGGCAATATGTCTGCAGTGCAGGGAGATAGGTAAGTACGTGTATGGCGCTAGAGTAACAACAAGAGATCATTCAAGACTCGACAATGCCTACAAGACTGTATGTGATCACGTTGTGCTTCTGCAACACCGGCGCGGCCATTTGCGCATGCTTGTTATTGTAATGTTCGATGAAGTCGGCATCGCTCATGCCAGCCTTCTTTCGGACGAGTATTGTTGCTTTGACGACCTTGCGGAAGCCTGTTGTTGACGGGTAGCCGGCTTCGAGGACCATTCTCGCTAGCAAGTGGATTGACGAGAACGAGGTTCAGTACTGTGGTGTCAACAGAGCAGTATACATATGTGTAGTACAGTACATATATACACTGCCACGGATGACCTCAGAGTCAGATCCACTCGCCAAGACCCGCCTTATACTGTACCTTGGACCCGTTTAGCTTGTCTTTACATCGCCTTCTCTCACCACTGCCTTTACCACTGTGCTGTACGCATCAGGCCATGTCTACATGTTTCGCTAGCTCAGCTCTTCGGCAACGATCACACAAGCTTGCTCCAGACCAACTCGCTTGCACAGATGGGGCTATTCTGCATTTAGAATGGCTTGGCGACACGACTGAATTGAGTTGTGTCTAGAGCGGCCACGTGCAACCTTGTTGTTGACGACTTCGCCTCCCCTTCGCCTTGCTGCCCAAGTTCCTGGATTTCCAACATTTCTCGCCGGCAAGCATGCCTTTCAAAACGAGATGTATGTCATGATCGATTTGAGCACTGCTATGTGATTGGCTGAATAACGAAGACCGCTGCACACACTGGACTGAAGCGACCCGCCCACATGAGCTGAGCTGAGCTGTCAACGAACTTGAGAATAAAGAAACAGCCACGCAGCCGCTCCTGTTTTTACTGCGAGCAGGTGCTGTGTCGCCTTCGTCTTTGAATCCTCTTGGACACCACGAAACGTCGCATTCCATACCTTAATCGCTCCCTGGAGGTCATACCAGCCTTGCAACAGCCGACAGCATGGTCACCCTGACGACGTGCAGTCTCTCTGGCCGAGCATGCCGTTGGCTTTCTCTCTTGAGCCTCGCAATACCGGTCGTCATCCTCTGGACACTGTGGTACGCCATCAACTCGGACAAGGATGATGTCAGCCCGATCTTGACCCAACTGATACCGGCTGGCCATTGTACATGTCAAACCGCTACCGTCTTTGAGTGTTCGTCCTGTCTAGAACCGCACACGAGCGATGTGAACGTGACAGCCAACGGTGAATGGCAATTTCAGTATGGCCGAGACGACAGAAATGCCGGGCTGTCTCAGGCGCAATGCAGTGTATCCTTCCCAGGACTTTTCGAGGATGTCGAACGCGCTACCAAATTCTGGAAAGCTCACGGCAACATAGCGACGACAGCTCTGGACCGCGTTGAACTCATGAAAGGCATGACCCGTGCCATGATCTACAATGGTGATCTATATGTCATTGCCACCGAGTCCAAGGGTGAAGACCACCGGCGCAAGACATTGGCGACACTGAGTGCCATGCATCGAGCGCTCGCCGCCATGCCGTTGCGACACGAAAGCCCGGACCTCGAATTCGTCTTTTCCGTCGAAGACAAAGCATCAGATGTTGTGGGAAATGGCCACCCAATTTGGGTATTCGCGCGGAAAGCGAGCGAGGAGTCGCTATTCTTGGTGCCTGATTTCGGTTTCTGGGCATGGGACAACATGATCGGGGACAAGAACAACGAGATTGGCTCGTATGATGGAGTGGTCGACAAAGCGAAAGATGTCGAGGAGGGTGTTGCTTTCGCAGACAAACAAAAGAAGCTGGTCTGGCGCGGGAAGCTTAGTTTTGCGCCCAAGCTACGCCGCACGCTGCTCGACGTAAGCCGTGGACATGAATGGAGCGATGTCAAGGAACTCGATTGGAGTGTAAGGCAAAATTATTTGACGCTCGAGGATCACTGCAAATACCAATTCATTGCGCACGTGGAGGGTATGTAATTAAGCCAAGCCTGATTTTGGTGTGTCAATTCACTAACAACTCCTAGGTCGCTCATACTCTGCTTCTCTCAAGTACCGCCAAGCATGCCGCTCCGTCGTCGTCGCACACAAGCTCCAGTACATTCAACACCATCACTACCTCCTCAGCTCACACGGCCCTACGCAAAACTACGTCGAAGTCGAGCGCGACTTCTCTGATCTACCCGCCAAGATGGCACACTTGCTAGCCAACCCCGAGGAAGCGCAAAAAATCGCCGACAATTCCGTGGTCACCTTCCGAGAGCGCTACCTCACACCTGCAGCAGAAGCATGCTACTGGCGAAGTCTTTGGGAAGGTTACTCCAAAGTGAGCGAGCAGCCAGCACTTTGGGTTGGGCAAGGAGAGGGGAGGAAGAAGAGGGCACTGCGATACGAGACGTTCATGTTGCTGGGAGGTGAGGAGATGTATAGCTTTCGAGCGGCGTGATGCATTATCTATTGAAGAGGTGATCAACCCTGGTATTGCGGTCGCCCTAATACTTGATGAACGTCAATCCGGTGTACGCGTGGGTCGGTCCTTCGTATATCTTCTCTTTCAGCCCGCCTTCGGGGAAGCACTTCCACAGCCGTCCTGCCATGTCCGCGACATAGATGCAGTTGTTCGCCTTGTCGTGCTTCAGGCCGATGCCTTCGCCGAGCCCTTGGGCAATCTAATTCACACACGTCAGCAAGGCCTCTTACGGAATGACAACTCGCACAGCAACTCACAATCTGACGACCCAAAGCCTTCTCAGCCTCCGGCGCCTCGCCAGTAATCTGCTTCTTGTTCAACGTATTCCCCAACGGCAGCTCGCCGCGCGATGTCCAGTACAGCACGCCAGCCTCGTCGTCCATCTCTAGATCAATGCACTCGGGTAGATTGTCCTGGATCACCTCAATGTCCTTGCGGTCCGAAGCGGTGCTCCCCGCCGGCAAATCGAGCGATGCGGCGTAGATGGTACCGTCGGAAGCCTTCGAGCCTCCCTTCTGCGACCACATGAACCTGTTCGTTTTCCGCGAAACCGTAATCCCCACAGGCCAGTTATGCTGGATCGCCGCTTTGTCCGGCTCGGATTGCCAGTCGCCCAGCTGGACTAGGGTTTCCTGCTCGGAGCCGTCGAGGTTCGCGCGCATGACCCGCAGGCCCTCGCGGTCGCAGAAGTACACCTTCTTCGCCTCTTGGTCGATGTGCAATTGTTTGGGAGTGTGGACTTTGCCGGACGCTATCACGGTCTGCACATCGCTGCCGTCGAGCTGTGCCGAAAGTACTGTCCCGTCGTTGGCGCTTGGGTTGCCCATGTTCGTCCAGTACATCCTGCCGTCGCAGGCGTCGATACCGTCCGGCATTGCTTGGTTGCGCACGAGTGCTACGGGTTTGCTTGCGCGGTCTTCGGCCGTGATGGAGAGGATTTCGCCGCCGGTCATTATTTCGGCGAGGGACTTGTTGGCTAGAGGTTCGCCGAGGCCGAGGTTGAGGAAGAGGATTTTGGTGCGGCTGCCGGGGGGTGGGGGTGCGTAGAGGCCGCCTTTGTCGCCGCTCTTGAGGCCTAGCTTGCCGGGCTCGATGTAGTTCTTTTGCAGCCAGTTGAGGGTGGTTGGGGGCAGGCCGCGCTCGTCGATGTAGTGCTGTTCGATGTGCTCTACTGTGTCTAGGCCGACGCCGTCTGGAACGGAGTTAGTTACGAGGACGTTTAGTTGCGGGATGAATTGTTTTCGACTGACTGTGAACACGTTAGTAATCTCGTTCTTGTCCTCATTTGATCGATGGAGACGAGTTCCAACAACTTACCCCATCATAGCACATGGCCCGATCGGGCTGCTGTACTGTTCTCTCCAGATTCCGTCAACGACCTCTGGAGTTGAGACGCCTTCCGCGAGCACGGCGAGGACTTCGCGCTTGATCGCCGCCCAGATGCGGTTAAAGATGAATCCGGACGACTCCTTGAGAGCAGTGACGGGGTGCAGGCCTGCTTCTCTGTGTCTGGCTTCTACGAAGGGGAAGATCTCGGGGGCTGTGTGGCCGCTTGTCATGAGCTCGACGATGATTGCCTGCCAACTTGTTAGAGTGCGTATTCACAGGTGAGGTTCGATGTCATTACCTGCGGAGGCATCATGAAGTGTGTATTGAGCACTCTCTTTTTCGTGCTCTCCTTGACCTTCGACAGCAACTCGCCAGACTTGAACGAAGAGCTGTTCGTCGCCAGAATGCAGTCCGCAGGCGCAAATTTCTCCAAGTCCGCGAACGTCGACTCCTTGAGCGGCAGGATCTCTGGTACGGCTTCGAACACCATCCAGCAGTCCTTCACGGCGGCCGCGAGGTCCTCGATCGCTTCAACACTCCCTTCCCGCTTGGGCAAACTGGGAAGCAGGCTCGAGAAGGACGAGATATTTTCTTTGATGTATGCGGCGGCATCGTCTCTTGACTTTTGGGATGGATCGCGGATTCGCACTTGGTGGCCGGCTGCTACAAAGCAGGCTGCTATGCGGCGACCTAGGACTCCGCCGCCGAGGACACAGATTGGCCTGTTTTCATAGTCTTTCGGCGGTGACCATTGAGCTGCCATTTTTAGGATTTGAGAGGGTTTGACGATGGGGAGGTAAGTGAGGGAGGCTGAAGGGGAATCATGTATGCCAATACGGTGAATCACTTACGAAGGCTTCTATGTATACTTTACATTACTTCCGCGAGCTCCGAGGGGTCTCGCAGATGGGTGGACCACTCTGGATGATTGAGAGACTTTTTGGAATCTCACGGCCGGGTGCTCACACGTGCTATTGCGTAAGAGTGGGAGGATAGCTCTGGACTGCTGTCTCATCCATCGCACATCACCTCGGCTCGACGGACAATGACAGTAAGAAGTGGTGGGACGGAGCTTAGCAAGCGGCACACTCTCTTGTTGATCCTACCACCGTACGTAGACGTAACCGGGCAAGCCACATCCTCGCATGGTCAATAATGGTAAGCTTCTGAACGAGTGCCGTCATTCGACGCGTTTGCTGAGACAAGGCTGCAGTGAAGATCATCTAGACGTCGGTAGGATCCGCCCGTTTCCGCTCAAACTCTCGAGGTATCGTGAACTTAATAGCACAACTCGAGTCCGCGATGCGTTGCTGTACCGAGGTCTGCGAGAACCGAGTCTGAATGTCGTGTTGTCCGTTTCTGGTGTGGATGGTTTCCGACTTCGTGGTGGCGATGCTAACGATGTTCGCACGGCGGTAAGCCGTTGATCTGATTGGTTGCAGTCTGCCAAGAGCGAAGGGCGAAAGAACGGCTCTTCAACACGTAACCTGCAGCCTTCCATTGGAAAACTCCTTCCAGTCTTCATCGGGTGTATGCACCGTGTCCCATCATTTTTCAAAGCACTAAAAGAACAACGGCGGTGACCGAGTCACTTTCGCAAAAGATTTGCATTCTCGACCGGAACATCCGGCTCATGAACACGCCACTGACGCGACGCGACTCGTTTTGTTTCGTAATTCGATTCAGGACTGCATCTGTGAGATGCGGAAAGGAGACCACTTTGAAGGGATGGTACATTCGTGAAGTATGCCTCGTGGCGCAAAGCGAGGATACCAGAAGTGGAGCGTGACATTGTGTCACTGTATTGAACATACAAGTGGATATTCGAAGGAATGCTTTGCATTATTACTAACTATACAGGACTCACTACTTACTGCTCAGAAGCAGAATATTTGGTCACTCATCTTGCTCACACTACCAGGCTCTTTCCATCCGAGCTGTGTCAAGTTGTTCTTCGTCGCGTTCACCAGACCGGGTGGGCCACACAGCAACACCTTGTTATCGTCCGAGACCGCCGGCATCTTCTTTTGCAGCACCTCCTTGTCGATGTGGCCAGTACCATATTGCCATCCTGCCGGTGGCTTGTCCAGCATGTAATACACCTCGAACTGGCCGTTCGAAGCTTCCGCAAACGAATCCAGCCTTTTGCGGAGCATGATGTCTGCCTCCGAGCGATTCGCATAGACCAGCCTGATCTTCGTGTTGTCGGTCTTGTCTTCGCATATCGCGCGGATGATCTGGAAAAGTGGAGTGATGCCGGTGCCGCCGCCGACCATGCCGAGCTCCTTGCTCATTCCTTTGCGATACTTCATTGCGCCCTTGGGACCTCGGATGTCGACCTTGTCACCTGGCTGGAGCTTCTTGAGATACTGTCCAAGGTGGCCGTCGGGGTAGATTCTGATCAACAGCTCCAGCCTTCCAAGATCGCGGTTGTTCGAGACTGGCGTGTAGCTGCGTGTCACGGAGCTGTCGTCTACGTTGCCGCGGATCGCGATGTGCTGGCCGATGGGGAGACCAAGTACGGAGCCTGGAGTGGGCAGATTGAAAACGAAGCGGTATATCCCCTCAGAGAGTTCTGTTTTCTCTCGCAAGGCATATTTGGCGTACTTCGAAGGCGTGAGTGTGCCTGTAGGGTAGTCTGCCGAAGTAACATGGTGCTGGGCGGTCTTGTGGGCCGGCAGCTTTGTGAAGTCGACATCGAGATTGACAAGCTTGGACAAGTAGGAAGCCGACGCAACGCAAATAACCGAAGCTGCCGTAGTGGCAAGTAGGAACCCTTGCGCGAAGCTTCCGCCGCTGCCAGATTGCTTGAAGTGAAGATGAGAGTTCAGTCCTGGTAGAGACAGCTTGGTGTGGCGCGCGAAGTATACCAGGGCAGCAGTGCCGACTGCGAAAATGCTCAACTCCGTCCGCGGAGTCAGAAGAGTACTAGGGCTCTTTCGCCTTTCGTTGTCTTCTCTGCTCGATCGAACGACTGATATAGTCGGCGTCCGCGCAGGCTCCGAGTCTGATTCTGACGCTCCCTCCAAATGGCCAACCAGGAAGGGGTGCATGATCTCTCTTGCATCTTCGGAATGTCCAACATCTTCATAGGCGCTCGTAGCGTCTGTTCCCGCTACCTCGAGAAGAGCGTCCGCTCCGCCAGGGTGATCTCGCATGTACTCGGAGACATTGTATACTGATGTTGCGTCAGCTTGGGGTGGTCTCATTGCAGCTATGACTGTCCCGAAGACTGCCAGCGCACTCACCTCCGCCATGGATGACCATCCAAATATCTTCCTTTGTGTTGTGTTTGGCAACCTCTTGGAGTTTCATTGAGGGAACCTCCACTTCCGTCTTCCAGCTGGCTTTCAGCTCTTTGCGGTCTGATGCATTATCGGCCATGTTGTGCTGTAGTCCAAGATCGGACCTTCTAGAGTGTCTCGAGCGATTCGTTCGAAGCCTTTGGAAGAGCCTGGGCGATGGAAAATAGATGGGTATAGATGCAAGTAAGGAAACTGAAGCAACTGACGAGGGATAGAAAATCCTAGGCGATTGTTCTTTACGCGTCCAGTGTAAAGTAAGTTCCCGGGCTCCGCGGCAACCTACAGTAGACGACAGTTCGAGCCTGAAATCGACTTTCTCGTTATTCGAGGATCGATCTCGAGATCTTACCTCGGCACAACTGATACCATGACCACAATTGTCTCAGCTTTCCGCAACGGTGGCTGAACCGTTGAACAGAGCCTCCGACGTGGCGCATTGGTATGCATCCGCTGAGATCCAAACAAGTCGATTCACGCCTGAAGCAGCATGTCCAAGCGACTCCGAGGATGTTCGTCATGCTCTTTGGGCATTTTCTCGAGTTCTTTCCTGCACAGTTGTGGTGAATGCAAATCACCTCGGAAAGCCGCATCCAGAAAGATGACGGCATGTGCCAACGGCGTGAACTCTATATCGAACAAGCTCCGAGCCCCATGGCGAACCCACTCAATTGGTCGTCGATCACTTGCTTGTCGGCGGACCGCTCTTTGGGGCTGCTCAGGCCGGGTCTAGCATTGCTTCTATCGACAGCTTTGTTGACAATTTCTGTAGGAACAGCCTCGGTACGGACAGGCCGGTATGAGTTTCTGGAGGCTGGTTGGGAACACATGAGTTCACCTGCAGCGCAACGTCACGGGTTCACGATGAGGCGCTTGTCCATACGAATGGCATGCGACTCCGATAGGCTTCGCATGATCCAGACATCCCAACGGCGGGACCCTCAATGTCGAAAGTCGGTGCATGATGATCTTGGCCTCGGCCGAGTATTGCTACTAAGAGGAAAGCCTTAAGACTCAACATCCTAAGAAGTTTCTGGGTTACACTACTTCCAAACGACATCACAACCCGTCAATACGATTTCTGGATCACCATGGTTTCGCAGAAGTTCTTCCTCAGCGGTGAAGGCGAGAGTACTGCCCTCGAACTCGACATCTCAGCAGTGCAAACATTTGATGAGCTCCAGCGATCTGTTGCGGCTTTCTATGGCATAGTCCAAGCAGAGGGCGTGGCTTTCCAGGCCGGAGAGTCAGAGTTGGAAGAGCTTGCGGACGTCACAGGCTCGAAGGTCCCGGTCGGTATCACAGTTGGCGGGCATTCAGTTCGCGAAGTACCGGGCCCCTCAGGGCTTCCCTGGCTTGGAAATTACTTCCAGGGTGAGTAGTGACGGTGGACCATGCCTCACTTTGTCGAAAACTCGCAAGCTAACTATTGGGCGCAGTTTATCCCGATCATCTTGGAAATCACCAGCGGCTTTTCGAGAAGTATGGCCCGATCTTCCAGTCCACCAATATGGGCAAGACGGTGCTGCAAACCAATTCTCCTGACCTTGCACACATCGCTCTGTCAGAGACCGAGTTTTTCTCCAAGGAGATCAACGATGATCATCCACTTAGGCCAATCAAACAGGAGAAAGCAGGCGTGTTTGTTTCGGATACCAGTAACCCAGCATGGAAACTCGTTCACAAGTACCTTCCCCCAGCCCTAGGACCCAAAGCCGTAAGGCATTACGCACCCAAAATGTGAGTGAAACCCTTTTCACAAAGCAACGTCAACAGACGGTCAATTGACACATTTTCACCCCAGGAACGACGAATGCCGAGTCTCATTCCCCATCTTCGACGAGCTATGCGAACGCGGCGAAGCCTGGAACCCCTACCAATACATGCTCAAGCTCAGCTCCGCCGCAGTCGGCAAAATCGTCCTCGGCCAAGATTTCCACCACTTCGACACCTTGGACGCGCCGATGCATCGTCTCCCCATGGCGATTGCGGAGTCGCTGGTTCTCAACAAGAAGGTCTCAACCATGGGAGAGTGGTACAGCCATCTGCCGTTTGGAGATCCGAAGAAATTGAAAGATCTCGGGCAAGAGATCGCGGATACTATCATCAAGTCGATGGACGAGGCGAAGGGGTCCGGGACTGAGGATTTGCCGTTACAGGAGGCGGCTTTGAAGGCTGCGGATGTTATTGGTATGGAGTTGGTCAGTTCGACAAGAGGAGATGAAACGCTAACAACGTGCAGATTACCTCAACCGAGCCGTAGACTCGAATGGTGACCGCCTGCCGGTCGAGAACATCGTCCCAGCATTGACAGTAGCAGCCGGCGCAGGCTTCACGACAACATCCTCGCTTCTCTCCTGGCTAGTCTACGGACTGGTAGCTTACGACGGCATGCAAGCACGCCTACTGCAAGAACTCGTCGACCACGACTTCAACGACGACACCAAAGTCACCCCCGAGCTGCTGGAGGATCTGCCCATGCTGGACAAGTTCATCAAAGAGATGCAGCGCCGCCACAACCCCTCCTACCAACCAGGGCGCACGGCGCAAAGAGACCTGATCCTGCCGGGCGGTTACAAGGTGAAGAAAGGCACGGTCGTCATCGTCGCGCTCCACCACATTCACATGAACCCCAACCTCTGGGACAACCCCAACACCTTCGACCCCGACAGATGGGACACCGACCGCGTCAAGAACCGCAGCAAGACCGAATACATCCCGTAAGTACCGGCTTCCAAAAAAAAAAAAAAAAGTCCACCCAGGTCCAGGAAGGACACCCGAAGCGTCGATCTCTGGCTAATGTTTCGCAATGAATAGTTTCGCCGCCGGCCAAAGGATGTGCATCGGCTTCAACTTCGCCCTGCAAGAAATCAAGATCTTCATGTGTCTGCTCATCTGGCGCTACAAGTGGCTGAAGGAGGGCGAGCCTGAGGCGGACTACGATCCTTTCTTCCAGCTTATCCGTCCGATTAACTTGTATGTGAGGACGAAGAGGAGGGATGTGTATCCTAGTAAGAGTGATAGTGTGATGACCTGAGACGGTACTCTTTTTTTTTTTGGTGGCGACGAACGAGGCTAGATAGAGAAATGATGTGACGGTTCGACGGTTTTGTGCGTCGGTTTGTACATTATCCAGTCCTGATGTCCTTCTTCCAGGATTGCCCAGAGCTTGCTCTCAGTTTGGACCTCCGGCCTTCGAGGGAGCACGGCTACGCATAACAGAGATCCGCGAAAGACCCGTGTCACTCTTGCCCATAGTATACAATTGAAACCCTTCAGAACATCTAGTTGGTACGCCTTGCACAGAAGTGACGAAATGTCTCGATGATCATTGTACATCTGGCTCGATGAAGGGACTTTAAGCTCTAGCAGATTCTATGAAGACAAGCGTGATGTAATTTCAGAAGTGAAAATGCTATGCATACTATGAGTCGTCCGAATTATATATGTGTATTGGCAGAAACCAGAACAAACTCCATCGCTCAGCAGAATCGGATCACGTCCTAGCAGTCGGGTTCCAAGAAGAGTACTTGACCAGCTCTCTCGCATGCCCGTACAAGCCCATGACGCTTTGCAAGATCAAATAAGGCACAAATAGCAGCGCAAACCAAACCATCGACCTGCGCGACGTGAACTCCGAGCGCACCCGTTCGGTGAAGTAAAGAGTGGCGACGAGAGCTCCGAGCGTCGAGAAGAGGAACCATTCTGCCATTGGGTATTGGAAGAAGACGAGGTGTGCGAGCGAGGAGCCGTCGTGGGGGAAGTTGGTGATGACGAAGCTGAGGAGCAGGCAGGTGTGTTGCGAGACGAGGTAGAAGCTGAGTTCGCGCGTGATGAGGAGGGAGAAGATGCCGGTGCGTTCCATCGGGCTGCGTTTGCCGTTGGGTGGGTTGGTCCAGATTAGGGGGAGGTGGCGGATGGATGCTTGGGTCCAGCCTGCGTGACTGTCAGTATATTGAATCTTTGTGTCCTTGTGCGTTGCAAGAGTCGCTTACCCTGTGTCCATCTCATTCTTTGTTTCCAAAAGGCAGCAAAGGTGTTTGGCGCCATCTCGTACGAAATGACGTTCATGTCGTGCACGGCTTTCCTGCCATCGCCGTATGCTCGCAGTGCAGAATCGATGTCTTCGGTCAACATGTGGCCGTGCATCTTCAAGTTGCAGATGACATCTGAACGCCACCATCCATTGCTGCCGCAGAACAGTCCGAATTCGAACATCCGGCTTCGGCCCGGGTGAGCGATCGCGTAGATCTTGTCGAACTCGATGGCGATCATCCGAGCAAGGAAGGATTCGTTCGTGTTATATACGACACAGCGCCCCTGCACGATGTCCGTCTTTTCTTTGAGGAAGCGTTCGGCGGCCCAGCGGACGTTGTGTGGGTGTGGGCAGTGGTCTGTGTCGAAGATGCCGGTGTAGTCTGAAGGGTCGGTGTTGATTGAGAAGAAGTGGTTGAGGTTGTCGGCCTTTGAGGTTGAGTTTTGTACTTTGATGACTGTGAGTTGATCGTACTCTGCGGCCAAGGCGCGGAGTTGGGTTTCACATGGCTCAATGGGCCTGGGTGTGTTGTAAACAAGAGCTAGGCGAGACAAAATCAGCTCGAGCAATTTTCTCGTCGACAAGACAACTTACTGATCTTCAGCTTGTTCCTCGGGTAAACAAGCTCTTCAAGAGCATACATGAGCTGGCCGATGACAATGTCTTTCTCATTGGGTAGATACGCCACCATGACCATGTTCATAGTTGGCAGATCTTCTTGAGAGGTCGTGGGGAAGTGACCGGCTTGTGCTTTTTCGGCGGCAACCTGCGCCTCCCTGACCGGTGACATTCCCAGGAAAGATTCGATGACGGCAACAACAGCGATGTAGAGGTTCGCGACCATGTAGAAGTAGTAGAAGACGGTGATGGCTGTAGTAGAGCACATCACAAATATTGCAGTGCAGACAATAAAATATGAAACGACAAGACAACATGGCGTCCATGCCATGAGCCAGTCAGAGAATGCGAGCCATGCTGTGAGGATGGCGCTGCACGTCCGCTTGAACACGGATTTCCTGGCCTTCGTGGCTGAGGGAACGGCGGAAGGGTTGGAGAGGGATTGAGCGAAGGTGGTGTATGATGAGGTATCAGTGATAGCGGCCTCGCAGCGGCCGCCAGAAGCTTGTGAAGACATCATGGTGCCTGGAATGAACGATTGTGATGGTGAGGTTCAGAGAGTGTTGTCGACATGCGAGTCCTACATGGTAACGGCGGCAGCAAATGGGTATAGATGATATACTCCCTAGAGCTCAAATATGCTTGAGGGGACCTTGCCGCTAAAGCATACTGATAGGCCGGCAAGCACCAGGCTCGACGTGTTGAGATCACGACATGTGAACCGCATGGACTCATGGAGACGATCTGATTCCAGTTGTGCTCTTTCGCCTTTCGGGTAAGCGATCGTTCACATCGAGGAATGACGAGTAAAGGCAAAAACCGTAAGAGGAAAGGCTGATAGAAGCGTTGAAGACCGAGAATAGAGTGCACCGGACGAGGCTGCTAAGAGGCAATAACCACGGCGGAGATTAGTGGAGCGTTGTGAAGAGTGATGTGGAGAGTGGTTAGTGCTGCTGCTGTGAAGAGTGCTGTGAAGAGTGCCGATCAGCAACGGTGCCAAAGTGTCGGGTCAGGTACAAGGGGGCGAGGTGAGGTGATGATGCTTGAACATGCTTTCTCCTGCCGTGAAGCTTCTCACTTCTCGTGGTCGACATGGAGCGGTACCGCTTGATGAAAGTGACTTTGATTGCGGCTGAAAACGACCAAGTCCGCAAATTCTGCCGAGTCAGCCTGCAGGCGAGGAGATACAAAACAGCTTCACCATCTGCAAGCACTTCCACTTGTCTGTGCTAGCAGGAGTGGATCGACCAGGCAAAGATGTCGTATTTGTCAAATCGTTCATGTTGAATTCTGCTCACACCATCGAGTGATGCTGCATAAACCTCACAAAAAAAGACGCAGGTCGTGGCAGGTTGGCATTCGTCGCAAGCACTTTCACATTCAACCGTGCTCACTTCCAAGCACATTTAGCTACGGCCCGATCGACGCTAACTGCGGATGCGGCCACGGCAATACGGCTACGGCAACGACGACGATCCTACGGCTCACCCTTTGCGGAGGCCCTCCACGCCTCCCACTCCCACTCCCAATCCTCCACCAACCTCTAGCACGCAAACGGAGAAGCTCTTCACAAACCAGAGTATTCGAGGCCCTAGACGGATCCGTGGTAGAAACTGTTTCACGACATCGATATGCACCATGCATCGACGTGCCGTCTCGCCTCGGACACGCGGCTGGTACATGCATCTTCTTATCTGTATCTGTAAGCATTATTCTTGGGCACCACTACTGATGACCCGTACAGCTGTACCATAAACCAGGTTCGTGACGACGGGTGGTGATCGACCAGATTCCAACGTGTGGGCCGCGTTGGCCGATGAAATTACAGATCTCCATGGTTAAACTGTAAAGTCCGCCTGCACTCATGCACTGCTGCAAAACAGCTACCTACCTAGACTTGCAATCGCCAGGCGCCCACCACTGCCACGACGCTTGTACTGTCTCCTTTGCATCTCACAGTCTTTCTTTACATTTCACTGAGTCCACCCACAATGGCCCTTCCATCGCTGGTGAGTCAGCTGAAGACCTGGAACTCCAAAGCCACGGCATCACAGTCGCCGCCGAAACCCAGCGACAAGCGACTGTATCTCTATGGCCTTCGCGGGATACTGGCTACATGCGGCATAGCTACAGTCTTCATTCAGACATTCATTCCTGCTTTGGCATGGAAAGATTCGCAGGGCCCGGCCTATCAAAATGTTCTACGCATCATTTTCTCGCCAGTGTTCTGGGACGAAAACCTTCTTGCCAGCTTCTTCTTCATTTTGAGCGGATACGCCATCGCCCTTCGATTTTTGATCGACCCAAGACCATCCACCTTCGCCGGTAGCATCATCCGCAGGGTGATTAGATTCGCTGTTGCAATCGGACTGGCCTCTGGGATTGCGTCCGCTGTCTTCGCCGGCATAGGAACGACATACATCGAGCGTTTTGTTGAGGTGGCGCAGAACAGCCATATCACCGCTCCACAGGTACCGGGAAACGGCCTGGTCGCTTTGAACGCCATTTTCAACATGTTCTGGGCCGTCACAGATTACTACAATCAAGCCGCAAATGCCTTCTGGCCCACCCAAACACTCTGGAACGTTAGTCTCATCTTTTGTCAATCTTGGACCACCTACTTCCTTATGGTCATTCTTCCTTACACTCGGCCTGGCTGGCACACTGGTGCACTTTCCCTGTTCGCTCTGGGCTCATTCTGGGTCTGCTCTTGGGGCTGGTACAGTGCCGCAGCACTCCTCATAGCCGATTACACCACGAACTCGCAGCTCAGGCTCAAACTTGAAGAAGGCATTACACTCAACAAAAAGTTGGAATGGAAGCTCCCGTACAACCTTTTGGCCGCAACGATGACGATCGCTGGCTTCTCTATGAAGTTTACGTGGGCCGCACTCCCGCAGTTTTACAACAAGGAACTCGTCCTCCGACCATTCCTGCATTTGTCAGAGCGGACGAATATATCCGAGTACGCGGCGTCTGGTCCTTACGCACGCGCGGACAACTTTCTTGTCATCCTCGGTATCCTTCTCTTGACCGAGACATCTGCATCAATCAAGGGTTGGCTTTCCAGCAAACCACTGGTCGTTTTGGGCAAAAGATCTTTGAGTAAGTCAAGCATCTCCCGCCAACCAGTTCCAGTACCATCGCTAACGAGGCTTCAGGTATATTCGTCGCTCAGAGCATCGTTTTCTGGACCATCGGAATCAAGCTCTACATTCACCTGCACGAGGAGCGCGGTGTAGACTCACCCCTGGCCAAATTCGCAGTCTTGGTCGTTGGCAGTATCACCACCGGAGTCTGTGCCGAAGTCTTCTATCGCCTGGTCGACGTACCGAGCCAATGGCTTGCAAAGACGACGTTCACCTGGCTTCTGTGCTAGAGCTGGGCTCAGATGCACTTGGGCATAGTCTTGGGAGGTTGAAATTTTGTTGGGGAGCTACAAATCGAGCGTTAGACGGTAATTGCAGTAGATAGAACTCAAATGTAAGCACATAACAGGAACCAGATCGATGACAGCGTGCTACCAACATTTCCATACCTGAAAGAGCAGAGCGATCGTCATGCAACCAGGTGTCTTAGATTTGTTCAACGGCGTCGCTGATCACGATGGTACCTCGGTGGTATTGACAGTCTTCAGCCGCGTGGTCGTAGATCCCTTTCGTAGCCCAAGGATGCGTTCTTTGAGGTGAAGACACTCTACCATGGTGCACGAGCCGCGCATGATATCTTTAAGGTACAGGTCGGCGAAAGCCACAGGGAGAGATCTGCAGGAGCCGTGCCGGGAAAAGGATCTCTAGCGGCATTTCAACATGAGACATGCTGACACTTGGCGGGCTTCCGAAAAGTATAACAATAGCTCCCTCTTCGTTTGCCTATCTCCAGCTGCGGAAAACGCGCCGCCTATCAAAAGACTATCCCGACAACGTGACCTCATCTCATCCTCGCCCCCCGAACAACGAATGGATCGACCCGGTCAAATCTCCAACTGTAAATGCCGGATTTGGCATACCCACAGACTGTTCCATTGGATCGGCTTCCTCGAGAAAACGTTCCATCTTTCGCTGGCCGGCTTGACTTTGCCATTTTTGCCGTGCTCTGGTGTAGCGCTTCCGTGCTTCTATGCTTCCAATGCCGTTCGTCCATCATTGGTGGAGTGGGAGTCTTGCGTGGCATCGGGTATGGTATGCTAGACGGGTAGCCTTGCATTGCATGGCCTGGGTCGATCTGTTATGCGGCTGGAAGTACCCGGTGATGAGATAAGTATATTCCCAGTCTCGCGAGCTGCTCTGTGTTAGTCGTCCTCCCCATCCAAGCCGCCCATTGTGACTGTTGGTGCTTCTCCATTGTTCAATCATGTTGGCTTCTATTGGCATTTTTATCGCGGTGCTTTGCTCTGTGCTTCTTCTTCTTCAGCCAGCGACTGCGCTTGAGGTTACGGAGTGTTCTTGTGGTTTCCAGGATGAGCGTACTGCTTCCTTTTACACTGACAGCATCGTGCTGTACTTCAACGAGACCAACAGCATCGACCCGGCTGCTTTCTTAGCCCAGGACTTTACACATAAGAAGGAACAAGGCTGGAACTCGCTGTTTAAGATCGGCGCGAAGC
>Ga0265797_10003834_pt1 | contig 23605 bp, 21 predicted proteins | sample P2T30metagenome_FD_192433 | JGI IMG/M metagenome (GOLD analysis project Ga0265797, IMG submission 192433) | Plant litter microbial communities from East Loma Ridge, Irvine, California - P2 T30 | ecosystem: Environmental > Terrestrial > Plant litter > Unclassified | place: USA: California... | reverse complement strand
AAAAGCTATAAACACTCTCCCTCACAGGCGAAATCCGCACACGGATAACAGCATCTTCTTGAGACCAAGCCCGAGGGACCGGTTTCACAATCTCACTCGGCATCTTTGCGCGAACAGAGTTTGTGCGGAAGCGAAACTGCGGTGCTAGGTCTGAGCTGTTGTCCGTTGTCAGGTACACAATACTGAGGTTGACATGCTGGCTCTGGTTGAGGAAGTTTGAGACGCCGAGTTCGTCGCTGGAAGCTTTACCGAAATTAAGATGCAAGTTAACGGTGTAGTTGAAGAAAGTGTCTTCTTTCGCGGCGGAAAACGGCTACTAGGCCCTCGACGGTGGCGTTGAATGTGGCGTCGCTTGTTAAATTTACGTGCGAGGAAGTGAGTTGTAGAGTGTTGGGGAGACCTTTTGATGCGATTTGAAGGGTGCCCACTAGAAGAGCTAGTTTTTGGATATTGATGACCCGCACTCGAAATCAACGCTTTCTCCAAGGTCTACTTGTGCACCTGATGCGCGAATGTCGCTGTGTTGCGTGCGTGGGGGGAGTGGACCGTTCATTTCTCCACGCACCTTTTGGGCGATTGGGAATTCTCCAGTTGGCCCCGAGGCGGGATAGAGTACCATTTCTCTGCCCATGGGAAAGATTGAAAGATTGTATAAAGCGGGATCACCCCTTGTTGATAACGTAACGCCCCACCAGTTTCCGTTCGGGTCTTCAAATAGGTCCGCATGTCCGACAGTCTGGAAGTATTCGTTTGTACCCCTGTTCGAGACCAGAGGGTTTTTGATGACGCTTCCCAAGTTCCATTGATCAGGTTCTTGGATCCCAATACGTAGTAATAACCACCTTTCTCGTACAAGTGAGAACCTTCAATACCGTCGCCTCCTATGCCATCCCACATGATTCATGGCTCGCTCAACTTTCTAGTACTAATGTTCAGATAAGAGGCGATGATAGATGCACCAGAAGAGGCGACAACAATAGAGCCATCGTTATTTAAAAAAGCTATCTAGGTCGATCGTGCGGAGTGATACATCAACCAATATTAGATTGCCTTAGGAAGTATCGTCGAAAGAATCAGTTGTAGTGTTTAGGATGAAACTTAGGTTTAGGTTATCTGTGTTAATCCATATAGAGACAAGGTAAAACTGGCCCCTATTGAAGCGTAACGTGTTAGCAAACATACCTGCAAACTGTTAATCTATCGCTGTGCGAATTTCAGGCAATTACTCTATATAGCTGAGTGCGTTCCTGGCGAGCTTCCAGTTCACTAAGTCCTACCTAGCGTAGGTTGGGGTCCTAGGAATGGCTACGAAGCTCGAAGTCGTACAGAAATTGGTATTTTATAGCTCAGCAATGAAGACGCAGCTAGGGTCCAAATACTATCCTAGAAGTACTAGGTTAGTGTAGGCTACATTCGAGCGTTGATTAGGCTCGAGAACAGCCCAAGCGCCAGGGAACCCGCAGCAAGAAAGAGGGTTTTATCAAATATGTTTTGTAAAGCAAGAGGAACAGCGGAGTATTTATAGTTCATTATGAGTCGTGTTTTGGCCGCTATATATGCGTCTTATCACACTTCGGCGAGAGATGCCAGTAGGCGTGGTGCAGAATGTGGAGGGAACCGAACAAGTATGGGGGAGTTAAGCGAAAAGAGGAGAACCCGGGGAAGTGAGAAGATTGAAGATGCGCATTTCAGTATTAGGCATAGTCAACTGCGTGACAGGAAATACTTCATATTAGCAAGCAACTAGTAGAACTTAAGCTGTAAGCCCTTGTCTAAGCTTTAGGTACTCCTTCCGATATTGGTTCTCGTCAGTCTCCTCTCCCCTGTTAAGCGGCGTCCACTTTGGCTCGTCCTTGAACAAGCGCATGGCCTTTGTGTACTATGATTTGTTAGTGCACTTCGAGCCATAATTATGCAAAATGCACCTACGTTCTGCTCATCAGTAGTGAAGCGGTGGTAGATCCCACTTGGCAAGATGATCAAGTCGCCCTTCTCGAGCCAGATTCTCACCCAGTCATCTACCTCACTCCTGACATCGAAATAACCCGCACCATCTAGAATGTACCTGATCTCTTCATCTTCGTGCAAGTGCTCGTGGAAGAAAGACTTGACTTTTTCCTCGTAGATGTCGCCCATCTTCTCCGGGCTAACGGTAATCTCATCACGGTTCTTGTAATCGCGGGATGTGGCGATCTCGTCAACACCCGAGACCTCGGGTACGTAGTGGTATATAACGCCTAGCTTTTGCAGGTAGTCTGGGTCGACTGAGCGCCCGGAGTTGTGGGGTTGGCGTTGGTCGCCCTGCAGATGTGAGTCAGGTGATATGCGCCATTGCGGAAGTGTGGGTATTACAGGAAGGTTGTCGAACCAGTATGCTTTCATCTTGTGGTAGCTGTAACTTTCGAGATATGCCCTTGGGTGCCTGTTCCGTGTGGTAACTTGGAGTTGAGTAAGACTTTCTGCGTTGGGCTAAAGCAACTGAGAAATAAATTCATCGGTGCCTCAATCCACGTGGCGAATGGCGTCATCGCAATTTCTCAGCGGGGATAGCCGCGAAGGACAGGGTCACCTCTGCTGTCAACAAGCTTGAGCAAAGACGACTGTATGTCGTCTTTTCGCCTTGTAGTGCCGCTACAGCACCCATTCAGCTGTCTTTGGTATAATACAGAGTACGAAGAACATAACGTTGCGCGCCAACACATACCCACCCCACACCTTGCTCGCTCAGCAACACAATGCGTATCCCTGCTTCAAGTGGGTACTGTACAAAAGTGTAGGCCGACATGCGCGCTTTGAGAAGATGCTAATTATCATATCCACCACCCATATTCCATCAATCGTGCCTTGCCTTTCCATCTCTGTCAATCGCAAAAGTATGCTCAAGATTCAGAAAAAGCCCGGGGTATGTCCAGCTAAAAATGCCAATAGTTCACATGAAACGGTCGAGACTCAATGTTGCGAGAAGAAGTCGTAGCTGGTGGCTCTGCAAAACACTATCTTGCAAAGACCTTTACTATGCCGTCGCCGCCCGCTGAGACGACAAGACGACCATCCTGACTCCAGACAACGCTGCATACTCCTTCGCCGCGCATGATGCGATGCGCGGTAATTTCTTGCGTGCAGATACGTTTGTCAAGTGACCAGAAGCGGATTGACGCATCATGGCCAGCAGAAACAGCCTCTCGGCCGTCCTTGCTCAATGATAGCGAGGATATGGCGGCAGGATGGGCGAGCATGCTGTATGTACATTGGCCTGGTTTTGCATGTTAGTAAGGATATTTAGTTGGGAATAGGCTGAACATACCAGAGTTGGCATCGAAGAACCTGATAAGATGGTCTTCATGCCCACTGATAATCACACCCTCAAGGCCACCACCATTATTGGATCCAGTCGGACCATGTATTCCTTCATCATCAGGTCCGCCTCGGCCCGCCTCTTGTGCTGAACCCTCGAGATATTGGGAGCTCGTCACGACCGATGTGATACCAGTGGCTGGTGTGCCGTCGTACGACTCATTGCTAGCCATGCCAATCAGCTCTTCACCCGTCCGTGTGTCATATACTAGTATCGAGGCATCAGTGAAGGAAACGACAAAGTTTTCGCCAGTGGGTGAGAGGGGGCTGATGCATGTTGGCGAAGGATGTGTGTCGCGCTCTATAGTGTGTATGAGCTGGTAATGGAAAGGTGTAGTAGTGGCAATGCTAGGCTGTGGCGAGGATGGGTGGTTCGACCCGGAAGTGACAGAGTGTCTTCGACTGCCACCAACACCGCGTCGCGACCCAGTCTGGGGTGACACTAGTTGAGGCGGTGCGCTAACTGCCCAGATTTTGATGGTGCCGTCTGCAGATCCAGAAGCAAGAATAACTCGGTCTGGACCACCGTATTTGCCGGACTCGCCTGCAAAAGCATTGGTGGAGTTGTTTGGAAGGACACACACAGTCCAAACGGCGTCAGTGTGGCCTTCCAAGGTGGCCTTTGGATCAACCCGGCCGCGTTCCCATACACGGACTGTAGAATCTTGGCCACCTGAGAATATCCAGCCGTCACCAGAGACTCTTCCGCCAGTTGCAAAGTGAGCGGAAGCGGGGCAAGCGGCTAACGACGTAACTGCACCTTCGTGACCCCTGTGTGACCAAAAGGGTTGGATGTCCAAGTCATTGTTCATGCTGTGCTGATTCGCGTAACTTGCAGGTATCATCCATCTCTTGATCATGCCATCGTCTCCTGCTGTGCAGATCTCTGGCTCACTAGGACTACCACCCCCTGTGAAGATGACGGACCGGACAACATCGAGATGGCCACGTAGGGCGAAGCGTACCTTGAAGCTCTGTGGATCCGCTTTTGCTGCCGATTGGGCTGCGGCTTGTTGGGCTTTCTGATCATTACTTAGCCGCCTAACATGATCCTTGCTTGTCCTCTTGACGGGACGCGGTGGCGATTTCGCAGGTATGCTGTTTGCAGAAGGGAATTCTTCAACGTCTGGTCGCCTAGGCGGGCCTTCCTGAGCTGCTTCGGATGTTGGGTCAAAAATCCAATCATCTGTGTCTTTCTCTTCGTTTGCAACCTGGTTTGAGTCGGAAGCCTCGTCCTCCTGGGTTGGTATCTGACGGCCTTCGTTGTCGAAAGCATGCGTCACCTTCTCGACCTGCTCCTCGGGTACTGCAGTATAGTGTTGCTTCTGTTGAGGTTGACGCTGCTGCGCGAGGAGCTCTTGTGCCATACTAGCGTTCTGTGGGAGCAGTTGTTGTTGTTGTTGTTGTTGTTGTTGTTGTTGTTGTTGTTGTGAAGGTTCTCGAATCATCTGTGTCGCATGGTGAATCTGATGTTGGTTGGCCAAGCTCTGCAGTTCGGTGTTCATGACCATATTCGGGGGCTGGTGGTTGGGCATGGATGTGCCGGGCATGGTGGGGAGGTGAGGCTGTGGCCTTCGATGTTGCTGTAGGTAGATATCGTCCATGGAGGCTTCGCCATGGTTCAAGAAGCCGGTCCCGTTTGCGAGCGCCTGTAGGCTCTGCTGTTGTGATGGGGCCTGTGGTGGGGGTGTAAGGAGATAGGTGATCTCCTCGACGCATTTGGTGAGGTAGAGCTTCGACTTCTCTCGTAGACTGTCTCGTTCGGCCTCTGATCGGTCGAGAAAGTCGGAGTCGACATCAAGGAAAGAGTTGTGTTTCTTGTTCTGGGCTGGTGTCTAGGTTAGCGCATTTCTAAGAATCAAGTCCCTCTGACAGTCAGTGTACGCACGCTTTGTAGGGTTTAGGTTACTCTTCTTGCCCTTCGGGTCCGTCTTATCGTCGGTTGTGGCCTGAGTGTCTGCTCCGACTGCCTCGGCCTTCTTCTTCCTCTCGTTTGTGAGGGCGTGCTCCAACATACGAATGTGTTTGTTCAGTTGGTCGTTTAGCTTCTTTGCGCTCCGTACCTCGCCCTCCTGCTTTGCAATCTTGGCCTTCATTTCTGCCCGCTCAATGTCCCATGCATTCCGTGCGCGCTCGTGGTTGTGCCATTCGAGCTGGAGAAAGCGCATAACGCCTGTACCAGTGTCAGCTTACTGTTTTTCCAGCCGTCTATAACGTGTGCCCGGGAGCGTGCAGCATACCCTGTAGTGTATATTCTGTCCCCGCTGGCGCATTGCCATCACCCCCTCCGTTCGCACCGCCGCCGTTCATGGCCGAGGGCGACTGCCAGGCCATGACAGTTGTGTACGTGTACGGGTGCGTGTACGAGGTTGCTGTAGCGGCGCACTGAACAAATCACTGAGGGTCAAGTGAGGGTTGACATGCGGCGTCGGGGGGTCGGCAAGAGCGCGGTCGACGTGTCTGTATCTGGCTTCCAACCTATTTGGGCTTCAGGGCCTGCCGGCAGATGGGCGGATGGCGGCAGCAATTCTGGATATGGCGGGGCAGACAGGAAAAGCACTGTGAATGCGCAAAAGCAGCTTTTCTGGCGGCTGCAGCAACATGCACATTTGTCGTCGTACAGGAGAGGAAGCCATGCAGTCGTAGCGCCGGTGCGGCATGTGCACGGACCCTTATCACCAACATTGCGAACGAAGCAGGCCAGCGACTGCACCTCACTGTGTTGCCAAATTGGGACATGTGGTAGGGGCTCACCAGCTCAGTCCATCGTAGCCAACCACTATCACTCCAATGTATTCCGAGCTTTTTCCTGGCTTTCATTGCATACTTCTGTCTGAACATTCGTCCCAACGTTCAACTTCATACCTAGATAGCCTCACTTGACCAGTCGCTAAGAAAAAAGGTATCGGTACTGATTGAGAACTACATCGACGACCAGGACCAGTTTTCAGATTCGATGTAAGTTTTCGTCCTTGGTTCTTCTCTTGTTCACCTTGGGCCCTCTGCCTTTTGTCACTCATGTTACCTCACTTCACACAGCATACGTCGTGCGTCCAGACACCTGCAGGACTTTGGCCCAACCAAAAAAGTACTAACTAACAACTTAGGTCCAGATTCCTACTGGTAATCCGATAGCTTTGAACGGCTCTGCTCAGTGCCCAGCAGTGCCGAGCAGTGCAAGAAGCAGCCCAAGGGCAGCCCAGTGCAAGGGATGCTACGACAACCCCCTAAAAAGATGACTACTTCTATACGTCTGCTAAGAATTTACGCCAAGTGTTTGAGAGCACAAAAAGCAGTAAAAGAAATATCACATCGACACCAGAGCTCGCGTTTTTTTTCAACAACAAGTCGGTGGTACGCCTTCATAGCCATGGACAGTACAATACGGTAGTATTCACCCTCACAAGCCTTAATCGTCTTGTATTGTTGTCTCTCCTCATTCCTGTCACCTACATTCCTGTCACATTGCTTTTCTTATCCTCCCTCGCTTGGTCTTCATTGGGCAAACCCTTGGATACTGCACTCAGCATACCCGCACCAGCCACGCAGCCGAAACAGCAACTCACGAATTGCTTACAGTGATCAATTGTCGATCAGACCACATCAGCTTGCGTCTCACAGTGGCACAGTCGGCAATTTCGGCGCTGTGTCCGGATTATAGGGCCTTGCTTCGTACATGCCAAGTGGAGCCTTCCCGATTGGTACAAAGGCGTTGGACGCTACAACCTTGTCACAACATTGGGACCTTCTTAGCAAGACTTTACCACATTCACCCCACCCCCCGCCAACCGCAACCACATCGGATCCGTTTTCAGACTCTAGCAACACGGTCGCGCACCTCTATTGATACCGTCGACACCGACATCAATCCCGAAAAAACCATCAGATATGGCTGGCGGTGGTAAAGGTACGCGCTGACTCTGCGTCGCGCCCTGGTAGGCACCAAAGCTAACAAGATGCGCAGGAAAGACTGGAGGCAAAACTGGAGGAAAGGGTGACTCGAATGTCAAGACCCCCAAGTCGCACTCTGCCAAAGCCGGTCTTCAAGTGAGTAGCTGCCCGATACGCGTCATCGCCCAACCACACCCACCCCGCGCATACTTTCGCAAGCTGCACACAAAGACCACGCGCTGATATCGGATCTTCTCTATAGTTCCCCTGCGGTCGCATAAAGCGCCATCTCCGAAATCTCACGCGACAAAAGACGCGCATCGGTGCCAAAGCTAGCATCTACCTGACAGCCGTTCTCGAATACCTGACTGCTGAAGTGCTTGAGCTTGCAGGCAACGCCGCCAAGGATCTGAAGGTCAAGCGCATCACGCCACGCCATCTACAACTCGCCATCCGTGGCGATGAGGAACTCGACACGCTTATCCGCGCCACCATTGCTTTTGGAGGTGTCCTGCCACACATCAACCGCGCGCTATTGCTAAAGGTAGAGCAGAAGAAGAAGGGAGGTGCTGCCAAGACTGAAGTATAAGCTTGAAATCTACCTACAAGCACATGTTCAAAACATAGTAAGATTCCGGCCCAGAAAAATCTATTATGAGCTGTTTGCAGCAGCAAGAGCTAAGCAGCGGGCTCTTGAGGCGAAAGGGGACATGTTAGAAGGCGCTTGAGACATGTATGCAACGAGCGTACCCTTCGGGCGGCCTATTCTTTGGTCGTTCCATTACTACCACACACTTTTTTTCTGCTCACTCGGGAATGTCTGGATAAGCTGTTCAACTCTCTTTAGTAAGGCGCGCGATGGTCGGTGTTGAGGTCATGGTTTCATTTGTTTGCCGGTATGTAGTAACAACACTCCATTAAATGTCACTGAGCTGCAACGGAGGTGGCCGTGCCTTTTTTTCGTCTCGAACCCTTGTTTGAACCTTGCAGCAAGCAATCCTGGAGTTGGGGGGTTTTCTTTATGCAAGCAATATATGTTGCGAAACCCGCGGGGCAAGCATTTCCAATCCACGAGTTTGGCGGTCGACTATCACGAGTCCCTTCGATTTCTGAGTTTGGTGTCACAGACTGCGTGTAGCCGTTACTTCAAACGGCACATGACAAGTAGATATCAAGGGTGCGGGTGTTTGGGTATGTGATCTCGCTTGCCTGGTCTTTGCCTCAATTTATATTTTCTCGTCCAGCCTCGTCGCCTTCACACTTCTCTTGCCTTTGAGATTTATCGCCTTTCTTTATCCAACCCGTATCGACAAGTACCGTCTCACATTCAAACCATGTTCGACATGTCTCCCTTACCCCAGGACCCCTTCCGCCATCTCCCTATCCCCCCACTCTTCTCTTATGCAAACTACCTCGTCCCCCAGTCCTACGCTCGCCGCGCCCGCTATCGTTCTCACCGCCCCTCCTTCTACGCCGACGCAGATCCCACCCTTTCAGACCAAGATGACACCCTATTAGACCCTTACTATATGGACATGATCCCCTCCGACTCACCCTTCTCAGAACGGCCCACACACAGACGCCGGCAATGGAACCCTGATATCACAAGCAAGAATACAACCCCGTCTGCAGATCCCCTTGACACAAACCCTAGGTTCCACTGCACGAGCATCAGACTCCCGTGTAAAGTGGCTGAGGAATTGGAGAGAGATGCAGTCCTCATCTTACCACCTACACTCATTCGTCTGGGTAGGCAGTTATTGCTTGGTGTTGAGATGGATAGGAAAAGAAACTGAGTGTGAGAAGCCATCAGGATTATGATTTGAGAACTGCTATTCACGATAAAGTTGAAATAATTGTTCTTGAACAAGTTGCTCATACATCCCCCCTCCTACCCCACCGCTCCATACTCCCTGGAGCACGCTGCTTCAAACCCAAAACGCCCCTGCCAGATTCTAAATTGTTAAATGGTGTAGTTAAGATGCTCCAAGGCATAAGAGGTACAAAGAAGAGACCTGAAGAAATGAAGTTTCCTATCAGCCCCAGAACAGAGCAGAGGAACATGTGCTGCATTCAAATGAATGCAATATATCAGATCAACAAAGGAACGTGAATCATTTGCCTTCATGCCAAACATTTGTCGATACGTGAGTGCTTTATGACTTCAGGCTATCTTGCATGCTTCTGCTGCTGGCGCTGAGCGGGATGTTGGCGGTAGGGAGGACTGTCTTAGGCTTGCTGTTCTGGCGGACCTTGGCCAGGGCATACACAAGACCACTGACGAAACCAACGAAAATAGCAGATACACTGCCGAATGTGACAGGCGCATCGAAGAAGACAAGACCGCTAAGCGCAATGGGGAGCTTGTTCAGAGCGCCGACCATGGAGTATGTGGTGGAGGAGGTGACGCGGACAGCCCAGGCGGAGGTGTAGGAGATGAAGACGGTCGAGAGACCCGAGATGACCATTACGATGATGACGGTGTTGCGCTGCTCAGTGGGGAAGTTCTTCTGGATGTTGGCTGGGGACCAGTCTTCGACAAGGATCGAGGCGACAAGCAGGATGGGAATGGTGAGCAGGTTGTTGTAGTACATGGCTATTACTTGTTAGCTAGAATTTGTGTCTTTGCTGCATCTTTACTTACTGTCAAAGTCCTTGAAGTTGGTGAGCTTGATGCGCTTGCGCATGCCCAGAACATAAGTGGCCGTGCACAAGCAGTTGAACATCATCCAGAGGTATCCGGCGTGCAGAGTTGACATTGCGTCGGTTGTAGCCGAAGTAGCCTGGCCCATGCTAGACAGAGCATGCTGAATGTCTGCCCAGGCCGCAATAACGGAACTCAGCACCATGAGCCCAAAGGAGAACAGAGCCATTGGTGTTACAGCACCTCCAAACCAAAGCACCTCTCCGTATGCGATGAGGATGATCGTGAGATTCTTGAAGATGGTGTATACAGGGATCGAAAGGAACTTGAGGGCCCATGTGCTCGTGTAGATCATGCCGATGAGGAGGAGAGAGATGGGGAACCCTGGTGCTGTTAGTTGACGGGGTTTTTTCTGGACAAGATTCCAAGCATACACTTCTTCGCTTCATCGCTGTTGAAGTCCCGGTACGTGATGATACCGGCGGCCTTGCATATCGAAATTGCTGCAACGCAGACAACAGACTGAGGTTGTTAGAAAGGCCGCGCTAAAACCGGGGAATTGACCATACCTGTACACAGAGTAGGAAGAAGTTGAGGTTGAAGTCTACACCGGAGAGGACATATTTGTTGGTGACTGTCATCAAGATGGACGAACCACAGTATGCCAAAATCGCGGCAACGGGGTTCTCGGTTACTGATGGGGCGCTGCGCGCACTCGCGGCTCGCGGCAGAGGTGTTGGCGCGCTGAACTCCTTGCCCGAGGGCATATCGACTCTGTAATCATCGCTCTTCTTGTCGTCGGACATGGTGAAGGAGGGTTTGCAGTCGTGGTAAGCGACAGCGACGGAAGGTCCGGTGCTCTAAGGACAGGTAGGCGGTGGCTGGCGTACGACGTCAAAAGAGGGGTGACTTATCGAAGGAGAAGAAGAAAAGGCAAAAGGGTGGGACGAGAAGGGAGGAGAGAGACGTTGCAAGACAGAGGCGCAGGGACGCGAATTGGGTGGGTCTCAGCGATGCTTCTCCCCTGGCTTGGAGTCGCTCGTCTCCCAGCGCTGTAGTGGTAATTTCAATTGCCACTAGGCCGCCTTGGAACATGGGAAGCCTGTAAGCACCGTGCCCCCTGTTTTGACACAAGTTTTTTTCTATTTTCGATACAAGTGCTATCGTGCGTGCTTTAGTGTGGATAGTGAGTGTACTAGGGCAATCCTGCACAACAGAAATACAAGGAGATTGCTGAAGTGTCTTCACCTCGGTGGGCTATCACCACGTGATCCTTGCTTATCGTGCGCTTCTTTCTTTCCCCTAATTTCACCTCACTCCAACAACCGACCCCAACGAATCCGGAAATGGCTGCCCTAGATCCAAAGGTTGCCTCACTCGTTGACCGGGCCGCCCGAGAAGACGATTCGGACGAGGATGCCCTCATTGCATCTCTGGAAGATGATGACGAGCTAGATGCTTTCCGCGAGCAGCGACTGCAGCAGTTACATCAAGAGTATGACAAGGCACGCCGGCTGAAGGACAGTGAACATGGACGGTACATGGAGATCAAGGACGAAAAGGCGTTAATGGACATTACAACAAGCACCAAGTTGTGTGTCGTTCATTTCTTCAAGCCCGACTTCAACCGGTGTCGGATCATGGACACACATCTCGAGGTAAGAGTACTTCAGATTGTAGAGGAGAATATCAGTTGAGTCCAAGTAGTCACTCGCCCCCTCTCATTACGAAGCTCGTATTCTCAAGATCAATGTCGAGAACTGTCCTTTCCTTGTCACGCGGTTAGGCATCCAGGTGCTGCCCTGTGTTATCGCCTTCATCGATGGTGTAGGAGCTGATCGCATCATTGGGTTCGAGGGCCTCGGTCACACAGAACAGACCTTCACCACCCGTGACCTTGAAGCGAGGCTCATCCGAGCCAACGTCCTAGCGAGAAACAAGGTCACGGAAGAAGATGAAAGACGCAGATTGCAAAATAGCAAGGCGAGGCAGCAGGAGGATGAGGATGAAGACTGGGATTGAAGAGTGACAGCAATCGGTGTCGCCACCAAATCTAGCCTTGCTAGAACGATGCGAGGCCTGTCCATTGCTTTGCTGAACATGAGTTTGCTGTAAGAGGTGAAACAGTAGGGATAACAGTAAGAAAGCTTTTGCTCACCGTATAACGAGCAAAAAGCCATTTTGTGTTCGCGAACAAGGAGCAGCCTGCTCCTCGACAAACAAGTAATCATCTTAGCCATCTCACATTCGTCTAGATAACACAAAAGAAGAGAAATATCAAGCGAATCTAGGCCGGTTGAAGGCAGTGACAGATTGACCATGTACACGGCTGTGACATTGGCATGGTCTACTAGGGCTGTGTAGGGGCTGTGTAGAGGCCATACGAAATCATTCCAACTGTTTCATTGGCTACTGAGACAAAACTACGCGCCCATGTCTTTTCGGTCTAGGCTCTTCTAGATATAAACGGAGCTCCAGCTGTGGCCGAGATACAAGGTTCCCAGAGAACTGTGCATGTAACGGCGTGTCCTATAGGTGCTCTGTAAGAGGATTCCGACTCAGATCTATAAATCTATCGATCTATCGAGGCCTTCTCTTATCTTTGCCATAACGGCAGTAGACCCTTGTGAGTACAGACAAGTCTTCTAGCCGGAGCTGAAATGCGGAGTGCACGCGGGAGGTCTGTGCATACAATGGCTGTGCCTTCGCTAAAACCTTGGGAAGGTGCTAACCAAGGGCGCCTAATCAACTTTTCTGAGTGTGCAATCCTCTTGGAGTTGTACCATGCTACCTTCGTTTCTCCAACAATTCCTTCACCCTTCCCGCCTCTGAGTGTTTGCATCTAGCCATGGACGTCTCAGCCGTGGTCGGTATTGTAAGTCTTGGTTCTTGTCCCCACAAAACCGATAAGCTTCTCGGTACCTACTAGCCGCTAACGCATGCGCTATAGATGAGCGCGCTGCCGCAGTGCATCAAATCAGCCCAGGACCTCTACGACTTGCGCACTAAGTACAAGGATGCCTCCGTCCTTATCAGCGCTATATATTCAGAGTCGATGGTCATCGCCGCCTCACTCTCCCAAATTCAGAATTTACTACAACATGACACGCTGCAGAACAAACCTCAGTTACTCGAGACGTTTGATAGCGCCCTGACAGGGTGTCGTGTCGTATATGGGTGTCTCGAAGAAGAAGTGGGGGAGCTAGCGACAAAGGCAGAGCACGATCATCTGAAGTTCAAGGATCGAGCCAAGTTCCTATGGAAAGAAGATACCTTCAGAGAGCTGCTCACGCAGATTCGAGGACAGCAATCGGCGCTTAGTCTGTTGATACAAGGATTACAGATGGAATCTATAGGGGACATCAAGAAGCTAGTGGAGGAGAATAGTGTCACGCTTGATCAGATTGTCAAGCGGTCAAAAACTCTACGACAATCGCATCCAAAGCTCAAAGTACCAGAATCATTGTTCGATCAGTCAACTATGAGTGGCAAAGAGGTAGACATGGAGTCGATTATGAAGGCTACTGAGTTCACGTTCGACGATGAGGTTATCAACTCGAAATCGTATCGTAGAGCGATGGCAATGGCTCTTTCCACGTCACGCGCCGACGTGAAGGCACTCAATGTCTCAGAGAACGAGATTTCAAATGAAGACACAATCGCTCCCGAGTCCACACATCAAGCCAACTACCAGAGCATAAACACCGTTCAGGAGGATCTTCCTCCGCCGCAGCCCAAGCAGAATGTTATGGCCAGTACACAGGAGCCTGAAGCCAAGCTGGACCATTTATGTCGGCCTACAACCCCTAAGGAACATGCCGAGCTGTTTGATACTCTCGAGCGAGACATACTTTCGTTCATGCCTCACATAGCACCTACGGTACCTGGTGTAAATTCGAACAGCCTCAGGAACAGTCTTACTACCGTGTCTAATCAGGATGCTAGCCAATCAAGTCCAGCACCACTCAGACATTTCAGTCAAGAGAAGGAGGTTAGCGAATGGGTAGCTCCGCCACCGCTACCCCCTCGACATCCACATGAACAGCATGTGCCTTCCGAAACCCATGCTACTGCAACGCCTCAGATACGTTCGGTGATGTCTAGTGACAGCATATATGCTCTCGGCGCGCAAGAGAGTCTTTCTAGCGCGTCACCGGCATCTTCTTACACCGCTTACAGTGCATCACAATTCAGCTCGAATCTCTCCTCTGGACTAGTACGAAAACCTGTGCCACTTGCGCATAGATTATCTTACAATGCTGTGGGTGTCGTTGGCAGCGTATCGCAGGACTTCCCAGGAATAGATAAGGTGCCGCGATTGTGCAACCACGAGATGCACAATGTCTGGTTGTCGCTGGTGGAAGCAGAAAGAAATTTTGTGGGCCATATGGTAAGATTGAAACGAGTGTTTTACGACAACATCATCAAACAATGGCCTGTCCTCCAAAAACATCTGGATGCTATACTAGTCGGCGAACAAATTGCGACTCTCAATCAACACTATTTGTTACAAGCCATGGACGGAGAACTTGCTGGAAATAGCAACACCCTCTGTAACCCACAAATCTTCGAAACCTGGATAAGTAAGAGCCAACAGCTATATCGAGAATATTGCCGAATGATGCCGCACGCATCTTCATCACTGCGAACAACTCAGACTGTGGATCAGAGGTTTACGCCTTTTGTGAACACACTTGGTTTGAGTATCGCTTATTCTACAATGAGTTGGGGAGATTACCTTAAGCTTCCAAGCGTGCATCTCAATACATACATAGGAGCTCTGCAGAAACTAATGGATGCTGCTAGAAAACTCCATGATCCAGCGGCAGGTTCAGAGATCAAGCGCTTGAGTCGTGCTCTACAGGCTGTTACTTTTCTCCAAGCATCAACATCTGCTTTGCTAGAAGAGGCACAAGGACGTGAAGATGTCCAGAGTATCGAAAAACGAATCCGAACAGATTTCGATACACTCTGCCAGTTGCGACTTAACGACTCGGCCCGTCGCGTCCAATATCAAGGAGGTGTAGCAATGAAGTTCAGAAGCCAAGGACCATGGATTTCAGTCCACGCTGTGCTCTTGGATAATTATTTCTTCTGGGGAACGGCAAAGAAGAGCAAGGGAGATGAGGTGCTGGTACTAAACACACCCATTGCTGTCGAAACCCTGGAGGCCACCCTTCCATCTAATCCGCATCAAGTACACAAGGCAACTATACTTGATCAAATACCAAGGGGCTCAGCATTGTAGGTTTTCCGTAACAGAATTTACAGTGACAATGTGCTGATTCATTCCCAGATATATTATTAGTATAAGAGATATATTTCAAGAAAGCAAACCGAGCTTGCTGGGGTTCCCTAGCTTCCAGGAGAGGAGAACATGGTTTGATCACTTGAACGCGGCTAGGTCCCTTCTACGAAAGTGAATGTGATCGCGCCGCAAGACTTGCATGTAGCTAGCGATGGGCATGGAACATTCGATACCTCACGCGTGACTGGGTCTAATTCATGGCTAGTAAGTGAATATGCAGCAAGACTCGCGGCAGCCGCTCGGACTTCAGCGTGAATTCCAAGCTTGCTTCCTGATAAACAGACCTTCCCTGTGAACCGCAAACTCTTGTAGTACGTTCAACAATCAACCACCGACTTGGAATCAACCGTAGTGCTCTCTTTACCACAGTCAACGAGTACCGCATCAACTCTGCGATAATTCCAAAGCACCTCGAGTGCACCTCGACTACTCATATACTTCGACAACATTTCAACAATGTCGAGCCTTCCTGACCCCGATAACGAAATGGACGTCATAAAATCCCATCAGCCGGAATTGAACCTCGGGCGCCCTTCTATCCCGACTGGAGTCCATTCTGATGATATCGTTGCCATCGTCACAGTCCACCATCCGAAGGCCTCCCATGTCAACCGTGATACGCCGTTCACAAAGTCTCTGTTGACAACACCTCAATCTGGCGGGGAATCGTCTTTAGATGGCTGCCATATCTTCTTACAAAGCCTAGGTGAAAGCCCGGCATACTCGATGGGTCGTGCCAGTTCTACCATGGCCCGAGACGTCTACTTCCCTGGTACCAAGACAGGTCCATATCAATTCTATCTCGCACCGATTTTAGAAAGTGACTGTTGGCGTTTACAGTCTTTCTCTGAGGCGCTTGCCACAGTCAACGGCGTACCTATCCGAAATCCCACGAAGCGTACGAAAAAGTCCCACGATCAGATACCACACGCCGTTCACCTGTCGCAGGATTCGGTTAACTACGCCGTTATCAAAGACTTACGTATCGATATTTGGCTGTTGAAGACGGCGCGTGAGGCCCTTTTCAATCACGAGTTTCCGCCTGACGTGCCTCTGCCGCAGCTACAGAAAGAGTTACAAGACGTTACCCTCCGACCTGAACCCTGGGCCCGCGAGCAATACATTTTCCGCACTGGACAAGTATCCGCCAATTCCCGTCGGGTTCTACAACGATTTACCGCCGTAACGCAGAATGCAAAGCTGTTCCGCGACGACATACATGGACGGAAGCGGAGAGATGAAGAATTCCGGATGTTCGCAAAGGCGAAGGTAGACGCTTCGATCGTGCGATACCTTCGTCTGGTAGAGATTGAGCAGATTCCGGCGGTAATCACTGAAATGCATGATGGGTTCCAGTCTTATGCGGCGCTTGAAGACGAGATCAAGACGCTCCATCCAGGTATCCGCTTCTCCATTGCATCGAAGCTCCTCCGGCGGCTATTTTCGGCGCTCGCATTTCTCCACTTCAAAGGTATCATTCATGGAAATGTTACCAAAGAAGGTGTTCTACTTCGTCTAGTCAACTCGAGGCCAGATGCTGTTCTGCTCGTGGACTATTCGGCAGCTACCACTTTCTCTGAGGGCATGGCTCCTCCCCTGGAAAAGATGGCTGAAGAAGGGAAGATTGCAATGGAGATGGTCGAGGGCTGCTGCGACATCTGGCAGTTACGCAAGGCTGCTTCCAAAGATGCCCTCAGTCAAGAATTCTGTGCAAAACTAACAGAGGATGCCCGCAAAGAGTTCCAACTGGTAGAACGCGTCGTCGCAGATTTTTTCGACGCAAAAGGCAAATCGCGACAGTCGAGTAAAGGTAAGAAGTTGCTCCGACTTCTCGACATGAAGCAGAATGCCTGGCATAGCGCGCAGGCTAACCAGGTTCACAACTCGTCTCGCCGTGAGATTGGAATGTGCCGCATGCCCACAATCCAGGATATGGAGGAAGACTGGGCAAAGACACATCCAGTCGCTCGCATTGGCGAAGATCGCCAAATGATCTTGTCATTGGGACATTCCTATCTGGACAGCTTGGCGACGAGGATGTACCATGGACGATGGGATGCGACACCAATGGATGTCTGTGCTAAGATCACAGAGCTCGCTGGAGAGATCGAGGAGCCATGGCAGACAATTCCAGTCACGCGAACTGTGACCTTTACTCGAAGCAAGCTCGGCTTCGAGTACAGTTGCATATTGGAATGGCTAGCGAGTTGCTGCGAGGTATTTCCAGAATGGCGAACAGCAATCGAAAATGAATGTGAGCGACACATTCATACGTTCACCGCTATGATCGCCCAAGATGTCATCGGCAGACTTTGTGATGCTCTTTCAAGCCATGGTACTCTGCCACCGCCGATGGTCGCAACATTCGCACGTCTGACAAGCGACGAGATCGACTTCGCTATGAACATTAGAGAGACGCATCTCGTTTTGTACCACAAGCCGTCTCGTATGTTCAACGTGACCCAAATCCATCGATTGGCTGGTCTGAAGCGACTCGTAACGTGTATCACTGAGGGACACATTCCCTGCGACCACTACATAGAGGTCCGCGGCGAGCCCAGACTCGAGGGTCTCTATGTCCCACTGTCCCTATTAATCACTTTCGCCATGTCGCTCGGATTGTCTCTCGCGGTTCCGGATCATACGCAAGAGTTCCCAGCGTATGATCCGGCAGATTTCAGCAAGGCAGTCCACTTTGTCATCCTGGCTCATACCTCACTTGTGCCATGGGCCTCAGTAACTCGAGAGGGCGGACAGTTCAATTTCCACGCTCCGCTCATGCCACTGGCTTTTGAGTCGCGCGGTACCTTTCTGGCGACATACTTTGGTAGTATGAAGGTCTTGCCAAAGAGCGTCCCTGGAAGCCGAGAGGTGTATGAACGCCCAGATCACTGGTCTAAATTCAAGACGGCTAGTGAGATCGAAGATGCTACTGATTCGAGCAAGCGGAAGATTCTGCCGACCAAGGGATCTTTCAAGAAGGCGAATCCCAGAACGATTTCCAGGGATGTTGTCTTTAATGATCATCCTCTTCGCCGGGTCTTGAAGTACAGAGACCACGAGCGTGCTACGGTCCAATTACCCAAGAAACGTAACGCGGATGGTCAAGAAACAATTTCCGGAAGTCTAGATGCGAAGCGTTCGAGAAATACTTCCGCAGTTGAATCGCCTGCGAAAACTCCCATAATCTCAATGTCGTTTATGGACCGCGTAGTGCAGAACTTGGAGCGACAAGCGGAGGGCGTATCGCAGTCTTTCTACAAGACACCCACAATTGCAATCGACTCGTTCTACAAGAACGGGGAGAACCAGAACCTCTCTGTCGCCCCACCCAATGATGTAGCTGCATTGAAACAGTCTTTCACCATTGCGTCTAGAGGATCTTTCGACCTCAACGATGACATCAAGCAAGCAGACAAGTGGCTTGAGATGATCAGTGATGGGGATGAGGAACCTGTAGTTGCCGGTCTGTTTGGATTCGACTTCCACCACTCATTCCGTCAGCAGGGTGATGGGTCAGATACCGAGGCTGCGTCCGATGACGACGACAAGTGGTTGCCACCGGATCAGCGAACGCCTGATTCGGGAAATCAACAGGGTGATGGGTCAGATACGGAGGCTGCGTCCGACGACGTCGAAAAGTGGCTGCCAGGGAACAAGGACAAAACTCCTGCGGACAATGGACCGGCTAATGAAACTGAGCCCGAGGATAGCAAAGAGTGGCTTCCAGAAAACAAAGCTGGATTTCCTTCTGACAGTAGGAACAAGCTTTCCCCAACGACCCGGAGAACGCTTGAGATCTCAGAGTGGATGGAAAAGACTTTCGTGGCGACTGACTCTCAGCCATCCACTTCCGGTTCCCAATCCAGCCAAGTCGTGGGTACGGACACCAAGAAGGCAAAGCCACAGTCACTCAGTGACCGCCTAACTACTTTTTCATTACTGTCCGGCAAGGGTGATCCGATAATCACCCCTGATCCTGATTCCTTTATAGCACCCACCGACGGATCCGGCTCGCCGTTACGGGAGGAACCGGTAATGTCGCCTACAGTGTCCATGGCATCCACTTACAACCCCAAATCGCCGGTGTATGAGGAACCAGAAACAACAGTCCTGCAGTCTCGAGAATCGTCGACAAGTCCGATCCGGCGACTATTTCCCATCGGTCCGTTCCCGGACTCAATGTTGAACCAGCCGGCCGGCGGTGTTGATGACGATATGCCGGATACTGATTCCGGCGGATTTAGCCATGGAGATATGCCGGATACGAAAGACAAGTCTGTCGATGATGACATGCCAGATACTGATTCAGGTGGATTTGATCATGGTGATATGCCGAATACGGAAGGCGAGTCTGAGGTTTGGGGTTAAGTCTCTTCGGGTGATGAGGATGCAAAGGCGGAAGACAGCAGACTGGGTGAGGCAGTATCTGAAAGCCGACCTTTGAAGAATAGCTGGGTGTTGAGATATCATGGTAGGTGCATGATGAGCACCACGTGTGTTATATAGACTCGCGTTTTGCAAGACGTTCACGAGCTTTATGATGTAATGATATTATGAAATCCACTTACACCAATGTGTTGAATACGCAATATTTCTCTTTCTCTTTCTCTCTTACTCTTCTTTGATTCATACATGCGGTCGCAAGACTAGACCACTTTTCCGAGTGATGTGGATTCCAGTAAGGATGTTGGTGAGGTGAGAAAGACAATCATTACCGTTATTGGTCCCTACGGTTACTCGTCCCTTCACTAGTGTATTAGTAGAGCCTGCGAAGGTAATGATGAGGAATAATATTCAAAGAAACGATAAAGCCGATGACAAAGAGATCGAAGATGGCCGTGAGTGATTGTGAACAAGCCCTAGGTAGTAAGCCTGATTGTAAGTATGGTGCGCTCACAGCATCCGATCAATCGGTCCAAAACCTATACACATGATTCCCACGAGTCACAGAAGCAATGCTTTCAAAGGAGCTTGATCTTTTAACATTGATCTTGGGAAGAATCTCGATTGAATTTGCCATCGTTATGGACTTGCAGAACCAAAGACACCGTTGAACCAGCCTGAACATGCCTTTTGTGAGAGACTGTGCATGTGTGTCTCTCATTTACGGGTCGTTCTCTCGCTCCGAGTCCGGTATTGCGCCTAGTCGTCCACTACTCCATCGCTCGTCCTACCGTTCCGTCCCATTCCCAGAAATCGTTAACGGAAGCTTATATCGAAGAAGGGTACAACATGACGCGGACGGAGGCACCGAAGGACTTGGGAGGAAGGTTGTTCTTGAACTTGGCGCGTACGACACCAGAGTTTCCGTGGGGGCGGGTGATCTTTCCCCAGATGACCTTGGCGGTGTTAGTAATTGACTCGGCGCAAGTTGGGCAGAGGGTCATATTCAACGAGCTAGCGATTCGGTTGCGTGGGCAGCCACAATTGATAGCTTGGGGGACATGTGCGCCTTAGCGATGAGAGTATGGGTGACTTACGCGAATCTTTGAGCCTTGGATCGCTTTTTGTGCGCGGTAGACGTACGCGACCCTCTTGCCGAGATCTGGTTTACGTTTAGCTGACGAGCTTTGTGGAGATGATAGTCATGTTACTTACACCAGTTGGCGTCCTGAACGTTGTCAACACCCTCGAGCTTCAGCAGCGATGTGCCGGGGTTGGTGTTGCGCTGTGTCGTCTAGTCAGTACGACTCCCATAATACGCAAAATTCATCCCCACACACCTTTCCGCGCTGGTAGCTGATGTGCTTGCCCTTGACGTAAAGGCGGTGGCTCTTGTTGTCGGACATGGCGAACGATTTCGGCTTCCGGGTTTCGTGTGGAAGAGAAGGTCGTCGGGGGTGTTGCTGTCGGTTAGTATTGAGAAATCGTCGTTGTCGAGCAGGCGGTTTGCGTGGTGGTCGCCAAGGTCGCTTAGATCCCTGCAAAAAGCTGAGCGATCTTCCAGACGAAGAAGGCCACTAGTGCCCGGGACACGGCCTCAGCCGTTCTTGTGAACCGCGTATACAATCGGGGCGACGACGATGCTTGCTGTAGTTTGCGCTGCAATCGGTTGACGCTAGAGCTCAATCAAACGATTAATTTTTTCTTTACTCTTGCTTGCGTGAGGTGTCGACGAAGCGGATTACCGCTATAGCGAGACACACATATTCAGACAATCCATTACGTCCCTTCTCGTATCTTTCTTTGGGATGCATAATAGACATATTATAACATAGTTATCAATCTACTCAGATCCTATTCCAGATAGTCGCGTAGCCTGCATGCTCAGTTTAAGATCAGTCCGGACTGGAATCGACGCAGGAGTCCGCATGGTCGCTCTTGTTCCATTTGGGTGGTGGTGTCAGTCGATCCTGGCAAGGTGCAATGAATGACAGTGCAGAATCAAGGCAGCAACTAACTAGTAGGCCACGCGTGCCCGGTACAACTGGAAGTAGCTGAGGGGTTGAGGGGGCAAGGAGAGGGCTATACTCACCAAGTCACGAAATACATACTGGTATAAAAGAATACACTTCATCATGGTGTTAGTTGATCTTGGTGAAGCATATGTCCCAATTCTAGCATCACACCACCGATATTACAAGTTAATATGAGTGACCAGATATCAATCCTGCAGCAGTCTTTCTCAACACATTACATTATCAGGCCGTCCAGGTGGAGGCTTTGTTACCCGTTCAGACTTTTTTGGGATTTATGATACCCCATATAGCACTAAGGAACACTATCAGGCCGTATTCGCTAGCATGAAGTAGCACCGTTAATAGTAAATGACAAGGCTTGATCATAGGAAGCTCTGAAGGCGATCTCACAGTCGAGATGAAACACAGATGGAGAGAGTGCGCTAGGTGGTGGAGCCAGGCCCACTATGAAACACCCAGAGGTGGTGGTTGACGGGTGCCCGCTAATGTGGGTGAAAAGAGGGTGGTGGAGGTAGCTTCAGATGTAAAATAACCCAAAATTTGATGGTTGATATTAGGGTGTGCTGATGTTCGGTATACAGGAAAGAGCGTCAGACAGTCACGGGCAGGCATCTCTATCTAGGCATGAACACATGCTGATAGAATTCCAGACCTTGGCTAGAATCAGTTTAGGCGATGGGATAAAAGTCTTTGTCACGCTGGTAAAGTATATCTGATATTTAGTTCAGTGTACGCGGCGTCGACGCCTAGGTTATCAAGGACGTTTTCTCCCGCCCCAGACATGATGAGAACCTGCAGCCCTGAACGTTAACCTCGAAATCGTTGAAGTGGTCATCTATCCCACGGCGTGACCATGTTGCTAGCGAAGAAGAAAGAACTCATAGCTGTTGCAGCAAGCACCCAATCCCGAAGTCGTCCCGCCATAAGAATGTATCCTGCTCTGCCAGATTACAAGCCTCCTTTGCTCTTTACCATCAATTGACAACACTACCAACTGCAACAATTCAACGGTTCCACTTTGCTCACTTGCTGTGTTCTATCAAACTTTTCACCTCCTGTACCAGCGACGCCACCATATCCAGCCGTTCCTGCTTCAATTTACGACTCCATCTTCAGCTAAGCTATCAAAGGCCCACTGGACACTCACATACTCCTATAACCTCTACCTAGACGATTAAACCTCGCACACACATATTCTCTCTCCAATAACGTACCTTCCTTCTCTCGTCCTGTGACCACTTTCGGAGACAACAACGTAGATATTAACCAGCTCATCGAGTTCGTAGACCACAGATTCGACTCGGGATGGAACGTTGGCAGATTATAGCATATCAGGTTCGTCTTGTGTATCCTACTTCTAACGCTAGGTTTTAGGCTTTGACTAAGTGTATCCAAGTTTTATCCGAACCCCAAGGGATTGATTTTCACCAGCGCAAGCATGGATGCCCACATTCATGTCTTGCCCTCGAATCCCAAGTATTTGATTTTGAACAGTGCACGCATGAATGTGCATATATCTGTTTTTCTTCGAGTGCTCTGGCTTGCCAATTACTTGAAGAAGCAAAGCGTATCAGTGTGACGATCACCTCCATCGCGAGCTGTTGCTGCCGTGTTGTTTTGCAAGCGAGTCGTCAAGCGTGATCGCGATAAAGCAGCGCCGCTGCTGCGAACACAACGCACCTGGCTTTCGGAATAACTAGAATACGCTTAGTCATTGATGTGGGATTGCTTGAATGTAATTTGTTTTGCGCAGCGGGCTCGTAAAAGGCTAGAAGCCAACATAGAAGCAATTGCCGTTTGCCTTATATACGTCGACCAGCGCCAAACTAGCCACACAAATGTGGCGCATGCACCACGCATCCGCCACACCTCGATGGGCGGCCAGCTCGGATTGATGATGTTATTGAATGCGCGCAGCATCTGGTAGCTCCATACTGCCCACCGTACTCGTCGCATATCGGCATGCATATAGTGCGAGACTGACTG
>Ga0265797_10003833_pt1 | contig 23616 bp, 27 predicted proteins | sample P2T30metagenome_FD_192433 | JGI IMG/M metagenome (GOLD analysis project Ga0265797, IMG submission 192433) | Plant litter microbial communities from East Loma Ridge, Irvine, California - P2 T30 | ecosystem: Environmental > Terrestrial > Plant litter > Unclassified | place: USA: California... | reverse complement strand
TCGCGTTGTTCCAGTGCCTCTTTGACACGTTTGACACAGTGGCCGCAGGATAAGCCGTCCAGTGCCAGAGAAATAGTGTGTGACATAATCAACTCCTTCTGTAATCCCATTTGACCGATTGGTCATTTTCGATTCATGCTTAAGCATAAACCTTCCATCAAGGGGAAGGTCAAGCTTTTAACTTGCTGAAGGAAAAGGATTTTTAAAATCAGCGTCCACATAGCGTCCACACTTCGACAAAAGTGTCCACATTACAAAGACAAAACCCCGCGATTTTCGCGGGGTTTTTTTATAGCGTAAGACTTAACTGATCTCTTCCATAATGAGAGGCCGGAAAAGCATCGCGGGGGATGAAATCAGGCGGTAACGGTGCAGTGCCTGCGCGCTTTGTTACTTCCCTTTCCACGCTGTTTAACGTGGTGAATGACCGGCTACACTCCAGATTCTGGCACTGGTGATATTGCCGGATTGTCATATCGGTTATTTTACGGCTGGTACGGGTGCGGGCCATTGCCCCGCAGAATGGACACCTGAACATAATGATGGCTCCCCTGTGGGAGTTGAACTCCATTTCATTTTATTCAGTTTCCGCTATCCAGTCAGGTATTTTCGCTTCCAGCTCCAGCCGGGTGGTAAAACCGCTGTCGTCTATAACGTGCTCAGCACGCGCAATAATCCAGTCCTGATTGTCTATTTCATCCTTAAAACCGCTAACCGTGACGTGCATTTCAGGGTAAAGCTCAGCGCGGCCACGCGCCAGGGTGATCGAAAACTCTGCCGCGCCACGCTGAAGCTGCTGCCACTTTGCCGCCGCCGCACGTTTTGCCGCGTCTTCATTCTGGTAGGTCTTGCGCAGCACATAAATATTACCGTCTGCGCCTTCCATGTAGTCGCCCTCACGGCTGCTGCTCTTCTCTTTTCTGGGCTTTGCAGGTTTGCGGCGCTTAATGCTGACCTTTTTCTTTTTGCCAAATTTCAGATCCAGCCAGTAAGCCCGGACTCCGGTATATGCATCCCGATCGGCGATGCGGAAGCGGTGCCGGTCACCACTTGTACGGTCAATGCTGGCAGAGGGTAGCGCCTTCCCGTCAGCGGTCACACCGCCGCCAGGCAGGATAAACAGCATGCTGCCGTTCTTGACGGTGGCAATTGCGCCCAGCATGTCCGCCATGCGGGTAAGGAAAGACATATCGCTTTCCTGCGTCTGGTCGGCGTGATCAATCTCAATATCCATGAGCATTTCACTGATCTGCGCCTTCAGTCCGTAACGGTGCGCAATGGCCGACACAACGCGCTCAACGGTCACGTCATGCCATGAGACTTCACGCTTAACGTTGAACTCTTCACGAAAATCAGCGCTGCGGGCAGTAATGCCAATGGTATCTGCCGGGCCTTCGTGGGATACCTCATCAACCGTATACAGCCCCTTGTAAATCAGCGGTTCACCCAGCCAGCCAAATGATACGGCAAGCTCAGCCCCGCGCGGCGGCAGCGCAACCATGCCGTCACTGTCATCAATGGATATTGACAGCTGATCGGCATCAAAACCCCGGTTGTCCGTCAGTGACAGCGACATGATCCGATCACCAAGCTGCGTCAGCACTTTCCCGCCCATCGTAATGCTGAATCCCGGACTTTTTACCGCCTCGGTCAGTGAATCGTTATAACTGCTGACGGCGTCGTTAAGTGATTTGGTCAGGTCTGTAAGTGCCATGCTTCCCCCTTCTTCCGGCGAAGGATCCCACGCGCGCGGAGGAGACCAAACCGGTTTTTGTTGTCACTGTCCGGCCAGACCCGCAATAGCGTGAGTGGCGGTCAGACATGGGGGATTATCACCGCGAACTCAATAACGTAATGGTGGAAACTATGGCGGAATCTCGCTTTCATGGTGCCCGCATCCGGGAGAATACCGACCTTGTGGCGGCTATCAATGACATTGAATCGAATGTCATTGGGGTTGTCGCCGTGGCGGATGATGCCGATGCGGAAGCCTTCCCCCTGAATACCCCCGTATTAGTGACACGGGTTAACAATGTGCTGGGTAAGGCGGGTAAAACCGGCTCCCTGTACAAAACGCTTAAAGCCATTGCTGACCAGACCAGCCCGAAGGTGATCGTTGTGCGCGTGGCAGCAGCTACGAAAGAGGAAGGCGGCAAAACGCAATCGCAGCTCATCATGGGCGGCACGGCAGAAGACGGCAGCTATACCGGCATGTACGCATTTCTGACGGCTGAACAAAAGGTCGGCTATCGTCCGCGCATTCTGGCCGCACCAGACTACGACACGGAAGAAGTAACCTCCGCGCTGTGCGTCATTGCGCAAAACCTGCGTGCGTTTGTTTATGCCAGTTGCTATGGCTGCAAGACGATGGCAGAAGCCATCGCATATCGTGCAACCTTCGCTTACCGCGAACTTATGCTTATCTGGCCTGATTTTATCGCCTACAACCCGCTGACCGGAGAAAACGAAACTTTCCCGGCCCCGGCGTATGCCTGCGGGCTGCGTGCGCTGATTGACAACAATCAGGGCTGGCATAAATCGCTTTCCAACGTGTCGGTCAAGAACGTGCTGGGTATTTCGCAGGATGTTTTCTGGTCGCTACAGGCCGAAGACAGCGACGCGAACGAACTCAACAACAAGGAGATCACGACGCTTATCAAGCGTAACGGTTTCCGGTTCTGGGGCAACCGCGTCACGGATACCAAAGATTACATCTTTGAGGTTTATACCCGTACCGCCCAGATTCTGGCTGACAGCATTGCAGAAGCGCAGTTTGAGGCCATTGACGAACCGCTAACCCCGGCCAACGTCAAGGATGTGGTCAGCGGTATCAGCGGAAAACTCAGCTCGCTGGTGACGCAGGGACGGCTAATCGGCGCTGAATGCTGGTTTGATATCCTGGATAACCCGACAACCGGTCTCCGTCAGGGGCAGGTGCGCATTCGCTATAAATATACGCCCGTTCCACCGATGGAGGATCTGACGATGTACCAGACCTTCACCGATGAATACTTTGAATCGGCGTTCTCTTCGCTGGGAGGTGCATAAATGGCCGTTCCTCACAAACTGCGCCTGTTCACCTGCTTTGTGAACGGCAGCAACTGCATTGGCAAAGTCTCGTCCGTGACGCTGCCAAAACTGACCCGTAAGACTGAAGATTTTCAGGGCGGCGGGATGATTGGCTCCGCTGCGGTAGATCTCGGTCTGGACAGTGGCGCACTGGATACCACGATGGTGGTGGGCGGTCTGGTTCAGTCGCTTCTGCTGAACTACTGCGGCGATATCGACGAAACCCGCTTCCGCTTCGCTGGTGAGTATTACACCGATGGCGAAAGCCTGCTGGTTGAGGTCGAACTGCGTGGCCGTATCACCGAAATGGACGGCGGCGAAAGCAAGCAGGGAGAAGACACCTCCGTCAGTTACACGATGAAGAACACCTATTACAGGCTCACCATCGACGACAAGCCGCTGTTTGAGTTTGATCTGCTGAACTTCATCTACAAGAAAGACGGCAAGAATATCTACCCTGACCGCATCACGTCTGCGTTGGGAATGGGTAACTGATTAACCTGATAAGTGGCGGTACCCCCGTGCCGCCCGGAGTATTCAACAATGAGCAAGAAAACCGATAACGCCATTACGCTGGCAAAGCCCGTTGTACGCGGCGATGAGAAAATCACTCAGGTAGCAATCACGGATGAGATCAAACAGGCTGGCTCCCTGCGTGGGCTGAAGCTGGTTAACGTGATGAATATGGATGTGGATTCGGTGGCAGTACTGCTGACCCGCGTCACGTCACCGCGCCTCAAACAGACTGAGATTAACGAAATGGATACCCGCGATTTTGTCAGCCTGTCAGAAGCGCTCGTCCCTTTTTTGACGCCTGCGGGGTCTGGAGCATCGAACGAGGCGGAGACGGAGAATCAGTAACACTCCTGCGGTTCGACCTGATCGACGATCTGGTTGCTGATATCGCGGTTGTTTTCAACTGGCCGCCCTCTGAAGTCTTCACGATGGAACTGGGCGAAGTCATAGCCTGGCGTGAGCGGGCGGCTGTCCGAAGTGGAGCCAGTGACAGTGAAAAGCCTTAATATCCGCGTCGCGTTCAGCGCGATCGATAAACTTACCCGCCCGGTCAATGCCGCCCGCCAGAGTGCGGGCGGTTTGTCTGAATCCCTCAAAAAAACGCAGTCCAGCATTAAAGATCTGGACAGTCAGTCCCGCACGTTCAACCGTCTGCGCGACAGCGTGCAAAAGACCTCCCGCAAAATTGACGACGCCAGCCGGACGCTTGAAGGGCTGAATCAGGCGCAGCGGGAAGGTACACAGCTTACAGACAAGCAAAAAGCCCATATGGCAGCGTTGGCCGCAAAGCTGGAGCGCCTTAATTCTGCGCGCACGCAGGAAATGGTTAAGCTGCGCGCCGCTTCACAGGCACTGCGCGGTCACGGCGTTTCGCTGGTCGGCAGCGATCGCACCATCCAGAGCGCCATTCGCCGGACCGAACAGTACAACCAGACGCTTGAGCGGGAACGGCGACAGCTTGCCGCTGTCACACAGGCACGGGCGCGCTACGACCAGATGCAGCAAACAGCGGGCAAACTTCGCGGCGGTGGCACAATGGCCGTTGCCGGGGCCACGGCTGCCGGTTATGCAGCGGGGCGCTTCTTATCCCCCGCGGTGGGGTTTGATCGGGAAATGTCCCGCGTGCAGGCGCTGACCCGCATAGATAAAAGCTCAGTTGATTTTTCCGCACTACGCGATCAGGCCAAAAAGCTGGGCGCTGAAACGCAGTTCACCACGACTGACGCCGCCAGCGGGCAGGCGTTTCTTGCAATGGCAGGCTTCACGCCGAAGGCCATTCAGGCCGCACTGCCCGGTGTACTCAATATGGCGCTGGCCGGTGGTATGGATTTAGGCGAAAGCGCCGATATCAGCTCTAACATCCTGTCTCAGTTCCGCCTCGATCCCAAAGAAATGGATCGTGTCAGTGACGTTTTAACCGGTGCGTTCACCCGTACCAACACCGATCTGCAAAATATCGGTGAGGCAATGAAGTACGCCGGTACTGGCCTTTCCAGCCTTGGCGTCAGCGTCGAACAGACAACGGCCATGATCGGCGTGATGGCGAACGTAGGTCTGCGTGGGAGTATCGCCGGTACAGGTTTGCAGGCCACATTTTCACGCCTTGCCGCACCAACCGGCAGGGCAAAAGATGCCCTTAAAGAACTTGGCCTGCAGGTCGCTGATGCAACGGGAAAAATGCGCCCTGCTGAAGTGGTTCTCACCGATCTCTATAAAAAGATCAGCAAGTACGGCGATACCGATAAGCTCTCTTTCTTCAAAGATATTGCCGGTGAGGAAGCGGCAAAGTCACTCCAGGCGCTGGTTATGTCAGCCGGGAGCGGTGAACTTCAGAAGCTGCTGGGTGAATTAAAAAATGCCAAAGGTGAGGCTCAGAAAGCCGCCAAAATAATGGCGGATAACCTTGATGGCGATCTCAAGAATCTGGACAGCGCCTGGGAAGGCTTCCGCATTCAGATTAATGATCTCGTCGACAATCAGCTGCGCGCCCTGACTCAGGGGCTTAGCGATGTTGTTGGGAATATGACGGAGTGGGCGAAGGAGAATCCGAAGCTCGCCCAATCCCTGCTGATTGTCGGCGGCAGCGTTCTGGCACTGACTGCCGCCATTGGTGGCACATCGCTGGCGATCGGCCTGCTGATGGGGCCACTGGCTAAACTCCAGTTAGGATTTACCCTGCTGACAGGGGGCAGAGGCATAACCGGAACGATTTCCGCTTTGCGAACACTCGGAACGGCTTCCGGCCCGGCAATTGCAAGCGTGCGCGGATGGGTGCCGGTTCTCGGCTCGTTAGCAGGGAAAATGCGGGGTGTTTCAGCCATCATACCCGCGATGCGTGGCGCACTTATGGGGGTATTTCTTGCACCTGGTGCCGCGCTGGGAATGCTAACTAAAAACATCGGAATGCTCGCCCTTCGCCTGACGGGTTTTGCGACCATATGGAGCATTATCACAACCGCAATTTCTGTGCTGGGTACAGCACTGTCACTGCTGCTGAGTCCGATCGGCCTGATAGTGGCGGCATTTGTTGCTGCCGGCGTGCTTATCTGGCGGCATTGGGATCCTCTTAAGGCGTTTTTTGCTGGCGTATTCACTGGCATCACGGAAAGACTCGCACCATTGCGCGAGACCTTCGCGCAGTTCAGCCCCATCTTTGATGCAATGAGCAACGGTATCAGCCAGGTCTTTAACTGGTTCAAATCTCTGCTTTCCCCAATGGAGTCCAGCAAGGAAACGCTGGACAAATGCGCCAGCGCCGGTGAGGTGTTCGGCAACGTTCTGGGCGGTGCGCTCCAGCTTGTTCTGGCACCCGCAAAAATGCTGCTGGATACATTAGCCTGGATCCTAGAAAAGCTCGGCGTTCTGCCTGATGAGGCCGAAAAAGCCAGGAAGAAGATCGAAGACGCGCAGCGCATGGCCGTTCTTCAGGACAAAGTGGCCCTTCTTCAGGGGGATCTCGCTAAAATCGTACCCAAAAAAGTTGAGGTAAAAACCCCGGCACCCGGAGCACCACAACCTACATCACCGCTGACCGGCGATAACGGCACGATGCGCCGGTTGCAGAATATCGACAGCAACACCAAAGCAACAGCCGATAACACGAAGAAGATCGGCCCCGGCGATATCGTTTTTAAAAACCTGCCGCGTGCGCTGGCCGTTCGTGGGGAATGGAAGGAGTCGCAGCTTGCCAGCACCACCACGGCAGGCCGGTTGAGTGCACGCCCCGCAGTAGTGGCGGCATCGCTTCCCGTCAGGCAGGCGGAACTTCCGCCAGTCAGCCGCAGCGCCAGCAATATACCGGTTGCCACTGGCGGCTTTACAGGAGAAATCCACGTGCACCTGCACGGCGTTGACCGGCAGGACGCGCGCGAAATTGGCCGTATTGCTGCTGACGCGGTAAATGCTGAACTGGCCCGCCGTGAACGGCTCAGCCGTGGCACCTTTAAAGACAGAGATTAAGGGAGGGCAACATTATGATGATGGTATACGGGATGTTCGTTTTTGAACTGAAGACGCTGCCTTACCAGCAGCTGCGACACTCACTGAACTGGCGGCATGTGAAGAATGACCGCATCAACCGATCGGCAAAGTGGCAGTACATCGGTGCAGGCGAAACGCAGATCAACCTGGACGGGGTGCTTTACCCTGAAATTACGGGCGGAGATGTGTCTCTCACCGTTCTGGCAACGCAGGCATACACCGGGCGTCCCTGGCCTTTAATCAGCGGAGCGGGGCAGATTTACGGGATGTATGCGCTGACCGGGCTACAGGCCACGCACACAGAGTTTGACCGTTACGGAAAGGCGAAAAAAATAGAGTTTTCGATCAGCTTCCAGCGCTGTGATGAAGACCTGCGCGAGCGTCTGCAAGCCTCGTCCGTTGGCGATTTGCTTACAGGGCTGAAGGATAAAGCCACCTCCGCCTATAACTCTGCCAGTAGTACGCTGTCGGGCCTGTTCTGACGGCATCCACATAAAATTAAAGCGGGCATTTGCCCGCTTTGTCTTTTACTAAACAGCCATAACTGGCCTCGCGACAGCACAGTTAAAAATGACCGGACCTGATACGCACGACCAGCACACTCATAATCGACTATTTGCGCCGGAATTCTTCCTTTTTGTAACGGGAAATTTTTTATAAAGCGTTGATATCCCGACATCGTAAATTAAAGCAACCTGCTGACGTGATTCACCCGCCGCTAATAGCCTTCCAGCCTGTGCCCACTGTTCTGGTGTCAGTTTTGGTGGCCTGCCGCCAATCCTTCCCTGCTCGCGAGCAGCCACCAGGCCCGCTCGTGTGCGCTCGACGATTAATTCTCTCTCCATTTCTGCCAGCGCACCCATGACATGGAAAAAGAAACGCCCCATTGGCGTACTGGTATCAATGCTGTCTGTCAGGCTGCGGAAATTAACCCCCAGGCTTAGCAGCGACTCAATCATTATCACCAGATGCTGCATACTTCTTCCCAGCCGATCCAGCTTCCAGACGACCAGCGTATCGCCCTCCGAAAGCGACTTCATTAACTTCTTTAACCCCGGCCTTTCTGCGGTTTTGCCACTGATTTTATCCTCAAATATCAGCTCACATCCTGCGCACCTCAGCGCATTTCGTTGCAATGCCGTGTTCTGGTCATTTGTTGACACGCGAACGTAACCGATCAACATGCAAAGCCCTCTAGCAAAAGTCTTGGATCATGCCATTTGAAGGGTAAATAAGCTTTTTCTAAAACCTTGGTTTAGGAGATGCGGCAAAAAAGAACGTCGGAAACGGTGCCGGGCAACTACCAGATATGAGTTTCTTTTCCATCGTGAAGAGTGGAAACGGGTACTGCAAATTTCCGAACGGTTTGATCCTGCAATGGGGGAGCGGCAGCTTTGCACAGCAGACAACCACGACAGTTACGCTTCCTGTCTCGTTTCCAAACGCCGGATTTTCACTTGTTGCTAATAAAGGCTCTTCACTTCCGCTTAAAGGGGAATACGCAGTAGGTGTGCAATATCGCGATAAATCATCTTTTTCTCTTACAAATACCGGCCCTGATACTACTCAGCAGGGTGTCTGGTGGATAGCGTTAGGAATTTAAATGAAAAAATACTCGCCTTCAAAAAATGCGTTTTACGATACCGCTATCAATAAAGTGATCCCCGATGATGCGGTTGATATTACTGAAACAGAGTGGGCCGATTTGCTTACCGGGCAGGGAAAAGGAAAGCTGATTGCCTGCGGTGCTGATTTGCGCCCGTGCCTTACCGAGCAGCCGCTACCGACAGCCGATGAACTTATCAGCCAGGCGGAAGACAAGCGCAGCAGGCTGAGGGCCGAGGCCGATACGATTATTCAGCCCCTGCAGGATGCGAACGATTTAGGGATAGCGACAGATGATGAGAAAGGCCAGCTTATTGCCTGGAAGAAATACCGCGTCATGCTGATGCGGGTGAACACGGAAGACGCTGAAAATATAATATGGCCTGAAAAGCCCGCATAAAAAAAGCCCGCAATGCGGGCTTCGTTTATTCCGGCCTGACCGGCCATTTAATATCGGGTGCCTTACTGGTATCAATCCGACTTAGCTCCACCCGGTATCGCTTCCACTCTGCCAGGCGGGTGATCTCCGCATCTGCCGCAATGCCGATATCAACCGCATCCTGTAGTGGCGCAATTACCCGGTTTGCCTCATCCATTTCGGCTGCCAGCCTGCTGCTGGCAATCAACACTGCATTCTCAGCGTCCGTAACCGGTGCCGTAAACACACCGTCGCTGTAGTTATAATTTATATCAGGCTGCTCGGGCAGCGAGGTGATATCAACCCATACCAGTGACGGGTGATAGAGTTTTTTAGGCTGCATATCCAGCGAAACGATTTCCGCGACGCGCTGATTTTCAATACGGGCATATGTTTTCATCAGCTGAATTCCTCAATATAAATCACACCATCTGATCCATAGCTGCCGATAAAGGGATTGGCCCGGGTCGTCCCGCCACCGCCAGCACCAAAGGTTTTGCGTTTACCGGATGATAAACCTTCACCACTGCGGATGCCTCCGCCCCAGTAACTCACACCGCCATCGCCGGAGCCGCCCCTGTAAGGGTTTGTGTTCGTCGAGATAATGCCAGGCGCATCGCTGCCGTCACCGCCCTGAATATTCAGATCGCCGCCGATAGCTGTTCCGCCCGCGCCGCCAGCATCACCTGATGAAGTATTCACGCCGTTGCCCGCCGTCAGCAGGCCGTTGAATGTGCTGCTTGTTGCTGACAGGGTTTCATCGCTGCCACGGCCTACAACGCCGGGGTAAGTTTTGGTGTCGTCCACGTTCAGCAATGCGATGGCTGTTCCGCCCGCGCCACCACCTGCGCCACGACTTGTTAAGCCGCTACCCCATCCGAGATAGCCGTAGCCTCTGCCGCCACCACCTGTGACGATAATCCTGATGCGTTTAGTTCCGGGCGTAGGCTTGTAGTTGATTGCTCCAGGCGTGGTAAAAATCTGACTGCCAATTAAACGCCCGGAAAACTTTTCTGTTAAACCAAGGTTTTTGAGAACGTCAGCAATCAGACCGGCGTCATTAATTTCTGCCAGTGCATTTTCGATTTGAAGGTACTGGCTGTGCGGGTTATCAGCATCGGTATGCTTTTTCATTACGCTGTCTGCGTATGCCTTCACCTCGATCACGGCGTCATCAACGTATTTACGCGTCGCCAGCACCACGGACGGATCGATTCTCAGCGTTACCGCTTCGGTACTGCTCACAATCAGGATCACGCGAATGACCTGCACGCGCCCGCTGCCTTCCTGTAACTGCGGTTTATAGGTCTCTGCACAGTTGGCAATCGCAATCATATCGCCGTCTTTATCAAACAGGCCGATTTCACGGATCCACCATCCGCCCACATCTTCCGGTATGACCTGTTCCGCAATAATCTGACTGGTGTTTACCGGGTCGATGGTCAGCATATTCAGTTGCGCACGGCGCAGCTCGTGCGTCAGCGCGGTTTGTGCCGGGTTCGGTGTCGGCAGTACACCGTTGCCATCACCCACAGCCATCTGGGTGATCTCAATCTGCGCACCCAATGCTGTGGCGTTTGCCAGTTTTGCCGCCCCGATATTGGTTAACAGGGCAAAATATTTAGTCGCCACTTGCGATCTCCACAGTATCAATTAAATGCACTGCCGCGCCGGTGTAGTCGCCACCGCCCACGGACAGGGTTTCAGGAAAATAGGGATAAACGGTCAGCGTATCGCCGATATAGCATCCCGCCCCGGCTTCGATATAGCCCTGCGACTGAAGCGAAAGAGACAGGCCCGTAAGGTGGCGGCTTCGCGGTTTGGCATCGTCAATAAGACGCTCAAGCTCAAGATAGGTTTCTTCCGTAATTCCCTGCTCCTGAATACCGATTTCAAGCCGGAAGGTTCCCGGCTCTTCTCCGCTCTGCCACCACTCGATCACGCGCAGAAGAAAGCCGAACGGTTCAACGACGCGCTTCAAAGCGGAAATAGTGCCCTTCTGGCGGTGAACCAGCCAGGAGGCTTTAATTACCTGCCGTTTGGTCTGTTCTGACCAGTTCTTATCCCAGCGGTCAACAGACAACGCCCAGGCGAGGTAGGGCAGAAGAACAGCCGGACATTCATCCGGATTCCACAGCTTACGCAGGTCAACGGGGATATCAGTAAGCCGTTCCGTCACCTTCTCAGTACTGCGCATAAAGCCGCTTGCTGAAGGTGGCAGCATGTTATTATTCATCGGTGCCCCCGGTCTCAATCGTGAAGGACTCACACCGCGCCGCCTGGGTATCATCGATCACAATATCGCTGGCAGGCTCCAGCAGTTCCACCCTCTGCACGCCCTGAACATGCAGCGCCGCCATAATGGCTGAGCGTGCTACGTCACGACCAATTTTGCCCTGCTGATTCAGCCAGGACTGAAGCGCATCCTGCGCGGCGGTATGGATGGGTTCAGACTCCGGACCGGGGTAGAAATAGAGCAAAGCATTGATCTGATAATTCACGATCTCTGCCGCCTGAACGGTCAGACGATCGGCAACGGGGCGCTTATCGTCAGCAGACAGCGCTTTATCCACCGTCGCCAGCAGTTCCGCACTGGCGGTGCCGTCGCCTTCGGTGGACAGCACAGAGACCACCACCACGGCGGGCGACGGGCTGATCGCTCTGGCGTCCGCCACTTTGCCGCTGGCACTTCTGGCAAAATATTCATATGCGCCGGTTGGCCCCGCCACGCTAAGCCCTTCAAACGCAGCCTGTGCGCGCAAACGCAGTGCGGTATCACTTTCCGTTACCGCGTCAGTGGTTGCCGTCTCCGGGATGATGATCAGACGTTCGGTGTTCAGGTTGCCCGCGAGATTATCAAGATCGGACGATACGGCATGGCTCAGCATGCACGCAGCCGCACCGTCATTAATCCGCTGCCTGAGCATCATTTCACGGTAAGCAACTACCTGGGCGATCACATTCAGCGGTTCGGATTCCAGTTCAAGCGCAGCAGCTACAGATGCCTGCTGTTCCTGCGGGAATGCCGCCAGCATGACGGCTTTTACCTCGCTGAGAATGACTTCAAAGTCCAGCACTTCGATAATCTGCGGCTGCGGTAGCTGCGATAAATCAACTGTTGCCATTGCTGCCACTCCTGAGCGTCAGCGCTGTGCCTGCCGTCTGCATGGTCTCGGTGATAATGCCGACCAGTTCAGCAGTGACAGCGCCACTCTTTGAAAAACTGATATTGATGCCGTTCAGGGCAATACGCGGTTCCCACATCGTCAGGGCGATAACTGCCGCACTCATACATTGCAGGCGCGTTACTTCGCTCTGCGGTTCATCCAGCAGATCGGGGATCATGCTGCCGTAATCCCGTCGCATTACCCGGCTTGCCAGCGGCGTGGTCAGTATGTCGCGTACTGAATTCCACAGCTGATCGGTATCGGTAAGCTGGCCCGTGGCGTCCGGGTTCATGCCGGTATAGCGCACTGTCATCTGACCCCCTTAGTCCAACTGCCTCCAGACTCCACGCCACCATGATCATGATCGTCTGGTTTAACGCCGTTAAAGGTCATACCCCCTGAAAATTCGCCATTCATCTTTCCACCCTCAGAGGCTTCAAAGGTTTTCGTTTTCAGGTGGTCGGTGCATTCCACCAGGGGGGTTTCAAGCGTGACGCTGGCAGAGGCTTTGATATGTGCGGTTTTCATGCCCTGCGCTTCCAGCGCGCTGGCCTCTGCGTCATAGCGGAAAGACGCACCGTCTGGCGCTGTCAGCACAATTTCTTTCAGGCTGCTGCCCGGCGCAGGGTGATCGTTGCTGTAGAGACTGCCAATAATGACCGCTGTTTCAGGGTTGCCACCCATACAGCCAATCCAGACCTGCTCACCCACGGAAGGCGGCACCCAGATGCTGAATGCTCCGGCGCGCGTGGTGTTCCAGCGCAGCCAGTCGGTATGAAGTTCGCCGCTTTGCACGCGCACGCGCCAGCTCTCTTCATCAACGTCAATAACGACGCCGACGCGGAGGATATTTTCCAGCAGGCGGATCAGTTCAGCGCTCATCGTGCGGCACTCCCCAGGCTGTTAACCACCTGTTCCGTAATCATCTGCTCATCGCCAGCGGTAAAGCCCAGCAGCTCACGCACCGGATATTTAGCAAAGGCACCCGGCCCGACCTGATCTCGCTGTCCGTACTGGTGCACACGCGCAATGCGCGCGGCCACGCCGTCATAACCCACGGAAGTGCCGCCAGCATCAGCGCGCATTCTGAGAAAGCGATAGCCGCGCAACCGCTGAAACATCGGCACTTTCTTTGCTGTGCTGCGGCGCACTGAGCGCGTATTAATCTCGATGTAACGCTCAATATCGCTGCGGTAAAACGTGCGAATATCGTTGCGTTCTTCGTCAAAGCCGGTAATGGTGCGCCCGTATTTTCCCCGGCCACCGTGCCAGTTTTTGAGGCGGCGGATCTCACCCTGCCAGACAAATACAATACCCTGCTGAGAACGCAGTACCCGGCGACGGCGGGCGGGGTATGGCGAGCCTTCCGGGTTTTGCTGCGCTTTGATACGGTGTTGCTGGCTCTTTCGCAGCGCCTGACCTACAGCGCGGGCGGTGCGGATACGTCCGGCCTGCGAGGTTGCCGCCAGTATGTCGCTGAAGACCTGATCCAGCTCATGGAAGAGATCGTTACTCATGCGCGTCAGCCTCCCACGTCGCATCCTCAAAGATGGCACCCCAGTCGCCGTCTGCTGACGGGATGCGCGGCTTCGGTTCCGGCAAATGCTCCGCGCGGGGAATGCCGTTTTCATTCAGAGTGACCTTCACGCGCTCGCGCAGCGGCATTTCAAACAGAATGTCGACGGTATCGTCGTTGTTGATAAGGGTCGTAAATTTAATGTCCCGGTTCTTCTCCGGGTTCAGCAGCAGATCGGGCTGGTTGTGCCAGAGCCATGCCATTAACGGCAACGTAAAATCATCAATATCACCGGCAAAGTTCATCACAAACAGCACCAGGGTATAGCGATACATGAACGACGGCGTTTCGCCGGTCGTCTCAATGTTCCCTTCTTCCACAAAAACGGTGAAGGCTTCAGGATTGGCCCTGCACCATTTGTTTGCGCGGGTCAGGGTCTCGCGCAGTGAATCAGTTTTCAGCATGGTGACACCTTCTTAACGCCCGAAACGTTCAATCGCGCCCGCGATGATCAGCAGGTAAATGAGCGTCCAGTAAGGGTGAGCGCTCAGGTAGTCGAATAAGTTCATTGTGTGGCCCTCGCGTGGTCAGTCAGTCTTTTCAGGCGACGCATATCGAGATCCGCTATCGCCGCTTTATCGGCATTGCAGGTGTCCAGTGCATCGCGCAGGCGATCACTCCAGATTGCTATCGCGCCCCACGTTACCGGGACGATCAGTTCCGGCGCGGGCGTTGCTGCCGTCAGGCTTTCCGGCACTGGTTCGTGCACGATTTTCACTTGTGGCCGTGGCGGTACGGTGTTGCAGGCTGTTACTGACAGAAGCAGGCACAACAGTGTTAGCACACGTATCGTCTTTGATGGCATCGCGCATGTTTTCACGTCGCATTTCTCCCTGGGAGTTTCTTTGCTGTTCGTTTGCCCGCAACTGTGCCAGTACTTCACGGGCGTCCGCAGACAGCGCACGCAGTTCACCCAGCACCTCACCATTGCTTTTCACTTCACGGGAAAGCGCTTCGTTGCGAACGGAGTCCTGACCGCGTTGGTGTGTCTGCCAGAGCAGCCCACCAGAGGCCAGCGCCAGCAATGCGCATAAAATGACGGTAATCTTCACTTCGCCGCCTCCACGTCACGCAGGCACCATGCCTTAAAATAAGTTCTCCGGTTAACCAGCCCCTGACTGTGCTTACCGCTGCTGTTTACAAAGTCCGTCAGCCGGTTACACATTGCCTGCCATTCATGTGTCTGCGCTTTCTTCCATATGGTCGTGCGCTGCTTTCGCTTCTGACTGTTCGTGAACCACATCAGACCCGTGCAGCCTACATTGAGACCGGCATCCGTCATGGCCTCAAAGGCGGACTGTGGCATATACGCGCCTTCAAAATTCTGGTTAATACAGTTTTCAGCGTGCCGCATATCGTTAATCCAGCGACCGGCGATCTCGCTGTCGCTGTATTCCCGCTTCTCAACTCGCCCCGTCGAACCAATCCCGACCGTCAGTACGCCAGCCGTGCAGTAATACGGTGTATTCCGGCAGTCTTCCCAGCCTGCGATCTTCTGCTGCGCTTCAGGCGTTGTACGCAACGCACCCGGACTCAGTGTGATACCCAGCGCAACAATGGCCGCAATGGAGCACTTTTTAATAAGTTGTTTCATCTTCCGGCTCATTCTGTTGCAGAAGGTCAAGCGCACGGCGCTCTGACTCACTCATTTGCCTGTGCGCTGCCTGCTCCAGAATCTGATTAATCAGCTCGTTGCGGCGCTTCTGCCCCCGTTCAATGCGGGCGCGATAGAGCCATCCACGGGCACCAAAAACCATCCCGACGAGAAGACCGGCCAGCGCAATCTTTTCGCTCAGTGTCATGACGCCGATACTCGTGACCATTGCTGACATGGTGAAAGTCAGCCAGTCATTCAGGCGCTGAAAGAAACTTAACCCCATAGCTGCACCATCTCCTGTGTCGCTTTACGCGCGATTTCCGGTAGTTCAATCTCCTGCCCGGCATCAAGAAAAACCTGCTGGCTCAGTCCGGGATTGGCCGATAACACTTTTTCGGTCACGCCCTGCGTGGTGCCGTAGTGACGCCAGCAAAGCAAATCCACCGTATCCCCCTGCAACGCCTTCACTTTCATCAGCAAAGCTCCGCATAGAGTCGCGGCGTGTCGCGAATGTCGGCGATACTCCAGCGGGCATCCCGCCAGAGATCATCCCGTTGCAGGTCAAGCGCGGCGGCGTCTTTGTCGCCTTTCGCCGTGGTATCGACGTCGCGATAACCTTCAAGTACCAGCGCCCTGGCAATCGAATAAACCGCACGCCTGAAGCGGTACACCTTCACGTTTTCACCGTTTATCATCAGCTTTTCCATCTCATCTGACGGCAGGGCTGAAGGCACATCTTCCAGTGTGTGAAAACCTGCTTTGACCTGACCGGCACGCCAGTCAAGCAACTGCGCGGTGACATGGGCTACCGCTTCCGTGGTGACGTGCATCAGCCTGGACGTGGTGATACCACCTGTGATACGCGCAGCCAGACGGAGATCGGCCAGCTTAATCACCGGCCAGAAGTTCCCGGCGCTGACGGTGGCATCACCATCATCAACATCGGGGGTATCACTGTCGGCAGGCAAAATGCGCTTATTTGCCACAAGGCTGCTCATGCACTTATCTCCCATAAATCAGGCGGTGGGCGGGTGGTTAAAAGACCGTAAACGGGCAGATCTCCACCCGCGCCGCCTGTCGGACGGGCCGAAGTCGTTAATTCTTTTTCTGGCTGGCAGGTTTGCGCTTTGTCGCTCTGCCTGTTGCCGCCCTGGTCGTGGTTTTACGCGCCGTCGCTTTACCTGCTGCACTGGCGGTGCCGGTGGCGGTCTCTTTAGCAACCGACTCTGTAACACCGTCAGTTTCGCCGGTGCTGGCCGCGTCGCCTTCATCCGTGCCGCCATCCGCAGACAGCTTCTTAACGTCACGGGCAAGCGTGGCGATCTCTTTTTTCACCCCGGCGTTGGGGTTACGCGTCAGCGCCTCACGGAACAGCGCCAGCGCTTCAGCTTTGGTCGTGATATCAGTCGCACCACGGCGGGAAAGCGCCCGGGCCTTGCACAACTTGGCGCGCACCACATCCGGCATATCACTGTCAGCGACAATTTCCGCCACTTCATCAAGCACAGCGGTACTGGCTGATAAATCAGCGTCAGCATCCGCGGCGGCGAGTGTCAGTACCGGTTTGCTCATTTCTTCAGTCAGGAATGTTGCTGCCGTGCGGTTGAAGTTATCCGGCAGCGTCAGCCCGTGGCGCACCACATAGCGCCCCAGCCTCAACGCAAGCGCATGATCACGACAGTCAATCGCCCAGACCATCAGCCGGGTAATCACTTCATCCTGCCGCCCGTTGTCGCCGTCGAGCGTGCCTTCAATCCATCCCTCGTAGTCAGGCAGCATGGATTTTTTCATTTCGGCTTTGGTTTCTTCGGACTGCACGCCGCTGAGGCGGGACAGGTCCATACGCAGGCGATGCAGAATCTGCTCATGTGCGGTGCGCTGGATATCGGATTCTTCATCCGCCTGGCCCCGGCGTTCTGCCATAACCTTCTGAAAATGCCGTTGTGCCGGTGTTAGCATCGTCACTTCTCCCCGTCATGGCGGGGCAATACCCCGCCGCTTCTGTCACTCGCCTGCCGGTTCGGCCTGGGCGAACTGAATCCCGTCAATGAACGCAACATTGCCGTAATCCTCAATCACGAAGTCATCGTTTGAGGACTGATACGTTGCGATACGGTTGTATTCCGGCTCTTCTTTGATCGTCCGGCGCAGACCACCACGCTGGTAGTAAATCGACAGGTTTTTGAACGGCGTGATCAGCACGCCATTCACCGGGAAGTAAGGCGCAATGAAGGTCGGCATATTGCCTACGCGCTCCTGCGCGACAATCAACTGACCGGCCAGCATTTCAGTATTCGGGTTGGTCTGGCTTAAGGCATTGATGGCCGAGAAATTGCTGCTCGTCAGCAGGTCGCCCGCCAGAATGACCACGTTATCCGGGTTACGCTTGTGCCATTCATCCATCAGGCTGTTTTTGGCGTCGTACACCGCAGCGCCAATGTTGCCGTAAGTACCTTTTGCGACAACCTTGTTATCTTCATCGCGCGAGGTGATCGTCACATTGGAAATGACGCGGTGCTTCGCTTCCTGACGGATTTTTTCCAGCCAGCCAATACCGCAGTCCTGCAACAGCGGGTGAGCGGCGCGGTCAGACGGGTCGCTGTACTTAACGCCATTAAAGCCAATCATGATGCGGTCAAGCGACATCTGGCGGGCCATTGCCTTGCTGATCAGCGGCTGGAACTCCGGCATATGCGCCCACGCATCAAGCTGTTCATAGCTGAGGCCATAGTCATAGTTGACCTTGCGGCACATGTAGTCGAACGGCTCCATTGAATGATTTGAGCCAGGGTTGCGGCGACTGGTGACGCTGTTGTTTACGCCAGCCATCGGGCCTTTGCTGCCGAACAGGACTTTCTGTCCGATCTGCTGACTGACGCCAAACACGTTAATTTTGCTCAGGAATGAATCATCCTGCTGTGCGGCCAGCTCTAGGCGCTGCTGACGCGTCGGATCTACAGCGAATTTTGCAGCAACAGCGGCGGTGGATACGCCGTTGAGCTGTGCCTGCCGGGCGATGTACTGATCAAACAGCTGGCGGGTAGTGTTTTCCATATTCTCTGCTCTCGTTGTGGATATCAGTAATCAGCCAGCTGCGCGTTAGCGCCACCGCTCGCGGGTTCCCGCTGGCTGAAATTGGCGTCTGTACTTCCCAGCTTGCTGGTCAGTGCGGCGAGGTCGGCGGTCAGCTTCCGGATTGCCTGGCTGTCCTGCTCACGGTCGCGACTCAGATCACTGAAGCTGTCCAGCAGATCGGCATGGGACTGCGCGACGTTCTCCACGGCCTCACGCACCTGGCTGAACTGTTCACCGTCAGATTTGCGGCCTTTGCCGATAATCCCCATGACGCGCCCGAACCACTGCTTACCTTCATCGCTGCGCTGCTCAGCCAGTTCGATAATTTCAGCCTCAATGGCATCGGTGAACAGTGGGGCTTCACCCTGCTGATTGTTGAAGGACATAACCTGCTGACGCTGCTGCGCGGCAAACTTCAGGCGATCGGTGCCGAGACTCGCCGGGGTATCGGTCATCGCCAGCCCCATGACATACGCCTTGCCGTTAAGCGCAAACTGCGGGTGCAGTTCAATGCTGGAGTAAATTTTCTTACCTTCTTCCGTCAGCTTCTTCATGCGCTCAGAAGGTTCAATCTCGGCGTAAAGAGCGGTCCGCCCGGCGAGCGGGCCTTCACTGATATCTTCAGCACTCAGCGCCGTCACATCCCCCATCGCGCCGAAATCACTTCCGGGAAACGGCGAAAGATAGTGCTCCACGTTGACGCGTGCGCCGTACACGTCCGGGCTGTAGTTTGCTGCTGCATCACGAAGGTGCTCCGGGCGAATTTCACGCCCGTCAACGGTGGCACCCGAGACAGCAACGCGGAATTTCTTACGGGCTGGTTTAGCTGCGCTGGCCATGTCGATAATCCTGTTGAGTGGTTTCTGTACGGCCATGATGGCAGAGCGTAACTTGCTGTCTCAACGAGGTTTTGTTGTCGGGGAACGGCCAGACCATAAAGGGGGCGATAGCGGGATCACGCGCGGGGTAATCTTCACTCCATAAACGGTGGAGGGCAGATGATACAGGACGCTTTTGTACGTCAGAGGGCAAAACAACTTTACTGGCAGGGCTACCCGCCAGCGGAGATTGCGCGCCTGATGGGAATTAATCAGAACACAGTTTACGCCTGGAAGAAACGCGATGAATGGGACGAAACACCGCCTGTTCAGCGGGTCAGTCAGTCTATGGACGCCCGCCTCATCCAGCTCACGGACAAGAAAGACAAGACCGGGGGAGACTTCAAAGAGATTGACCTGCTGACCCGGCAACTGAAAAAACTGTCTGACGGACAACCGGCAGGGGCTGGCACGGGCAAAAAGCCGCGTAAGCGCAAGCTGAAAAATCACTTCACCGAAGAACAGATCGTCGCGCTGCGGGAGAAAATAGTTGATTCGCTTTCGTGGCACCAGCGCGGCTGGTATGAGCAACGCCACCACCGAAACCGTATGATCCTGAAGTCGAGGCAGATCGGCGCGACCTGGTATTTTGCTCGCGAGGCGCTGCTTGATGCGCTGCGCGATGATGTGAAATACCCGTACCAGCGCAACCAGATATTTCTGTCTGCATCCCGCCGTCAGGCGCACCAGTTCAGGGGGTTCATTCAGAAGGTGGCGGAAGAGGTAGACGTTGAACTTAAGGGCGGTGACAAAATCGTGCTAAGCAACGGCGCAGAGCTGCATTTTCTCGGCACCTCTGCCGCAACGGCGCAGTCGTATACGGGCAACCTGAAGTTTGACGAATTTTTCTGGGTCAGCAACTTCACCAACCTGCGAAAGGTTGCGGGGGCGATGGCAACCCTGAAGGGGCTGACGCGTACCTATTTTTCCACGCCGTCAGGTGAGACCCATGAGGCTTACCCGTTCTGGACGGGCGATCGCTGGAATGAGAAACGCCCGAAGGCACAGCGCAAAGCGTTTGATGTGGGCTGGAAAACGCTGAACAGCGGGCTGTTATGCCCGGATAAAACGTGGCGTCAGATTGTCACTCTGAAGGATGTGATTGAACATGGCTGGGAGTATACCGACCTTGAAGAGATTCAGGATGAAAACAGCGAGGATGAATTCCGCAATCTTTACATGTGCGAGTTCGTCCGCGACGGCGAGTCAGCCTTCAACCTTAACGCCCTGATTGGCTGCGGGGCAGATGGTTACGACGAATGGCCGGACTGGAAACCTTTTGCGCCCAGGCCGATGGGTAATCGCCCGGTATGGGTAGGCTATGACGCCAACGGCAGCAGCGGCAACGGTGACAGCGGCGCGATTTGCGTTGTGGTGCCGCCACTGGTGCCGGGCGGTAAATTCCGCACGGTGGAAACGGAACAGGTGCGCGGCCTTGAATTTGAAGAGCAGGCGAAAGTTATCGAAAACTTTACCTTCAAATATAACGTACAGCATGTCGGCATTGACGTGACGGGCGGTAACGGTGAGGCCGTTTACCAGATAGTGAAGAAGTTTTTCCCGATGGCGATGCCCTACACCATGTCAATGACGTCTAAGCGCGCCCTGGTGCTGAAAATGCTACAGCTGATCCGCGCTGGTCGCTGGGAATATGACCGCAGCGAACGCGCCCTGATCAACGCCTTTAACTCTGTTCGCAAGGTAAAGACGCCTGGCGGATTCATCACCTATGACACTGACCGCTCGCGCGGCGTCAGCCACGGTGATTTAGCCTGGGCGAATATGCTCGCCATTATTAACGAACCGCTGGGCCAGGAAAGTGGTAACGGCGGGTTTGCTATGGAGTTCTGATGAAGAAGCGCACATACAAAAACAATTACACCGCCAGCAGTGGCAGTACCGGACAGCCTGATATCTCTGACGCGCTCAGAAGCGATCCGGCGCTCAGCGCCTTCACGTTTGACGGGCCATATTCAGTAACAGACGGCTATGATCTGCTGGACAGCATGTGTTGCGTCGATAATGGCCGGTACTATGAAACGCCAATTGACTGGAAAGGGTTGACCCGTGCATTCACACAATCCCCGCTGCATCAGTCGGCGCTTTACTTCAAACGTAATGTGCTGACCGGGTGCTATATCCCTCATCCGCTACTCTCGCGGCAGGCCTTTTCTGCGTTTGCACTGGACTGGTTTGTCTTTGGTAATGCCTATCTTGAACGTCGCTCTAACCTTCTTGGTGCTCCGCTCAGACTCCAGCATATTCCGGCGCTGAACACGCGGCGGGGTAGCGACCTTGATACCTACTGGTTTATCCGACAGTGGAAAGATGAATACGAGTTTAAGGCGGGTCAGGTCTGCCACATCATGAACCCGGATATTCATCAGGAGATCTACGGTATGCCGGAATACATGGGGGCGCTGCTGTCCGCCAGCCTGTCACATTCCGCCGATAAGTTCCGCAAACTCTATTACGACAACGGATCCCATGCCGGATGTATTCTCTATGTCGGTTCGGAGAAGGTGGATCAGGAAAGCATAAAGGTGGTGCAAAAAACGCTGTCGCAGGCCAGAGGGAAAGGCTCCTTCAAAAACGTGCTGATCCACGCGCCGGGCGGCGGCAAGGACGGCGTGCAACTGTTGCCGTTCAGCCAGATATCGGCAAAGGATGAGTTTCTTAACATCAAATCAGCAACGCGCAACGATTTGCGCGACGCTCACCGCATCCCGCCGCAGCTGATGGGCGCAATGCCGGAAGGCAACGGCTCGCTTGGTGATGTTGAGAAGGCCGCGCGCGTCTTCGCCATCAACGAAATGTTGCCCGTGATGGAAGCAATGAAGGGCGTCAATGACTGGCTCGGTCAGGAAGTGATCCGCTTTAATCCCTACGCTCTGCTCAAAGACGAATAGCCCGATCCACCCGCCGCACATCCTGCGGCGGTTTTCCTTCAGTAATTTTCAATCCACGCACAACCGGCCACCACCAGAACACCACTCAGCGCAGCATTTAACACCCCTCACTCAGAGCGCATAAGCGCCATTCTGGCAGGCGCAATCTGCAATTTACCCCGCACACATCCAGAAGTGAGAAAAGGCGCGGAGAAGGCGAAAAAGGCCGGAGAATGGCAATTAAAGGCATCCCTTCCCTGACCCCTGTCGCGTGGGCTGTTCCCCCGTCACCTGCGCGCGACATTCGCTTCGTTTTTTGTGCATTTGCCGATCCGGGGCCAGCCCGCGCCGCCAAAGGGCGAAAAGGGCATAAACAGCATCAAAAAAATTGTGCAAATTTGTGCACTATTGTGCAGCCGTACTCCCATAAAAAAATCCCGCCAAAGCGGGATTTCTTCACAACCAAATTAAGCGGTTTTCATTCGGTATGCAGACAGAGAAACAACATTTTCATTAGCGATTTCCGGGGCAAAATCTAAAGTACTATCGTTTGCTAACTCCGCTAACATAGCCGGAGTAATACATAAACGCCTGGCTAATGACTCAACATCAACTGACAGATCCGTTAAGAGAAACTTCATTGCCTTATCAAATAGCTCTGGCTTTTCATTAGGGATCAAATAATCCTCTTTCTCATCAATGGCTTCTCCCTTGCGCTTTAAACCGAAAAATGCCGTTTTATATTGAGCATCGGTTAAGAGAGAAAGCTGATGGGCTCTATAAATTGTTGCTGCCTTACTCACTTTCCACGTCAGTTTAAACTGACTTAACCCCTGCCAGTCGATACGACCGCCAATTGGGCGAGGAAAATATTTTGCCATCGCCGATCGGGGTAGAAGCAATGCCGATGCAAAACGGTTAGCTTGCGATTCAGTTACCCGATCCCCCGTTGAAATACCTTCATGCAAAATCAAATGCGCAACTTCGTGAGCGATATCAAAACGCTGACGGCATGGCGATTTTTTAGCCGTATTTCTTACAATGAATGGCCGACTTAAAGGAACAGAAAGCGCATCCACATCATCAGAGACAGAATCGAAAGAAGTAACAAATGCTCCCAGCTTTTCAGCAAGACGAGTCATGTTATCGATCGGCCCAAAACCTAATCCCCAATCAGTCCGGCATTTCTCAGCGGCTTTTTCTATGTCCTCTTGAGTATTTACTCTCAGTTCAGGAAATCTTACTGGCGGTAAATTCAAGTACTCATCAAAAACTTCAATGAGACGGCGATACAATTCAGCTTTAGCGAGCGTCGCCCACTTAGTAGCCATGCGTGTTGAACTACGA
>Ga0265797_10003831_pt1 | contig 23622 bp, 17 predicted proteins | sample P2T30metagenome_FD_192433 | JGI IMG/M metagenome (GOLD analysis project Ga0265797, IMG submission 192433) | Plant litter microbial communities from East Loma Ridge, Irvine, California - P2 T30 | ecosystem: Environmental > Terrestrial > Plant litter > Unclassified | place: USA: California... | reverse complement strand
CAGTGGTCAAATCCCAAAGACCACTGTGTTGGACGATGTTCGCACCACCGGACAAGCACCGCCATCTTTCGGGGTATTCCACATTGCCTCGGGGAAATCACCGCATTGCGGAGCTCATGACCCCTCGTAGAACTATATTTCCCTTTGGTCCCTGTGCCAGTTTTTGGGTTACAATACTTTGCGGGGTTGCAGTAGTGGACACTTTAAATGGGCCCTTGCAGTTCTTACGTATGAGTTTGAATCCTCCGATACAACATTGAAAGCTACATGTCCATCGCCAGGGGGTATCTGTGTGCCTGACGAGTTGACAAATGAGTAGTGTTATCCTTAGATTGAGCAATGGATACATCTGAGACTTAGACTACGACTAAGTTATGATTCAGATTGAGTCTAGAGTAAGTTCTTGTTAGATTCTCTATCTTCAACTTGACTTCCTTAGCATTCACTAATCAGCTGAAATACGTCTGTTACAGAGGAACATCGATCCAAGCTTGGCGGACTCCTACTCGCGTGCCGGATCGCTGTTTCTTGTCCACACGGTATGAGACAGGGAAGCTGTATTCAGACTCGTGCGTACTGACTGACATCAAAAGTTCATATACGACTGAGACGTCGGCAGCAGACAATGCCGAACCGGAGGAAGAGTTACCGGCTGCCGTGCGTTCCTCCCTAAGTTCCCGGTTGCCGTGATACTTCTCTTCACGCACATGGATATAGTAGATTGAGTAGATTGATTCATGGCAGTTGCATGGCGTCAGACCGTCTACGACACGTGGTGTGCCCTATGTTGAGTGCATGCACCCGGCTGGGTCATACATAATGAGGAGAGATATCGACTCGAAGGTTGATGCTCACTCGTGCTGATCTCTATCCTTCTTTTCGCTCATCATGACAAGCTGTATCGCGCTGCTTCCGCACCTTCCGCTCGCTTTAGCAGCTTATGCGCTGCTTTGGACCGCATACACAAGGCTGCTCCATCCTCTCAAACGTATCCCAGGTCCATTCTGGGCATCTGTCAGCCGACTATGGATGATCCATCATGTCTTGCGTGGCGATATGGACGTCGTACAGCGCGCTCTCCACCAGAAATACGGTCCACTCGTTCGCATCAGTCCTAACGAGGTCGCGTGCGCGGATCCTGGGGCGATCCGGAAGATATACCCAATGTCAAAGCCTTTGGAAAAGTCCAACTTCTATGACAACTGGCATATCAAGGGCTTTTCCAAGTATCCCGATCATTTCAGCAACACTAATGAGCGATCACACCGCGAGCGACGAAGAATCGTGAACAGCGTATACAGCATGACGACGATTCTGACCCTTGAGCAGTATATCGACAACTGCTCTGCTCTGTTTGAGAAGCGGATGGGGGAATTTGCCGACTGGGGTGTTGTGATAGACTTGGGAGATTGGCTGCAATGGTAAGTTGTTCAAAACAATACTGCTGCCGGGGTGGAACTCATCGCAGCATAGGTATGCGTTCGACGTCGTTGGCGAGCTCTTTTTCGGACAACAGTTTGGATTCATGGAGAACTCGCATGATCACGAGTCCTACATCGCGTCGCTCGACAATTTGTTGCCTGTGATGATGACTGCATCGCTCGTACCACCAGCGTATCGTAGCGTAGTCCTTGGATCCTCGGTATTCAGCTCCACGGTTCGCAGGGGTTTGAAGGCCCAAACACGTCTCGGCGGCAGCACGTGGCTGTGTTGCTAAACGCGCCAATGAAGATGCTGAAAGCGAGTCACAGACAGATAGAACAGATCTACTCCACCACCTGCTCAAGATTGTGAAGAACAAGGGCGAGGCTGTCGATTTTGGGAAAGGCGAAGTCGAGTCTGAGGCATACTCTGCAATGTACGAGCACGCAAGCTCCGTGTCTCAGAGCGATTAAACTGCTGACAATTATCTGTGTAGTTTCGCCGGTTCAGACACCACAGCCATTGCGCTGCGCTCCGCCTTCTATCACCTGATGAAGAATCCAGAGGTTTACGCAGAGCTGCTCAAAGAGATCGATGAAGCAACCAGTTCTGGAAAGTTGAGCTCTCCACCACGGTTCCGCGAGGCATCTGATCTGCCGTTCTTGTGCGCCACCATCAAAGAAGCAATGCGCCTGCACCCCAGTGTCGGCCTGACAATGCCTCGGGTTGCACCAGTGGGCGGGCTCGAGATATCGGGAGCGCACATTCCTGCTGGTTGTGATGTCGGTATGAACGCCGCGGTTGTAGGGTATAACGAGGACGTCTTTGGGCCAGATGTGTACGAATTCCAGCCCAAGAGATGGCTGGGAGAGAATGCTGCTACTCTGGACAAGCACAATCTCATTTTCGGCGCCGGCACACGCACTTGTATCGGTAAGAATGTAAGGCAGCCCAGTTTTAGTCCCAAAATAAGCCGCATGCGCTAACGAACTCTGCTCACTTTCTAGATATCGCTGAGTGAGATACACAAGCTCGTTCCTTTGGCTTTGCAGAACTTCGACTTCAAGTTGGAAGACCCTTCGAAGCTTTGGAAGACCCAGGATTTCTGGTTCAACAAGCAGACCGGCATTCGGGTGCGCGTCAACCGTCGTCGTTGATGCATCTTGTCCACTAGACTCTGCGTCTTGAGATCAAACACTGCATCGGAGCATTTTGTCCCGTGTGTTGGCCGAAGAGTCATAAGAGTGTTGCAATCCAGAAGCGTCTTATGGGCGGTTTGTCGTGGTTGTGACCATATCATGATAGGATGGTTCAAGCAGTAATCAGTATCCTCACTGGTTCAGTCCCTGTAAAAGTCTCAGGCGGTCCGCGCTAGGCCGCAGGAGGTCTCGTAGATGGGGTCTCGCCTTCGAGGACAACAGTAAGAGAGTAGCATATGCGTACTGATCACCGTTCTTGTAAAAGCCAAGAGCGTCCCATTCGCCGTTCGAGAGTGTGAGCTTATGTAGCTTCGTCCATTCCTCGAACCAAGTGTTCAATGCAATTCGTATGTCCGACGTGATAGTGCTGTAAGGGTGCTGCATTTCTCCAGTAGAATTTGAACGAGATAATTGTACCGTGAGTGCGGCATTAGCGTAGCGGTAAAGCACTGCATGGCAATTACTGCTGTCAGTAGATGTTGGGTACATGTATCATGGGTTCTGTCGTCATGGGGGACGGCTTACTGTGTATGAGCACGAAAGTGTCGAGCATCGTCAGGCCTAGGTCTAGGCTTGGGTCCGCCGATCTTGTGGTGAACATAGCACTGAAGGTTTGCTGGGCTGTCAAGGAGCGCTTGAAGGAGAAGTCCGGATGTGTGAATGGATGCACGGCATCGAAGACATCTTCACAGGAGGGCAAGTCGCATTCAATCTCGGGATCCCAGACTCGGAGCTGCAAGCCTCGGAAGAACAGAAACGCACAGTCAGTCAAGACTATGTAGTTGGCTGTCCTGTTCGAACATTTCTTATTAGTGGAAGAGCGTACAGCTGATTGATGCAAGCAGTTTCCACTCACCGGATGCGACACTCCTTAGCAAGCCACAGAGCTTCAGTGCGCCTATCATCCAGAGACTGTGCAGAAGTCATCAAGCCTAGTGAGCGCGCACTCTGTGCGATGGGTTTTGATTAGATGCTGCCTGGTCTCAAAGTACGCGCAAATCGCTCTTACCTCGACTACGATGTCGAAAAGTCTCGTTGAGGCTCTAAGTTTCTGCGCACCAGTACCGGTCCAGAACAGGGTAACGACCATCGTAAAAGCTGCTTGGATGATCTGGAATTCTTGCTCTTCGCCTTCATCGCTTGCGCTTCTTGTGTCTTCGTGGCGATGCCCATCAGCTGAAGGGGACAATGGCAAGCAAGAGAAGATGTACGACTCCACATGGTCAATAACCGCGCTCGCCGTCAGGCGTTCCGTCGAATCTGGGCTGTACATCGCACCAAGGAGAACGACTGCTAGGATCAGTGATTCATCGCACATATCAAATCCAAAGGAATGTCGGTGCACAATTCGACAGTTGAGATGCCAGATGTTGAAGTAATATGCAACGAAGCGGGCCACACATGCTGGACGGCACAAGTCCTGCAGTTGCTGGTGGACCTCGAGGCGGGTGTGGTCAGATAGAGGTAGCAGCGTAGGCGCCTTCATCACGCTCACCACAAGCCTTGCAGTGTCGGCTTCAGTACAAGGAAACTTTGTTGTCTCGTTGGTGCCAATGGCACCTTGCGGCTCGACGGATGCACAGCGTGTCGATGGTTCACGGGATATCAGAGGAAAGAAATCAAAGTCCAGCACGCTGTTCAAGAAGTCCTCATCCAGACCCCGGAACGGTGTCTGCGCGGAGCTTTTATATGCATCCCGCCAGCCAGTGGTTCTTCCGTTCGTAGACTCGTCCGGACTCGTGGGCTCAGGAAAATTGAACTTGGAAAAAATATGCTGGTAGTCTTCGGATAGCAGAAATGCAACTGAAGAAGGATAGTGCGTAGTCACCTGTGTCGGCAATCTCTCGCTCGCTGATGCTGTTGTCGTTGTTGTTGCTGGAACGATTGAACACGCATGACCTTTGTCCTTCCCACTGCATGATCCGCATGGAGAGAGACCGTCACAGAAGAGCTTCTTGCGTGAGCACTGTTCGGATACATCATCAGCATTGCCACGAAGCAAGTAACCGGCAAACTTACCCGGATACAAGAGTGCCTGATCCTTCCTCGTCTTGCGTCTACTGCCCGCGGTATAGGCTCGTTGCCTCGAGATGGACAGCGGATGACATGACGCTTAAGAACATCTCTATAATGAATTTAGCATCTCTGATAAAACTGGACAACGCCACAGAATGCCGAGACTGACTTCCGAGAATACCGCCGTCTGCAGAAGTGGCACGTGAGGAGCACGTCAGATCTTCCGCTCATCTCCGGCAGACTCAAGTATCGGCGGCATGTAGTGAGGCCAATTCTGTTGGAGTATACATCTGTTCCTGCGTAATGCGATGTCGCCGAGCGGGAGAGATGCGTTGACGGCGGCGTATGGCGATGGACTATCACACACCAGAATGCTGTTGATCGTCGTGGTTGTCAAGGGGAGGAACATCTGCTGCCTGAGACCCAGAGGCAGTACGGTTATACTGATATTTATTTTCAGCAAGACTCCCGAACCAGGAGCTTGCAGCTTCGCTAAAGTGCCTTAAATAAGATGTATCGATGCGAAGTACGGCAGGAGCGACCATTGAACACATGCATGACGTCCGATGGCTCGCTCGTTAGGGTCGAGGGTTGGGGTAGCGGACGTACCACATTCCTTTTTTGTGTCCAATGAATTCCGAAAACCCAGCAACAGTATACATGTATGCATATGGCTGTACTTGATAGCAAACGTCTAGGATTGATCCAGTTGCACGACTTCTTGTTAATAAAGAGTGGAACGATCGCCGCCGCTGGACTGCTACATGACGAAAGCCCAAAGGGCCACAAGTTTGCACTGGAGTTTGATGTCCATTTGCGAAAATCGTTGACTGGCCGGCGGCAAAACAGAGGATAGAGATGAGCGGAGATGACCATGAACAAGGCAGTGTGATCTTTCAACAAGGTGCTAAAGGTTTCGATACCAACTACTTCCTTATCACGAAGTTATGATCACCTTGTTTAAGGTATCGAGAAAACAGTCCCAATTCCAACTGCCTGCTAACTAAGGTACAAAGCAGACAACTATGATCATTATTCCAGTTGCTTGCCAATCACGATTCACGAAGCATAGAGTTGTGACGCTCGTGTCCTAGGTGAATGAGAGTTTCGCACCGCATATACCTTCCTCAATCTAGAAAGTACGCCCAGTCAATAACAGCCAAACATTGAGCCTGGTCCTGAAGCTTAGTAACAATACCTACCCAATCTTTCCTCGACGACGTCCGGATGCTCCTAATTCGTGCTCGGGCAACGGCATCTGAAGCTTCCTGATCTATGCATGATCACATACGAGGTACGGATAACATCAAAGCAACCGAGGCTGGACATCACTCGCATGTACAGCGTGGCCAGCGGCGGCCTTGGTTGCATGTTTTGTAGCGATACCTACTTGGTATTGTTTCGCGATCACAGAAAACTCTTCAAATGTTGCGAAGCGCTACTGTACTGTCGCACGCAACCAGCAGTACAAGCAGTAGTCGACTCCATCTAACCGTCCATTGAAACAATAGATTAACTCCCAGCGACAATTCAAGCTCGATGTCTGAGAACGAAAACATCTCATGTACAATCGTCTGGTCAGAGCATCTCAGATCGTGCGACAGCTGCACGCTCTTCTGGCAGTAGTCTACCGGCCCGCCCGTCAGCAGAGAGTTACAAGGAGCGCGTGGAAGGAAGCCGTGAAGCCGCAAACCCTCAATTGCCAGAAGCAGCGACGTGCATCATGAGACGCCGCGCTAACCCGCAGTCTGCAGAATGTTGAACTGAAAGCGTAAAAGCATCGAGCGTAAAGAGTAAAGAGGGCAGCGAAGTTCGACGAGTTCGGAAATCTTTGCGCCTCGAGGCGAGACGGCGCCGAAGCTTCTTACGGATTAGACCTCGGCGCGATGAGATTCGGTTTTGGGGTTATTTGTGATGATGTTTCGCGTGCAGGCATGGAGAGAAGTATTTGTGGGCGGCCTTGTTGGCTTGTTGGACAAAAGAAGGCATTCGCTATCCGGCGTGGTTTTTCGATTGCGAATGCCTGCTTTCGTCAAAATGCGATGGTGTGCAGGACGAACGATCAGGGCAAGGCCAGCCATCGCCAGGTCCCATTCCGACGTGTGGGAAAATTTGCTTGTCAATTAGGGAGAATAAAGCGGACCTGTGGGTCGTGCGAGCAAAGGATTCATTCCATGCATCGATGCACATGCACCGTGATGATAGTTGCAGGGAATCGAGCATCATGCAGATCATGAAGCAGTGGAGAAACCTGCAATCTTCGACCTCCTCCATCGAGTATCGACGCTTCAAGCAAGTGTGCTGAGAAATGGTTGCGATCTTCTGCCTTAGCCTGTAGTAGAATATGCACCGAGCAACAAGGTTGGACGCCTTGTGCCTGAAGATCACGTGTTCCTGGCGCAGGATGACAAAACCGAGAGCACCAGGCACTTTGCATGATCTGCCAGCCTCTGAGAAATGACTTCGGATCAAGCTCCGACGCCCATCGCAACAAGGGCAAGGAACTCATATGCTCGCTTATAAGGTGTTGCCCAAAATGTCATCATCGAAATAGCGATGATATACCGAGGCAGGTCATTCTTGTTCGACGCGCGGTCGACGGTACCGTGCAACGTGATGCTAGATAAGAGAGAGAGACGGGCGTGAGCGTGAACATACGCAAGATCCACCTCCACGAGAGTATGCAATCTAAGAGAACGACGGCGCTGTCGATCATAAAGTATGAAATAGCCGGCATAGAGCGGCAGTATCTCGAATGCGGACGCTGATGATCAGATAATTTTCTGCTGCGATGTAATCGCCGTTTCACGGTGAATCGGACATCTGATGAAATGTGAACCAGACAAAGATCTAGGCGCCGCCGTTGAATATGATCAGAGACCGCCATCGGTAGTGAAAGACGGCTTGGGATATCTTCAGACCTCGCTGCCCTGTGCGCTTGCTCCGGATTTTTGCCTGCGGACGCCAGCACGGTCGATGGTGGCAGTGGAGGAGCGGATGTAATAAAATGTGCTCGGGCTCTCGAGTCGGGCCATTGACGGTCGCTGGCTCGGTAAGATACGGTGCGCAGACAAGATCGAGCGCGAGCAGCTCATTTGGTGTGCGCTGCACAAGCGGTGAAAACGAGATGAGGGGAAAAGCACGGCGGGAAAGCGGTCGCCATCTTAAAGAAATGTAATGTCTTGCAGTTTCAGGGGACAGCTGAGACGCGCGACAGCACTGCTATTGAAACGCGCATGTATATGTGCGCGCTTCCAATTGCTGACGCATGCGACCAGCTCCACGGTACAGGAAGCACCCGGCGGAGAGGATGGCGGGCGCACACTGGGCCAAGGTGCAAATTGCCCGTAGCTTCCAACACTAGTCGTCCTAATGGCTCCTGCGAAAAGGTTGCTGCTGCCGGCAATTCGTGTGCTCAGACTAGAAGCTCCACTGAATAATGTAGTAGTGAGTCGTTGTCGTAGTCAGTTGGTGATTTCGAAGATAATATCGGGGTTAGACGACCGGTTATTGCGTGAGTAAACGGGCGGAACTCGGGGTGTCACAAGGACGGCACTTAAGGACATCTTGCATATATGCATACACATCCAAACATAGGTCTAAGGTGATGCGTACAACTCGAGCCGGCCCACGAGGAGCTGACCGCCAGGATATGCACGACATATGCACTTGGAGTCGGTGTGGCTGCATCGTTGCATGTGCTATACCTCCAGCATCGGATTCTCGGAATGCGGTTCAAATGTGAGATATCGTGTAGTTGAGCGATCATATAGCACAAGGAGTCGGAACGAGGCAGCCCTGTGGAACTGCTAGCCACTCTGCCTCCAGAACACGCAAGGCCAGGGCCCAGGGGCACGGTCAAGGGTGGATTGAGACGCTTGGGCGCCGGCCACAAAAGGCACTATGCACAAGACGAGGCAGAAGCTATAGTACTAGTAGACGGGACTAGCAGCAACCCTGAGAGTAGTGTGAACAGGGGCGTTTGCGGACGGACGCACTGCAGATCGCCGGCGTGATGCTCCATGCTCCGTCACCTCAAGTCGCTCGCTGCGTCTGTCCATCGTCATGGCGATAGGGCGAAGGGGAAGAGAGGTGCCGTGCGCGCGAGCAGGAGTAGTGCTTGCACGAGCGCTCTGCTAGCAAGAGCACGACCATTGTGCGAGGACAGGGACTAGGAGGAGACAAGGGAAGAGTTGGAAGCAGGAGTCTGGTCTGCTGGGCTGGCCAGACATTGGTGCGCTATCCGAGTGACGACGATCGATGGGGAGTCGTGCGCCGGCACGTGGAGCGCGTGTGTGAGAGGTGTGTGCTGGGTTCGGCGGGCGACTCATATTATTACTATAGTGGCCTGGTTCTGTGCTGGTGCCGTGGCGTCTCCCTGCTTGTTTGGTTTACTACTGCTGCTGGCCGCTGAGTTGGAACTTGGAGTGTCTCGCTGCTTCATCTTGCCACCAGACACGGTACGCCATCGCAGCACGATCTGCTTCTGCTGCACCGTTGTGCCATCGGCCGTCTGTTTCTTCTGTGTCTGTCTGAGCAAGGGGAGCCAGCAGCCGAAACCCACCAAACCTTACATGCGCGCTGGATCCCACCTCGTCTAACGGGTGCCCAAGGCATCGCTCTCGTTGCAACATTGGAAGAAAGGAAGGCGCGACCTTGCTTGCTTGCCGGCTCTGCAACGCACGCTCGACTCGGCACGACTCGACATTGCCAACCTCACTCGCTCTCTTCACTACTACCGACTATCGCTACCCTCTCACGGGACCAACCAAATATTACGCCTCGCTGCTGTCTGGTAGTCAACAAGCCGACACACATTGATTCTCATCCTGACCTCACCACCCCGCCAACTCATAGCTGCATACTAAAGCCGACCTCGATAACACCCTCATCTGAGGAGTTGCGTCCCGCCACCCGCTCTTTACTGATAAACATCTGGAGCCATCTGAAGAAGGAAGTCCTTGACCATTGACCGCAGGAACGCTTCATTGCGAATGTAAGTCTGCCACCTCGAAGCTTCACGCATGCTCATTTCACATTCCTCCGACACCGCGGAACGCCACACAGGAAAACACGCTGATGGCCCAGCCCTTGACAGAACCTAGCTGGAACGTACGAGGCACCTCGAGCCGAACCACTTCCCGCCAGTTCTTCGTCGTCTCATATGGACCATTCTGGTAGTCACTGCGTGTGTTAGAGCTTACAATTAGTTCGCGCATTCACCGAAACAGAACCGCAATGAAAGATTACGGCGACGCCATGTGGCCCAAACATCAATCACATACGAACAAAGGCATGGCTGCCTCGAGAGACGACTCCCGCCGGCCTGCGCCGCTGGCCACCCTCCAACCCAGAAAGGCCGATGCCAACCATCAACATGTTACGCCTCCAGAAACCCCAGTCAGCCCAGAACCTGGTGTCGCACGAACAGTCACGCCTCAGCCTTTATTCCACAACTATCTCCGTGTTCTCCACCCCTTCGACCCTTCCACGGACCCCACGACCAACACTGATGAGGACTCAATCACAGTAGCAATCAAACAGGGCGATCTGATCCTCGTTCACTCAATACACGAGAATGGATGGGCCGACGGCACTCTCTTCTCCTCCGGCAACAGAGGCTGGGTGCCCACTAACTACTGCGAGGCCTACGACCACCCCTACATCCGAAACCTGTTGAACGCCATGACACAATTCTGGGATCTGCTGGAAGACAGTGAAGAAGCAAGCTTTGGTACGTTCATGCGACAAGATTATATCAGAGGGTTGATTGCGGGTGTGAGATACCTTTTGGAGCACGCCAGCTGTCTACACAGGGATGCGGCGCTGGTGCAGCAGAATGTGGGAATCCGGCGGATGCGGAAGGGTCTGCTCGCTGATCTGTCGTCAATGGTGCAGAAGGCGAGGGAGCTGCAAGAAGAAGCGAGCCAGCCTTATGCTGGCGAGATTGTGCCCATCGTCCTTGATGAGCTCATCACCAAGGCTTTCAGAGTAGTGACGCGCGCCGTTCGTTTCGTGGATGCGTGGACCCAGGAAGCCATGACCGGCCCGAGGAGCGACTGCAGTGCGCGATCAGATGCCGCCACGATGTCGCCTCTGGACGTCTACTTCGGGACAACGAACTCGAACACGGTCCAAACATCTAACGAAGCTGGCCAACCTAGTTCTGCTGACTTGTTTTCCGACGATGAGCATTTTGACAATGAACAATCGCCGAAGGTCGCCTCCATACTAAAGTCGACAGCAAAACGTCGATCGGTCATTCACACGCCTCGGACTAGTGGCACATCGCATCGTCTTTCCCTCGTACGTGAAGAGCGACGACCGGGCAACACGGCGTCCGAACAACTGTCTCAGGCTCAGGATCTCTGTATTAGCCACATCGGCAAATTCTTGGGCCATCACCTCCACTCTCGCTCACACGCAGAGTTGGTAGATTCCACTAGATGCCTGACCCAAGGATGCCAAAGGATGGTGTTCGTGATGGACCATGTCAACACCGGCAATGGCGAACCTTCCAAGGCTATGGACCACGCCAAAGAATCTCTGCTGGAAGTGCTGAAACAGCTTGTGGACTCGACAAAGGAAGTATTTACCTTCTCGGATCTTCCAGAGGATGATGCAGTGATCATGCCGGAGCAGGCCAATCGCTTGGTTGCTGTAGGCACCAGCCTGATACGTGCCATTGGCGAGTGTGTCGCACAGACTCGTACCCGCTTGGAGCAGATGGGCGACTTTCAACTACCAGATTCACCAATTAGTGAGACTGCGCAGAGGAATACTCTGGATGACCTGGAAGTATCGCCCACGTCGCACTCGCCTGCAACATTTGCCCCTACAGAGCCGTTGAGCGACGCAGCGCGAAAGCGCAAGACTTTGCCGCCTCTTCCACCCGTAGACACGCGCATGTCCCATCTCCATCCTCTTATGAATGACCTTGGTATGCCATCTCCGGCCATCACGATCTCCACAGAGAGCCCACTTGCAGGATCCGCTGTGGAGAATACCCATTGCAGAAGCTCTTCAACACAAGTGAGCGAGGCCGGCCCCATGAAGGGTGGATTCCCCTTCCGATCGGATACGAATGTTGCGGAGCGCAAAGACAGCGTCAGCACTTGCGTGACCGAGTCTTTCAGCACACAGGCCAGCATGTCTAGGGACTCTGAAATGAGCACCGTGTCGGAAGTCTCCACCAGAGCTTCGACGCCTGATTGCCGCAAGAACGACAGCCTCAACCCTATGTTGCTCACAAGCTTTGGCAGCATCTCAAGCATCACATCCGTTAACACCGAAGCAAGCAACGAAGCCGACTCTGCGCTGCTACAAAAGACATACGCACATGAATTGATCATGAACTCCCAAGGACGGGTGACAGGTGGCAGTCTCAACGCGATGGTGGAGCAGTTGACCACTCACGATACCACCCCCGACCTGAACTTTGCCACGACATTCTATCTCACTTTCAGATTCTTTACGACTGCTCGTGAATTGACTCGTGCGCTCATAGAGCGTTTCGATTACGTGGGCGACAGCACAGCAATTGGAAAGCCGGTCAGGCTGCGCATTTGCCAATGCTTCAAAGGATGGTTGGAAACTTACTGGAATGCTGATGCCGACAAAGAAGCCTTGGAAGATATCAAGAACTTTGCCCAGCACAAGCTGAAGCCTCACCTTCCTTCAGCAGCTGAGCGTCTTCTTGAGCTCACCAGGAGGATAACTTGTGCATATGAAAATGGTACAGTCGTCGAGCCATTGGTGTCTGGAGTTGGCAAGACCAGCATGCTGGTCGACACGAAGCGCGACACCGACTCAGCTGTGCCGAACCCAATTATGTCCAAGGCATCTCTCAATATGCTTAGGAATCGTCCGGAGAACCCTGGCGATTTGAACATTCTGGAGTTTGATGCGTTGGAGATTGCACGACAGTTGTGTCTCATGACATCGCACTTCTACTGCGAGATCAAACCCGAGGAATTGCTCAGATTGGGATCCAACAAAAAGACGACGACCCCGAAGTCAAGCAATGTACTCAACTTGCAAAAATTCAACACTGACCTGGCATATACTGTCAGTGACACCATTTTGGCCCCCACCGAGGCCAAGAAGCGCGCTCTTGTAATCAAACACTGGATCCGGATTGCTGGATGCTGCTTGGAAACCCGTAACTTCGAGTGCATGATGGCGATTGTGGAGTCTTTGCGAACGTCAATGATCCAGCGATTGAAGCGCACATGGGAAGTTGTGCCAAAGAAGACGAAAGCCAAGTTTGACGAGCTGAAGGCTATCGTCGACGTTGACGAGAACTGGAAGTCTCTGCGACACCACGTGAACGAAGCCAGTGCACCCTGCTTGCCGTTCTTGGGGATCTACCTCACCGACTTGACCTTCATTGTGCAAGGGAACCCATCGCTACGCCAGATTCCAGGATCGTCTTCCATTGGCAGCGACCATGCCATCTCTGTCATCAACTTCGACAAGTACGCGAAGATGGCTAAAGTCGTCGGTCAGATCCAGCGCTTCCAGGTCCCCTACCGCTTCCACGCAGTACCCGAATTGCAATCTTGGCTAGAGGCTTACCTGCAACGCATGCGAGAGTCGACCGCCGAGATGTGTGGCTCCTTCCACCGTCGCAGCCACGTGTTAGAGCCTAGGGACGAGCACAGGCCTTCGCTTCCTATCAACACACTGATGCCGCCGCGAGCTATGACCAGCGAGCCTGTCACGCCCGTCGAGCGACCCAAGACAGCTCACGACGAAGACAAGCCGGAGCCGGTGACCAAAGACCACTCGCGCATGGATCTCTTCTGGAAGAACAACACTTTCGGTTTCAAATCTGCATTTGGCGGGCGCACCGACGTGAATACTCACGCTGGTTAGAAAGTACCGCCCGGCGAAGAAGCTGCAACGCCCAGCACCACAACTTCTCAATGACGAATTTCTTGTATTCCGCTGCTTTTACTAACGATGATACCCAAACACTGGCGGGGAGCTTTTCTTGCTTCTTCAAGAAGCAAAAAGGTACGATTTTTTTCTTTTCTTTTTCTCACGCGCTTCACGGACGGAAGAAAGTCATGTATGAGCACGTTGCATCCCTATTCCCTTTCCTTCACATTCGATTGGAGAAGTCAGGATGGATGGATGAATGGCCAGGGCAAGGCGTGCCCTTTGATCGGATTTTGGAGACGACGAGATCAAGGGAAGTTTGTATAATATATTACGTCCTCCAGCAGGAAGGAAATGATAAGCAACGTTTCCTCCACAGACACACATCGAACCATAATTTGTTTTCACATGATCACATGAAAGAACGGATAGCCGAGTGATATATTGATGCTACGCACGTATATTACACGGTGTATGGATCGACCTGCACGGAGGCTTCTAGCGTGGAGCCGCCAGCGCGGTTTGCGGCTAGACTCTAGACTTTTGTGGCTGGCACGGGCCTGTATGCTGTGCGCGTTGTGTTGCACGGATGCTGTCATAATACTTTGAGCTACGTAACGTAACCTAAGGTGCTGCCTCGCTGTCACATGTCAATCTGCTTGCTTGCTGGAAGTGTCGGTCTGTACTCTGCTCGAGACCGGCCAGGGATTCTTTTTGCGTCTCGCTTAATCTTTTATATCCGGACTATTTATTATCTTTCTGTTATCACTTCTCCTGCTATATTTGTGAGAAGACGTGCAGGACTGAGCGGTGTGGATCTGAATTGCTGTCGGACAACACTCCTGTGCTTCCGGGCATACCAACGAGGGGGGTAAACGCGCTGCTGGTTTCTTGGAAACCTTACTTTTGACGCAGAGCACGTGAGCGTAAATAAGGTCGAATAGCCTTTCGGACGAGCATCGCTGCAGGTTACTTGGACCTTGCCATACTCCCGGCAGTATCGGCACAACGTCAAGAGGAGGCGGACGGTGCAAGACGCGGATACACAAGGAAACCACTCCAGGAGACAATCGGCAGCAGCAATAATGGAGGCAATACCCGAGAACGATGGCATGCAGTCGCTGCGACAGCAGTTGCTCCAGATCAAAGAGCTGGCGCTGTCGACGGAAGAGAAGGCCAAGCGCATGCACGAGCTCATGACCCGCGACTATCTCGAGCACATGGCCGCCTTCAAGCCTCTCTCGCCCACCGCATCCAACACCTCTCCGCCACAGACACCTCTCGAACCCGAAGGCAGCACTCTAGCATTGCCTGTGAACCCAGATGACCCCTATAATATCCGACCTGGCGACCTCGAAGTGGCCTACAGCCCGCTACCGGCGAATCCCACGGACACTCATGATCACGATGGCATGGAAGAAGATGACACACTGCCCGACCTGGGATGCATGCACTACAAGCGCAACGTCAAGGTCCAATGCTTCGACTGCAAGCAGTGGTACGCCTGCCGCCACTGCCACGATGCCGCGCACGATCTGCCCTTCGCACACAACCTGAACCGCAAGAAAACACAAAATATGCTCTGCATGCTATGCCAGACGCCACAGCCGGCCGGAGAGACGTGCATGAAGTGCGGCGAGTACGCTGCTTGGTACTACTGCGACAAGTGTAAGCTGTGGGACAACGACAGCAACAAACGCATCTACCACTGCGATGATTGTGGGCTTTGCCGGCTGGGAGAAGGGCTGGGCAAGGACTTTGTGCATTGTCGGCGCTGCAATGTGTGTATTTCGATCTCGACGTCGGACGCGCATCCTTGTATTGAGAGGGCTACGGACTCGGATTGCCCGCTGTGTCTGTCGTATTTGTTCGAGTCGCCTACGCCTGTGGTCAGCTTGCCATGCGGCCACTACATGCATGGCTCTTGTTACAAGGATCTCATGGCCGTGACATACAAGTGTCCGGTCTGCAGCAAGAGCGCTGTGAATATGGAATTGCAGTGGCGGAAGCTGGACGATGAAATTGCTATGCAGCCCATGCCGGAAGAAGACGGCGAGCTGGAGGACTTGCTCCCTCATCTCGAGGGCGTCACAACGAACGAGACGCAGGATGTTACCGAAACTACCGCGCCTCTTCGCCGGCCTCGAAGAGCTTGGATCAGCTGCAACGATTGCAATTCTCGATGCTGGACGCCTTTTCACTGGCTTGGTCTGAAATGCCATTACTGCGGAGGCTACAATACAAACCAGATGCCTCCGATGGTGGGTCGTGAGACGGAAGCAGAGCGACTCATCAGACAGCAGCAATTGCAGCCACGGCAGCATGACTTCACTGGTAACTCAGTCTTACTGGATGCTGGTATTGGCGTCGGAGCATCTTCTTCAGACGACGGTCATCGAGTCGATAGTGCTTACGGCATGCCATCCTCGCCTTCAAACCTACATCCAGCGACAGCAGCTGCACTCGGCGGTTCCCCAAGCTACAACGTCGAGCGCAGAGCCAGCGGCGCCCACTCACCACGCCGCTACTTCGTCCAGCCCGACGAACCTCGCCGCGCCTCCTTCACAACTCCACGCTTCCCAACACCCAGCATGCCAAACATGCCCAACATGAACCTCCCACGCATCCCCGACCTGCCCTCCTTGCCAGCAATGCCGAATCTTCCAAACATGCCGAACCTACCAAACTTACCCAACATGCCCAACATGCCTAACCTCCCAAATATGCCCAATATGCCCAACCTCCCCGCAATGCCTCACTTCTCCAACATGCCCAACCTCGAGCTCCCACGCTTCAGCCCCTACGAAATGGTCCAAGCCCTCTCCCGCAGCCTATCTCCTATGCGCTACTACATGGAAGGCCTCGACATGTCGGATCTCGAACGCATGGGCGGTCTGCCACGCCCGCCGCTCGCTCGCCGCTCGCACTCGGAGGTTCCGGCTGGGACGCCGGATGATGAGGCGCTGGAGCCGGAGGAGAAGAGGCCGCGGACGACGGAGGATTTGAGGGCGGCGCCGAGGTTTTGGGAGGGAACGGCGGTGGTTTCGAGTAGTGAGGAGGAAGAGGAGGGGAGTGGGAGTGAGTCTGAGGATGACGAGGACGATGATGGTGAGGACTTGGCTGAGGATGATGGGGAGGATGAGGGGGAGGATCCGTTGGCGTTGTTTGGACATCGGTAGTTTGGGGTGGAGTGGATTGGGTTGGATTTGAGGGTGGCTGTCTAGGTATGGCTCAATTCGCACTACTATCATGACGCCTTCCGCTACAGCTACAGTTATTGCTCTCGGAAAAATCTCGCTCGGGAACGCAGCAGCCTTGCTCTTTCTATCCCATAGGACTTCAATCCCCTGAAAGCTGTAGAATGATCGTGAGCGCTGGCTTCACTCAAATCCAGCTTGCTTCAACGTAGTTCCTATCAACAAACTCGCTGTCTTCCGGCTGATGTCTGAAGATTTTGCATCTCGGATCGAGAAATGTCCAGTCCCAACATCAGAGGAGCTCCGTGTTCGAGCGTCTCGTTCACACAAGACTCTTCAAACCCTGCAGAATGATCTTGAGGGCCGGCACTACACCACTCCCGGCCACTTCGGCGAAGTCCATCCACAAGACAGCCGTACCTCCATCCTTTTTCGTCAAGGCTTTGGAGAAGCTCGTCGGCCCCCAGAGCTTGAGAACCCCAGCGTCAGGATCTGAGTATCGAAGCCAGGCCAGTTCGAGACGCCTGACTCGGCCCAAGCGCAATGTCTCCAGCACGTGCTGCCATTCCGATAGAGAGTCTAGGGTGACTTCGTTGAAGGATACGATGTGGAGAGCGCTTCTGTGCGCTTTGAGCACGTTGTCCAGAAGATCACCCTCCAGTTTCACCGCGAACAGATCGAGGCGACGTATCTACGATGGTAGCTGTGCCAGGCACGCGAGGAATACTGGCGCGGTTTCGGCTTCACGGAGATACTCAAGGACGTTCATGTCGCCGACCAGCTTGAGCGTTGTCAATTTCGGCATGGCGCGCAGGAGGCGTTCAACGTCTGTGGCGTTGGGCTCTTCGTAACTCTTTCGCTTGACTATCTGCTGGTCCTGCGGCGGGATTGGAGAAAACCTGGCAAAGGTCAGGTCGGTGGGGTTTTCGTACTCCTTCGATGATCGCAGGAGGTCTGCACTGACGACCAGCTTCTTCACTGTCTGCTGCGCGTGTGGAAGGTTCGGAGATGCCAGAATGGCGAGCAGCTGTCGCACGCTATTGCGAGTGCCGGAGATCTCGATGAAGTCCAGGTAGCGTTGGCAGAATTCGAAAGCAGAGCCGTCGCGGAGTTCGCGGCAGGTGGATCGCATCGCAAGCAGGTCTTTGTTTTCGAGCATTTCGGATAGCATGCCGATGAGCTCTGTGGGCAGAGCTTGGAGGGCTCGTGGACCTGATATCGTGTATTGGAGGTCCACTAAGCCACTGTCGATGTCGCTGTCGACTTCGCTGCTGGTGTCGCTGCTAACGTCCGTAAACTTGGCCTCGTCGCTGGTACTCATGTCGTGCGATGTTTATGTCTTAGTGGTTGCGGTTGTGGTTGTGGTAATAGGAGCTGTGTAGTGGTTGGAAGCTCTATTATAAGGTGTTTGCTATATGGCAGATGAAACAAAGACTCTTGGCACGCGACGCGACAGTATGGGAGCAAGTGAATGGTGTCTCAAACGCTTTTCACTTTTGATGTTTGTTACAGATTTGTATGAGAGATTCACGATGAGAACTTGATTTTTCGGTTGATGGTAAGTTGCATTGAATCATCGCTAGTAATACTAAACGGCTGATCTTTGTCCATAAGATGATCTCTACACAGCCACCTAAAAGATGACTTGAGCCAACCTCGTCTTTAAGAAACTACGTCGTCAAAAGCAATACCGAAGGCCGTCAGAGCGATCTTGAGAAACAACTTTGCTTGCTTCGCCGTGTCAATAAAGGACCCGCCGATTCTTTCTTCGGTAGTCTCGAGAGGGTCGGCCTCCGGTTTCGTGAGAATCCAATCAGGAAACTGGACATAGCGTTTGTTGGTATAGCGGTTCCGACAGTCCATGGCGTAGAGCTGGACGGACGAAACATTGGTCGAAAGTAGAATCTTGAAGATTTGCAGCCAAGCAGTCATACCATAAGACCACCCTCCTGGCCGGACTCTGACCAAGGCCACGTGTTCCAGGCTGTGCGTGTGCGTCTCTAGCACATCGAGGAGAAGGTCTGATTCCACACGCGCATCCAACACAGTCAGTCGACGCAAGCGAGGAAGGTGGGGCCCCGGGGTAGACAGGGCTCTGAACAAGACCGGAGCAGGGCGAACCATTAGCGAGTTAAAGGGGGACAAAGATTGCGTGAGGACGATTTCCTCCAGGTTTGGCATCGCTGCCAGCAGACGCTCGACATCTGCTGGGCTGGGCGCCAGACGCTTGTGCATCTCAGAGGCATCTCCCCATCCTCGCTCCGCGTAGGGCACGTGGACGGCGAGGATGGTGGCGAAGTGCTGTGCTTGGGGCAGGTTTGGGGATTGGAGCGTTTCGATCAGTTCTTGGAAGCTGCTGCGGGTGCCCGACGTGTTCACAGGGACTTTGTCGAAGAAGCGGCGGCAGAATGCCATCGAAGAACCGTTCCTGAGGTCGAGGCATGTGGCGCGGAAGGAGAGGAGATCTGCTGGCTTGTCGAGGGCTTGTGCCACCATGTCGATGAGTTCGGGTGGGAGACTCAGGAGGGGTGGTGTGGTCGGCGTCGCACTGATGTTATTGCCCATGGCGTTGACGACGCTGCTGTTGTTGGCACTCATGATGTCGAGTGTCTTTGGGTGCAGTGGTAGTGGAGATCGAAGTTCTGTCGAAAGCTGACCGCAGAGCGATCTATATGGCATGTGGGAACAAAGAAAAGCAGAGGGGGTACGACGCCCGACACATTGTGATTGATGAAGTGTCGACAAAGATACAGTGAATTCCATGGCATTGTTGTTGTCCTTTCTAGCCTACCACGCCGGGTAACCTGAGCATATGCTTGCCGTTCGACCACTCGGAGAAACTAAAGTGAAAGCAATAGCTGCAATTTGTAAACCCCTGCTCGGTCCCATCAGAAAGTTCGAGTCCCTCAATCCCTGCTCAACCAGTATCCCGTATCACTCTTGCGCTCGTAGACAAAATGAGACCAACCATACCCTGAACGTGGCTCCCACTCCAAACTCATTTGATACTTGAACTGAGGAAAGGACACACGATCTTTGGTAACGCATTGCTCACGTCCCCACGTGTCACGAACCTTGAGGTCCTCGAACTCGAAGCGTTGTGTCTCGACACGGCTCACAGCCCGCACGCAGATAACGAATTTTGTGAGAGTAACTTTGCAGAGAGTCACGCGGCGGAGGTGGTGCCTGTGCGTCCCTAATACTTTGAGCAAGTCGTCTCCGTTGAGATTTGCGCCTTCGATAATAAGGCGGCGTAGGTTGGTGGTTTGGGGAGGTAGGATCGCAATGCGCTTGAAGATCAGCGGGGCGAGGGTGTGTCCGTGATTCTGTCTGTAGTTCTTCTGCTGCAGGTATTCCCATGCGCTTGGGTTGAATGTGACAGTGTTAGAGACCACTGTTCTCTCCGGCTGCTTTTCATCTGCGCGTAGAGGGTCGTGAAGGGCGAGAAATTCAGTCATGGTGGTTTGGGCTTTGACTGGGTTCGGGGATCGCAGCGTGACAGTCAGTTTCCTCATGACGGTTCCTCCGTTTGTGGTCATAATTCCCACGTTGCTGGAGGTGTGTCTCTCGGTAAACTCGTAGATTGAGCCGATATACAGGTGGCGGCAGGTGGCTCTGATTGATTTGAGCCCGTAGTTATCGAGCTTTGCTGTGATCATTTCCAGGATTTCGACGGGCAATTTTGGCAGATACGCTTCGGATTGTGAAGCGCCGGTGTGATGGCGCTCTTGGAGGACATGTTGCTGGAGGCCGTGTTGTTTATTATTGAGCTTTGAGTACAAAGCCATGAATTTTTCCATTTGGAAGTCTGAATAATGTCGTTACCTGTTGGTAGCTGGGTGGAATGTCAGGGCGCTACCTGTCGTGGACGTTGGTACGTGTGAGTCAAGAGGTGTAGTCAATCGTGGCCGCTGATGGGTTGTATTCAAGGGTCTATCGCGGGCATTGTGGGTGGGTGTCCGAGGATGTTTATGTCATGGTAGGTGTTTATGATGAGTGAAAGCGCGAGCGTTGCGCAGAAAGGCGGCCATCAGAGTCAAACCGCCCACTAGCGCACTAGGCTAGCCATTCACTGCTTCCACTCTCACTCTTCCACCATTGTTGAGTGACGGTTTCGAAACATCAAAGTGGGGTCCAATTCGACGAAGTTTCGCGGTACTACGGTCGATGATGAGACCAAGTCACTTGTGAGGGTACCATGGAGAGCTTCTAGAAGGTCAAAGGAAAGAAAATCTGCAGAAGAGAAGTAGAATTTGTTATAAAAGATGCATTTTTTGTGAGGCTTACCAATCTCCCTATCAGTCGCAAGGCTTCTCCTCGTCCTCTGTGACTCGACAATGTCCACCGTTCGCGCCTGAATCTGATAGAAGGATCACAGTCGCTTTGCTTGGCTACCATCTCGTCCACCCCGTCTGAAACCTCGACGTCACAGATCCCAAGGACCACAAGCCAAAACAATACCGAGACGGCGTCTCTCTACCACTGAATTACCCCGTCTCAATGGTTCAAATTCCAACACTACTCCGGAAGTTGAGGGTGGGACTGGGGGGTAAGTTATACTTGAACCGGATGCAGTGAGCCTCGGGGTACCGCTGAAACAGGCGTCGCAGTAGTTCCAGCAATGCTGGTGACTGCGTAGTCAGGTCTTGCAAGTTGCCAGCATCATCGCGGGCTCTGAGGTTGTCAATCCACATTTTCTGGACTTCGGTGCGACTCAGAGCCATCATACATTCAACGACTTTTGTCAAAAGGACGTTGCGTAGGTCCACATCTTGAAGGTGACGTCCGTGCGTTTCAAAAAGGTTGATCACGTAGTCTCCATCCACGTCCAAGTCCTCCAGGACGAGTCTGCGGATTGGGAGTGTCTGAGGGGACAGAGCTATGATGCGCTTGAGCAGTAGCTGCGCGACACCGGATCCCTTGTACGGCACGACGTTACTCCTCTGCACGATCTCGAAGTCGTCCAAGGGTGTGTCCGGGACAATCTCTGCGACGCTGTGAGGGACGTGCTTGCGAAGGGGCTTCCTGTTCCGCGGAGACACAGAGAGATAGTTCCGGGCAATTGGGAGTATGAGGCTTTGGGTCATGGCTTGTGCCATCACCACGTCCGGAGTCTTGATTGCAACTCTGAAGTGCAAAACGTCGAAGCGCTCATTGCCCCCGAGGTGGACGTAGAGGGAGGTGTAGCGTCGAAAGAACTCGGAGGCAGAGCCATCCCTGAGCTCGCGGCAGGTCGCTCGCATCGACGCGAGCCCTTTTTTGTCGGTTTGTGTTGCGATGATACCCAGGAGTTCAGTGGGTAGTTTGTGTAGAACCGTTCCCGAGGCAATCCTCTCTTTGGCTTTCATGCTTCTGGTCTGCATACTGTCGAAGGAATATGTAGGAGAGCCCTGGGTGTAGGTCGTTCGTAGCGTGAAAAGCTTCTCAAAGGTCTGAATGGAGACTTTGTGTGCAAGCAGGCCGGTAGTAGTGCAGAGAGCTCGTCGAAATCCTGGGAGAAGGTTGTCTGTGTGTGGGTGGTGTTTGTAGGGTGGAAAGCGCTGTGGTGTAGCTTATAAAGTAACGGGTGTGTCGATTGTGAACGACTGAAGCGTCGCCTGTGAACGAATGGACAAAGAAGCGGCAACAACTATGTCATTCAAAGTACGCAGTGAAAGACGTAAACAGCTTTGCGCGGCTATTCTTCACTTTCGCGTTGTTCACGTCGAATCCGGTAGTGACGGGGCGGTTGAGATCACGCTCGGTCAGAACCCTATTGCCGGCGAGAGACGTGAAGTTCCCGCCGATCTGTAGGTCGAGTTGCTGCGGGCTGTGGCAGTACTAGCTATAGCGCACAATGAGCTGCTCGTGTAGAGCTTCGGCGACTTCAGTTGATCGCAGGCCACCGAGGCCCAACTATCATCGACGTCCTCTTCAAAAGCCATTATCCATTAGTTTTAGAGGGCCTAGTAGAGGCTCATCAACTCTTGATCGTTGAACGCTTCGGTGTGCTGATCGCATTCTGAAAACATGGTCGCCTTCCTTTGAGTCCGAGCCTGGAGGGTCAGTATACTGCAATTCAAATAAGGGTTTATATAAGAGTGACACGGAGTACGACAAACTTGAAAATGAAAGAATTCAGGGAGAGAAAGACTTACTATTGCATATACCCTAAAAATGATAAAACCTCAAATCAGACCAAACTATTAGTCTTGCGTACGAGAAACTCATAGGAAACAAACAGAATGCCAACAAGCTTGATTTCATTGACCCTCCGTCCAAAGGATCTTCTGGAACCCCTGTTGCACCGCAGCCTCGCCGGTGAAAGAAGCAAAGTGATCGCCCAGATAGAAGTGCTGAAGTCCTTGGTAGGGTATCTGCCAGAATGCCTGTCTATAGATCCCTGACCATGCCTGGAAGTGGCGGGGGTGCAACACCTGGAACAGCTGTCCAGACGGGCCGTATATCTTTTCCAAGACGACCAGGGTGAGCCCAAAGTCCGTTTTGAGCGTGTTCAGAAACGAATAGGTGAAGGGGCTGTCGGTAAGCAAGATATCCCGGAGAATCAACTGGCGGAGAGTTTGACGGTGTGCGTTTAACAAGTTCTTTAGAACCTGGAATTTCAAATCGCAGCCGTCAATGACCAAGTAAGTGAGTTTGGCACGCGGAGCAGCTGTGAGTGCGTTGCAGATGATTTCAGGTATGCCTGGGCGAGCGTAGCCTCGGAGCATGATGGTGGTAACATTGGGGATGTGATCCAAGAGAGCCTTGACATCACCATCGATGGGGATGTTGCGGCGAGCGTTCGGGCGCGCCCCATTCCTGAGCATCCCCCTTCCAGTGATGTAGGTCTTGAAAGTCACCTCCTTGACGCTGGCATTCACGCATTTCCACTGGAGGTTATGTAAGCCACGCCTGATACCGAC
>Ga0265797_10003830_pt1 | contig 23632 bp, 22 predicted proteins | sample P2T30metagenome_FD_192433 | JGI IMG/M metagenome (GOLD analysis project Ga0265797, IMG submission 192433) | Plant litter microbial communities from East Loma Ridge, Irvine, California - P2 T30 | ecosystem: Environmental > Terrestrial > Plant litter > Unclassified | place: USA: California... | reverse complement strand
TGCCGGAGTTGCCGATGGGAACATCGAAGAGAGCTTTTGCCATGATATCGATCCTGTACTGCTTCTCCAGGAAGGGTCTTGTTGTGGTAAAGGTAAAGCTGGAAACGAAGCCTGATGTTCAGGATATCCAAACAAGCGATCATCATCCAGGGCTTGTAATGGGGACCTCGGCACGATGTAATCACATGTGTCTAATGGACGTATTCCACAGGAATCTCCCTCAACTCTACCTTATCGTATGGTGATGTATTCACGCATAGACGGATTTTGAGACGACAGCAACATTCTATACGTTCACCTTCAGTCATCTAAAGGTAGTCTTTGCATTGAATGGGCGATGTCGAAGCGCACGTGGCAGCAAGTGGCGCCCCTTCCCAAATTCCGGAGCGCAGTGAAATCGAGGCGGAACAACACCATCACCAACTCAACGCCGTGATTTGCCAATAAGTCATCGCGTGCCTAGGCAGACCATTCTGTCGCCCAAAAGCCAGCGTGGGAACAGAGCGATGCGTACAAATTAAGTCCGATAAGAAAAGATGGACGCCAAAGCAGCCGCTCCTCTGCGCAACACCCCGGGTCTCATCAGTACGCGAATCATCGTCTCTAATTTCCATCGAGTCGCATTGTGCTGATCACTGGTATTTAGAGAAGATCGAGACCTCGAGAGATGACATCGTGAAACGTTTCGATGCCTTGGTCAGCCTTGCTTCGGTATGCTTTCCAACCGGTGGCTATTCATCAGTGGCTAACTCAATCTGCTTCGTGTAGGTCACCAAGACGGACCGCAACACGACTGCCAACCTCCAATTCCAGATGCAGGTCGAGACCTCTCACCTGGTAAGTCTGCATGTGTTGTGACAACATAGACTATCCGACCATCTAACTTGTCTCTTCCCGAAGATCAAAGCCGCAGAAGACTTGCAAACGCTTATCCGCCACCTGCAAGAAATGTGGCTCTTTGGCCCTCTCAACACGGTCGGCGAAAGCCAAGTCCAGCAGCAAACAGACGAGAGCGCTAAAATTGTGGGAGAGCTGCTGCGCCAGCTTTCCAGCAAACAGCACGGAGAGAACAGCGCCAATGGAAATGCGATGAACGAAGAACCATGAGCGGCACTGGAATGTTCTTATTCTAGCCTAGAGAGCTCGATGACCACCTAGATTCGCATACAAGATACCCAACATTCACATCACAACTTCGCCTGCGCCTCTCTCGCCGCAAGACTCTCTCCCACCATCCCCACCACCAATCTCGCACTCCCAACGGAATTCTGATATCCAGCTCCAGCATGCCCATAAGCATGCACCACAGCCCTCTTATCAACAACGTCCCTCTCCATCCTCGGCCCTCCCCTCCTCGCAGGCCTCAACCCACACTGCACACTAATCACCTCGAACCCGCCATCCGGCCCAGTAAGCAGCTCCGGAATCTGCCACGAATTGTGCAGCAATATCTGCTCCGTGATCTTGTAATCCGGCGACTCATCCCAAACACCCTCTTCTTTCGTGCCTCCAAGGATAGTCGTGCCAGAGCCCGGACGCGGGATGCAATACGCTCTGTAACCGTCTCCCACGCGCGTGATAGTCGAGCTCGCTTCGCCTTTCACCAGTACCGTCTGGCCGCGGATGGGATACATCGCCTCGTCGCCGCAGAGCTTCTTCGCTCCCAGACCCGTAGCATTGACGAAGCAAACTGGCTTGGATCTCCCGCTCGCCTGGGCCAGGATATCAGCCTCCTGCAACGCAGCTGAGAAATCACCCTCTGCTGCTGCTAGTCGAACCTTGATGACTTGCACACCTCGAGCGCGAGCCTTTTCTTGGAGGTAGAGCAGATAGCGCGGCACGTTGATGCTCATGGCTTTGTAATAAGCCCCGCAAGCAATGTTCGGAGCGCCAGGCGAAGCCCTCTTGTTCACAGCAGCGATGGGTTTTGACTCCATGGAAAGCCCACGGAAGGCCTCGACGTGCGGCGCGTACCATATGTCGTAGTCGGGGGACTTGTCCCAGTACTCGTAAGAGTCGATTTGCTGTTCGTGTGTATCGTTAGCTTCCTAATCATTTTAAATCTTGCGAATGTGGCCAAATATCATACCTTGATGCCTGAAGGCGGCAACTTGCGATCTTCATCTTCTTGTCGGATCATCTCAAGCCAGTAGTCGTACGTTTGCACATCCCAGTCACAAATGACTGGCTCATTGGCGCGAGCATGCGGTAGCCAGTGTGCTCCGGCCCTGGGGCCCCATGTCAGCCTCAAGTCACCACGAGCAGAGACACGGTGTTTACCAAGGCGAAGTATACTCAATGCTACTATCACCGGGCACATGCGCCGCTACGATCGTGACGAGGTATCCCGCTTCGGCCAAGAACAAAGCGCTCGTCAAACCAGTGACACCAGCCCTGGAGGTATTCAGTCAGTGATATGTATTTATCGCCAGCCGATCATCGCGACCTCAAGCCAAGAACTCACCCTAGCACAACGACATGCTGTTTTTCCTGTCCTGCCATGATCGATAACTGTGTATACTGGTATGCTCGTTTATAGTAGTGATGATGAATAAATTATGGACAATGTATCAAGTCAAATAAGAGCTCAACTTGGGGATCCAAAGTGATGTGATGTTCGTTAAGACCCTCGGCGAACGATGGCCTATCGCGATAAGCTGTCAACCTACGCCGCGACTAAGAAAGGCGATCTTCCAACACAACTATATAGACATCACGTCGCAATCAGCTTGGCCGTTATCGGCTCGGACATTCATGTAGGGCGTGTACAGTATGTGTATACAGTTCCACTAGGCTCGGCCGAGGGATGGCTCGGAGTCATCGGCCTGTAACATCGTGCGAAGCCAAATCAAGTACGCGATCGGACAAAAGTAGTGGAAGCGTTGACACAGATGACGATGGACAATTCAGATTACAAGAAGGATTTTGCGATGTTGTGATCCATCAGAATAAAGTGGTAGTACGCAGAATTATAGCTACGTGAGGTCGTAAGTCAAGTGTCGGGGGTATCTACATAACGGAGCGTATCTTTGCTCTATCTCTCTCCTGAACGCCAGTGCTGTGATCCGAAAAGCCCAAGTGCAGTCTATGCGACTGGTGAAGTACCATTTGCGAGTGTGCGTGATGGAGCCTCAGCAAGCAGACTTGTGACTGCCTTCTGTACCTCCTCCGCAGCCATTCCCTGCCATCTCTCTCTTGCGCCTTGATCTGCCAATGCTGATACGTCGCCAACGAGATCGTACATCTTGCGCGAAACATCGCGATTGATATCCGTGTATTGATCTTTGTTTATCGTCTTGTCGAGATAGCGGGGACGCAATGCGATTTTCACCATGCGTTGAATCTCCTCCTTTGCCGAATATGACATGTTGCGACTTGGTGATAATGCGTCGCCACCGGAGTGGTAGTTCTCGTCGTATCCACTGTCATGCTGATCCTGTCGTCGCCCACGCGGCGGAGGACGTGAAGTACGTTCCAGATCTTGTGAGGCTACAGCAGGAGAGAACGGAGAGAAAAGCGGTATTTGGGGCGAACTTGGATGTGCGATTGGCGACATTGGTGGAGTCGCTGATGCTGCAATGGGCGAGCCGTAGCCAGAGGAGCCAGGCGATCGCGCGGGTGAAGAATTGCGCGGTGAGTATTGTGCGCTTGAGGGGCCGGGTGAGCCTGCAGATGAAGGATTGTTCTCAACCTCGCGAAGCAAAGAAGACAGGAATGTTGTACCCTCTGCAGCGCGCTGAGTCGCAGCGCGTGACGATTCGGCAGGTGGCGAGCCTGCGTTGGCAGCAGGGCGGCGAAGGCGTGGCCGCTTCAGTTTCTTAGGCTCTGGCTCTGGTTCTTGTGGCGAAGCTGGCGAAGAGGAAGCCTTCCTTTTCCGTTCATTCGGTTGGTCCGGTTGGTGCAATTCCCTGGCCTTGTCGAAAGCATTCCAAGCCCTGAGCTCTTCTTGCGACTCGGGTGCAGGTGCAGGCTGGGAAGGATGTGTGCGTGTGGCGATGTCACGAAGACGGCTTGTCACGCCCTGTCGGTCGGCTACCTCAAAGCGGCGTTGCCACTGCTGGAACTCTCTGCGCTGTTGAGGTGTTCTTGTGTCTCTCGTTGACTCTTCGTCATCAAAGGGAAAGTCCAGATCCAGATCTAAACGTTGCGAAACTTCCTGCCATACGCGTGCCCACGAAGTATCATTCGTACGCCCCAGGCGGCGACCAGCGGGCGCATTGCGCTGACGGGGACGTTGCCTTGGTCGCCTTCGGACAGCAGCGGGCAGACCAGGCAGCGCAGCGTCACTCTCAATATCCACCAAACAAGACTCGCAATACCAGACCTCAGGCGCATCGTCGTAGCCGGCGCAGAAGATGTGTACCGCTTTGTCGCATCCATCGCAATACATCTGGCTGCTGTGTGATTGATCGGATGTACCACACACGATGCATGGATCCCAGACCTCGACCGAGAAGAGTTCATCTTGCACGATCATAGAAGGATCGATCTCCGCTTCTTGCACCTTGTCCTGCACAGCATAACTATCGATCATAGGTCCGCCAATCGCCTGGCGCAGTTCCACAGAGTTGAATTTGGCACGGCATATCGGGCATGAGTTTGCGCGCTCAACCCAAGGCTTGAGGCAGGCGTTGTGCAAGTCGTGTCCGCAAGGCAGAAGATGGGCTACGATTTCGTCATCGTCGTCGACACTACACAAAGACACATGTCAGCGTGGTGGACCAAAGAACGAGACACACACTGGGAGGCCTCCAGCGACTCCGCGACATGCGCATGGCATATGGGAAACCTCACCTTCCAAGCTTATTCGGCGAATGTATTCAAGCCGTCCAAGGGTGGAAGTTGTGGCTGCCGGGGCAGCGTAGCGGAGGACATGGATAGCCGCTGCAGGCCTCCAGTATAACAGCATGCAACGAGTATCGCATCACAGGTAGGGCCGATAGGCTGCTTGCATCATGAGGAGGTGGTGTTGGTACCTTTTGCTGCTGAGTTTCGTATCACGCAACAACGAGCTCTTGTTGCCGTGCTGCTGCTGTTGCTGCTGCTCGAGCGCATGTTCGGGTATATCCGCGAGCTCATTGTCACTTAGGGTGGCGAGTACCTCGCGCAAATCACCCAAACAAACGATACACGTGGATTGCTCGTCCATGCCGGGGCGATCGTAGAGAAGTATGCAGGCGCTGCGATCGTGGTGGTGGCATATATTGGCGAGGTATTGCTGGTGAAGGTGTGGAAGAAGAGGAAGGTCGCATCGAAAGTCGGCTTTAAACCAAGGACCCTGCCCGCCAGCGATCCTCAGTACGGCGGACCATCCTTACAAGATGGACAAACCTCGAATTTGATTCTAAGAATAGAAGTAGGCGCATTAGCTCGAAGGTACTTTAGATAGGAATTCTTAATTTTTTAAATTTTTTATGTATCTATTATACTTTATATTAAAATTTAGGAAAAATTCTTAAAAAAGTCTAAAAAATATCTTCTTATATTAACTAATTTTAATTATTTACTGTCTATTATATTTAGTAACTTAGTAGACTATAATAAAATCTTATATATAAGAGAGAGATGGTATCTAGACTTATGACTTTAGGGTTAGAGTATATAGACTTATGAGCATTGCTACTCTTTTTAAGGATACAACCCTAATCCCATACCCTAACCCTAGTATTTAGACTTATGGCTATGCTCTATATGTACTAGGGAGCTATATCTATACTTCTAGATAGTCTACTCCGCATCTCAAATTCTAGCTGCCTAAGGCACTCAATACTTAGGAACTTCACTTTCTATAACTAGTTTTAATTAATTATAGTTAGCTATATAGTAGCTATAGTAATTATACTTATATATATATTATTCTGTAGTATATATCTAGTGTCTAGAATTTTTTTAGATTTTTTCGAGCTATATTAGCTATAGATATCTAACTTTTATTCTAAAGTAAAGAGTAGTATAAAGTGCCGACTAACTACTATAGCGTGATGTCAGAATTCGAGGTTTGTCCATCTTGTAAGGATGGTCCGCCGTATCCTCAGCCACTCACGTGCTAGCCCGAGCTAACGGTAATGGCAACCTACCTAATAAGAGGGCGGCAATGGAAACGACGATTGCTATTGCGATTACGATCACAGCAAGCAGGCAAGGAGATGGCGCACATGACAGAAGGCTACCTGTGGATTGGCCGGGTCATATTCAGACTGACGTCTCTACAAATGGCGGCGTAAGTTAATGCGCCCGGTGTCCTCGAAAGCGGTGGCGCCTGCCGTGTCAGATGATGAGCAGAAGCCACAAGCTTGAAAGGCAGCGGCGTGTGCAACTCGACAAGGTCACGATGCGCTCTATTTCCAGGCACTGTCTCACGCTCACGTCCTGTGCACTCATTTAGGAGCCTGCCCTTGCAGGAAATTCAGATTTAGTATTCATCAAGTCAAGCCAGATCTGCACGCACTGCCGGAACCATCAAGGTGTGGTAGCTGGTGGCTCAACGTTTGCGCTATGCAAGTAGACTGGCACATGTTTGTCTGGTAATAGTGTCGTGATTCGGCTATAGACTGTACCCTGGCGCCCGGAAACTGCGAAGAGTCGGTATCTTGTCGTAAATCGTGCCTGGGCTGTCCGAAGGCCATGAGCGCTGAAGGACGAACGCTTGTGGTATTTGCATGCTACCACTTGACTTGGCCGACGCCGAACTCCTGATTGGGGTATCAAGAAGTGGAAGGTCTTTGGAAGTTTGAAGGAATTTCTTCGTTGTCCGACAGCTATCTTCCTGCGCTGCAGACGTAAAAGCGCTCATTGAACTCCATCATGATTCTCCCATGATCCCATAACCCATCTATACCTCGGCGATCTCACGCAGACGACGGACGGTCGACCTGGTGGCAGCGGCGGCCGGGGTGCTGTATGTATGTTAGTGCTATTCGGGAAGGTGGCCACTTGCGCCATAAGCACAGGGTGGGCGAAGGGCGAGGTCGACATACGAGAGAACGTAGGCGCCACCGGCGACAGTCTTCTTGCAAGACTTGCAGTCCCAGATACCGGTGGAGTGACGCTTGACGGAGTTCTTGCCGCAGAAGGTGCAGAGGTAGCGGGCGTGCTGAGAGATTTCGATCTTCTTCACCTGCTTACGGAGGGAGGCACCATAGCTGTTGGGTCCTTGTTAGTCGATGTTCATGGTCCATGGGGTTTCAACTCGGCGCAAGAGTGTGTCGAGGCTGTTCGAGGGTGTGTTCGTACCGGGTACCGTATTTACCGGTGATTCCGACCTCTGCAAGATGTTGTTAGCCAGTGTTCCTTGAGTGCGCACAATGCGCTTTGGCGGCGTTTTGGAGTGTCGCAAAAGTTGTGTATTTGCTGGGCGGAGGTAGGACGTACTTTTGGTTCTCTTCGTCATTGTGTCGAGGCTGGCCTGGTTGCAATAACTGGTAGTCTGAGGTTCACAGGTCTTCGAGGGATGGGGTGTCTAACCAAGCGAATTGGAATGGTGGGGCTTGGCATGAAATTGCTCCACGGAACCTTTCCGAAAGCTCTCGACATTGCAGTTCGAATGCTCAAAACCCTAACCCTGTCCTTCCACGCTAACGAGAAGTCTCGGCCCGCCTCTCACGCGTCTCCATCGAACGTCATGCTTGAGAAAAGGACACATGCATGGAGACACTTGAGCGTTGCGATAGATACTGCTGTATACCCTGATGTGACTCTAAATGCTGCTCATGGAATCATCCTCTTACATATTGACCCCTTCACTTCCCTCTCCCACATGGAGGAGACCTGTCATCGTCCTCTTCAGGGGTAACGGACCAACGTGAACCCTCGAGCATTTAGGTCCACTTGTATATATGGGTACGCAATAGAATAGAAGGGGACGAATGAAGAAAAATTCTTTGGATCCCAATGTCACGGCTGACTGCCACGCTATGTAATACCTCCTACGTAGCCAACCTTCCTTACTCCCTTTGCCGGTGCGCAACATTGGATCTATGGACGGTGGTATGGGGTATCGCTACCAATCGGACTTTTGCCACAAGCTCGCCTGAATCGCCAGGACCAATAGCGACCGATTTCAAGTTTGTGGTTGTTCAGTTGTCCTGCTTGTGGTATCTGCTTGAATTAGCGGGATTTCCATGAAGAGAGGGAGAGAGGTTGGTTGACTTACCAGAGCATCGGAATACAACACGAGCAACATACAATCTCATTGGCATCTAGCCGACCCACGCCTACGGATGCTACCTCTCGGGAAACTGCGACACTTCATTGTGAATCCCTTGTCATCATGTCTCTTCTATCGATCTCGCTTTTTTTGCCGCTGATGCAATACTGAAAGGCGTAGGAGCTATGTCTTCGATCATTAAAGCAGGCTTGTCTGGCTCTGGTGTCAATCTCCCTTTCTTTGACGCCGCCGCTGTAGTGTTGAAAGGCGAAGGAGGTAAGTCTTCAACGAAGGTGTATGCAGATCTCCTACTGCCACCTGTTTGCGGTTGCTCTCTTGTACCTGAAGTAGGCCTACCAGAGGTCTTAGACATTGCAGGCCTTGTTGATGTGCGAGTATCTGGCCGCTCTACTAAGCCACCAGCTGCCGAGGCGGGTCTTGAGCGGGTTTTGGCATCAGCTGCAGCAGTAACCTTCATGTAGCCCGAGGGTTTGATCTTTGTGCCAGGCTGATCGTTGTTGTGTACACGGGATAGGACCTTCGGGGTGTGATGTGAAGTCGGATTCGGAGGACTTGTCTTGTTTACGTTGCCCTTGGTCTGCGATGATGGCTGGATGTCTTTAATGTAGCTTGTCGAAGAAGTTCGATCAGAGGATGCGCGTTTCGCAAGCTCGCGCAAGATGCTTTGTCCGAGATCTTCCAGATCTGAGGTAGACATAGAAGGGAGAGCATCCTGAAGCAGCTGTGCTGACGAGACACTGTCGTCCGAGAAGCGTACACGCTTCTTTTTGGTAGCATCGGCGTTGCTCACACGGAGCTGCAAGTCTTCCACCTGCTGCGAAAGCTTCTCAATATGCGTCTTCAAACTGTAGTTCTCCATGATGAGCTTTTTATTGCGATGTTCGCTGTCGTCCTTCCTGGGTTGTGGCCCGGCTGATGTCTTGATCTGTCACTGGGGGCACCACCTCGGTTCGTGCGCTTGAGTTGCAGTAAGGTAGGCGCGATCACTCTGCGCCTTCCTCGCCGCAACAAAAAAGTGACTTCGTGCAAGCCTGCAAGTTGTCGCAACGAACATCACCCACCCAATTTCTCATATTCCCTCAACACTGTGCATAGCGCCATATCCCACCACGAAGCCATGAACGCCACACGCTTCTACTGGGACAAGCTCCAGGGCGCGACGGACCAGTTCCGGGAAAGTAAGACGGAGGAGACCCTACACACAGTCCAGAATACCTGCTGCGAGCTGGTCAACGAGTTTCGCTGCCCGAGGCTGGTTCAAATCGATGCATATGTAGGTATTATTGGCATCATAGCTTGCTTTGCATGCACGAATATTAACCTACTTGGCAGAAACTACGCTCTCAGTGCTATCCTGACAACTACTGGTTCGCTAAAGCGAACCTCGATCTCGCTCTCGAACTTATTGCCAAATGCGAAAAGAGTCCTATCACAGGCGATCGCGAGAGGACTCTGGCAGTTCTTGGAGAGCGCAGGCAGGGAGTAGAGGCTATGTTGCAAGAGCGCACCAAGAGCTACGAAGAAGTGTGGAAGTCTCAAGGGAAAGAGGTACCCACAGAGGATGAATGGTACAAGATCGTTGAAGGCGAAACTGGAGACTCGGACGTTGTCTACGTGGTTGAGGGCAGTCCCTTGAAGGGCAGCGACTTCCCTTTCACAGGACCTGGTAAGTTGTCTAAGAAGGCATTGCCTGTGCTCATGTCATGTTCGGCGCTCATCTGGGGGCAGTGAGCCCATCTTTGTTGGCAGGCAAGACTTTGCCACCACCTCGCGGGACACGTGAGGTAGATGCGACCGAGAACACTCTACACGAGCAGCACGGCACCAAGCCGGAAGAGCAAGAGTGGCAGGAAGTTGATATCATGGAGCTCGCGATGAAGGAGGGTATGAAAGCTGCTGGAGAGACTGCTGAGTAGCCTCGCCGCTAGAGATCACAAAGGGCATTGGAGGGGAAAGAGACTAGATGGAAGTTGAGGGTGCACCACTGCCACTTGTTGGGTCTACGAAACAGAGACACGAAGTGAGGAGGTAGCATATCATGAGAATGTGAAGTTCACCCCAGAACCCGGTGCGTGCTCAATTGGAACCCTGGTCAAAAATCCCAAGCTAGACTATGCTCATTCCGTCATACAGCCACTAGCGACTTTTCAGTATAGAAGGCAACCAGGACACAAGTAGTGTAATAATGACAGTGGCACCAACCTCGGCTCCCTGTTCATCAAGCACAACACTTCCTACCACACTCCGCGTAACATCAAAATGGCGCAAACAGACCGCCAGTACGAGGCGGTAGTCTTCGGCGCGACTGGATATACGGGCAAGCTCACCGCAGAGTACATCACTGCCAGCCTGCCTACAGACTTTAAATGGGCCATTGCAGGCCGCTCCGAAAGCAAGCTCAAGACGCTTGCCGCGGAATTGCAAACACAGAACCCAAATCGTCCTCAGCCCAGCATCGAAGTCGCGCAGCTTGAGAAGGCCGATCTTCTTCGTCTCGCCAAAACGACTAAAGTGCTCATCACAACAGTAGGCCCATACCACAAGTATGGCAGCGCCGTTGTCGAAGCCTGCGCTGAGACTGGCACCCACTATCTCGATGTCACCGGAGAAGTACCTTGGGTTCGCGACATGATTGCGAAGTATCATGACAAGGCAAAGGCGAGCGGCGCCATCATCATTCCACAGAATGGTATCGAGTCTGCGCCAACTGACCTCATGTGCTGGGCTCTGGTTTCACACATTCGCCGAACCCTTGGCGTGGGAACTGGCGAGGTCATATACAGCATCCACGACATCAAGGGAACAGCAAGTGGCGGCACACTATCCACGGTGTTAACGCTCTTCGACAGCTACAGCCTAGTTGACCTCGGGAAGTCTTTCGCCAGATGGAACCTTTCCACGGTAGTCCCACCACAGCAGTCATACAGCACGCCCATCTTGGAGCGCCTGACCGGCCTACGCATGGAGCATGCCCTTGGTGGACTTCTCACGGACAGTATTCAGGGCCCAACGGACATCCCACTTGTTCACCGATCCTGGAGTTTGTACGAGGGTGGCAATTTCTATGGTCCCAACTTCTACCTAAGCGCCTACATGCGCGCCAAAGGCCTCTTCCGTGGTATCGTTATTCACCTCGCGCTGACATTCGGCTTCCTCGCACTCATTCTCCCTCCCGTGCGCTGGCTCCTTCAGCGTCTTGTAACCCAACCAGGCGACGGGCCAAGCAAAGAGTAAGCACTGCCACCATGGAAAATCTCCTCAGAGTTCACGATACTGATACACCAACAGACAAGCCAGCAAAGAATACGTCGAGTGGCGCGCCGTTGCTCACGCCGATGCTGCCGATCCGAGCGACCCAAAGCGTGTGATGGGCCGTATGAGGTATGATGGTAGCATGTACTACCTCACCGGCATGCTGCTTGCTGAAGCCGCAATCACCATTGCGCGTGAGCAAACTCCGGCACATAAGATGGGCGGAGGATTGTTGACACCGGCAACGCTGGGCGAGGCGTACTTTGAGCGTGTGCGCAAGGGCGGGTTGTTCACCGAGATTAGGATGATGCCTTGAGTTGTCGATACATGAGATGACTTCGCATTCGGAGTAGCTATGATGACCGTAACATCATCACAGACCAGCTGTCCAATTGCTGATCGCCGTCCGAAGAATAGTGCCAATCTTCCAAGCCTGGCATCTTCGTCTTTCTTCCAAGTGTTTCGTGCACGATGTCCAAGTTTCCATCCATCTGGCTCAGACGAGCAAGTGTATGATATCCGCACTCTGAGTGCTGAGCTCCACCAATGCCATCCGGAGACGCATTCACGCCTACCGGGTCGGGGTCATCAGTTCACCATGATGAAGGTTGATGGTGTCGGAATGCGATACCTCCATGTCATCTTCCACGTAAGCCAGAACAGGAAGATGATAACCAGAATGCAGACAACGACCACAATGGTAACTACCCAATCGCGCATTGTTGAAAGTGTTTTTTCTTCCTTTTCTTGGAGAGTGGTGTTGGCTGGTAATCTACATTACGAAGTGTCCTTAGAAGAGAAGTTATACCACGAGGGCCATCGCACATGTTTCTTTGATGAAAAAGAAGCAAACAGACTATTCTAGGTACTTGTCGTAAATTTTTTTTGTCTCTGGCCTAACAACGCAGCTAGCAAACTTCCATGCATGCTCCTCCTGAATGTTCCAAACCAAATGCACGCTCGTCCGTTCGCTGGTTATGTGTAGATCCAAATTGAATACTGTCGTTGAACGTGAACTTATACTATCCTCCGTTCTACGTGTGTCTTTGATGAGAGGAGCAAATTGTTCTGAGCATTGTTGTAACTCTTCTTCCCCCCAAACAATGCATCCGGTAAACTTCTTCGACCTGCTTGTGCCAAAACATTCGAAGCAAACGCGCTAATCTGCCAGAAGGAGCCTACATCAAGACCAAAGCAAACACGAACGAAACAAGACCACCAAGAAAGACACGCATGTCCGACAACGACCTTTGTCCCGCACCAGACGCTGGTTCAGCAGTGGCAGCAGTGGCAGCAGTGGCAGATGACTCTGATCCCTCACTGGCAGTGCTACTAGCCTGCTTCCCGCCCGATTTTGATTCTTCACTGATGCCGCTCATGATGGACTCTCCTAAACCACGTGTCGACGTGCTCGTGTCAGTAGCTAGCACAAGATTCGAGCCAGTAAGCAGCAGAGTCTTGCCGTTGATGACAGTAGTGAAACCGGGTCTGATTGTTTGACTTCCTAGGACCAGGAGGGAGCCGGTGGTAATATGTGCTGTGTACGTCTTATCGCCGATGGTGATGAGCTGTTCTGGATTTCCGGGTAGGAGCACAGGCGTTGGAAGGTTAAAGTCGGATCCAGATGTGTTGACGTCTCCCGCTTCGCCGAGGGGTAATGTGCTGGTATGGCCATTCGAAACAACTAGTACTCCACGAGCACCTGGTAACACCGAGAATGTTGCGCCGCCGCTCGTCAAAGCCTGCCCATCGACAGTGAGAGTGTGGCCCTCAAAGATATACTCGGCGTTGTTCCCGCCGGCTTGCACAACTGGTGAGGTTGCAGTCGAAACGCCGGGCACGGTTTCTGTCTTGCCATTGGCAATAATTTGCAAGCCTGCACCAGACGGCAGTGCCGAAAATGTGCTGCCTCCTTGCGTGAAGGCAGCACCGCCAGGGCTAGCAGTTTGAGTTCCAACAACGTATCCAGTAACTGAAGGCTTGTTTCCCGGTGCCGCTCCAGCTTGTTTGGTTGCAACAGATTGTACGGCAGAGATAAGTCCGCCGACTCCGCCTGCAGTTGGTCCAGCGTTGTTGTGTGCCTGTGGATCCTGCGCGGCTTGATTGCCTCCTGGCCTGCCGTTCACAGGCTGCCCTCCACTGCCGCCTGGAGAAGATTGCCCGTCGTCGTCGTCTGGCTTCCCGCTAGCTCCACCAGGCCGTGGCACATCATCAATTTGGCCGGGATTTTCAATTGGGATAGCTGTTCCAGGCTGATTCACGGTAGTTGGAGGCCCCGCTGGCACATCCAAAGTGGCTTCAGGCACCTGCGTCACAGCCTTCGGAGCAGTGGCCTTGGTGGATCGGGGCACGTCTAGAGTTGCTTGGCTGTTTTCGGTGTGTGGGAATGGTAGTGTAATATGGATACTTGTATCCCAAGTGATCCAGGAAATACCTGGAGTCCCCGGATGTTCAAGGGATGTTTGCGTTATCTGGGTGCGTGCTGTCACCGGTATAGTGAACGTGACACCTGTAGATGCCGGCGGATGGTCTAAAGATGTTTCTGTCTTTTCACCATGCACAGTTTTTGGTGGGTACAGAGAGGTCGTAGTCGTGTCGGATACGCCCGCTGGTGAGTCGATAGATGTCACTGTCCGCTCGGTGTGCGCGCTGTACGTCTGTGAGCCGCCGGAGGTCACTGGCGTCTCTGTGAAGATTATCGGCCCTGGTATACTAGTAGAAGTTTGTGTTGGCACGACTACTGTAGTAAGATTGCTGGTTATTGCTTGTCGCGGGAAAACATGAGCCAAGGCTGTCGACGACGCCAGCAACACGAGCGCATACGAGGAACGAGCCATCTTCGTGTAGCAAAGCTGACAGGAATCACATATACGGTGGACACATGGAAGTGCAGGAAAAGATACGAACGCAAAACAAACGAGAATTATTACCTTTAGGGATTGGCAATATTTGGGGGCGCAACTTAGACCTGCCGCAATACGAGATGCGTGCATGTCTTCCAAGATGTGTTGTGCGGCACCCGTGATGGCCTCGAAGGATTGCTTTCAGCTATAGCGATTGCGGCATGGGCCATCCGTAGCGAGTGCGCCATGTCATTTCGGTTGTTGTTCAACATCTTTGTTCCGTGCGCATAAAAGGTCAACGCTGTCTTGCAGTGCCGAAGCTGTTATCGAAGCCCTTGGTGTACTGCAGGCCGATTGACAGAATTGTGTTGTCGTGAAAGGACAAAGCAGCGCGTCGTTAGTTGAAGTTCAGAGGCGTCGAGAGTTGCAGGGGTGTGTTGGCCGCTAAGAAAGGACAGAAGTCTGTTGGTCCCGCGTGCATTTTGACGAATGCACGCGTAGATGATGAAGAATTCGCCTAAATCCTATCAACCAATCAGGATTATGTTCAGGCAATCTAGAACACTTGTGTTGGCAAGTCGCCATACCGCCCTGGTTCACTGCCTCGGTTCTGTAGACACTGAAGATGACTAAGACGGTTGGTAATGTGCAGCAAGCATCAGAGCATACGGATGGCCACGAACAGTTCAATGGTCTTTAGCTTGTAGCTTGGAGGAAAGGCAACAACCCAACCCTCTGACACCATGGTGTCGGAGTGCTTACAATTGAACAAGCATACCTATAGAGCGCACTACTAATGCTTGTGACAGGGAAAGCACCATGCGTGTATCGAACTGCTGCTAATGCTTGACGTGGTCAGCCAACGGCTATACTAGCGATGCCATATCTTGTCGGTCAATGCATGCCCTGGAACGAGGCACTGGTGCGCAACAACGTCTTAGCATATTAGAGGGACTCAAGCATGCAATTGTGGTTCTTACGCAGCAAGCTTGCATCTGACTGCAGATTTGCAAGCACCAGTGCATGATGTGCTGTGATTCTGCTCGGGGAGGCTGTCACAAGAATCTGACTAAGGACCACAGCTAAGCCATCGGATCCTGTAGGAGTCACTAGAGCGAAGAAAGTTGGGGTAATGCCGCCGTAGGGTTCGCTTTGATGATATAAAGACGGCCTGCACCTATGCAGACAATGCAATGTACTTGGCTAAAGGTTCCATCGAGCACATGCATCATATTGCGTACTTGAAGTTCTCAGCACTGAACAGTCCCACTAGACGTAGCATTCACCGCTGAGGTCCGTTGGAGAAAGTATCAAATCAGGTGGGAGTAAAGTTGCTGAACGCTTTGCACTCCACGCAGACCTTGACCAATAATTCGACAGAATGGGCGGTTTCGTCCAGGTGGGAAGCACCACATCTTGATAGAATTGTCGCAGGGGCTTGTTCGCAAAATCGTGATGGTGCAGTATTTCGGTATCTCGAGATGGTTGCTCACTTTGTAGTCCGTCGTGTCCAGTATTCCTCAGGCTTGATATCGGTATCGTTTCATCCAGATCCCTTCAGTGCCAGTTGCTGTGTTAGTATGATGCGCCATCTCCACAAGATCACGAATGACGGTGCTTTGCATTGACGAGTGCCAGTTGGTTGAAAGCTGCTTTCGATTTTCGCTTAAGGTAGCTACACCCAACACATGACGAACGCCGTCCTGGTTTCACTGGACTTGCCACCTGATGTCATGCAAGCATTGAAACCATAAAGAAATGCAGCGCACAACCTCATCAGCAAGAAGGAGCGCGAGGATATCGAGTCGTCTATTTGCCCTTCTTGTCGCCACCCTTCTTCTTGGCAACACCACGGGACTCCTTCGCCCTGTTCTTGCGCTGCTTGCCTGTTGCCGTATGTCAGTATACCGTCTTTACATCCTCGCTCATCTTCCAGTGCTCTTCTCCGGTGGTTGAACGTACGCTGCTGTCTGCTGGGCTTCTCGATCTTGGCGGCCTGGCCGTAACGGACGAGCCTGTAGTGGGGCTCGAACTTCTTCATCGCCTCGGCGCTGTCGTAGACGAGGGCGAAGCCAGTGGACTTGCCACCACCGTACTGGGTGCGGAAACCGAAGACGGAGACCTGGTCCTTGTCGGACTTGTAGAGCTCGGAGAGCTTGGCGCGGAGCTCATCCTTGGAGACGTTGGGACGGTTAGGGTGGAGGACGTCACTGTACAATCTATCGTTAGCCCAGGATGTTCCTTCTCTTTGGCGATTTCGTGCGCTCGGTGCGTTGTTCGGGGGTGGCGGCTGTGTTGGCGGTGGTGTAGATTCTTTTCGCGAGCTGGCGGGGGGGTTGTACGCACACGACCATCTGCTTGCGGCCCAGAAGGGGGTTGCGAATGAACTTGCGCGTGCGCAGAGTCACCTGAGAGTCCGACATGATGATGGGTGGTTGTCGTGGATCGAGGTCGTCGTCGGTGCTGGTATTTTGAGTCGTCGCTCGCCTGCTGCAATCGTCGGCTCTGTGCTGGGCTTGAATTGTCGGGTGCGAATTTGCTAAGCGCGGCTATGCCCGCCTTGGCGCGTCATGGGCGACAAGAAGTATGGATTCATACATGCACGCAGGAGAACATGATAAGCCCAATGATACACCATCGCACGCGCATTGATTAATACACACCGTTTGATTTCACGCGTTTGGCACGTCTGACAAAAGGCACATCATCGCAATGGACTCCCAACTCGTACTCTTCCGCCGTCAATACCTTCAGCTTTTCGAGTCAGACTTTCTTGCTTGGCCACCGAAGTCACTACTTAGAGATGCCGGAGTCCAGCAATGGTTATACAAGCACTGCTTCGACACAGACAACAATCCTCACCTGCCGTCAGACAGATATAGGCTGCGTGTCCTCAAGCCACTTGTGAGGAAAGTCGAACAGGCTATCGAAGACCCTGAGGAAGATGTAGGTCGTCTTATATTCTTAAATCACTTTTTGTCTTTTCATTGCTGCTATCAGCCCTATGTACTGCCCTAGAATATCTCGTATTGATTCTCTTCTCTTTTCCCAGGAGATTTCCGATGATCTCATGTCTTGCCTTTCCACTCTCATGAGCTCTGAACTGCCTTCGGAGACCACAGCAGTGCAGCAAAAGTCATATGTCACGTTCACGACGCTACCAGAAAATCTCTCTCGTGAAGATGAAGAAGCGGAGGATCCAACCATGACTCTCTTAGAGCGCCGTCAACTAATCTCAGGATCACTCACTACCGGCTACAGGACTTGGGAGGCGGCTCTTCACCTGGGAGCGTATTTCCTGTCTGGGCAAGGCCAGGAGCTGATCAAAGGCAAAAGCATCCTCGAACTCGGAGCAGGTACTGGATTCTTGGCAATTCTGTGCGCCAAAAATCTCGGAGCAGCCCATGTCACGACTACGGATGGCGACGAGGGTGTCGTGGAAGCACTAAAAGAGAACCTATTCTTGAATGGTCTTGATGACGAGCGCAAAGTTTTGACGAGCGTGCTCCGCTGGGGCCATGGAGTCAGAGGCTCCTGGGTCCAGGACGACTTTGAGGAGCATCCGTACGACACTGTCATCGGTGCAGATATCGTTAGTGATCCTCGAGGAATTATAAGGGCAACGATTCACTAACAGCTCAATTACAGACATACGACAAAGTGGCATCCAATGCGCTAGTTGCCACCATTCGCATGCTCTTCGATCTTCGTCCTAGCATCAAAGTCATCATTGCAGGCGCAATTCGGAATGCCGATACCTTTGAGAGCTTCAGACAAGCTTGCTGTAAGATCTGGTGCATCCTTGGCAAAAATCAAATATGCTGATATCAATACAGTGCGAAACCGCTTCAACGTCGAAGAAATCCCATTCGAAGCCAAGCCTATACGCGAGCAAAAGGCGCTCTTCTATGCGAAAGCCGTCCCTTTCAAGATTCTGTCTATCACCGCTCCTACCAACGCTTCATGATATACTCGGTCTACCTCACATATTCAATACCAATCTGCGCCGAGAGCGTCGGATAGCCTGAGCTGTCTATCTTCGGCAAGATAGCCTCTCTCCGTGCAGTCTCCTCCATATATTCATCTTGCCACCGCTTAATTTCGCTCTCATCGGACCAGTCGCTGATCAATCTGTCGCCCTTCCCGACCTGGTGAAGCTGCGTGCCAGTAGCTTGGGTGTTCAGAGGAAGAGGAACAAAATTCTCGATGGCGCCTTTTACCCGGCCCTCGAGAATATGCTTGCACAGTAAAGGTTCTGCGCCAAGCGGCCTTCCAATGCCCACGCCATCACATGCGTCGTCCTGCAGCGCACGCACCATGCCAGACGCTGTTCGGAAGCCACCAGTCACGTACACCTTCGTCTTTTTTAGCAGCGGCCGCAGCAACTCGGCGAATTCGATGAAATAACTCTCTCTTGCTTTCGTACTCTCTTTTTTGTGTTCAAACGCCCTTCCTTCGAAAGTCCCGCCTGTTGCAATATTTTAGCTGAGCACTACTCATCCGTTGTTACATCTCACTTACCAGACAGGTCAATGAAGTCGATTCCGGCTTGCTCTAGCTTCACACACAGGTTTCGACAGTCCTCCGGGGTCTGACCTCCAGGCTGGAATTCGACACTGTTGATCTTCACACAGATGATGAATTTCGGATCTGGCACGCGTCTCTTCACTTCTGCGATGATTTCGAAGACGATTCTGCTCCTGTTATCCAGATCTCCACCATACTCATCCGTTCGCTTGTTTGTGGTCAACGACAAGAACTGCGCGAGCAGGTATCCATGGGCACAGTGGATCTGGACACCGTCAAATCCAGCATCCCAACACAGAGCGGCAGTTTCGCCCCATTGGCGGACGATGTCTCTGATTTCCGGAATTGCCAACGGTCTTGGTTTGTTGAATGAATTTCCAGCCCAAGAGATCTTCAGCTGGACGTCACTCGCGCTCACTGGGTTAGGATTGAGAGCCGCACCTCCTTGCCTTCCAGGATGGCTCAGCTGGGCGATAAACAGACTGCCATTCTTCTTCGCCACATCGGCTACTTTTCTAAAAGCCGCAACCCTGTTGTCGTGGTTATCACACAAAATCGGATTGCCGTAAGCTTCCAAAGCATCATAGCGAACCATGACATTGCCAGCGACTATCACTCCGATCTCGCCCTCGCCCCAGCGCTCATATAAACGTGTGTATTCTTCAGAAGGAAACCCTCTGGCATTGATTGGCTCGCCGTCTTTGTTCCAGTGGCACAGACGTTCCGTCATGGGTGCTTTGAGGAAGCGGTTCTTCGCTGTGCGGCCTGAGAACGGGAATTTAATGGCCTGGGCGAGGGGAGAGGTGTCCACGACGGGGCCCGCGACACGCAGGCGGCCATTTGAGCTTGATTCGCTTGAGTGAGGGTAGTTTTTGGCTTCTGGTGTTGCTGGCGTGGCTGTGGTTGCTTTGTCGTATTCCATTCTGAGAGATGGTGGTTTTGTGATGGAGGCGGTATTCGGACTGTAATGATATTGCTGAGTAGCCGTACGGTTTTGGTTATAGCTGTCTACAGCACACAACATGCTTTTGGTCGCTTATAAATTGTTTATCACGCTGGTTTATTACCGCCTTGTTTCCTCGTCCATTCGTCAGTTCAATGCGGGGTTGTTTGGAGGTGGTGATCAAGGATGCTGACAGTCAAAGGGAATTCCGCTGAATGGCGAGGCTCTGTAAAAATCGAGAAGACGTATTGATCCTTATCATAATGTCAATGAAGTAGTCCAAGATTGCTACTACTGACTGTACCACTGAACAGTTGTTGGTTGGAAGATTTCTCGGAAGTTTGCGTACGTTTTCCATGTCGAACTAGGATGTAGTACACCACTTCGATGTGGACAGTTGATACCTTATCGCCATGGTTGCATTTGCGATTGATATACCAGATTACTCATCATATTGATCGCATCAATACTGTCTGGCGCCGGTGTTGCCGCTCTGGTGTTGGAACTCAATCGTATTCAGATCTGTGGGCAAGAGTTGAAATGCTGGAAGTCGCTGCGCAGTAGTTGCCTTCGACTGGAGTCTGGCGAGCACGCGACCCTCGCTCGCCTCGGCAAATAATTTATTATGCGTTGGCAAAAACCACTCAGTCAAACCCCCACGACAAGTCTGATCGCGGACGCCCATCGCAACATCTTCGGAGATGGTACTACAGTGGGAGAAACGCCCTTGGCGACGATTGATGTGCAGGAGAAATTGGCCTAGATGCACGAAATACGCGATTTCAACTTCGCTATATTGATGGCTGAGAAGTCACGAAGAAGTCCCTCGATTTGGAGGATTTCTCTTTCACGCCAACGCCACAGCCGCCTCAAGAATTGAATTACCAGGTCAACCCTTCGTGCACGTTGGCCTGGTCGCCGTCGACACGGGTAGAGGCAGCACAGGGGCCTATCGCTGTCGTGCTCGGTGATATCTTGACCACCCTGTCGATCTTCACGTCTCTGGCCAGGGCCTGCTGGAGGCTCCCCGTGTTGGGAAGACGGCCTGACATCTCACACGAACCATCAATCGCCATAGTTCTGTGCTACACACGCGTGCGAGCGGACAGGGCCAACAGGAGCCGATTGGCTTTTAAAGTCCCCATTTCCGGAAGCCGACAACAGAAGCTTGTGATTAGCTGGTGAGCCAGCCATGCAGCACTAGTCAGGAACAGGAGCACTGCCATCAGCCGCTAGGGCAGCCCTCCGCACGCGTCTGGCTGAGCGAGAGACAACGACTGTCTTCTTCACGGCGCTGCAGAAACGCCTGCGAACCCAGAGCGCCAACGTGCCAACCTCCGGCGAACGACCATCCTCACCGTTGGACAACGCAAGACATGGCTCTCTTCACGCCCCTTATTGATCAGAGCATGAGGCCCGGGCCAAGCCTGATTGTGAGGAGGATTGTGCTCTCAGGGTACTTGAAAGCCCCCTGAATATTTTAGCCTCCTACGGAACCTCATCTCCCACGCCGCCGGGACCATGTATCCATAACATTAGCCCAGTCCATCGCTTCCCTCTGCCTTTGCCTCTGCTGTCGCTGCTGCTTTCTTCAAGCGTTGCACTTTGTTGCTCGGTGTCGTCGCTCCTTTCAGCCTTACCCTTCTTCTTCACCACACCCATTGACCTTGGGGCCTTCCTATTGTTTACATTCGTCGACAGTTCAACTTCTTTGCCCGCGTAAACGCTCTCGCTCGCCTACGGTGGAGCTTTATAATTACCGAAGCCTACTATAGCGGTCGAGCCACCGCCGGAACAACGCTCCACGCGTGAAGAGTCGGACAGGATACATACAGGTTTCGAACGAGGAGGAACTGTACATTGCCCTGCGCAGCTCTAGCAGCCGCCACCACACACCCAACCAGGACTCCAGGCAGATCTTCTGTGTTGCATAATCAGACGTAGACCGAGCTTTGTCTCACTTGCTCGCAATCTGAAGAACGGTCGGTCCAGCCAGCGGAGACCAGCCTCACACCAGCAGTATCTGCACAGCGCGTCCTTAATACCTTCGTCCTCCCTGCATTAGTTTGTTCGGCTTCGTCAAGCCGGACTTTGTCGAGCTTCATCACGGCCGCTCTCTCTTCCAACCCGCGGGACACCCTCCCGCCGCACATACTTGGCATGCAGACCAGCGACTCGATGTCGGGCCCCAGCCTGGGCCACCGACACACCCAGTCCTATGCCGTGAAGCAGTCCAGCGATACTGGCTTCTCGCATGGTTCCTTCCACAACAACCAGCCTTCCATTGGAGGCTACGCGGACCGTCACCCTCAGCGCGCGAACGTCCCTGCAATCAACACTCGCCAGCTGGCCCAGACTTACAACGGTACTGATATGCAGACTCCTCAGACTGGGTTTGACATGAACTACACTCCATTGCTTCCTTCGAACCTGCTGGTCGGTAGCCCGTTCCAGCCTGGACCTGGTTCTCCTTCGACCTACCAGTCGTCGCAGTTCCAGAACTTCTCCAACTTCCCTCAGCAGAACTCGCGCCAGAACCAGCAGGGTCAAATCAGCAACGCTTTCCAGCAGCAGCAGTCTGCTTTCTCCCAGAACGCATACCAGAGCATTGCATCTCCCACGGCCATGAACGCGATTCCCTACTACGGCGGCCTACAGTCACCGACTACTGGATTCAACGCTCTCGCCAATGCCTCCCTCGGTAGCTACCAAACCATGGGCGTCTCGCCTGGCCTTGTCTCTGGCACGAGCAGGACTGTCTACCTTGGCAACATTCCTCCGGAGACCTCGGCCGAGGAAATCCTCGGCCATGTTCGCAGTGGTCAAATCGAGTCCGTCAGGCTTCTTCCCGACAAGAACTGTGCTTTCATTTCCTTCTTGGATGGCAGCTCTGCGACCCACTTCCACTCCGACGCGATTCTGAAAAAGTTGTCTATAAAGGGTCAGGATATCAAAATTGGCTGGGGTAAGCCCTCGTCGGTGCCTACTTCTGTGGCTCTTGCCGTGCAGCAAAATGGTGCTTCGCGCAACGTCTACTTGGGCAACCTGCCTGAGGAGACCTCGGAGGACGAGCTCCGCGAAGACTTGAGCAAGTTCGGCCCGATCGACACTGTCAAGATTGTCCGTGAGAAGGCTATTGGCTTTGTCCACTTCTTGTCCATTGGTAATGCCATCAAGGCCGTGACTCAGCTTCCTCAAGACCCGAGGTGGCAGGCTCCTCGCAGGGTGTACTACGGAAAGGACCGTTGCGCCTATGTTTCCAAGACCCAGCAGCAGAACGCGGCACAGTACCTTGGTATTGCGCCTGGTTATGCTCACGTCCTCAATGGCGCCGACCGCGATCTGATCACGAGTGCTCTTGCTCAGCAATCGGTCGCAGCTGCCGCAGTTGCTCAGACTGCTGGCGGTGCTAACAATGTCGGCAATCGTACAGTCTACCTTGGCAACATCCACCCCGAGACCACCATCGAAGAAATTTGCAACGTTGTCAGAGGTGGTCTTCTGCACCACATCCGTTACATCCCTGACAAGCACATCTGCTTCGTGACTTTCATCGACCCGACTTCTGCTGCATCCTTCTACGCTCTCAGCAACCTTCAGGGTCTGATGATCCACAACCGTCGCCTGAAGATTGGTTGGGGCAAGCACTCTGGCGCTCTCCCGCCTGCGATTGCCCTTGCAGTCTCTGGTGGTGCCTCAAGAAACGTCTACGTTGGCAACTTGGACGAGACCTGGACTGAGGAGCGCCTTAGGCAAGACTTCCAAGACTACGGCGAGATCGAGCTGATTAACACTCTGCGCGAGAAGAGCTGTGCCTTTGTGAACTTCACCAACATCGCGAACGCCATCAAGGCTATCGAGGCTGTGCGTGGCAAGGACGAGTACAAGCGCTTCAAGGTC
>Ga0265797_10003829_pt1 | contig 23633 bp, 18 predicted proteins | sample P2T30metagenome_FD_192433 | JGI IMG/M metagenome (GOLD analysis project Ga0265797, IMG submission 192433) | Plant litter microbial communities from East Loma Ridge, Irvine, California - P2 T30 | ecosystem: Environmental > Terrestrial > Plant litter > Unclassified | place: USA: California... | reverse complement strand
GCGTGCAAGCGAAATCTGTCACTACACCTCAAATTACCCCAAAGCAAAATTAGGGTCAGAGTAGAATTATCGAGCAATTTCTCATAATTGCTTTTAATTCGACTCCGACCCTGATTATTTACTAGTCCGCACAATTGTTATTCCAATCCACTCTGTCCCCATTAAATCGAAATTCATGAACAATTGCCCAATAATTCGACTCTGACCCTAATTAATCTTGTGCACTTTAATTTCTCAAGGATGCTAATTGGAGTAATATTAATTGAGTTTTAAAATCAGTCGATTCTCCCATGAAAGATCAATGTTCTATCAGCGAAAAAAAGTGAAAAAATAATTAGGGTCAGAGTCGATTTAATTTGCAATTTCCTTGAAATCTCTCCGCTCGGCTATGGTTTTTGATAACGGTGAATACAGGAAATTGCCAATTAATTCTACACTGACCCTCATTGCGAGAAATTCTGAAAAATTGCTCAATAATTCTACTCTGACCCTAATTTGGTTTTGGTCAGGTGGGGAGGGTGATGGTGGCAGTCAAGCCGGTTGGGTGGCGGTTGCTCAGCGTGAGGGTGCCGCCGTGGGCTTCGATGCAGGAGCGGGCGATGGAGAGGCCCAGGCCCACGCTGCTGCTATTGCCTGCCGTACCCGTACGCGTACCTGTGCCTGCGCCAGCAGTTGCGACTGTGTCGCGGCAGCGTGCGGGGTCGAGGCGGGCGAAGGGTTCGAACACGCGGGCCAGTTCGTGTTCGGGGATGCCGGGGCCGTTGTCGGTCACCGTCAGTGTCACGTCGGCCTGGCCCGCGCTGGCGCTCAGCGTTACGTCGGTGCCGTGGCGGATCGAGTTGTCGGCCAGGTTGCTCACCGCGCGCCGCAGCGCGAGCGGGCGGCAGCGGTAGGGCAGTGTCACTGCGCCCGTGTAGCGCAGCTTGACACCGGGGCGCGCCAGGTCGGCCGTCAGGTCGCGCATCAAGCTGGCCAGGTCGATGTCCTGCGACGGCTCGCCGATGCAGTCGTCGGCCGCGAAGCCCAGCGTCTGTTCGACCATCTGCCCCATTGCCTCGAGCGTGCGCGTCATCGCGCGGCGCAGTTCGGGGTCGTCGATCAGTTCCACCCGCAGGCGCAGCGACGTGATCGGCGTGCGCAGGTCGTGGCTGATCGCGGCCAGCATGCGCGTGCGGTCCTCGACAAAGCGCCGCTGGCGCTCGGCCATCGTGTTGAATGCGGCCGTCAGCTCGCGCGCCTCACGCGGGCCCGTGATCGGCAACGGGCCGTCATGCTCGCCGCGGCTGAAGCGCTCGGCCGCGCCTTCGAGCGCGCGGATCGGCCGCAGGATGCGGCGGATGAATGGCAGCGCCACCAGCAGCACCGGCAGCACGCTCACGGGAATTGAAAAGTGCAGCGGCCGCCACCAGGGACTCGCGCCGGGCGACTGCTGGTAGCCAATCAGCCAGCGCCCGTCGGGCAGTTCGACCGAAGCGAGCATGCCGGCCTTGGGGGCGCCATCGCTGCCGGGCAGGTGGTCGGTGAGCTCCACCCAGCTGCGCGGCGCCTGTGCCTTCGGCAAACGCTCGGCCAGCGCGCGCGACTGGCTTAGTTCGGCCTTGTTCATCGGATGACCGGCCTGGCTCGGCCTCGCCGCCAGCCAGAAGCGCGACGTGGTCGATCCCAGCGCCCCCAGCATCGCGTCGCCCTTGTCCGGCGCCAGGCGCAGCACGTGGTACAGGCCCGCCATGCGATCGAGCATGTAGCGCGCCGCCAGCGGATGCATGCCGTCCGGGGATAGCTGGCGCACGACGATGGCGGCGGCATGCGCCACCATCACGGCCAGCAGCATCGTGGCGATCAGCTGGCCGCCCATCGTCTTCGGAATCAGGCGCACGGCCAGACCGCAGACAGCGGCCGCACGTCGGCCGTGAATACATAGCCGTCACCCCACGAAGTCTTGAGCAGGCGTGGCCGGCGCGGATCGCTCTCGAGCTTCTTGCGCAGCCGGCTGACCTGGCTGTCGATGCTGCGGTCGAAATTCTGCACCTCGCCATCGCGTGTCAGGTCGAGCAGTTCGTCGCGGCTGAGTACCTTTCCGGCCCGCTCCACCAGCACGCCAAGCAGGCGCAGTTCGGCGCTGCTCAAGGCCACCGGCTCGCCGCCCGCAGCGCGCAGTTCGCGCCGGTCCATGTCGAGCGTCCAGTCGCCGAACGCGTAGCGGCGGCCCTGCCACTGCGCCGCCGCGCGGCCCAGGCGCCGCAACATGCCCTTGATGCGCGCCACGAGTTCGCGCGGGTCGAACGGCTTGGTCACGTAATCATCGGCGCCGATCTCGAGCCCTGCCACGCGATCGTCCTGGCCCGCCATCGCCGACAGCAGAATCACCGGCGTGGCCGTGGTCTCGGCCAGGTGCCGGCACAGCGACAGGCCGTCTTCGCCGGGCAGCATCACGTCGAGCACCACCAGGTCGATCGGATGCTCGCGCAGCAGCGTGCGCGCGGTGGCGGCGTCGGGCGCCGTCAAGACCTCCAGCTCGTGCCGGCGCAAGAAGGCGGCCAGCGGATCGCGGATGTCGGCGTGATCGTCGACCACGAGGATGCGGGAGGTAAGGCGCACTGGATTCATGGCGTATTGACGAACGTTTGCCACAACTTGACAAACTTTCTGGGGGTTAATTGCATATGATAATGATTATCATTCAGGCGGGGCAGGTTGGCAATACGTGGGATTACGTGGCATTGCATGCTCCCCGCCACCTCGCTCTGACACATCGACACCAGATAATCCAGGACCCGACGTACATGCCGACACACACGAACACCGCCACTTTCCCCCGCCGCCGCGCCATCGCCGCCCTCGGCGCGGCCCTGACCCTGTCGTTCGCCGCACTGCCGGCCCAGGCCCAAAGCACTGTGCAAATCAAGCATGCCAGCGGCACCACCGCCGTCCCGGCCAACCCGAAAAAAGTCATCGTCCTCGATGCGACGAGCCTCGACAACCTGGCCGCGCTCGACGTCGCCGTGGCCGGCGTGCCGACCATGAGCACCACCGCACGTCCGCTGCCGCGCCATCTGGCGCGCTACAACAGCGCCGCCAGGATGGGCACCCTGTTCGAGCCGGACTACGAAAAGATCCACGCCGCCAAACCCGACCTGATCATCGTCGGCGGCCGCTCGCAAGCCAAGTACGCGCAACTGGCGAAGATCGCCCCCACCATCGACATGACGGTCGACCGCACCAACCTGGTGGCCAGCGCGAAGAACAACCTCACGCTGCTGGGCGGCGTGTTCGGCAAGCAGGCGCGCGCCCTCGAGCTGACAAAAAAACTCGACACGTCGATCGCCACGCTGAAAACCCAGGCTGCCAATGCCGGCACGGGCCTGGTGATCCTCACCACCGGCGGCAAGATGAGCGCCTACGGTCCGGGCTCGCGCTTTGGCGTCCTGCACGACACCTTCGGCATCAAGCCGGCGGTCGCCAAGCTCGATACCTCGAACCACGGCCAGGCGATCTCGTTTGAATTCATCCAGAAGGCCAATCCCGACTGGCTGTTCGTGATCGACCGCGACGCCGCCATCGGCCGCGAAGGCGCGGCCGCCGCCAGGTTCCTCGACAATGAACTGGTGCGCCAGTCCAACGCCTGGAAGAACAAGCGCGTGGTCTACCTCGATGGCCTGAACTGGTACACGCTGGGCAGCGCCGGCATCACCGCGCTGCAGGAAAACGTCGACCAGCTGTCGCGCGCCCTGGGCACCGCGGGCCGCTGACCGGGATGGTGGTAACCATCGCCGGGAGCGCCGCACACGCGCCCCGCAAGATCTCGCACGCCTGGCTCGCGCTGCCGCTATTGATGACGGCGGCGCTGGTTGCATTGAGCATCGCCATCGGCGCCGCCGACTTCAGCTTCGCCGGCCTGCTCGCAGGTACGCAATCGGACGCCTGGCAATTGCTGGTCGTGAGCCGCCTGCCGCGCACCCTGGCGCTGCTGCTGGCCGGGATGTCGCTGGCCGTCGCCGGCCTGATCATGCAGATGCTGGTCCGGAATCGCTTCGTCGAGCCGTCCACCGCCGGCACCATCGAATCGGCCACGCTCGGCGTACTGGTGCTGGCGCTGCTCGCACCCGACACGCCGGTGTTCGGCAAGATGCTGGTGGCCGCCGCCTTCGCGCTGGCCGGCACTTTTTTGTTCCTCGGCCTGCTGCGCCGGATTCCGCTGCGCTCACCCTATCTGGTGCCGCTCATCGGCCTGATCCTGGGCGGCGTGGTGCAGGCCGTGACGACCTTCTTCGCCCTGCGCTACGACATGCTGCAAACGCTGCATGCGTGGACCGTCGGCGATTTTTCGGGCGTGCTGCGTGGCCGTTACGAGCTGCTGTGGATCGGTGGCGCGCTGGCGCTGGCGGCCTGGTTCGCAGCCGACCGCTTCACGGTGGCCGGCATGGGCCAGCAGTTCACCACCAACCTGGGCCTGAACTATCAGCGCCTGACGTTATGGGGCTTGATGATCGTCTCGGCGATATCGGCCGTGGTGGTGGTCACGGCCGGCAGCATCCCGTTTCTGGGCCTGATCGTGCCGAACGTGGTCAGCATTCTATTTGGCGACAATATGCGCCGCTCGGTGCCGTGGGTCGCGGTGCTGGGCGGCCTGTTCGTGCTGGCCTGCGACATCATTGGCCGTCTGGTCGTGGCGCCCTACGAAATCCCGATCGGCACCGTGGTCGGCGTCATCGGCGGCGCGCTGTTCTTGTTCCTGCTGTTGCGAGGTCGTTCACGTGGCGCCTGAGTTGCTCATTAAAGCCTCGCGCACCACAATCCCGCCCGGCATCCGGGTGGCGCTGCTGGCTGCATTGGCGCTATCGCTGGTGGCCACCTTCATGCTGATCGGCGCGAACGGCAACTGGGATTTCGTGCTGCCGTTCCGAGGCGCCAAGCTCGCCGCGATGCTGCTGGTCGCGTATGCGATCGCGGTGTCGTCGGTGCTGTTCCAGTCGATCACGCACAACCGCATCCTGACACCCTCGATCATGGGCTTCGATTCCCTGTACCTGCTCATCCAGGCCGTGATCGTCTTCAGCATCGGCATCGATCCACTGCTTGATGCGGGCAACCCCAATCTGCGCTTCGCCTTCGAGGTGGTCTTGATGACGGCCTTCGCCTGCTTGCTGTTCCGCGCCTTGTTCACTGGCGCGACGCACAGCCTGCACCTGATGCTGCTGGCCGGTGTCGTGTTCGGGCTGCTGTTTCGCAGCCTGTCGGGCTTTGTGATGCGCCTGATCGATCCGAATGAATTCCTGGTGCTGCAAGACCGCATGTTCGCCTCGTTCAATGCGATCCAGACTGGCCTGCTGTCGGTGGCGGCGCTCGCCATCGCCTTGGCCTCACTCGTGGCCTGGCGTCTGCGGCACCGCTACGACGTGCTCTCGCTCGGGCGCGAGATCGCGGTCAACCTCGGCATCGATTACCGCCGCACCGTCATGCTCACGCTGGCCCTGATCGCGGTGATGGTGTCGGTGTCCACGGCGCTGGTCGGGCCGGTGACCTTCTTCGGCCTGTTGGTCAGCAACCTGGCGTATGTCACGGCCGGCACCGACAGGCACAAGTACGTGGTGCCGATGGCGGTGCTGTGGGGCGTCGTGTTCCTGGTCGGCGGCCAGCTGCTGCTCGAGCGCGTGCTTGAACTGAACGCCACGGTCGGCGTCGTCATCGAGTTCGCCGGCGGCTTGCTGTTCCTGTTCCTGATCACCCGTAGAAAGTCGACATGATCGAAGTCTCCAGCCTTACCAAACGCTATGGCGACAGCGTCGTCGTCGACGATCTCACGCTTACGTTGCCCGCCGGCGGCGTCACCGCGATCATCGGCCCGAACGGCGCCGGCAAATCCACCGTGCTGTCGATGATCAGCCGCCTGCTGCCGATGAGCGAAGGGCGCGTGCTGGTCGACGGCATCGACGTCGCGCGCGGCGACAGCGCCGAACTGGCCAAGCGCCTGGCGATCCTGCGCCAGGATAACCACCTGCCGATGCGCCTGACGGTGCGCGACCTGGTCGCTTTCGGGCGCTATCCGCACACGAAAGGGCGCCCCACCGTCGACGACGCCGCGCACGTCGAGCGCGCGCTCGGTTACCTGGGCCTGGAGGCGCTGGCCGACCGTTTTCTCGACCAGCTCTCGGGCGGCCAGCGCCAGCGCGCCTTTGTGGCGATGGTGCTGTGCCAGGACACCGATTATGTGCTGCTCGACGAGCCGCTGAACAATCTCGACATGCGCCATGCGGTGGACATGATGCGGCTCTTGCGCCGCGCTGCCCATGAACTGGGCAAGACCGTGATCCTGGTCCTGCACGACATCAATTTCGCCTCGTGCTATGCCGACCGCATCGTGGCCATGAAGGACGGCAAGCTGGCTTACCACGGCACGCCGCTCGAGGTGATCCAGCCCGACGTTCTGCATGCGCTGTACGGGCTCGAGATCCGGGTGCTGGAGACCGACGGCCAGCGCATCTGTGTGTATTACTAAATAAGTAATTTGCCTTCGCACGCACGGATGGGCAACTTAGATTTCCGGATGGCTCTGTTACACTGGACTAATCTTTTCCACAGCCAGCCGTCGTTCGCGTGATCCATATACACACTCCCAACGGCCTCCCATCCGTGCTCGCCGGGCCGCTGTTGCGCCGCCTCGAACCTGGCCGCCTCGTGCTCTGGCTGGTCGGCAGCACGCCGCTCGGCCTGACGCTGGTACTCGCACCGCATGGCGGCCAGCCGCAGCGCCTGGCGCTGGACAAGACATCGTGCCGTATCATCCCGATCGGGCGCGACGCGCATATCCACTTCATCGACGTCACGCTGCCCGAACCGCTGCCGCAGGATACGCTGATCGACTACGACCTGCTGCTGACCGACGTCGACGGCATGGAGCAGGGCATCGCGGCCTGGGCGCCGCACCTGGTGCACGACGGCGCATCGATGCCGAACCTGGTGCTGCGCAGCCGCTCCGACAACATCCTGTACGGCTCGTGCCGCAAGCCGCACCACCCGTCGCGCGACGGCCTGGCGCGCGGTGACGACCTGATTGCCGGGCACCTGGACCAGCCTGGCGAGCGGCCGTCGATGCTGCTGCTGGCCGGCGACCAGGTGTATGCCGACGACGTGGCCGGCCCGATGCTGGGCGCGACCCATGCACTGATCGAGCGCCTGGGCCTGTTCGGCGAATGCGTCGAAGGCGCCATCGTGAAGGACAGCGGCGAGCTGTATGCGCATCCCGACGGCTACTACGGCCGCCAGCGCCTGCTGCCCGCCTTCAAGTCGAACGAGGCGCTGCGCGAGAAGTTTTTCGGCGGCGTGGAAAAGCCGATCTTCACCACCGCCAATGCCGACAACCACCTGATGACGCTGGGCGAAGTACTGGCCATGTACCTCTTGGTCTGGTCGCCGGTGCCGTGGCAGGTGGTGGGAGAGATCGCCATGCCCCCGCTCGAGCCCAAGTGCCAGGAGCGCTGGCATGCGGAAGCGGCCATCCTGCACGGCTTCTGCGACGAGCTGCCGCGGGCCGCGCGCCTGCTGGCGCACGTGCAGACGCTGATGATCTTCGACGACCACGACGTCACCGATGACTGGAACCTGTCCTATAAATGGGAAAAGACCGCCTACGGCCACCCGTTCTCGCGCCGCATCATGGGCAATGCGCTGGTGGCCTATATGCTGTGCCAGGGCTGGGGCAACCGGCCCGACGTGTTCGGCGAGGTGCTGGACGACATGGCGGCCATCGCGGCCAGGCCAGACGCGAAGAACCGCCTCGAACCCGAGCCGCATGGCGCGCTGATCGAGCGCTTGCTGACCTTCCGCCAGTGGGATTACATGCTGCGCACGCAGCCGGCCGTGATCGTGCTCGATACCCGCACGCGGCGCTGGCGCAACGAGCGCCGGCCGAGCCACCCGTCCGGCCTGATGGACTGGGAATCGCTGACCGAACTGCAGCATGAGCTGCTCGATGAAACGGCGGCGGTGATCGTCTCGGCCGCGCCGATGTTCGGCGTGAAGCTGATCGAGGTGGTGCAGAAGGTCGCCACTGTGATGGGCCAGGCCCTGACGGTCGACGCCGAGAACTGGATGGCGCACCGCGGCGCGGCCGGCAGCCTGCTCAACATCTTCCGCCACTCGCGCACGCCCGGCAATTACGTGATCCTGTCGGGCGACGTGCATTATTCGTTTGCCTACGATGTGGAAGTGCGCGACGAGAACCGGCCGCCGCACATCTGGCAGATCACGAGCAGCGGCTTCAAGAACGAGTTCCCCGAAGACCTGCTCAACTGGCTCGATCGGCTCAATCGCTGGCTGTATTCACCGCGCTCGCCGCTGAACTGGTTCACCAAGCGGCGCGACATGTCGATCACGCCGCACCTGCCCGACCAGCGCAAGCACGGCGAACGCCTGTGGAACGGCTCCGGCATCGGCCAGGTCTGGCTCGACGCGAAGGGCCGCCCAGAGCGCATCGTGCAGCACAATGCCGATGGCCGGCCATCCACGCAGTTTCTGAAGCTGGGCGACGAGAAGCCGGCCAAGCGCGCGGTCGAAGAGCCGACCACCGTCGCCTAGTCGGGCTGCAAACCCGCGAGCGCCAGCGGTAACCCGCGCGCCCAGCGGTTCGACGACAGCGAAAATTCCAGCGCCCGCACCTGGTGGTACCAGCCGGCCGGCACATACAGCATGTCGCCCGGCCGCACGATGATTTCCACCAGCGCCGCCTGGCGCGCCAGCGGAAAGCGCTCGTAATCCGGCGCTTCTGGGTCAACCGGGGACCCGAACAGCAGCGGGTTGGCCTGGCGCGCATACAGGAACGCGTCGTGGTGCGGCGGCGCCAGGAAGATCCGTTTGCTGCCGCGAATCTGGGCGAAGATATTGTCGTCGTAGTCGCAGTGCAGCGGCGTGATCGTGCGCTCTGGCCCGATCCAGAAGCGGGGCGGCCCCATCTTGTCGAAATACGCCGGCCAGTGGCACAGGCGGTTCAGTTCACGCAGCGCCAGGTTGCCCACGTACGGCGGCAGGCCCGCTTCGACCGGCGTCGATAAATCCAGGTACTCGCGCAGCAGCATGTCGCGCATCGCCCGGTCGGGTGCGAACGCGGTATGCACGTAGTCGCCCACGCGCGCACGCACGGGCAGGTGGCCGTGCTGCGTGCGCAGCGCGGCAAAATCCAGTTTGACGATGGGCCAGCGCCCGACCACGTCCGTGATCAAAAACGGCATGCCGGCCATGGCGCGTACGCGAAACGCCGCCGCATCCAGGCGCGTCAGGCGCGGCACGTCGGTGAATGGCGGCAGGGCCCGCGCGGCGGCCTTGATCGCCTCGCGCATGCCGGGAATCGAATCGACGCCGCGCACCTGCGCATCGCGCTGCTCGCGCGCCGCAGCGTCCAGTTCATCATCCGCCGCCGTGCGCCGCAGTGGCGGCAGGCGCGCCGCGCCCGCGTCGTTCTCTACTACCATGGTTACCGATCCTGCATATGGTGGGGGCCGTATGGTACCGCCAGCGGCCCGTAAAGTGCGCCTGAATCGCCCAAAATGACCGCTTGTTGAACCGATGTCACGGTTCTGTTAGTCAGCGCACGGTCTGTGCACGGTGGCCATTGTATTTTTTGTATCGCGACGCAGTGAATCCGATACTGCGCCTCGGAAAGCCGCCGCAAGGCGGGTGACTGGGATGGGACGCAAAGAAAATGTACTTAGGCATCGAGTGAAATTGATGTTGACGTAGCGCAGTCCAAAACCGTTCCCGCGTGTTGTATCGGACTTATTCAATCAAAAATGTGGTGCTAGTCGAATTTCGGTCTACTCCGCGTTGGTCACTATTTTATGAGGGTTACATCATGGATAATCAAAAGTCGAACGAAGGTAAAGGCATCAACGCAACCAATGCAGGTTCGACCCCAGGTTCGGGCAGCCAGCAGAACGCGTCGTCGTCGGGCAATCTGGGCACCAGCACCGGTACCGGTTCGCTGGGCACGAGCAGCGTGACAGGCAACAGCGGTCTGGGTAACAGCGGCAGCAGCGCCAGCACCACCGCCGGCAACACGTCGGGCTCGACCACGGGTTCGTCGGCCATCCCGTCGACCACCGGTGCATCGGCCGCCGACACCACCACCACCGCTGGCGGCATCAAGGCAGCGATCTCGTCGATCACGCCAGAGAAAGCGCACGGCGCCATCGACAAGGCAGCGCAAGCTGCCCAGCCAGTCGTCGACAACATCGCATCGAAGGCACATGCCGGCGTTGACAAGGTCACTGGCCTGATCAGCACCGCCCAAGAGAAATTCGGCGACCGTTCGACCCAGCTGACCGACAAGTACACGGACCTGTCGGCCCAGGGCAAGGAATACGTCAAGAACAACCCGGGCAGCGCACTGCTGGCTGCAGTCGGCGTCGGCTTCATCCTGGCCAAGCTGCTGGGTGGCTCGAGCGACCGTAGCGACTACCGCAACGACTATCGCAAAGACTATAGCAACTACCGCGATTAATACCGTGGATTAAGACCGGGGGCTTCCCCGGTTGACCGAAAGCCCGACCAGCATCCGCTGGCCGGGCTTTTTTCATATCAAGATTTAAGGCGCTGTACTCGTTAAATAGAGATGAGAGCTGAACCGCTGAGCTGCCCCACGGTCCAACCCCTGTTGCCATCGACAGGAGCGCCCCATGAAAGCACCCCGGTTCACCAACTGGTTCGCCAATCTGCGCCTACTGAATCAGCCGCAGCGCCTGCAAGTGCTCGATGCCCTGCATCCGGTAGCCGGCCTCGACCAGGTTATCGCCCTGATCGGCCAGATCCGCGCCGCAACTCGCCAGTGCCCGCAATGTGCCAGCCCGCACTGGCACCGGCATGGTCATGCCAACGACCTGCAACGGTTTCGCTGCTGCGCGTGTGGCCGCACCTTCAATGACCTCAGCGGGACGCCATTGGCACGGTTGAGACTGCGCGGGAAATGGCTTGAGTACCTGCAGACCCTTCTCGACTCCACCACTGTCCGCCGCGCTGCGACCCGTGTCGGCGTGCACCGCAACACGGCCTTTCGCTGGCGGCACCGGTTTCTTCACTGGGTCAAGCTCGATCGTCCGGCGCAGTTGGGCGGCATCGTCGAGGCCGACGAAATGTTCCTGCTCGAATCACAGAAAGGCTCGCGCAAACTCGACCGGCCGCCACGCAAGCGCGGCGGCGCTGCCAGCAAACGCGGGATTTCCAATGAACTTGACTGCATCCTGGTAGCGCGCGATCGCCATGGCGGCACCATCGACGCCGTCGTTGGCCGTGGCGCCTTGAAGGCGCTGCAGCTCGAACAACATCTGCTGCCAAAGCTGAACCGCGAGGCGCTGCTGGTGACCGATTCAAACGCTGCCTACCGTGCCTTCGCGCGCCGGCACGGCGTCGCGCACCAGAGCGTCAATCTGCGCGCCGGCGTGCGTGTGCGACCAGGCATCGAGGGCGCCATTCACGTTCAGAACGTGAATGCCTATCACAGCCGCTTTAGAGGCTGGTTGGCGCGCTTCAACGGCGTGGCGTCGCGCTATCTACCGAATTACCTGGGGTGGCGCTGGGCCGTGGACGGTGCGCGGATCAGTACTGCGGAACAATTGCTGCGCGCTGCAGTCAGCCTCATTCACAGGTAACGGGCACAGCGCCAAATTTAACGCTTTCTTAACGCCTGACTAACGTTGTGATGACGGTAGGCAACCTACCATCCATATCGCATCAGAAGGCGCGTTGGATTCAGGTCCGCGTGATTGATTCATCGCCAGGCGGTGTGTGGCCTGGCAAATCCGGCGGATCCATGAACACTGACAAGCTCCATCTGCATGGGGCAGCCAAGGCCTCGCGGCCCCCTGCATTTTCCTTTCTGGCGCACAGTACGCGCCTTGCCGGGCCGTTCGCACCGCTGCTCCAGTTGCTGCTCATCGGCCTGGTGCTGCTCTCGAGCTTCCGCCTGGCCATGCTGGTCTGGCAATGGGACCGCGTACGCGCCACCGGCATCGTCCCCGAGATTCTCGTGCAGGGCGTGCGCGCCGACCTGATCCTGCTCGGCTACTTTCTGGCCATCCCGCTGTTGCTGGCGCCCTTGCTGGCGCATCGCCGCACGGCCCGCGTGTGGCAGCGCTTCACGTTCGGCTGGACGACGACGGCCCTGATCTTCATCCTGTTCATGGAAGTCGCGTCGCCGCAATTCATCTTGCAATACGATGCGCGGCCAAACCGCCTGTTCATCGAATACCTGAACCATCCACAAGAAGTCTTTTCCACGCTGTGGCACGGGTTTCGCACCGCGGTGCTGACGGGCTGCGCACTGACGCTGATCCTGGGCGTGGCGCTGGTGCGCCTGCTGAAACGCGCGTCATCGACCATGACGATGTGGCGCAGCCGCAAAATGCTGCTGGTGTGGCCGGTCCTGTGCCTGCTCGTGTTCATGCAAATCCGCTCGACCACCGGCCACCGGCCCGCCAATCCCGCCATGTTCGCGCTGACGGGCGACGCGATGGTCAATTCACTGGTCATCAACTCGGCGTGGTCGGTGCTCGACGCAATGCGCTCGATGGACAACGAGGCCAAGTCGTCCGACATTTACGGCGACTTCCCGCGCGAGCAGGTATTCGCCGAAGTGAAGGCCGCACCTTGGCTGCGCGATGTTCAATATACGAACCCCGAGCTGCCAACGCTGCACTACCAGCCAGCCGCCATCACGCGCGCCAAGCCGCTGAACCTGGTCATCGTTCTGCAGGAGAGCCTGGGCGCGACCTTCGTCAAGTCGCTCGGCGGCCTGGCCGTGACGCCCGAGCTGGAAAAGCTCAAGGGCGAGGGCTGGTGGTTCGAGCAGCTGTACGCCACCGGCACCCGCTCGGTGCGCGGCATCGAGGCCGTGGTCGCCGGTTACGCGCCCACGCCGGCGCGCAGCACGGTCAAGCTGTCGCTGTCGCAGCAGAATTTCTACACGCTGGCCGCCGGCCTGGGCGACCAGGGCTACCATACCGAATTCGTCTACGGCGGCGAAGCGCACTTCGACAATATGCGCAGCTTTTTCACCGGCAACGGCTTCCAGAACATCGTCGACATCGGCGACATGAAGCCGAAGTTCGTCGCCAGCTGGGGCGCGTCGGACGAAGACCTGTTCGACAAATCGCTCGAGCGCCTGAAAACCCTGCACGCCGCGAACCAGCCGTTCTTCAGCCTGATCTTCACGTCGTCGAACCACGAGCCGTTCGAATTCCCCGACGGGAAAATCACGCTGCACGATGCCGACAAGCAGACCGTCAACAACGCGGTCAAGTACGCCGACTACGCGCTCGGCAAATTCATCCGCGCAGCGAAGCAGCAGGCCTACTGGAAGGACACCGTGTTTCTCATCGTGGCCGACCACGACAACCGCGTGTACGGCGACAGCCTGGTGCCGATCAAGAAATTCCACATCCCGGGCCTGATCCTGGGCGCCGACATCGCACCGAAGCGCATCACGACCATCGCCAGCCAGGTCGACCTGGCGCCGACGCTGCTCTCGCTGCTGGGCGTGTCAAGCACGCACCCGATGATCGGGCGCGACCTGGTAAAGGACAGCACGACGCCGGGCCGCGCGCTGATCCAGTTCAATGACTATTTCGCCTACCTGGACGATGCCGGCGCCACCGTGCTGCGTCCCGGCCAGTCGCCGCTGGCGGCGCGCTACGACGCGGCCAGCGGGGTATTCGAGCCCGGCAAGGGAGAACCGACGAAGGCGCAGACTGCCCGGGCGATGGCGCACGTGATCCTGCCGTCGCTGCTGTACCGCGAGCAGCGCTATCGCCCGCACTGAAAGCGGCCACGGGTTTCGCCTTACAATGACCGGCATGCGCATCCTTATCGTCGAAGACAATCCCGACATCCTGGCCAACCTGTATGGTTTCCTGGAGCCGAAGGGCTATACGCTGGACTCGGCGCGCAACGGGTACGGCGGCCTGGCGCTGGCGTCCGAAAACAACTACGACGTCATCGTCCTCGACGTCATGCTGCCGGGATTGAGCGGCCTGGAGCTGTGCCAGAAGCTGCGCACCGACCTGGGCAGCGCAACGCCGGTGCTGATGCTGACGGCGCGCGACAGCCTGCAAGACAAGGTGCTCGGTTTCGACAGCGGCGCCGACGACTACCTGGTCAAGCCGTTTTCGCTGGTCGAACTCGACGTGCGCCTGAAAGCCCTGGCGCGCCGTGCGGGCGGACAGCACGCGATCAGCCGCGTATTACGCTTCGGCCCGCTGGTGTTCGATCCCGACCAGCAAGAGGCTTCGCGCGACGGCGTGAAGATCGCGCTCACCAAGACCGGTTACGTCCTGCTGCGCGGGCTGATGGCGGCGGCGCCGCGCATCGTCTCGCGCGAGGCGCTCGAGCAGGCCGTCTGGGGTGAAGACCGCCCCGAGAGCGACGCCCTGCGCACGCACATCCACGCACTGCGCCAGGCGCTCGACAAACCGTTTGCCTTCCCGATGGTGCATACGATCGCCGGTGTCGGCTATAAACTCGCCATGCCCGATGCGCGCGGCTAATTCGCTCAGCCGGCCGATCGTCGGCGCCTTCATCCTGTTCGGTGTCGTGCTGTCCTTGTTCTTTGCCGTGCTGGCCGCGCTGGTGGTCGAGGGCATTGAAGTGCACCTGGTCGACGAGCGCCTGGCCGAAGTCGAGAAATGGGCGCGGCCCAGGGCCGCCGCCGGGCTGCCGGCCGACCTGCCCGCAGGCCTGCGCTTCCACCGGGGCGACGACATTCCGCTGTCGCTGCGCGCATTGCCTGCGGGCGTGTCGGAGGCGGACGTCGATGGCATCGGCCTGCATGTGCTGTCCGGCGCCGACGAACGGGGGCCGTATGTGGTGGTCGACCATGAAAGCGATTACGAAGAGATCGAAGTGCTGGTGTACTCGATGTTTGCTGCCTTCTTTGCCGGCTTCGTCACGCTGGCGCTGTTTCTGGGCCGGTTTGTCGGCCGGCGCATCGTCACCCCGATCCGTGAACTGGCCGACGCGGTCGGCCATGGCGCGTTTGCCTTGCCGCACACCGAACGGGTGGACGAGCTGGGCACCCTGGCGCGCGCCCTGGCTGCGCACACGAGCGAGCTGCGCGAATTCCTCGACCGCGAACGTTTTTTCACCGGCGATGTCAGCCACGAGTTGCGCACGCCACTCACCGTGATCATGGGCGCGGCCGAAATCCTGGTCGAGAACGGCGCCAGCCCGGCCGTACGAGCGCCGGCCGAGCGCATTTACCGCGCGGCGCAGGAAGCAACGGAGTGCGTCACGGTGCTGCTCGTGCTGGCGCGCGCACCGCAGCTTGATCGATTTGCGTCGGTATCGGTCAGCGACATCGCGCGCCGCGAAACCGAGCGCTACCAAGCCATGGTGGCGGACAAGCCCGTCACGCTGCGCTGCATCGGCGACGCGTCGCTCCATATCTGCGCGCCTGCCGAGCTGTGTGTGTCGGCCATCGCCAACCTGATTCGCAACGCCTGCCAGTATACCGAGCAGGGTGAAGTGACGGTGGTCATCGAACCCGGGCGCATTTCGGTCGAAGACAGTGGCCGTGGCTTGCCGGAGGCGGTGCGGCAGACGCTGGGCGACGGCGCCCTGGCAATCCCGTCGAGCGGTTCGGCCGGCACCGGGCTGGGCCTGTCTCTGGTCAAGCGCATCTGCGAATACCTGGGCGCGTCGCTGGTGTACGAGAACCGGCCACGTGGCGGCAGCCGCTTCACGATACTTTTTCCTGCCTCGTTCACGCCATCCTAACGCTGGATTGACGCTGGCTTGCCGCCGTCCTTTCTATCCTTGAAGTACTGCAGCGATGTCCGCTGCGATGCCGACAAGGAACCGGGATGGAAAAGCTGTTCGCAAGGCGCATCGATGCGTCGCTGCTCGTGCTGGTCGTGGCGCTGTTGCTGGCAAGCCTGGGCAACATGACCTTCTGGAAGGTACTGGCCCGCGCCGCCGGTGGCGTCTCGCTCGCCAGCCTGCCCATGCTGGCAGGCACATTTTTGATCGTTGTCCTGTTCTTCAATGCCTGCCTGACGCTGGCCAGCTTCCGCTATGTCGCCAAGCCGGTGCTGATCGCTCTCGTGCTTGCGGCGTCGGCGGTTGGCTACTTCATCGCGGCCTACGGGATCGTGATCGACAAGGCCATGATCCAGAACGTGTTCGAGACCGACACCCGTGAAGCGACTGAGCTGATCAGTTGGCAGATGGCGGCCAGGATCGGCTTGCTGGGCGCACTGCCGTCGCTCCTGATCGCGCGCGCCAATATCCAGTTCCCCAGTGGACTGAAGGGGCTGATCAGGCGCAGCAGCAATGCCGGTGGCTCGCTGCTGCTGGCGTTCGTGCTGCTGGCGCTGCTGTTCAAGAGCCTGGCGCCGACGCTGCATGAACACCGCGAACTGCGCTTCCTGCTCACGCCCACCAATTTCATCCAGGCCGTGCACGGCTATCTGCGCAACCGCTGGGCGGCCGACGTCGTGGTCGCCCCGCTTGGGCGCGATGCGGTGAAAGGCGCCGCCTGGACCGGCCACCAGCGCAAGACGCTGACCGTGATCGTCGTCGGTGAAACGGCGCGGGCGGCAAACTTTTCGCTCAACGGCTATCCCCGCGTCACCAACCCGTTGCTGGCACGGCAAGCTGGACTGATCAATTTCTCGCGTGTCAGCTCGTGTGGCACCGCGACGGCGGTGTCGGTGCCGTGCGTGTTTTCGGCCTTCGGCCGCGCCGACTACAGCCAGTCGAAGGCGGTGAGCCAGGAAGGGCTGCTCGACGTCCTGGCGCATGCCGGTTTCGAGGTGCTCTGGCGCGACAATAATTCTGGCTGCAAGGGCGCGTGCGACCGTATCCACTACGAAGACCTGTCGAGGCCTGACGGTAAAAATCCGTACTGCAACGCCGACGAGTGCTACGACGAGCGTCTGCTCGACGGCTTGCCGGAATTGCTGAGCCACAGCAGCAAGGATCTGGTCGTGGTCCTGCATCAGAAGGGCAGCCACGGGCCGGCGTACGCCAGCCGCTACCCGCAAGGGTTCGGGCGCTTCGGCCCGGTGTGCATGACCAATGACTTCGAAAAATGCTCGCGCGAATCCATCGTGGCAGCCTACGACAACACCATCCTGTACACCGACTACTTCCTGAGCAAGACCATCGACCGCCTGCGCGCGATGGCGGCTGCGCAGGACGCCGACACGGCGATGCTGTACTTCTCGGACCACGGCGAGTCGCTCGGTGAGAACAACGTGTATCTGCATGGCGCGCCGTATATGTTCGCGCCGCGCGAACAGACCGAGGTGCCGATGATGTTGTGGATGTCGGACGGTTTCAGCGAGCGCTTTCGCATCGACCGGCGTTGCCTGGCCGCGCGGCGCAGCGAGCCGCTGTCGCATGACAATGTCTTTCACTCCGTGCTCGGGATGCTCGACGTGAACACGGCGGTGCTGAACCCGCGGCTGGACATCTTCCATGCCTGCGTCCGGGGTGCGTGAGGTGGCGGCCGACCATGCCCTGCACGCGCCGCTGCTGCCCGCGCGCACGATCCGGCGTCTGGCGGCCATGCTGGCGCTCGCCGCGCTGGCGATCCTCTGGCTCGGGCGCTGCACCGATCTCGATCTGATGCTGGCCGATATGGTATTCGACGCCCGCAGCGGCGTATTTCCATGGCGCGAGGCGTGGCTGACCGTCACGTTCAACCACGTCATCCTGAAGTGGCTACTGACGTTGCTGGCGGCGGGCCTCATCGGCTATGCGGTCATCGACGCCTGCCGTCCCCAAGCGGCTCTGGGCGCCAACGGCCGCCTGCAGCTGCGCATCATCGCGCTGTCCGCCATCCTGGTGCCGGCCGTGACCAGCGGCCTGAAACAGATCAGCGCATCGCATTGTCCCTGGGATCTGCTGCGTTATGGCGGCGCGCAGCCGTATGTGCGCCTGTTTGGCGCGTTCCCGGCCGGCGCGATGCCGGGCCAGTGCCTGCCTGCCGGGCATGCATCGAGCGCCCTCTGGCTGGTGGCGCTGGCCGTCTGCTGGTTGCCGGCACGGCCATCGATGGCGGGCCGTGCCGCGTTGTTGGCGATCGCCTTCGGCGCGTTGGTCGGCTATCTGCAGCAGCTGCGCGGCGCCCATTTCATGACGCATACGCTGTGGTCGATCTGGATCGCGTGCGCGATCGTGCTGGCGCTGGTCGCGAGCGCCAATGCCGAGCGGCGCCGCTTCTGTTCGGCCAGAACGGGGTAGATGGCATGAGCAAGCGCTGGAGTGTCCTCGACCCGCCGCGTCAGCCCCTGTCGCGCAGCGACTATCGGCGCCTGCAAGGTGTGGCGCGCCGGCTGGCGCAAACGTATCCGCCTGACTGGCTGGAGCGGCGCAGCAGCCAACTGTATCTCGCGACGATCCTGGCCAGTCTCGTGCTGACGTTGCTGGTCGGCGCGTTGTGGTCGCCGTGGTGGACCTATCTGGTGCCCGCCATGTGTCCACTGTTGCTGTTATGCGTTCTTCCACGCTGGTTGTTCGGGCGCGAAGCGGGGCGCCCGCGCTGGGCGCACCCGCTGGCGATCGTGGAGGACGACGATGTGGCGCTGATCGCGACCATCGTCGACGCGATGGACGGGCCGTTCAACGCTGCCTTCGCCAGGCACTGCCCGGCAAGCGACGGGGCGAAGTTCTTCGCGATCTGGCAGGTGCTGCAATGTGCCGGATTCGAAGAACCCCGGTGACGCCGCAGGGCGCTCAGGCCGAAGTGCGCTCCACCCTGCCGGCCGGCGCCGGCTGGCGCCGCAGCCGGCGCCCGGTGCGCTTGAGCCAACCTTCAAAATCGTCCACGTAGGTGAACACCGCCGGCACGACCAGCAGGCTCAATAGCGTCGACGTGATCAACCCGCCGATCACGGCCACCGCCATCGGCGAGCGGAAGCTCGGATCGCCCGAGAAGCCCAGCGCCAGCGGCAGCATGCCGGCGCCCATCGCGATGGTGGTCATCACGATCGGCCGGCTGCGCTTGTGGCAGGCGTCGACCAGCGCGTCGAAGCGGTTCATGCCCGCCTCGCGCGCCAGGATCGCGTAGTCGACCAGCAGGATCGAGTTCTTGGTCACGATTCCCATCAGCATGATCAGGCCGATCATCGTCGGCATCGACAGCGCGTTGCTCGTCACGAGCAGCGCCACGAAGGCGCCGCCGATCGACAGCGGCAGCGCGGCCAGGATCGTCACCGGCTGCATGAAGTCCGAGAACAGCAGCACCAGCACGCCGTAGATGCACAGCACGCCGATCAGCATGGCCAGGCCGAAGCTGGCGAACAACGCCTGCATTTCCTGGGCGTCGCCCAGTTCCGCGATCGTCACCGACGACGGCAGCGACTGGAACACGGGCAGTGCGCGCGCCTCGGTGTTGACTTCGCCGAGCGAGCGGCCCGACAGCTCGACATCGAGGGTGACGTTGCGGGTGCGGTTCAGGCGGTTGATCTGCGCAGGGCCGCTTTCCATCGTGATGTCGGCCACGGTCGAGAGCAGCACCGGCCCGTTATTGCCGGGCACCGTCAGGCGGCCGATGGCGTCCAGGTCGGCGCGCACGGCGTCGGGCAGCTTGACGCGGATCGGCACCTGGCGCTCGTCCAGGTTCATCTTGGCCAGCGACTGTTCATAGTCGCCGGCAGTGGCCACGCGCACCGTTTCGCCGATGGATGCTGCCGTTACGCCGAGATCCGCCGCGCGCGCAAAATCGGGCCGCACGATGATCTCCGGGCGCACCAGCGACGCGCTCGAACTGACGTTGCCGATGCCGGCCAGGCCGCGCAATTCACGCTCGGCCTGGCGCGCCGCCACGCCCAGGGCATTGGCGTCTTCGCTGCGCAGCACCAGCTGCATCTTGGTGCCCGCATCGGGAATGCCCACCGTGAAGCGCGCGCCGGGGATGGCGGCCACGCGCTCGCGGATCGTGTTCTCGATCGCGCCCAGTTTCACGTCGCGATCGCTCCGGTCGACCGTCTTGATGGTCAACACCGCGCGCCGCGCTTCGGCGGCAGCGCCAGGCGAGAACGCATCACCGCTCGAGCCGCCGCCAATCGAACTGAAGACGCTCGTCACGCCATCTACCTTCATCAGTTCCAGCCGCACCTGTTCGGCCACGGCGCGGGTCTGGGCCAGCGTGGCGCCCGGCGGCAGCTCGACATTGACCTGGGTCTGCGAGCGGTCAGCCGGCGGCATGAAGCCGGTCGGCAGCAGCGGCACCAGCGCCAGCGAGGCCGCGAAAAATACGGCGGCGCCGATCATCGTCAGGCCACGACGGCGCAGGCACCACTGCATCACGGCCAGGTAGCGCCGCATGATGGCGCCGTCCTTCGGCTCGTGCCCGGCCACGCCAGCGTTCTTCGGCGCCTTGAGCAGGTAGGCGCACATCATCGGCGTGAGCAGGCGCGCCACGAGCAGCGACGCCAGGATCGCCAGCACGGCGGTCCAGCCGAACTGCTTGAAGAATTTACCGGGGATGCCGCCCATGAAGGCGGTCGGCAAAAACACGGCCACCAGCGCGAAGGTGGTGGCGATCACCGCCATGCCGATTTCGTCGGCCGCCTCGAGCGACGCCTGCATCGGCGTTTTGCCCATATGGAGGTGGCGCGAGATGTTCTCGATCTCGACGATGGCATCGTCGACCAGCACGCCGATGACGAGGGCCAGCGACAGCAGCGTGACCATATTGAGCGTGTAGCCGAACAGGTACTGGCCCAGAAAGGCCGGGATCACCGACAGGGGCAGGGCGGCGGCGGCAATCAGCGTGGCGCGCCAGTCGCGCAGGAACCACCACACGACCAGCACCGCCAGCAGCGCGCCTTCGTACAGCATGTGCATCGAGGCGTCGAAATTCTCTTCGACCGAGAACGAGTTGTCGATCACCTCGTTGATGATCAGCTTGGGATTTTCTTTCTTGAGCTGCGCCATCGCAGCGCGTGCGCCAGTGGCGACGTCGATCTCGCCGGCGCCGCGCGTGCGGAACACTTCGAAGGCAACCACGCGGCGGCCATCCTGCTCGGCCACCGCGCGCGGTTCTTCCACCGTGTCGAGCACGCGCGCCACCTGGTCCAGGCGCACGTGGCGCCCGTCCGGCAGCGGGATCTCCATCGCGGCCAGGGCCTGCGCGGTGCCGACGGTGGCCAGCGTGCGCACCGATTGCTCGACGCCGCTGACGTCGCCGCGCCCGCCCGGCGCTTCGCGCTGCACATTGCGCAGCTGGCGCGAGATGTCCAGCGCCGAGACGCGCAGCGCGGCCATGCGCTGGTCGTCGAGCTCCACGCGCATCTCGCGCGTGACGCCGCCCACGCGCCTGATCTCGCCCAGGCCCGGCACGCCCAGCATGCGCTTGGCGACGTCGTTGTCGATAAACCAGCTCAGGTCCTGGTCATCCAGGCCCGAGCCCTCGGCGGCGGCGATGGTGAAGGTCGAGACCACGCGCCCGGCGGTGGCCGCCTTGGTCACGGTGGGCTCGCGCAGCTCTGCCGGCATGTCGGCGCGCACGCGCGAGACGGCGTCGCGCACGTCATTGACGGCTTCGGCCGAATCGCGCTCGAGGATGAATTCGACCGTGACGGTGGCCACGCCGTCGAGCACGCGGGTATAGATGTTCTTGATGCCCTGCAGGGTGGCGACCGAGTCCTCGATCTTGCGCGCGACTTCGGTCTCGAGCTGCGCCGGGGCGGCGCCGTCGAGGACGGCGGTGACGGTGACGATCGGCAGTTCGATGTCCGGGAAGTCCTGCACCTTGCTGGCATTGAAGGCCATCAGTCCCGCCACGGTGAGCAGGACGAACAGCATGATCGCCGGGATCGGATTGCGGATCGACAGGGCGGAAAAATTCATCGGACGGCCTTGTTGGATGCCGCTGCCGGCAGGGGTGCAGGCGTACTTATATTGCGTACCAAGTCGCCGTCATTGAGAAAGCCCGCGCCGGTGACCACGATCGGCGTGTCGACAGCCAGGCCGCCGGCAATCTCGACCCGGTCGCCCAGGCGCCGGCCCGTGGTGACTTTCAGCTGGCTCACGCGGCTGTCCGCGTTCAGGCGGTACACATAACTGAAGCCGTCGCGCACGGCGATGGCCTGCTGCGGCACGGTGATGGCGCTCGACTTGCCCAGTTCAAACCGGCCGCTGGCGAACATGCCGGCCTTGAGCGGCATGTCGCTGGTGAGTGTGGGCGGCAGGTCGACGTACACCAATGCGATGCGGGTCTGCGGATCGACCGACGGCGCCAGGATGCGCACCTTGCCGGCCACTTCGAGCCCGCTGGCGCCGCGCACGATGGCGCGCGTACCCGGCTTGATGCGGCCGAGGTCTTGCGCCGTCACTTCGGCGCGCCACTCGAGGCGCCCCTGGCGGATCATGCGAAACAGTTCGGTGCCCACGCCGACCACCGCGCCGACGGTGGCGCTGCGCGCCGAGATCACGCCGCTGTCGGGCGCCGTCACCTGCGTGTACTTCAGGCGCAGCTGCTGCTGGGTGAGCGTGGCTTGCGCCGATTGCACGCGGGCGGCGGCGGTGCGCTCGCCCGTGACGTACTGTGTGACCTGCTGGGCGCTGAACGCACCGGAGCTCGCCAAAGCGCGGCCGCGGTCGGCATTGGCCTTCGCTTCCTGGGCATTGGCCTGCGCTTCGAGCAGCGCCGCGCGTGCGCCTTCGATATCGGCGCGCACGGTTTCGTCCGCGAACACGGCCAGCACCTGGCCCTTCTTGACCACGTCGCCGACATTGACGCGCACTTCGTTCAGGCGCAGCCCGTTCGATTCGCTGCCGATGATGGCATCCTGCCAGGCGGCGATGCTGCCATTGGCGGTGAGGTTGATCGGCAGGCTGGTGGTGGTCGGGCGGGCGGTGGTGACGCTCAGGGCAGGGCGCGGGGCGGCCTTTTCTTCCCTGGCGTCGGCACGGTTTGTCGTCGCCAGCGCAATGATGGCGCACAGCGAGGCGGCCCCGAGAGCGATGGCAAGGGCACGCGGATGTCGAATTGTTTTCATGGTATCTGGTGGTGGCATCCGGCAATCCGGGAAGCAACTAAGTGTAGCAAATGCGCGCTATCCAGGACGGATGCACGTGATGTCATTACAAACCGTTACAGGTGGCATGTACCGTCTGGCGCAGTGCGGCAAAAATCGTGATGACAGGGTGTACTCTGCGAATTTACAACAGTAGAACTACCGTATTGCACTGCACAATAAAACCGGATATATTGAACCTGTCTCCTCCAGTTTTCTCCGAAAATTGGATTTGCCGCCCGTCAACCATCAGGTTCTGCGGGCGTTTTTTTTGGCTAGTGGAGGCGTTGGGATCGTACACCCCGTACCGTCACTACCCTCACCAACGTCGTACCCGCCAGTGGCGGGTACGACGTTCAAGCGTTGCGGTCCCCCGATGGACGCCTACGCGTTCTCGCCCTGGAACGATTCGGCGCGCCAGGTCAGTACCAGGGTATCGCGGTAGCCGTGCTCGCCCAGCGGCTGGATCGGCGTCGATTCGTGGATCACGGCGGCGTCATCGAGCAGCAGCAGCGTCCAGGGCTCGGTCATCGTGAAGCGCTGGCCGGATGGGCCGTCGGCGTCGAACACGCGCGTCTCGCCGCCCTTGATGCCGTGGCGCCCGATCAGAATCACGGCCACGAA
>Ga0265797_10003828_pt1 | contig 23638 bp, 27 predicted proteins | sample P2T30metagenome_FD_192433 | JGI IMG/M metagenome (GOLD analysis project Ga0265797, IMG submission 192433) | Plant litter microbial communities from East Loma Ridge, Irvine, California - P2 T30 | ecosystem: Environmental > Terrestrial > Plant litter > Unclassified | place: USA: California... | reverse complement strand
GGGACCGCGCCTCCCCCCCTCCCCCTGCCCATCCCAAAAGAAAAGAAGGGAAAAAAGGAAGAAGAAAATCTTCAAGGGTGTCAAGATCGATAGTGATGGTAATAACTCAAATGTGTCATGTGCCTATTTTCTTATTACCACTCCTGCAGTGGAGTAATTTTGGTTGTTATTAGATAGGTAAAAGGTAGGCCTAAGGGGAAAGAGAGAAAAAGAAGAAGAAGAAGAAGAAGAAGAAGAAGAAGAAAGGTTGTAACAGACAAACAGAGCAAGAGAAAGAAAGAAAGAAGGAAAGAAAGAGTGTAGCCTAGTTTCCCCTGCTCTTCTTCGTCTTGTTCTCTTTTGCGTATTGTTCTGCTTTCCCATGTAATCTAAATGTACTTAATGTACACTGTAATATTAGCGGGGAAAAGGGACGGGGGCGTGATTTCCCAAGGGTACGGGACGCACGTAGATCAACGTCAGCACTAGGTTGTTTTCCAATTCGTCTCCTCTCCCCATTCTACATGACCCCTAGTCCAACCCAGCCCAACCCAACCTAACCTACAAATTTCAGACTTGGGAGTCGGTCAGGACATCCCGCGCCCCCTCCCTAGGCCCGTGTGAGCATTGCCAAAAAAGCAAAGCCGCCTTTTTTGGGCGGGTAAATACGGGTATTATCAATATTTCGGACGATTTCTCTTTTGAACGATGAATATTTTCCATTTTGGCTGTGTTGAGCGGGTTATGATAACACACGGCCTTTTCCCCCCCCTCTCTCTTCCTGTTTTGAGTTTGGGCTTGTTGATCTCATGGATTTCATTCCTTCCCGTACCACAACCGTTCAAGTTGAGAATTGAGGTGGGTGTGTGCATATATGTACTGGCTAATGTTTCAACAAGGTGGCATGTAGGTATGGGATTAATAGCGCAAATTTGATGAATTATTCTATGTATATATGTATGTGTACGTGCAGGGTTAAACCCGCTGCCCTCTTCCCCCTTGTCCTTGCTCCAAAATTCTATGTTGGGGTAGAACGACCGGATTCAGCCGTGTCCGTGGCCGAAGTATCATGGACCTGTGTTTCGGGAATAGTCCGCGAAACAGCCTGTGTATGGCTCTTCTCCTGTTCCTCTTCGGCCTCGGCCTGTAACTGTTCAGCCGAAGCATCTTGACCTTGTTGAGCAACTTCTACATCATCGTACTGGTTGCTTTGTCGATCAAGTCTTTGATCATGCTCAATCTCCGCTTGTTCGTCCGTGCCGTCCATGTCCGTGTCCTGTTCCGATGGGCTCTCGACCTGTTCCGTCTTGACCTGAGACGCTGACGTCCGTACGTGTATCGTGTGATCGTCGCCCTCGTCAAATGCTTGCCGTGCATAGTCGTGCTGTTTGCGCGATGCGTCGAGGCCGGCAGGAAACATCTTGCCCATGATAGCATTGTGCTTCTCACTAACTGCTGAATTAGCAGGATATCCGCTTGGACTCGGTGAATCAGGCGCGTCCGCCGACATGGCAAATTGAGGGTTCGTAGGCGAGTGGCTTGCGTCCCCCTCCTTTCTCTGGTGTACTTTGCGGAGGTTGGCGGCAGAGGATTGAGAACGCATGTCCGGGCGGCCGTCTTTGCGGATGAGAACACCGTCTGCGTTACGAATCGGCTTTGTGCGAGTCTTCTTCCCAGAACCGTACAACGAGTCCTGCGACGACCCGAAGCCAAAGTGCATGCCGCCCGACACACCTTGAAGGCCTAGACTGACAGCACGATCGCTGCCGGCGTAGCCACCACGTGTGCCTCCGCCTCCACTGCCTCGGCGCGCGATGCCTCCCCGTCCGCCGCGTGCGATATGGTCATAATAGCCGTCTGGGCTGATTTGCGAGTCTGGCACGCCGTGCCAGTCATCCCATTCTGGTGTGTCGTGCAAATGGCCTGGCATGCTCTTCCTCACTTTGCCGCCGCGACTGCCGGGCCCTCCACCGCGCCCCCTACCGCGAGACCGATGTTCAATCATACGCTGCGACTCCGGGCGCCAGCTTTGGTCTGAAGGCGCATCTTGTGTAGCATATGGGGCATACATGGTTTGCTGCGTTTGTGATGCATGATTTAGTTCAGAGACGCTGGTCTGAGATTGTAGCGTGGGTGTAGGCGTCTGTGTTGTGATGCTGTCCAGTCTTTGCCTCTTAGGGGAACCGGGTAGGTTTGTAGTTGCTTCATGCGGACTTTCGACGCCATTTTGATAGTTTCGCTTGGTCCCGGCATTTATAACTGTCCAACTGCTGGTCGGAGTGGGTGCTGGTCCTGTGACTGGGGGGGAACTAGCTGTCGGAGGCACTGAGGAAGGGACTGGGAAAGAGGGCCGGCGGGGCTGAACTTCTGCAGTTGGTTGCAAAGCCTTTTCCTTGGCTGGCACTGCAAGCGCGGCGTGGTGTGACTGAGCTGCTACGTGAGCTGGTTGAGGTGGCTGCGTTGCCGGCACAAGTGGAGCCTGGTATGGTTGTAAAGGTGCCCGATGCGCGGCGGCCTGTTCTAACCGATGTATCTTACCCTTCATAATCTCAATATGAACTTTCAGATGGTCAGCATCGCTGGTCTTGTGCGACAGTTCAGCCATCTGTTTCGCCATAAGTTCGATCGCTCCCTCTTGTCCACGAAACGATCGATCTGGCAGCATAGCCCCCGCACTTGACTGCTTCTCGACTCGCATAGCCTGCAGTTCGTGCCTGATAGCCTCCATTGTATGGCGCATGCCCTGCATGTCGTGGTGGAGCCTTTGTTGTGACTCTTCTAACCTCTGGATATCGGCATTCTGCCGGAACAATTGGGTCTGGAACTCTTGACGAAGTGTCGCTTCGAGCTGCTGAACAAATTCTTCGCCGCGTCTTATATCCCGAGTATGGGCTGACAGAGCCCCACTGTTCTGGGAAATCTGCGTTTGCAGACGTTGGACGGCGTCAATACTGATCCCACTGGGCGAACGAGGATACTGATATCCGTTTGGGTGAGATGCCTTCCGAGGTTGAGCTTGATTTGTAACTGGTGGAGGTTCTTGCAGAACACCTGCAGTATTGGTGGCAGGTTCCTGGGAGGATTCTCGGTGAAGCACACGATCACTAGTGGTAGAATCCACGACAGGGGACGGGGAGGGTAGCGAGTGACTCGGTGTTTTCCGCACCATACTGTCCACCAGACTTGGTATTGGAGAATGCATTGACGGCGGGGCTGCTGCCATCAAGTGTCGACTGACTTCGATCTGATGCAATGGTGGCTGTGGTCGTTGATGACGATCGTGATGCTGTCCATGTAGTGCGTGAGGGTGGTACCCTAGGTGTTGTGAGAATGGTGGTGGGCGGGAATCGACCTCCATGGCTTCGGTTGACGACGCTTTCGGTGTTGATGCGGATGATGAAGGGCTGGGGGTATCCTCGATTGCGAGTATATCCGGTGCAGCGTCCTCACGCGGCTCTACTACAGTATATTGATTTGTTGCTGTTCCTTGGCATCGCAGTTCAATGCGACTCAACTTGAAGAAGTGTCGACCACTATGTCAAAGTGCAAGTCAGCCAACCGATGCTAACATGAGACTGCAAGTGGCGAATATTGCACGATCGAGGCTGAGCAGCGTCGGAAGCCGCGCACGATGCCAACCAAGTAGGCAGAAGTATCATGACTTACCGGAAATTACCCTTTCCTGCAGGCGCAGTTATAACCGTAAAGCCAAGTGGAGCGTCGTTGCAAGTGGGCCAAGGACACACCAAAGGCTGAATGGTACTGATGGTGTAAGGGTCAGTCAAAGAGTACTGGTGCGAATGAAACAGTGGTTATGCGAAGCGGGAAGCAAAGTGCAGACGGGCGGGTTTAATAGGTGATATTGTATAGTGTGGACAATTAGTACCAGACTAGCGCGGGTGCGCTTAGAAAGAAGAAAAAACTTAAAATACCAAGTAAAAGATTTGCGACCAGGATAAGGTTTATATAATATGTGGGGAGGATTTTACCCTGGTCGGGAGATGCAAAAGGAGAGTGCGAGGGGGTGTATTTGACAGTGCAATGGACGTGATGAAGGGCCAAGCTTACCATCCTTCTAGGTCTGTACCCTTTGACGCTGCTTTCTGCTTGCCTGTACTTCTCAAGGATACGCTGTATGAGCCAAGAAGTGTAGGGATGTAGTAGCTCCCGGTAACTCTGTACCAGGAGTTGTAAAAGTCTCCGATCATGTTATCGCACGATTTGCAGAAGCCTTTGGTCGAATGGCTGATGGGCGATGCAGGGCGAGAGGGGGCCTCGTCGGCACTTGCCATGTCGGCTGTCGCGTGCTGCATTTCGATCACGACCGTATTGTCACCGACGACGGATGCGTTGCAGGACACGGAGCGCTGACGTTGGTGTGTACTCCAGGCGGTATGTGTGTCACTAATACGAGCTTGTCTTACGCCCATGGGCTATCTCTTTTTTTCCCAATGGGCCTAGAGAGAGAACACATGGAAACGGGCCGAAAAAGATAGATCGACGTAGCGCGCCACAGACGATCCAGGAAACCTAGACTTGGTGTCGTCTTGATCTGATTCCTCAGCTTAACCGCGAGCGAGCAGGGATGCGGTACGATGACGAATTGATTAGTGATGGCCCAAAGGAGGGCAATTGCTGACTGCGGATATGGATTGGCATGCGAGACTAGTTGGGGAGGGGGGCGCGCCTCACACCAGGGTCCCGTTTCAGGCAGTGAGGTGAGATTGAAAACGAAGCAGAAGGGTGAGGCTGAGCTTGGCAAGAGAGTGAGTGTGTAGGCGAGAGGCAATGGCTTTTGGCCGTGCCGGGAAGAGTTGTTGAGATGGAAAATCGAGTTTTGGGGGAAAAGGGCAAGTCAAGTAATTAGCACAGGATTGGAAAGTCGTTCAATGATATGATTAGCGATGCATGAGCCCTAGTGGGGCCTAGCGCCCCTGCTATTCAGATTCAGAGCGCTCTATTACGAAAAAGTCGTCTCGTGTCGCAAGCGCGATGCGCTAGCTGTTCCATATCGCGCAATACAGGCCGGCACTCCTCGACTCCCACCCTCTCCCTCTTTCTCTCTCTCTCGGTCCCTCTGCCATGTACCGCTATACTCGTTTGTTCTACCCCCCTGGCAGGTGTCAGACTCGTTGGCATCCTCCATCGTCACGTGCTGGGGTATCGGGCCCGCTAAGTCCAACTGCCGGCTATCTTCATTTACTATTATATTGTGACTATTACCAGTGCCAATCTCCACCGGCGTCATGGGCCAATAGCCAATCCACAGCAGCCGGCGACGTGATAGTATACTAAGATGCACTATACCCCCAAATTTACTTTGCCCGCTATATGTACTAGAGCATTTGTACCACGGCTGGCTAGCGCGCGCACGCACCCATTTAATGCCTTCACTGCTCCACTACAATCATCATCATATGTGCCAGAATAGTGTCATACGGTGTCAAGGCCCATGTACACCGTTTGCACCTCCGGTTTTGCATTTCTTTTTTTCCCAAGCGAGGTGGCCAAACGCTTTGCGCTAATATCAATATAAGCAAGGGAATATAGACAGGGATCTTGATTGGCGACTACGCAATCGAATCCACCCAGTTGTGCCATCAGGCGACAGTCATTGAATAGTCCGTAGCCCGCGCTTTCCCTACGGACTTTTCGCAGACGATAAGTGCGTGCATTGTAGAAGCCATCTGGCCTCCAGCCCTGTGTGTCCCCTGCTCAACCTCCGGCCCTGGCCCTGGCCAGAAGCCACAGTTGGCCGCTGCTGCGAATTGCCGTATTACCACTCGATATGCACTTGATCACAACGTACGACGATAGACGATAACGCCGGGTTGCGCGTCCACACAGAACGAGCGCCAAGACTCGTCTTTTACTTGACAACGATGAACCCAACACCATTGCGGGCCTGCTGACACGCTTTTGAGAGGGCCTGCACCTCTGTATCCGTCCATTTCACACTGAGATTGTCCCAGTTCTTCGTAGCGTACTCGCGACGGTACTGCTGTTGCATGCCCTGTAGCCGTCGAATCTCTCTCGGATCGCCTGTCCCACTGTACACAATAAAGGCCGTGCAGCGTGGCAAAGAGTCGTAAATTTGAACAATGCGTTCAACTGTCTTGGAGACGGCGTCGCCGAGCTCGGCACCCTGGACGTCGACTTCTGCATCATCGCCATTGTTGGAGAGGCCTAGTCGTTGCAGTGCGTTTTGCCGGATGAGCTCAACGTCGGCTGTCTTTGCATCGTCCCACCAACCTCTTGCAATCTCCAACTCGCGCAGACGTCCCCAGACGAAATCCATCTTGTCCGTCGTCCCATCTTTGCCCTCAGCTTGTTGTTTCATGGTGCGATCAATAGCCTCGACCACCTCCGCATCGGTTTTGCAACCTATCGACACCTTTGCTTGGCCGCCGTGACCTCTGTTGGGATCGCCCCAGTCGATGACAGCTCCCGTACGGTGCGAGTTGTTCGACTTTGGCCGCGTTGACCGATCCAATCTCTTGAAGATGGATTCCGCGTTTGTGTCACCTGACCCCCATCGTGGACCCTTTTCGCACTTCTGCTTGACTAGATCAAGACATGTTCGAGCGTCTTCAACACTATCATGGCCTGCTGAGCCCTTCTGGACTTCGCGCTTGAGGTACTTTTGCGCGAGCCACTTCAAAGACTGCTTGTACGGCGGCCCGCGGGGGTGCGGATAGAGGATGCCAGTATCAATGAGGAAGGGGTGCGTCAGCTTGAGTGCATTCAGGTCAGAGTTTAGCGAATGTCCCACAAGGATCGTGCGCGGTGTGATGAGTTCCAACAGCTCTTTTTGTATGTCCGCCAGAGTGGTCGTGACATCCTGGAGCATGGCGGCTGTGATGCCGGACCATTGGGTGAGGTAGTCCTTGATGGTCACATCAGGCTTGACTAGCTTATCGAGAACTACGCTACCGTCCCAGTTCACCAGACTGATGCGTGTAAGTACGAGCTGGTCGTTCTCGGCCTTGCACATCTCACAGTCAACCGAGATGATGTGTCTACCGGCCGTTATACTGCCTTGCTCAATGTCGCTTTCGGGCACATGTCCGTCTTCAAGAATGGCGACATTGGTATCCACCCAGCCGTCATCGGCGGTTTGATTGGCCAGCTTCCTCCGCTCAAAATTAGCCTCCTTCGACTCGGGTGTTGTGAACATTGCTGGATGGAGCACGTATTCGTTCTCTTGCTGTTCCATGAGCGTGGCAATGTATTCAGTGATGCGTGTGCGCTTGTTCTCCCACTGCCTGGAGTTTTGTGGTATGGGCCCTTTGTGGCCGCTCTTCTTCATCTGCTTCTCCTCGTGCGTTTTTGGGATTTGCGAGGTTAGCATGGTATGAATGGGCGAATGGACCCTCATGTACTGATTATTGCGGTGCTCTCCTATAGCCTTGATGGGCCACACATGCTCAAAAACATCAGAGAGAGGCTTCAGTGACGGCGGCAGCTTCTCCGACCTGAGATTGACTGGGTAGAAGTCATCAGACGACATGTGCAGCTGCTTGGCCTTTGAATCCTTTTGGGCCGTCGTAGCAGTCTCGACCTGTGCTCCAGCAGCTGTGGTATCAAGGGCAATGTCTCCATTGAACATGCCCATGTCTAAGCCCGGAACCATGAGCATAACAACCTGCTGGATATTTGCACGACTGCGCACAGAGACCCATTGCGGAGCATTGCCATCAGCAAGCAAGTAAAGCACCAACGACTGCAAGTCTGTGATTTTCACGTGCGAGTTTAAGCGAGCGTGATGCGAGTGTTCAATGGCTGGATAACTCCTCTGCAGCTTGCGCTCTTTCCGGCGCTCCTGCCTCGTCATGTTCTCACCCGACGGCTCCGAGCCAGCCCTGTGTGTGGTAAATGGGTTGCCCGTTGGCGACGGCTGGTTTCCCATGTATGCATCCTCGCTTGCAAACGGGTTGTCAAGTGGCGTCTTGTCTTCTGCGTGATGCTCGTCCGTGTGACGAACAGGGCCGGGGCTGGGAATGGGTGAATGCGATGTGGAAGTGGCGTGTGGGTTGTCGTGGTTGTGTGGACTGCGCTCCTTGCGCCTCCTCTTGGATCCGCCAACTACTGTCCAGCCTTGATCGTGGTCGTCGTCGCCGTCGCCGTTCGCTCTCGTGGTCGTTGTTGTACTGTCTGCATGGTCTTCGCCGCGCATGTGCGCCAGAGTCGCGCCCAGTCCGACGTCGACAGGAGGCTGCTCGTCGTCGCGACCACGACCACGCTTTCGTTTGGCCATGTTGAAGCTTATGCGACTGACATAAAACGACTAACCGCAACGCGATGGTCTGGGTTATTGTGGTTGAGCTTCAAGAAAATATTCGGCATCTGAGCGCATTGACGCTGCGCTAGCCGGGTCGTGCAGAAGGCTTGACCCGTTACCGTGCATGTCACATGACTACTACCTAGGATATAAAAGCCTACTCTGCATGCAATGGTATGCTCTGGTGCGATGATATCTTTCAAACGCTTCCTATCCTTGTAACTGATGCTATAGTCTGAGCCTCGGGTCGCTGGCGTTGTACATGAATTACGCAATATACGCACGACTTGCATACCTAATCATCCTAGGCCCTTGTGAAATGCCGTCTTGTATGCCGGCACAGAAGCGATCAAAAGTGTAAGCAAAGAGATATTGGGAATAGGCCCGCGCCGGATGCCGAAGAAGCCACACGAATGGACGCGTGGACCATTCGCTCGTAGCGCTTGGCCCGGAGCTAACTGCTGTTCGCTATGAGAGGTTTGTATACCACACACTCGCGTAGACAGCCTATTTAACCGGTCATACAATATAATGCCTCCCTGCTTAGACCCTGAAGATCTCGCGACTAGCTGCATTGTGGCCAGCCCTACCGTACCCCAGACAACGTCAGCCTAGCAATCTCGGAAAACTGACATTTGATAAAATAAACTTCTAAACGAACAAGGTCTTGAAGTCTAATTCCCAGGCATGCATGTATAAGTTAATAACGAATAGCAATACGAGTTTTAGTGTGCATATACGAGACTTTGCGTTGCATCCTATGCGGCGTATTCCGCCAGGTTCCGTCAAGCTCCGAAGTCAAAAACTTCACGAGGTAAGAACTGTAAACATCCTGAATGCAAATCCTTCGGAGAGTAACGCCGAGATTGATAGAGTTTCCTTGCTAGGGGCTGTAGAGATCCTGGGGGGTTCCTATTGATTGTAGTCTACATTTGTACCTTGATAGTGGCTGACAGTGCCCCAACCAATTGTAACTGCTTAGCACATTAGAATGCTTGGGGTCTGTTTGAACTGCAGTCAGATGCAGGGCTCAGATGGTAGATATCGGCTCCGCCGATCGTAAGGTCACATTCAATTCATGTACATTTAACGGAAACTTTAGTGCAACAATTAAGTTTCACTTTCTCGTTGCTATACACTCGTCCTTGATTTTAAGCAGCTTGAAGTTTATATCTCCGACATCGAAAATGCGCGCTACCACTACCGTAAGAAAGATCTTTACTGCATGGCCAAGTGCAACTATTTCGGGGAAACCAGTCGTGGCAATACCTCCTACAATAACTGTCAACTGTCTCCTGTAAGAGACGAGTGTACGGTCGTACACGTTTAGTTTCCTTGCTAGTATGTATCACGCGGTATCTTTTCACCCTCCATGATCATGGAATGATGCGTATACATAATTCGGGTCAAAATAAACGTAGAGTTAAAATGTAAGAATGACGTATACACACCAATGCAAATACTTATCAAATAAGAGTTTTTAGGATTTATTAACCCTTATCTCATCACTACGCAAAACTATACCCCAGGATTGATTGTTTGTGAGTCATGTGTAATAGACATGTAACAGGCTTTTAATTAAACTGAGTAAGCCTTTTCAACTTTGTGCTCAAAGTGAGGATATTTATGTGGATTTGGAAACCCGGTGGTTGAAGAGAAGGAGATTGAAATGCAAGAGCAGAAGGTTTTTGGAAATTACAAGAGTAAACCCAATGAAGCGCAAAAGAACAACTACCAGTGAAGATGAGGCCACAGCTGTCTTTGTGTCATGGTTCGCCAACATGGCAGCCCAGACCTTTTAGAGTTTGAACTCATACCCACGGTCCCTCAATTGAGCTTCGAACAAGGATAGTGGCTACAAGTCCCATCAGTAATTTTTGAGGGTAATTCAAGTTCATTGACTTACATTCACGAAAGATCTATACGACTCAAATGTGCCGTTATTTATAAGCTTGGGATTATTCAGACCAACATAGCCGAAGCAGTACTTCTCTCCCAGCGGAGGGTATTTGTGTTCCGAGAGACCTCTACTGAATGTTCAATAATCTGTACTTCGAACATGACAACATCACTGATAGAACATACTTATCATTGTTGATCGCCAACCCCTGCCCACGTCCATCACCTGCGCGATTGCGAAACAGTACGGCAGCCGTTTCAGTTCCTCAACCAGTAGACCGTGTGACTACCTCTGGTACGGCTCGATGCTTACGACTGACTGCTCCACTTCAAACCTAATGATCGCATTTGGCGCTGCCGTCAGCGTCTTGGTGGCAACACCGTAGCTCTTCGTATTCATTGCGCCATTGATCTTGCAGTCATGCACAAGAACCTTAGTTCCGTCAATCGAGATATCGAGGGCATATCCGGCGCCGTTGTTAGTCGATCCCTCTCGATTCATGGTGACGTTTGTGACTATGATGCGCGACGCTGATCCGTTAATGCTGATGAAGTTGTTGAAGCCGGTGAGGTCTAGATTCCGAACACAAGAGTCAGTTGCCCAGGAGGAGATGGCAATTGCATTGCCGTTGCAAGTTTTTCCTCCAAGCCGAACGCCGGGGCACGTCGGACCCGCTCGTATGCTGGGATTCTCTACTCCCATCTCCGCAGGCAGCGCTGGTGGGGTGAATGTTGTGATTGCAATTGAGTTCATGATGTTGTTGGTAGCATTTAGCGAGTCCGTCAATGGAATATCAAGCGATATCTCCTTGCTAGAAATGGATGCAATACGGCGGGGTTGCTGAACCTTCTTACCCACCTATACAGAGTAAGTGTCTATATAACGGAGTTTGAAGGGTGCTGGGTGCCGACCTTCAGCCATTTGGGGTATGGTGTCATGCCTTGAGCATCAATTCATGTCTGAGTTACTGTCCTCTCGACCCGTACATTCATACCGACCGCGAGGCCATTAAAATCTTCAATATGGACGATTTGGGTACCAGCTGGTACATAAGTATCAGTGATTGGCACGCTCTTCCCCTGATATGGACGACTAGAAGAATTGCCTATTGTGATAGTATCGCCTTGAAAGCTTTTCAGCTCGAGAACGGTCAAGCCTAGTCCCACCCCGCGCAATGTCGTGTTGTTGCTGCTCTGTAGCCCCGAGGAGAGGGCTTAGGTCCCAGCCTTTAGTTCAACGATGCTGCCACCGGCCTGGGTCACACTATTAAGTGCAGCCTGAATGATAGAAGACTGATCACCGCTGCTGGGGCTAAGTACCTTGTTCGCTGGTGTGGAAACATCTGGTAGTGGACGTTCGGAGTGATGGTACCCAGTATAAGAAAAGTCGGGAAGCTTATCGCCGGCAGCTGTCGATTTTTGACTGTAGTCAATTTTTACCCCATGAAAAGAAAAAATGGACGCTCCGAGAAGTGAAAAAATCGAAAGGAAACGCGTAGTGAATGCAATTTGAAGAAAAATATACTAACTGATCATTCATCTGAAGCGACTGCGTAGTTAACAACGTGTTTCTCTAATACGTTTCCTCCTATAGGTACTCTATTCATGTGGATTGTAGTTTGATAGACGTGCTGCCATCTTTTCATCGTCATTTTAGACGCACACTAGGACTATTCATTCTCGGTAAGTTTTGGCAGATCTCTTAAAAGTGAGTGGAGAATTCCTGAGTCGAAACGCTTTGCAAATCGCCCCTCAAACTTGCGTTGCTCAGTGTTGAGATGCCGGTTCAGGTGGAATATCCCCACCATGGCTTGATATGACTGCTGGATGCTCACGAAACAACACTCTTATCCTTCAGGCAACGGACCTTCCAAAGCCGAGTCTAACCCTAGCTGTAACACCTTGTAGCCCCCTGTACTTTTATTTACTGGAGATTACTATCGGTCGCACTTCTTCGCTACAAATGGAGTAAGCATCATTGCTGTTTTTAGTCCGATCCCAATCAAATCTGTTTCTCTACGAACCCTGCGTACCGGTTATAAAGGTTGACAATAGCTTTCGGATCTGCCACGTTCATACCTAAGCGGAATGAAGAGGCGTGACGGGTCGAGGTCCCTTTACCTGTACCAAGTATGCCGCTCTCGGAACGGACAAGAGGCTCCGTGACCCATCCGGAGGCCCGAGTATGAGACCGGACTACGGGACCCGAGTTCGGCGCGAATACATCAACGAATAAGCCTAGCCATGATGGATAGTGACAGCGTACCGATATATGACGTATGTGGCGAGTTAAGCATGCCTCTCACAGATGCTACTGCAGCTCCTGCGACTTGGTACACCCTAATGCGCGGTCCCACACCAACTAACTCGACTACATCGCAAGACAGATACTTCGAATACTACGAATACTCTAGCCCAAACTGATATCAGGATTGAGCATGCATGCCATCCTGTTTCTACCAAGGGTGCATCGTTGCTTACGCCTCTCGGTGTGTGAGTACGTTGACATTCACCAGATCAAGGCTTGCGACTACAATGATGGCGGCTCACTCTTCAACTCCTTGCGACATATGTCTACCATCGGATGAATACCACGGAGCTTGTACACACCAACTTCGCGCGCACGAATTGTAACTCGTCGAGATTTCTTTCAACTCTTAGGGAACTGTGCGACTTTGTCATCCTCGATACATAGCTAAGCCCATATTGACCGGGCATTTTTGGATGAAAAAGGAGTGGCAATGCGTGTGCAGCATTTGTAAAGCATAAAGAACTCTATACGAACGTCTGTTACAATGAACATAAACACAACAACCAGGTTTTATGCAGCGCGAACAGAGTATTTGGCATATTACTTGTATCTTCATGCAATACAAGAGTAAAAGAATGTCCGCTACAGAAAATTTATTTGTGTTGATCGATTTCTTGATAGTCCCACCCAGTATGTTCGACCTCAGCACCCGTTCTTCCACCGACCTGATGTTCGGCGATGTTTCCACTAAGCCACCTCAAGATCGGTTATAAATTGAAATCACTCGGATTGGTGTCTCTGAGCAGTCGAAATTTGGCCTAGCAGTAGTCGACGATATTGTAGCTGGGATACACATGGCTAGTCATGCAAGACTGGTTGGCGCCTTCGATATACAGTGCAGTAGCTAGTGTCATATTAGCATCTGGACGCACTCTTCTCTTGCGGAACACTTACTATTGACTGGGAGATTCTGACCAGGTTGACGAATAATTGTCTGACTGTCTGGCATAAGATCGATTTTACAGTCAAGCTGGTCCTGACCACCATTGACAGTAGAACTGCCCGTCCACAGATCGATGTGCCGGATCTGGGAGCCCCAGTCGCTGTTACACTGAGCGCAAGTATTTTCAAATCGAAGATACTTGCGCGTATAAGGGTCGTAGATGATCTCGCACTGGTGGAATCCCCCAGGAGTAGAGGTGAAAGACAACAGGTCGTCGTAGGTACCACTACCACTAGCTTCAAAGCCGCGTCCGCAGTCGTATGCGATATCTACACTGGAAGGGTCGTTTTCTGGATAGCCATAGAAGGTGTGGGTCACCTGGGTGACTATGGTGCAAGCCATGGGGACTGTCAGGAAGGGAAGCGGAATAAAGATTAAGGTACGCATGGTTGAATAAGCTCTGATCGTGCATTCTGTTAAATTCCGACTTTCTAGAAAATCGGGGTATCCAGCAAGTTTAGCATTCGGTCATGACGCCACACATAGGCCCTGCAAATAGATCAACGGTCGAAGAGCAAACCACGTCGGACCTTCTTCGCGGTTCAATGCTCCATACGAGGATCGAGCGTGTGAACAAATGAGGATACATGTTGATTCAGCGTTTCCGGAAGGTGATTCTCGCCGCAATCTTGGAAGTTGACGCACACTTCGAACATCTACAGGCTGAACGTTCGGACCATAGTAAGATGACGGGGGCCTCACCGTATGAGCAGGCGCATATACAAGCATGTACCCAGTAACACCGATGTATGGGGTGTTTAAAAAAGTAGGGTAGTAAATCTCTAGTGACGGCCTTCGATGTACAGCACGTATTGCATAGCAGGCCCTAGATGAATGCGACAGCGTTTGTGTCTCCGTGCTGTTTTAACACCACTTACCCTAGTTGTGACATCGTCCGGGGTACCCGAATCAAGTCCTCAAAAGGCTACGGAATTTAACAGTTCCCCCGGTCTCCAAGTAGGCCTGCCTTCGCCCTACGAAGATACTATTTCGAACCTCCTCGATAACTTCATGGTAAAGGCGCATAGTTGTGGCATCAAACTCTTGATCTCCATCCACACCTACAACGATCTGGGGGATAATGTGAACTTCTATGGAAAGTGGTACGGTACCGGCGATTTCTATACGGACAAGAATGCTATCAGTCTGTTCAAGGATCGTATTGCTCACGTCCTTGCAAACGTCAACCTCATAATGGCAAGACATGGACTCAAAGCTCTGAGTATGTCTTTGCTTTTGAAACTCAGAACGAGGCTATGTATGAAAACGTATATCATGCCTTCACCTGCAGAGACAACATCGCTAACGCAAGTCAAAGGAGCACCCAGATGCGCTCACCGCATGGCAGTGCACTATGGCTCAGACAATCAAGGACAAAATGTAAAACAACCTAGATATTCTTGTCACTACAGGTCATGCTTCGTACCTCGCTACTTCTGTGCAAGACGCATACTTCTCCTGTGGCGCACTCGATGTGATTGCTATCCGTGCCTACAGTGTAGGCGACTTTGAGACTTTGAAACTCAAGACATTCGTCGACAAGGCCAACAACGCTGTCAAGAATCTTATCATACAAGAATGGGGTGCATGCTACACTGATAGCCCGAACAACAATTGCCACGGTGGCTCGCCGATCGATTATAGTGCACGCGACCATAACATTTGCACCTGGGCGTCACAGATCGATGCTGCCGGCATTCCGGTTCTACTGGTAGATTCTCCCCAACGCAGACTCTCATGACGATTGGGACTATGAGGTTGACATCAACGACGTGAACTGGTCCGCTCTTCAAGCTGCTGACCTCGCTGTTGGCCAGACTACCTCTGCTTTCGACTTTAGTCACTGGCTATTGTAAAGCCGTCCGGATAGCCCGTGCGCGCGCTATCGCTCAGATCAAAATTGCAAAACCAACATTAAGGACGCACAGGAAAGAGATACGACAAATTGGGGAAAGATAAATGGCATAGAAGGTTGGCATTCGATAAGGAGTGCAGGCAAGATACGGAGCTGGAACATCGGCACTAAGCGCACAGATGGTTTCAACATAGCTTAATAGGTATAAGGCATCAATGCAATGCAATGTTAGCGTATATACTAATCGTATACGAGTGCGGAAGTCTTTATTTAAAGCATTGTGGCGTTCTGTTTCCAGGCCTGTGATTACAACACGAACCAAAAGTACCATTACAAGACTTGCATTCGAAACCCAAGGCTGCGAAATGACAGAGTTTTCTGCGCACAGACCGCCTTTATTAGCATGGCGCTCGGCCATTCATTTTCACATAGTTGGTTAGACAGCCATCCCCAGACGGATGAGTTGGCTAACGCTCAGTTCGTATTACTATACTGCCAAGGGCGTGTGATCGTCTCCGCTAAGTGCTTACCAGCTAATGAAATGGCTCATTACTGCCAAGCCCCCGTGTCAGACTTACGAGGACAGCGGAGATAGGGATGGAGTTCAAATACGGCGGCTGCCCTGGTATGGGTTTGCTTGAACGTTATCAATTTTTGCTTCAGCATGCTGGCCCCCATTTCTGGGTCGAAGCCCTCGTGGATGCAGCCCTCAAACTCCTGGAACATTTTCGCAAGCCCCCGATGGATACGGACTGCACTGGCGACAATGGTGCTGGTGTCGATATGCGTCTTTCTCGCCCTGGAAACAAGCGCATTCGACAAAATCCCAATTGCGGCCTTGAGCAACTACAAGAGTGCTAAAGTAGAACAACCTCCACCAGTCCCCATGCCATCTTCAGATGGGCATGAAAGCGCCAAACCGGAAGAACCTCTACTAGTCTCTGTGGCGGCCTCGAGCAATCAAGAAACCGCAAAGCCAGAAATACCTTTACCAGTTTCGACACCATCCTTGGATAATCAAAAAAGTACCAAACCAGAAACACCTACACCGGCCCCAAAACCGCCCGCGAACATTCCTGAAAGTCCCAAACCAGAAAAAACTCCAACGGTCCCTACACCACCATCCTACCTCGAGGCTACAACTAACCCGGCTGCTACCAACAAGGTAGAGAAGCTAGCTTACGTTACCTTTCTCTCGGGAACTGTTGATTCGGGCGATAACTTGGAGGAGGACAAGTACTTCCAAGCCGTGCGCATCCTCATCTGGCAGCTTGTCCACAAACCCGAGACGCGCACGAAGCACGATGTTGTCGTCATGGTCACACCTACCGTCTCTGAAGCGCGGCGGGATAGGTTGAAAAAGGATGGCGCCATCATTCATACCGTCGAGTTCCTGCACACGGTCAACGACAGCTGGGTCCACCCTGAGAAGCATCGCTGGGATGACGTGATGACCAAGATGCGCGTTTGGGAAATGACACAGTACAACCGTATCCTCATGCTCGACGGCGACTCGATGCTGCTCAAATCACTCGACGGCGTTTTCGACGACCCAGGTGCTCAGCTCCTGGCCACCAAACCCTCCGACGACAGCGACCTACCCCCGACCTACCTCCTCGCATCCAACTCGGAAGTCTGGGACTCATCACACACGTTCCCGCCCACGTACACGACAGGCATCAAGGATGTCGGGTACATGAATGCCGGCTTCTTCATTCTCGCGCCCTCGCTCCCCGCGTTTGAATACTACAAGAAGCTCCTTAACACGCCCAACTCGTTCGACCCCCGATATCCAGAACAGAATCTCATGAATTATGCGCACCGCTGGGACGGGCCCATGCCGTGGCGGGAGATTGCGTATACCTGGAATGTTCGTTGTCCAAACGACAACGATATCGAAAAAGGGCTGGTAAGTGTGCATGAAAAATGGTGGACGCAGCCATACATTCACGGGAATGAAAAGACGAAGCAATGGTTGTTGTCAAGACGATGGGAGATGAAGGGGTGGTATGATGCTTTCGAGGCATCGAACTAGACGTTTTTGTACAAGATTATTTATTCGGAAGAGAACAGAAGCATTGAACAAGATAGTTTAAGATTATTTTTATAGATATACCCCAAGCCAAGAGGGGCACCTCGGCTAGAGCACATTACAGCACCTACATTCTTGCTAAATCTTTACTCGCCTTCCTCCCATATGAATGGTCCAGCGAAGTTAGTCTGGACTACAATATTATCCATTAACCCTAGTAGAGGGAACAATCTTCCTTTTACGTCCTTGAACTCGCTTGCTAGCCTATGTTCATCCCGCGTGAACCAGATAGTCTGCGTGGAAAGATCTACTCCGCAACCGATAACGTGCCCTTCGCGGTAAGGTATCCCATTCGCAACTGTGGAGCCGTTCTCACGACAGCTAGATAAGAGGCAGCCATCTTGTCCATGATAGCCCCAAGATTGCGCGCTTGGAGCAGCTGCACGAGGTGGCCATCCTGGAAAGGTGATCGCGGAACCACCAATGGTGCAAAATCCAATAGCTACCACGGGAAAATCCCCATTCGAACCTTTTCTTGCCTTTCCGGCCGTTGTTTGAATTGTAGTCACGAAATAGAAACGTTCCAGTCCCGCTGGCAAAGGCTTGCTCGTAGAGATGCAGATACGAACCCCCGAGGTATGTGCGACTTTGGTGCCGTTTTCCATAATCTCTATTCTCGTATCTTCTGCCCATTGTGAGGGCAACATCCCGGCCCACGCAGCCTGTCCACCTAGAAAGCAAACAGCTTCCTCCTGCTTGTGGTCTCGTGCCAGTTCCATTGGTGTCCAGCCGTATTTATCTCGGCGATTGAGATCTGCTCCCATCCTGGTGAGTTGCTGAAGTAGTCACAAATTACCATTTGTAGCACACACGGCCACCAGCTCCGGATCGGCCGCTGCAACTACTGGATCTGTGTCGACTAGGAGCGATACGATTTCTTCAAATGTAGTTTGATGATTTGCCAATGCCCATTGCTCGTACGCCAGCGTCAATGCAGTTTTCCCATCATTGTTACGTAGTGCAACACAAGTACGCAACTCATCGTCGACAGTGGCAGCGAGCAGAAGTCGGACACAACCTGTTTTGCCGAGCCAAGCAGCCCGGTGGAGAGGTGTCATGCCTTTCTGTGTGTCTTGTTCGTTGAGAAGGAGACTGTCGATGTCGTTTGATGCTTGAGCTCTCTGGATCAACCTTTCGACGACGTATTCAAAGCCATGTGCAGCTGCTTCCCGCAAAGGAGTGCGCCGGCTTCTCGTTGGTAGATTAATCTTGGATAGTGGGAGATTGATCCTAAGCAGACTGTCAACCAAGGAGTTCGCATTGTCTTCGGTAGCAACAGTCAAACAAGCGCAAAATAGTGGTGTCCTGTCATGTTTGTCGGCTATATTTGGCGTCGCTCCATGGGTCAGCAATATTTGCAGGCACTCCCTGGTCCCATACAATGCTGCGTTGTGCAATGCAACTCTGCCAAAATGATTCGGGACATTTGGTTGAGCTTTTTTCTCGAGCAAAAACTTCACGCAGTCGGTATGGTTGCCTATTGCAGCCTGTTGGAGAGCAGTGTTCCCTTCATCATCCTCGTCGTCGATCTTCACAATCTCGCTCAGGAATAGAATTCGCAGCGTGTCTAGGCCTCCGTATAGGCAGGCCATCTGAAGTGGTCGGACGGAATACCGATCTTCCTCATTGACGTTTGCCCCGAGTCTTACAAAAGCTTCTAGGAGCAATTCCGGGACTTCGCGTCGCAGAAGCAACACGTGCAAGGGCGTGTTTCCTTTACTGTCATGAGCATTGATGTCGGGGCTGGCTCCATTTTTATTGTAGGCAAGTAAAAGATTCAATGCATCTATATCTTCGCCTTGCCATGCAAATGAACGAAGTGCTGTCCAGCGATTTTCTTTGTTGGATTTTGTTGGATCGCCGCCGTGATCAAGCATGAGTTGGATATCTGCCAGTTCTGAGCGGTTCAGCAACCATTTCTGGACTGTATGAAAGTCAGTTCAGCTGCTATGATTGAAAATCTGACAGGTATTTCTCACATGCCGGGGTCGAGTCAATCGAGGTGTTAGGATCAGCACGACGTTCAAGAAGCAAACGGAGCATCTCAAGACTGTTGACCCTGTCGGCAGCCACCTGAAGGGGTGTCTTCTGGACCCTAAGGGTTGTCGCATTGATCTGAGCACCCTTGTTAAGAAGATGCGTTACCCAACTTGTCAAGCCCAAATATGCAGCAACATGTAAGGGATCAAGATAGCCTTGGTAGTTGGCGAGTGTGGTATCCGAAAGTTGCCATCGTTTGAACCAGGCTGCATTTTGAGTCACCCAAAAGTCTAACTCGTCGAACAGATCAGCCCAGGCGCTGCTCTCCGATCGTTCCACTAGACTCCATTCAGATTCTGCTTGTAGGATATGGTAGTGCCAAAACCCCATCTCATACCGATACATCCTAAGATCCGGGTCGTTGTATTTCTCCTTGTGTTTGTTTGTATCCGGTATATGGGTCAAGTTAATCTCGCCTCTATCCTCGTCGTTTTGCGATTCGTTAGGATTTTCACGTGTTTTCTTATCTTCGGGGCCCTCTCTCTCTTCCCCTTCATTATCCTTGGTCACTTCTTCCATGCTCTTTCCGATTCTCGGTCCCTTTCCCTTCCCTAATGCGCATGCATCGCTTGATGATGCCTGAGAGATGTCGACAGACCTATTGAGTTTGTGCTGACCCGCCTGCCTTCGATGCGGGTCCCTAGCTGCATTGATGTTCCTCAAGGTTTTCCTTTTTTTATCTGGTTCTTTTTTCATTGTGGAGTCGTTATTGCCATTTTTGTGTGAAGCTACCTTATTCTCTGGAGTGTTGGTTGGAAGACCTGATTGGCTCCATAGAGGTCTTTCATCTTCGCTTGTTGATCGTCTCTGGAAAACTGCGTTGTTCATGGTCCTCATACACTCTAGTGCAAGCCTCAAATGACCGTGTTTTTTAGAGATCGTTAAATTGTCGGTGCCAACCTTGGCAGATTTGCAGCTTGTGCAAAGGTGAGCCTTGGCATCTTCATTCTGTGGAGGTGCTACGCTCGTAGAGATACAGAAGTCGCGAATCTGTGAGGGGTCTTGCAGATGAACCAGGTATTGACCGGACCAGGACTCCGATTCGAGCCTTAAAAAAGGCCCGCGCGCATCTTGCAGCTGTTCAATCTCGAGTGTGGAGCTTTTGGGAAACCGTCCATCATCCAGTGCAATGGCTTCTTTCTCTACATGTGGGCCTCGCTCTCTATAGGTACCCTGGTATGCGTCCATAATCTCACCGAGTCGAAGAGGTACTGGTGCGAGCAGAGACCACAACAGTACTGTTTCTAGCAGCTTGATGTAGCTTGGGCCCATCTTTTGAAGTGCATCATGGTAGACACTTTTCATTCCCTCTGGAAGCTCCCGGAGTCGGTCTGATAACGGGCGTTGGAATGGCTCTCGCATGAAGGGGATTGCGATTGCATTAATGTAAGCGAACTGTGAACCTGCCCTTTCGAGAATGGCATTTACAGCCGCCTCTTGCTCGACCTGCGTGAGACCAGGGATGTCTTTCAGTGCATCCTTCAACATGTTCCTCATATCGTCGTGGTTGCAATCGCTGACATTTACACTATACAGCATATTCTTGATAGCTTCGATCTGATCGTAGAACTTCGCATCGATAGGGCATCCAACAAGGAGCTTGACAGACCGATGTCCGAGTTTCGTGGCCTTTGATGGGATCAGGATACCTTGTAATTTCTTCATCAACTCTCGTTGGTCATGTTTATCAAGACAATCTACTTCATCTAAAGCAACAACGATGTTAGCATCCAGAAGTGTAGCTATATCTGCGAAGGCATCAGCAAATTCGGGAAGATGTTCTGCACTGTTGACGTTGCTGATAGCCCTGCTCCGGGCCTTCTCTTTCTTCTCTGAGACTGCAAAAACCTTGTTGCAGTCCTCGAGTCGCTTGAGTTTCTCTTCATCGAGTCGTGCATGATCATACAACAAGTAAAGCAGCGTATTGCATACTGAACCCACAGAGAGTTCCTTGGCTGCGGCCCCTCCACGGCTCGAACCACAGTTCACGTAGAGCGAGATTGTTTCGTCGACATTCTCTAGATCTAGCCGGTCGAAGACTGTTGCGAGGACTGTTGTCTTTCCAGAGTCTGTTTAGCTTAGCTAGTGTTCAGGCATAATGACGGTCCCACACTAACTTTCTTGGCCGTTGATACATAGCATGCCATTGGTTGTAGATTTGTACCAGTCTATGTACTGCTGGTGCTTGAATATCCAGAGGCATGTACCAGGATGTCGTTGGTCGAGCGCATCTACTAAGGCATTGAATGTATATTTCTGAGGATTCAGTGTCTCTTTGTTCTTTTCGAACGTGTCGTTGGCGTTATCCCACGCGGTTTTCGGCTTCGTTGTCGATTTGATGTCGTCCATACTCGTCAGCACAAGGGTCAACTTAGCGTCTTGCTCCTTGTGCATTCTCTGAAAGGTCTCTTAGAAACTTGTGATTTTGTTGACTGTCTCTTGAATGTTGTCGATAAGACCTTTGACAGCATCGATTTGGTGTAGAGTTTTGTCTTGGAATATCGCCTTCAAAACTTCCCTTTGATTCGCCAAAAAAGTCTCTGATTCCATGTCTCAGTCTGGCCAAAGTACCAGCACCGAGGTGGCGTTTAACGGAAAAAGAAAAACTGAGTATAGCAATATAAGCAGCTTTGATGTCATCAAAGAGTTTTCCCACCACTGGACTCGGTTTCCATTCATGCGCTTTCGATCGTTCGTCGTACAAGCGGTCGTAGTGTGGAATGATGACCATGATTTCCGTGATGTCTGTCAAGGCCGATCCGAAGAACAAGTATAGGTCATAGTTGCTCCGTATAGCGGAAAGCGTAAGCTTGACCGCGAACCACGCCAAGCCAACGCTCTCGGGAGCGCCTGTCATGGCGTAGTTACCAATAGCAACGAAGTTTCCAATGTTCTCCACAAGCTTTTCGATCCAAGGAGCTGGTAACTTCTCGCCCGCTCTGTCTTTCAGTTCATCCGCCGCTTTTTGTGCGTTCTTAGGGTCCTCACGCTCTTTCAGGAAGTCTCGGAGCATTTTGGTATGCTTGTTGTCACCTTGGTAGCGCGTTTTTGCAGCCTGTTCGAACTTCCAAAGACTGTCCAGATAAAGCTGCGAAGACGCCATGGCGCAGGTGCGAAGTACAGGTATGGTTGGCGGTGGTTTAGCCGATGGTGTATACAGGCATCGAGCAATCTGGTTCAAGCTGTATGTCAAGACTGCACCAGACGGCAATCAGGAGATATGATATATCATCTAACTCTTGAGTCGGAGTGCTGGTTCACTAGGCTCGGTAAGAACGCAGGCAACGTGCTACCTATGTATGGAATGCAGTTCAGCTCACATCTCAGCTGGGCGCACGTCGTTGCCGGACGCGATTTGTTAGCCGCATATCTAATCAGCTCGTGTGGGCGTCAAAGATGATTTCTGGATCAAGGCCGATCGGTTCTTTCCACAACTAATGCCACTTATACTGTACTGTTACAGTAGCGAAACTGTGTAGAGATGGAGCATGCACACTTCCGTCTTCAGCGACGCTAATTAACATAACAGCTCGGTTAGCAGACACACCTAGTACGTGTTCCATAGTAGACAAGTTAGCTTCAGCAGAAACTCAATTATATAATGATACATTGGGTACAGATGGCCAACCAAACTGCTGAAGATTGTGCGCGAGCTATCGGCTGCCGTTACCGTAAGAACGTTTATTTGCTTGCTCTGTGCCAGCCTCGGGACTGTTGCATGTACGCCCACATGTTCCGGGAGTCGAAAATGCAAGCCACACGACCTAGTCCCCCGTGTCACGCAACATCTCATCGGGATCGTGAGCCGAAGCAAAAGCAACGGTCAAGCGCAACTCTGCAAGCGCTAGACTCGTCCCCACACACTAATGCGCAGCTAGCCAAGGATCAGCACAAGCCTAACGTTATAGCACAGTGCTAAAGATTGGAGTGCAGGTAAGCGATAGGTAAAACATGTTTGTGGGCCTTGGATAACTTTTCAAGTTCTTATTGCAATTGCAGCCATGGTCTGTACCTGAGCTGATAACCAAGGACGCTACAGCGAGAACGGGCACCGCTTACCACATACAAGCAAGATGCAGCAATGGATTTCAAGTCGAACTAGGTAGCTTCTTACGAATTCTCTTTACAATGCCGTACGGTGTTGTACTGTCGTTAGTGATTTAATAGGGCTATATGAGGTATCGTAGGTTCGAAAAAGTCCAAGCTTCTACCCGGCAAGCACAAGGGGCGTAAAGATG
>Ga0265797_10003827_pt1 | contig 23642 bp, 22 predicted proteins | sample P2T30metagenome_FD_192433 | JGI IMG/M metagenome (GOLD analysis project Ga0265797, IMG submission 192433) | Plant litter microbial communities from East Loma Ridge, Irvine, California - P2 T30 | ecosystem: Environmental > Terrestrial > Plant litter > Unclassified | place: USA: California... | reverse complement strand
ATAATCAATGTAGGTACAGTAGTCTTACCAACTTACCAGTCCCCATCGTCCCACAGTACCATACTAACCTCGTGGTCATGATGCTACCCGCCCACGAGCCTGTGTCACGTCTGTGCTACCGCCTGCTTCTCCTTCCGTCGCGTTGTCTGGCCTGACCTTTTCGGCTGTTCAAGCAGAACCCGATGGACGGCATCCAGTCGGCACGGCCCGCGTACGCGATAACTAACCTTTCCTAAGCTTGCACTATTGTTTTGACTGCATCGAGGACGTGCTCTGCCTATAAGACGAATGTCCGGAAGTGTTTTGTCCGGCTCAACAGATTCCCTTTCCCGGCCAGACTGCTGCTGGACCTGCTGGACCTGCTGGACCTGCTGGGAGGTGGTGCGAGAAGTGCATCCCAACTGCTGCCTGTCACATGTCAGCGGCTGCTTCACGCCACACTCACATCGCCAACGACGCCCAGTGGCGCTCTGCTGGCCGCTGTGCTCATCGGACATCAGTCACTTCCGACACTCACTGCACCTGCAGCAACCACTCTTTCACCGCAAACTCAAGTCCATGAACGCATTGCCGATCATATCTGTCCCAGCAAACACGCCTGATCGCCCTCGCTTGATCGGAAGCTTGCTCCCAAGATCTCGGAACATTGATTGCAACTAGCGTGAAGACGACCAAAACATGAGCTTAAATCATTGCAACTACCTAACCTGCCACCAGACTCGGACATCCTCGCGGAGAAACGGTATTGCCTTGGCTCTATAGGAAGCAGTCACCACTACATGAATCGCTGATGGTCATAGTCCTACTCCACTCTTGGCCACGGGGTCTGCTCGTAAAAGGCTCACCGGCACGAGCGCACACAGGGTCGTTCAACATAGAGAATGGCGAAACAGATGCTCTTACGATACCCTAGCGAAGGCTAAATCCAGAGCTCGCTCTAGGAGATATGTTTCCAACTCATCTGTAACGCTAGCCTTCAATGCTTCATGACACAAGCTTACCTCGGCGGGTCTTCGTTCTGGCCGTCGTCGCTTTGACTGTTCATCCACTAAGGAAAAGTCCAACTCGGTCACGCCTGGATCCTTGACTCGCGCTGTTTCAATGATACACCTACCGATGGCGTAGCCTGGCCCTTCTCGTCCCAATCGGTAACCGGCATTCTCGAGTTATTACTCAACCTCCCGTCTCATCGTCTGGTAAAGACTACGCACAGGGCTCTCCGCGCCATCTTTCAAGACAGCGGCAACGTGTGGCATCATATGCCAAATACGAACGCCATGCGGAAGCTTGGGTCGAGGCTTCTCTTCTGCACAACGTCGACAGTCCTAGCGAGGTTAGTAGATGACTCGGGGGGAGACCCGCCAGCTTTGACAGTCTCCAACCCGGCACAAATCTTCATTGATATTCGCACCAAGGATATGAAGCAACTGGCTCCGATACTTTCTCCGCAAGCACGAGACCATCTCTACCAGATCGATATCTCATCGGGACCGCATGATATGCATTGGAGCTACCGAGCCTCATCACAAGTCTATGCTACACGTGCGCTCGGGACGACGCCCGAGGGCCTTCCGCCAAGTGACTGGAAGCGACAGTTGTAGAATGTAAGTCAATACAAGCTTCAAGCGTTAGGCGTCCTCCCATGATCTCTCGATCTCCTCGCGGGGAAGACTCTGGTCTATCGGCCCCAATTCTGATGAAGCATCTTTTGACTTCTGCGCGGCCGACGAATACAAGCACGCAATCAATTGTGTCAACATTTCCTTGTGAAAAGTGCACCAGTGCTGCTGATACTCGTGCTGCAAAATACCTCACTTTGGGTCCAACTTCCAGATCCATGACCTCTACAGCGTTCTTTCGCGACCCCTCGTGAACTCGGGCATCGCATTTATGCTAGTAGAGTAGCCTTACTACAGGGCTGACAACCTCGACACATGAAAGATACGTCTCAAAGCTATTAACACACCACCCGCACCAACGGCTGCAAGGCGAGCATGCGACGTACAGAGGTCAACACTGTCTCGGTGTGCCGAAGAGTAAGATTAGTGTGCTAAAGAGTAAACTCCCATCATCTTCATCTTCATCTTCATCTGCTTCTTCTCCAGCAGTTGAGATTTGAGATAAGCGGTCCTCTTCACTAGCCACCGACGCTGACTGACAGCCACACGATGTCTCACGTCAACGCTCTCACCATATCATATTCTCCGAGACAATTGGGCTCAATTCTCCATAGACGCAAGAATCGACAGGGCCAACGATGAACGTTGTGCAGACTAGCTGGCTAACGGTTTCTTCTAACCTCTACGAATTCGGCAGCAACGAAATACAAACAACAAACAAACAAACAACTCTCGTCTCCTGGATGCATAACTCGTGTATGCAATCAGCAACATTCGAAATTTGACCATCAGCCGGGCGACTTTTGATTCGCAATAATTGCCTGTTGCGATCGACATCTCCGCTCTCACTGTATAGTAGTATAGCCGTCATTGCCCAAGCAGTCATGTGTTGGGTGGGTACCTTACAGCACACGCCGATAACAAAACATCGCAGAACCCCGATCCATGAGCAGTGTTTTCTCTGCCAACTAATCCCGCCGCCCATCTTCTCTTCTAGCGGTGGAAGCAGTCGCGATTGCTCCCCTACATCTACCAATACCACTCGCAGAACCTCCAATACCATACAATGCGTACAGAGAACATTGCGCTATCGATCTAGCAACGAGCGCCGGGGTGTTAAAGTACCAGGCTCACCAGCCAAGCCTATTCATTCCATCCACACCCCGTCGGAGTCATCTCGCTACAATCCAAACACAACGCTTCCGGCTCGAACTCAAGATGAAAAGACGTATCGCATCCTGAAACACACAACAACAATCCACCACTACCCCTCCAATGGATTTCCATCCCACTTCATCTCCCAGCCCCATCCACCTATCCATCCACCCATCGATACATCCACCAACAACCACAATGCCATTAATGAAAGTCAAAAAAGCAACCCACGAAATCATCCTAGTACAGTATAGTCCAGTCCAATCTCGCCAACCCAGCCCCCCTCCATTAGTCCTGACTCCTGCATCAATGTCTCACCCCGCGGCCGGAGTCAAAGCCGCCTATATCGGCTTCGCGGCAATCTATAACAGAGCCATCATCCGCGTAAGACGCCGCGCCGCGCCGCGTCGCTGGGACAACACTGATTGTAACTCGTGTTCCGCAGTCTCATGCAAAGATGAGGGGTTGGTCGGTAGGTTTGGCTGATTCGGATGGTGGGTGGGATGTGTGAGATGGCAATTTTGAAGAATTCGATGGGGGGTTTGGGACGGGATTTTGATCGAGGCAGTCTTGTGGTGATTTTTGGACGATGCTGATTGATCTGATGCCATCGGTTTGTAGGTCAGAGGGAAGAGGTTGCGAGCTGCGTGCGTTGCTGGAGATGTTCCGAAGACTTGCGTTTGCTTTGCATGTTCTTGCTCCTCCGAGGCAAGAATGGAGTGATTTCACGTTCTGCGGCGGGGCGGGCTTGGTCGTTCGTCTATGCTTTGACTAACAATGACTGGGTCGACTATTCCGCTCGCGGCTTGACAGGTGTCGAAGGATGCGTCCGGTGGGGATGGGTACCGCGGGTCTGTCGTTTGTTGATCTTGCTGATCTCGGTTTGGTGATGGTCGGGCTAGCTGATGGATGTATCATACATACACCTCGATGATTCTATCTAGTAGGCCTTGGTAACCTAGTTCCTCTCCGGTCTTCGAGGTGGAGATGTGAGGTCGCGATGACTGCCACATCGTTCGGTGCTTGACGGAAGCGTGATTGTGCATTGATAGAGACCAGGTGATCAATAATGGCATGTTGGCAGTTGACGTAGTCGGTTTTCATGACTCGATATTACACCTTAGTCGTGTGCGATTGATTGTTGTGTGGTCATCCGTTTCATCATATAGTCAGCTTTCTGGACATTGATATTTGGACAGTTGATCAGCGAAATGCTTCCACAAGTAGCAAACAACGAGATCAAATTGATTATAGCCTTCAGCACTTGATGAAGGGCATATCACCATATCGATCTAGTGTCAGTATCATGGTGTTCGAGCTATGCCCTTTGATGAAGTGAGTCCTATTCCAGTCCCGTACCCCAACCCTAACCCTGGACATATCTGACGACTATCTACACAGCTACACATAATCGATTCTTCGGACATACTTTGACGGTCTGGATCAACTAATCGTTCGACCAACCATTCGAGATGCCGGGATCATCGTAATACTGTCAAATATCGCAATGACTTCATGTACAATGGCTTTCTCGATCAGTCCCAGACTTCGATGTCAAGAGTTCTCGACAAGTTGGTCACCCTAAGCTCCCTCTCGCGGAGCATTTGCTGTCCATTGATGGCAGCGATACTCAAAGATACAGTGAGCGTCAACAAGCACTCGAATGATACGACTAATGAACTGGCCTCACACAGCATCCAGAGTCAGACCACGCACCAGCGCGAGTTCTAGACTCGAACCGAGCAGCGACCCATAACACACGATCATCATACGAGCCAGCGGAAGACTGAAGTGGCCCCACGGCTGTCTGTTCTTGCAGCATCACTGATCTCTCGAAGGAAACCCTCGTCTAAGGCTTCCATATCCTCGGACGGATCCACCCACCAAGCAGCTACACCCGGCGCAACCGAAATGTCGCTATCGCCGTCAGAGTTAATCAGGACTGGGACGGGCTTCGCGATCAGCTTTCAAACCAAGTCCATCGATCGCTTCGATTGGCGAAAGTCCAAGATGCATGTGAAAGCAGTCGCGAGAACTGTTGTCTGAGACCCACCAGTAAGGCGGCAAACCATCAGGCATCAGGTCGTTATCGTGGACAAGTGAAGTCGGCAAGACGTGCGAGACCCGATAACAACATCACACTATCGTCGGTATGTCGCAAGCACCGACTCGCCGGCGGGTACCTAGAGCTACAGATACTGTACTGTACTGGCTGGAGAAAACATACAGTGCCTTCGACGTGCATGAGCGCATGCAAGGATCGTAGAAGACTCAAGACAAATAGTTCCCCAGGCAGCGCATCTGCTCGCACACTCTCAGCCCGCTGACTCGCAGCAACATCGCAAGGCGCATGCACACACCTCGAATGCAGGTAATGACCGCAGAGCCAGCAGCCATGTATCACGACGCGGAACCAGGCGGGCAGACCACCGCGTTGGGACAATGCTCGCTTTGGGCAGTGGATGATGAGTTCATGATCTGAGATCAGGTCGCAGGCGGCGAGTCCGCGCCTAGGATTTGCGACCTCACCACACCCTCATGGGAGCCGCGCCTTCGCTTGCGGAGTGATTTGTCGTTCGCAAGGTGCTGCAGCACGTAAGCCTTGCGCCGGGTCCTGCATTTCCAAACTCCAACTCCTACATCTTCTTCGTCCGTCTTGCGAGCTTACGTTGGCAGGTCAGGTTTTGATGAAGAGCGAGCCAGGCAAACCACGGGTACAGCAGGACAAATGGCGTGAAGACGCACTTCCAGCGGAGTTGGCTTGTTCCTGTCTGTCACCGGGTCAGATGAGCCCCCAAAACGTGGCGAAGGATCATCAGATCGAGAAGTAAAATCTCATGGTATGTATGACAAAGCAGGGCTGAAGAGTAGAATGCGAAGAAAGGCGGTGAAGGAAAGACATTGGAATAGAAATAGCGACACCAACACCGTTTCTGCGACACCAAACATTCATTCATTCCTCGCCATCTCGAATAGAAGCGAGCCTGGCAAGGCACGGAAATGGTGTGACACGCCCCCACAGCCTGACGTACTCGATGCACTGGACGAACAAGGACACACCACGCCTCCAAAGTCGCACGAAGCACTGGAAGCGAAGCGATGCGAAAGATAAATCCCCGTGCAACAAACCAGGCGGGTCGGTAGGAAGCAAACACGTGGCCACATGACCACAGCGGCGGAATATGGAACTCTGCACTGCACCAGCAGAGCCATGGTCCGTACTACCACCCCAGTGGAAGACTGCATCTTATTTCATGCCGTGCAACAATGATGCCCGCGTCGTTGCTAAGCAGGGAGGATAAGAGGGAGAAGTCTCGTATTCTCTAGCGCCCGCAGCCGCCGCCCGCGAGATCTTGTGCAATGGTAGCACGGCGTGATGAAGCGGAAAAATTGACGTGCGGATGGGTGCAGAAAGGTCAGTCAGGACTTGAGGTGTAGGAGCAATGTAGGCGGCCAGTGTTTGCATTGCCTTGAGTTTTGCAGAGTAGCAGTTCCAAATGTGCTGTGTTCCGTGTAAAGGCCAGGGTTTGAATTTGTACGCGCCAAATGGGCGCTTAATTTTTTCGAGAGACTTGGATGCGCAGTAAAAGAGATGCACGATTGATAAGCTGATAACGCAAAATCCGGGTTGCCTACCTGATGTCGGCAGCAGGTCGTCGCGGTAGAATGGGTTCGCGTCAGAGACCATGCGAGTAGTCAGCCCGTACCAGAGTAATGACCGAACGCGGTATCGTGAGCCTGTATGCGAACCGTAGACGGGAGTAGGTATCTGGGTAGTTTAGCTAATCTGGAAGAAAGGCGGAGATGCTTCTTGCTTGAGGCGCAGACTGCCGAAAAGGGGATCGCTGATGGTTGCTGACAAGTGTGTAAGTGGCGCAGGGTCGTCGACGACGACAAGGCGTGTGCTGAGTGAGCGCACCCCCTCCTCCCAAGTCCCAACCAAATTTCTCCAGCTTGTTCGCTTGTGTACATACAGCAAAACATCTGGCCAAGAAAGCTACAATGAAGCCCTGGCCGTCATGCTTGGGCGCTTTCTTGTTTTCTTATTCGGTTTTAGCGAAGGGAGAAAAGTACCGTCAGCCAGCCAGCCAGCCAGCGCCAGCAAAGCCATCGTGAACCCATGGACGACCTGCAGCAAACCCATGTCGACAATCAATATACGAAAGGGAGATAACCCTAGGTATCAAACCCCACGACGATCGACATTTCCCAAGGAAATCTCCCCGCATCCATCGTTCGTCCTCAAAGTACCTTATCCTTGTAACTTCCCGATGTGAAAAAAATAAGAAAATAACGGACCTCCCTCATGGCAGAGTGGCAGATAAGGGATCCGGGACGATACACCATCAAAACTCTACCCAACCGCAAGCAGTTACTCGGCGCGCCAGAACCGGCCAAGCCACGCTGCCAGCGTGAGATCTGCAGTAGCAAGTAGTTAGTCGTTCGGTTAGCAACATGTAGAGATCTACTCCCTGCACCAATTAAGCGAGTCTCGACGATACTCCAGTGCCGGATTGGGGCGATCAGCGCTGTCCTCCAGCCAGCCATTGGAAAATGTCCGGTGCCGGTGACATCGCACACCTCGAGAATCAGGATATGGCTGGCGACGATTGCGCAGTGACGATCAAAAAATTGCGACTGAGGACCGCGCTCTCAAGGTATGTTCCGTGAGCGCGGTGTGTTTGTTCACGGTAACGCGGCAGCAACGAAGGCTATCACCAGGTATCACTTCACTAATATTGTCGTCTGAGATAAGCGGTCGGATCGCAGCGAAGAATTAGTGATCGCTCTCGCATCCTTCCATTCAACCCACCAGCCACCCCCGGCATTGCAGAAGGCTCCAGGGTTTATTTTGGGATCGCCTGCGCCGTCGAAAAGCTTATCGTGTTTGGGGCAATCGTGTTTCTTGACGGCGTTGGTCGGAAGCTTACCGCTGTGCTCTCTCTCGGAGTTACTATTCACTCGCACTCTCGTATCCTCGAGATGCAGTCGCTGGCCACTGTGGCTCTTGCGCGGGTGCCAAGGAAATACTTCAATACCGCCATCCCGGAAGTATGCTTGTACGAGTTCAAGTAGGTTCGGGGTGATGATATGGCGAAGCAGCAGCTTGAATGGAGTGCACGCGCGACGGAGCGATCGATGGATCCATTCTCTGCTAACTACTACTTGCTTGGGAATACCGGTGTGCCTGTGCCTAGCATAGCATAGCATAGCATTGCATGTGCATAAATGGAACATCGCGGCTGCCGTATCAGTGGCCAGCGAGCACCAGACCCATGGAGGCCCAAGCGAAGTGTGGTGATGATCAGGTCAGCCTCGTCTCTTCCAGGCTTCCAGTCCACATAGCTGCGTAGGGCCAAGAGATGCAAGAATTATGGCCACTGATGGTACGTTGGAGCCCACGAGCTCTACCGATCAAAACCGCGGTGATGAATTCTTGGTGTTGGTTTGTTGGCATTGCTGTGCTGGCGGGCCACCGCCTTCCTCGTCCACCCCCTCATACGTTTGACGTTTGATCTACCGAACACTCTCCTGCGAGCACGGTGAAATGTTGGTGATGATAGTCCCTTGAGTCCTGACTCGTTAGGCTAGTGAGCAACTTTCGCTGTGCAGCATCCCAATCGCGGCAAGTCCGTCGACTGTGTTCATGCTGCTGAGAAGCGCGGCTAGACGCAGGAGTAAGACCGGCATGGATAGGCGACTTCGAGGTATAGTTCGACGCATGCTGGGCTGGCCAGCCCTACATGAGTAAGTGATAAGTCATAAGCAAAACACCAAGTGGTACCACTTCACAAATGTGATGCCAAGTGGCGGTATGATTGTCTGTTATCAGCATTGAGGAAGACCGACCTCCAGGGCCATTGATAGACCATAGAGATATCGATCGGCTATCTCGGCCGTCCAATGGACGTGCATGATGCAACCTCCCGTGTGGTCTATCGCTCCTCGGCACACATTATTGCACAAACCGCTTCTAGTCACGCTGTGCACCCATTGATTGATATCATGGATGAGCGCGCCGTAGGAAGAGAGGCTAGGCTAAGTGCACCTCGCTGGAATATTAATGCATTATGCGAACCCTGATGGTTTGGCAGGACCCGAAAGTCAGGTACGGTACCTTGATATCAGCATCACTTCTTCACACCCAAGGACGAACATCACCTACTCAATATCAATCGCTCTCGACACGGTCCGATACGGGCGTAAAGACAGGGATTTGATGAGCATTAGCAAGGCGTCCCAAGAAGTCGCGTACAAACGTTCGAACTCGACTTCCACGAAGTCATGTGCGTCATCTGTATGCGGGCCTCGCTTGTGAGACGGGATGGAGTTACATATTGTGAGACTCGAAGCGACAGTTCTCAACAATTCGTTCCGTGTGCGCGAAATGTGGTGTTTTCGCGCTACTAACGCCCGTCTTCGAGGTTTCCCCTGTATGTACAGGCTTCGAAGACGACATCAAATGACGAGGCGCACGATCATTCGCTCGCCCGTCGGGTCAGCAACCTGGACGACGTTGTTCCGCGTTCATGGGCCGCTCGTTGCGATATTGCATTTTTGCAAGATACGCGAGATGGAAAGCTCGACAGCGCGGCTTGTTGGATCCAACATCCGGTCGATTTAACAGAAACTTCGCATTGATGCAGTCTTGCTAAGACAACGATGTCGCCCGGGGCAAATTGGTAACAGAGTTCTCAGCCGATATATAGTTACCGTTGAACGCTGTAGGTTCGGCGGCACGAGGCTGATGTCTGAAGAAAGATTCGCGCGTGGTCCAATGTCCCAATGCGGCAAATACGCGCAAATAATATTGCGGCGGAGTAGTATCTTCACAGTCACACTCGATTAGCGATATGCTCACACTCAATATCGCGAGAGCTCAGAGGTGATCCAAGCAGCGCCGCTTCCGTGGTCGCGGTTATTGAGCCATCCAGATCTAGGGCTGAGTATCAATGGCTCGAATCATTGAGAGCCTGGCACGCACGGTGGACCGGGAAGTCCATCATGACAGACAAGTAGCGTGCGATTATGCAGTTTGTGAACCGCATACTTACAAGTTCATCGTGGCGAACAGCTGTGTCATTGGAGGATCTCGTAAGGTGGATATCGCGTGCCGGAAGATAGCAGCCGGGACGACGGTGATGATGATGAGGTGAATATGCAGAGGCGGCAGAGGCTGGGTGGACGGCCCAGCGCCGTTGATGTCGCTGAATGGAGCAAGAGATCAGCTCGGGCAGCTGCATGTCGAGACTGCGTTTTCGTCTTGTCAGCTAAGCTATTTCCCCGATGCACGATGGCAGAAAAGCTCCGAGCGGCTGCATCTCATAGTGGCTAAGCGATGGACTTTGGAAGCAGTGCTGATTGCTGACGTGGTAAATGCCGGCCAGCGGCATATTGCATTGCATATTGCATGACGCAGGTTTTCTGAATGCCTGGCACGCTCGCGCACAGCAGCTTATGGTGCTGCCTCGGCCTGCACGGTCGGGACGGTGTGGTGGGCGCTGGCGAGGGTGTCCAGTATTGTGGTAAGTTAGAGTGGTTCGTGAATCCCCTAGATGCGGAAAGACGTTGAGAGGAAGAGTCGGAACGCTGCTTGGCCGTTGTGAGCGCGGGCCAAGATGGCCCAAGAGCTCTTAGACGTGAAAGGAGTGCTGCTAGTTCACTGGCGGCGATCATTATTGCGGGGGGAGTTTGCGATCACGTATTTTCGCGATTTGCGCCCTGAGATGCCGCGAGTAATGCACGTGCAACACGCTCGCCGCAGGCCAGGCTGGCACCACCAGGGCAGCAGCAGGGTCGCCGCCGCCGCCTCTCTAGATGAGGCGTCGAGCCACTGACAGCAGAGGCGTGGTACAGCTCACGAGCCTCCAGACAGGCGGTGCGCACACCCGCAGCGTGGGCATGGCCGTGCGATGTTGAGACGACGGTGGACGGTAGACAGGCTTCAGGCTTCACGACTCCTACCAGAGGTTTGGGAAGGCAGAATCTTCTCGGAGTATTGTTTGCGACGGCGTGGTGAAACGCGGTATCACCAGTCACACGGCCTCGTGGGAGACGGCCTTGAATCCTCGGTGCCTCGATGGTGTGGCGCGATCTGCAGCGGTGGCTTCTCGTGGCTGCTCGTGGCTGCTCGACGAGTACGAGGGTTAGTATAAACAAGGTACAGTAGTGGGTGAGGTTGAATCGGCGGGATGCGAGTTAATGATGTGATGAGATAGGTACTACTACTGTACAGTAGATGTGCTTGCCATATGCGGCCGCTACAGTACTGCAGCTTTGACCATCAGCCTGAGGGGTGAAAAACCGGCACTGGGAGTCGAGTCTTCCAGGCGGTCTACCCAACCCGCATACCCACCGACTGTTCTGTATACAGCAATTGGTCAGGGTCTTTGCGGCATATTGCATGCATGCAATATGCAGGCTATGCGAGGAGGCACTACTACTCGAGTGAAAGGTGAGAAAGACTGGAGGAAGGAAGTGGAGTTGAATGTACGAATGCACTACGGCCACTGGCGCACGGCAAGGCAAGGCAAGGCAAGGCAAGGCAAGGCAAGCGGCCAAGTAGCCTAGCGCCGATACTGGCCCGTACTTGGGACAAGGGTGCATGAGGTGCATGAGGTGTATTCTTGGGTGGTGATGCCTTGATGGGTGGATGCTGCTATAACGGGCGATTGCGCTGCATTGGTGTAGCTCTCTCCTGACATCAGAAATACTATCTGACGCATCCAGGGTCAGGGCCGGCACAGGACATGGATGATAGCTCCAGTCGAGACAGGGCAAGGAACGAGAACACGGTGGTGGTGTTGCGGGCCCAAAATACCTCCGACGATGGTGGCATCATCAAACTACCTACGACTCTGTGCTGTGAGCCTGCGACTCCGACTCTACAGTAGTACTGACATCAGAACTTCCACTCACATCCGTCCAGTCTCCTCCTCCACCCCTCCGACTCCACTCCATTTTACCCCCGCGGCCACAACGCACAACGAACACTCGTGGTGCCGCACAAGCACTACTCACTACTAATGTGCACGCCAGGAGACGAGTCCGTGTATATCCACCTTGTTTCGTCTATTCCTCTCCCTTTACTACACCTACCCACTGCCCCGTGCGGTATGCACGCAGCCGTAGCCGTGGATCAGCGGCACATCCGTTCAGAAAAGCTCCGACCGTTGATCGTACCCTCGTACGCACGGCGCCCGGCATGGCAGGCGTGGCGTGGCTTGTGCTTCCATATGTCTGGTCCCAGGGAATGGGTCGCGACCAAGGCTTACCTGGGGTGGCGTGGCGGAGAGGGGGAACTCTTGTCACTGCAACGACTGGGAGGAGGAAGCGAAGTCGTGAACTCACGCTGGTGACAGATTGCGCCAACACATCATCGGAGTCATCATCTTCCTCCTCGTCCTGTCGGGGGGCTCAGCACCCCGAAAGCCTACCAGGCCCAGTACGAGGTACATCCGCACTGACAGACGGACAGCCTCACGCTCCTTTCTCACCTCACCTCATGCATCCTGCGGCCGCCGCAGCAGGACACGCACGGCAGGACACACAGCAGGGTTCTGCCAGCTCCTTGCCCTTGGGCCCGTCAGACGTGCAGCACGGGCGCCGTCTATAAGTCATCACTCACATCGCCGCGACGCCATCCGGATCTGCAAGCTGAACGACAAGCCTCTTAGCCTGCGCCAGTGCGTCCCAGCCAGCCAAACTCAATCCCACGCCTGCTGTAATCTTATCGCTGCTGGCTCGCGTTTAGCCCGCCGTTTCGCCCGTTCGCTGCTAATCCACCCATACTACTACTACTGAGCCCTGCTCCATCTTTGGATGCCACCTTGTTTCTGCCGTGTCTTATTGCTCTCACCTCCCCGTTTTCTCCTTCGTCTTACTGGCACCTGGCCGTCTTACCCTATCCTTCTGTTTCTGCAATCCAAACTCGGACCTGCTCTTCACCCTCGTCGACACGCCTCGTCCACGGACGATCAATCGACAATATGGTCTTCTGTACTTACTGCGGCCAGTCCTTCACACGGGATGAGCATCTCGAACGACACATCCTTACTCGTTGGTCCCCATCCATTGGATCCGTCGATCATCTTTTCGAAACTAATTCATCCAAGATACCAATGTCAAACCGTTCAAATGCTTCACATGTCACATGTCCTTCGCACGGAGGTATGTTCTCTGAGTCCCACATCGATCCAGCATCAATACTGACGTTCCAACCAGGGATTTGTTGCAACGCCATTACACAGTGCACGGTAGAGACCAGAACCAACAAGAGATCCCCGCCGTCAATGGCATGATCCCCAAGTCAGCCGGCCGAACACCAATTGCTTGCAGCAACTGCGCCAAAACAAAGACAAAGTGTGACAAGAAGTTCCCTTGTTCGAGATGTGCTGGAAGAAACCTCAAGTGTACCCTACGACCAACCAGACGCTCATCGAAGAACGCCACTCGCATGGGTCTCGTCGTCCCTCCAGAGGGCTTGACCGCGATGCCACCCCACAACGTTGCTGGTGCTGTTGGAGAAGACGGCCAAGCACAAACACAAACCTCCAATGGAAGCCCGACACAAGCACCCCCAGTCTTGAAACCTGCCAGCCCTAAAAGCGGATTGAATAGCATTCCCGAAGACAAGCAAACCGCACCTCTCGTCGATGGGACCTCAACACATTTCGAAGCACCCCGGACACATTTCATCGACGCACCTGCTAACGGATCAACGCCACCCGATCAAACGACAATGTCGCCACCTTTGACACAGGGCCCCAATGGCTTCATGCAAACTACATCGATGTCTGGATTCGAAGACTTCACGCAAACGAGCGTCGACGATTCTGACCCTGGCTCAAGTCCGCGCTTCATGCTGGATTGGAGTCAAATGCAGATGCCCCTGGGCTTTGACGCCGGCGTAGTGAACCCGGACATGCTCATGAACCCCGACATGCAATTCGATCCGGCAGTCTTGCAGATGATGCCTGGCCCAGACGGCATGATGCCTCTCATGCCCGACATGCAAGCAAATTTGATCACACCGATCGAGACGCCCAAAGTGGAACGCGCATTCTCGGACTTGGAACTGGGTAGCTCAGCAGCCATGTCAAACCCACAGAGACAAATGTCAACATCTTCAACGTCAACTGATCAGCGCAACGACATGGCTGCTATCGTTGCTGCACAGGACGGATGGTCTGTTTTCAGATGCACACCGACTGTCCCTTCCAGCTCTTGCCCGAAAACCGCCAGACTCAACCTCGAACGTCTTGAGCAGAGCTTGCGAAACCATGAAGGCTGGAGTACCTGGAGCCCACGCTGGGATGAGGCCGATTTTGCAGGTGGTGATCATTTGACTGTCATGCAGCTGCACGAGAGCACAAGGGATAAGCTACTTGCCATCACACAGAGCTTCCTACACAAGGCTCTCGACATCCACCGCGACAACTCGACTCATTACTCTCCTTCCAGCGGCCGTATGACACCTGGCTCCAACAGCGGATCCAACTTTGTCATCCTGCCACCGGCTCGCGTCCTCGAGTACTTCCTTCGATCATACGCAAACTGCTTCGAGCGCTACTACCCTCTCACATCTCGAGGTATTCTCGACGTCAATGAGCTGATGCACTGTTACAACGACCGCGCAGCGAGCTTGCTAGTGTTGATGATGATTGCTCAGGGTGCCATGAACATTCCTGATGCTGAAGCTCGATGGCTTACCGGTGGCCTGACCGAGGCATGTCGCATTTCACTGTTCGACCTCATTGAGAAGAACATCATCATGTCGGGCGACCCAATTGTGCTTCACTCGGCTTTACTGTTCACCGTCCAGGCTGCATGGAGTGGCGACAAGTGGCAAATGGATATCGCCATGGGCCAGCGCGGCATGTACTCTTCCATGCTTCGCCACTCAGGTGTACTGGAGAACAGGACTCCCATGCCGCAATCAGCGGAGCACCGACCAAGCGCCGACCATCTATGGAGCGAATGGATCCAGAATGAGAGCAGGAGTAGGCTCGTATACTCTTGGGCCATGGTCGATCAGGACCTGTCCTTGTTCCACGACACTGCTCCTCTCTTCGCCGTCACCGAGTTTGCAGTACCCATGCCTGATGCCGACCGTCTGTGGCATGCGAAGAGCGCTCCTGAATGGTCAAGCATCTTCGAGCAAGTCCACGAGTTCTCCGGAGGCTTCTCGTCGCTTGGATCAGGCGCCAGGCCTCTGTCGCTGAAGGAGCTGTTCAGACACTTCCTCGATGACGAAATGATCCCTCTTGGGATCGAGATGACACCTCTGCAGATGCGTCTGTTGCTGCATCCCTTGCAGACTCTTGTCTGCCAGTACAGTCAGCTCTTGAGTTGCTTCTCCGATTCGCTCTCGTCGCGAAGCGGTGGCACCCGATCGCTGACCGCCGCATCCACCCGTGCTCGCCTCGAAGAAGTCCAGTCCCTCCTCCAACGCTGGTACGACCTGGCAGAACGCTATCTCAAGGCAAACCCCATGTGCGCAATGATGCAGACCAACCTCGTCCTCTTCCATCTCATCAGTCTCAATGCCGTGACCAACTTCCCAGAGATCGAGCGTCTGGCTCGCCGCGAGAACACCGATGGCAGCCTGCAGCAACTTGCGTGGCTACACAAGCATTGCATCTCCGACGTTGAGGAAGCCGTCTTCCACTGCGGCCAAGTCCTACGTCTTGTACGCAGCATGCCTCGTGGCATCCGCCCGCCTTGGTGGGCCGCCGCTGTTTACCGTGCCACGCTCATCCTCTGGACCGACAGCCTCGTACACAACAGCAGCAACGTGCCCACAGGTGGCAATGGCATGTATCCAGTTTCCGGGCCGTCGTTTGCAATCGACGCCCTGCCTTCGGACCACCCGCTCATCATCCGCTACCTCACCAAACGTGAAGGTGCGCCTTGCCTCACCAAGCGTGATGGCTCTCAAATCGGTATCGATCAAAGCTATCCCATTCTACAGCACTGCATTGGCGTCATCGAAGAGGGAGCGTCCTCACGTCTCTCTGATGGCATTCGTGCGAAGCTTGAGAAGTTGGCTCGATGCTGAAACCTTGAGAAGCTAATTGACACGACCAACACTCCGTTGCGAGTAGCGAAAGCTGCTATGCAAACGTCACGTCACAGCATGTTGACAACTTGACATCGTTGATGTCTGCTTTCCTTCTCGCACGACGATACACGAACACACGAATCTTCTTTCGGGAAGGTTATTTCTTTTTTCACTCACCTTGACTCTTGTCTACTGCATCAGATTCCCACCTTAATGACCCATCAGCATATCGGTCAAGGGGCGGCCTTTTCACTTACTTTTCGTTGCCTCGATTCCTTGTACCTTTTTTCCCTACCTCTTGCGCGAGCGAAAGTCTTTTTTCCTCTCGCTCGGATTCATTGTCTGGGAGGCGCAATTTCTTTTTAGCAAGCGTGGTGCTAGTCGGTTTTATTTTTCATCTTCCAGCTTGTTGTTCGAACGGACGGGTCTAATGCAGTTGGACGTCTTTCTCCCTCATCGGTACGCAGAGCGAGCAAGGCGTCGGTCGGTGCAAACAGAACGAGTGACGAGTTGATGCCGGTGGTTGGTTGTGTGGAGAAGAAGACAAAGAAGAACAAAAAGGGCAACGAAGATTCTTAAGTAGCGACAAGAACGAAAAGGCCAAAGCAGCCGGCATTATTGGCAGACCAACTCAACCCAGCCTTCCTCCAAAGTCCAGCGAGTAAAAAAGTCCAACGTCTTCCCAATACCTTTATATACCCACCCTCTCACTCTTCACGCGTCGATCCCCTCCCTCCCACCATCCCTCCCCTCAGACACATCCCCGTGTTGAGCGGAATAGATCGTCGTCCGCACGGAAGTCTCGAGTTATTATTACTTCTATAGTTATGGTTTTCTTTTTTTTCCACCATTTTCTGTGGTACGGGTGCAGGTGCCGGCTCTCAACCCGCCGCTCCGGCTCTCCTCCTCCTGCCTCCCCTCCCATTGTTTGACCTGGGCTGGAGGGGAATGCTAGAGGCCCGCACGCTACTGTATGATGATGGTGGTACATGCCTTTCTTTCCTCTGTCTCTCTCTCCGCCTTCCGCATTCTGCCTCCCGCTCTCCGCTCCCCGACTGGCTGTGGTTGTGTGTAGACGGTATGGTGATTGATCGATCGGGATGGTTACGGACTCACGGAGTAGATTCTGTAACTTTCCTACGCATCAAATTTTCATGTTATCACGGTATAGCAATCGAGCGTTCTAGTTGTTTTCGGCCAGCTGAATCGTTGAGAAAGAAACCCACGTGTGCTAGTGCTGTATGTGTATGTATGCACTCCATCCGCCATTCTAAGATCTCCATAGGTTGATGGGAGATCTTGGATTAGGACTCGGGAGTTATAGTTGAGTTATAGGTCCCTCGTTTTTCTCCCCGTGTTCGTTCGCTCCCTCCACCGTGATCTGTTCCAATCGCTTTTATGCTTCCGTGCAACAATGAATATACATACGATATATGTACCTTCCAACACTCGCAATGAACAAGGACCATTCGTTCACATCCGTGAGAGATCCTCTTATTCGTTTCTGAAAACAACAAAGCGACATTGCTAAGAAGCCATTCTGCGCGCCAATCCGTCGTCTTTGTGGCGGAGAGCCGCAGGAACGAAGGATGGGCGTGCGTCTTCGGTCTTCGGCACGGCCACGAGGGAGAGACAGGGCACTCATCCGAGTCAATGTGGAGGTATTAGGTATGGAGGTAACTCACTAGACTTATAGATGGGATACGAAGAGGCGTCGTTTCTCGGCATCCTGCCTTCACGTCCGGATGGGTGTTGGAAGGAAGCTTTGTTGTCGGTTGTAGGCTCGGGACTTCAGCCTATTGATGCTTCAGTCAATTGGGTAAAAAAGAGTTGCTCGACACGTTGTTTTTGTACATCAATGATGTGGTTTCATTGCGGTGATGAGGTTGAGACTACATATAGCTGATATTGGTTTTGTAACCTTATAGATTCGACAAGCTTTACAAGGCATACTTGACATTCGTTACACCTGAGATTGAATACATAACAATTCCAGGGCTACCACATGGCCACAACCTAATGGTATTCCGTATGGAATTTATCATTCGGGGGTAGTTTGGGGTGCTGTGAGCAATAATGTCCGATAGATGCATGCGATGTTGACTTCCCGATTGGCCATGATATGTACCTCATTGCATGTTCACCAATGCTGGCCGTCGACATGCATCTTGACAAGCTAAAAAAAGTCCTAAATGATAGGAGATGGATCGAAGTATTTTCGATTGCACTCAACACCTCGGAACTTTGAACTTGACTTCAGGCATGAGTTCGAATGTCATTGCTGCATTGAGCGCTGCTTTCGTATGCGATTGAAGGAAAGGCGTCACGACTGACCCAACCCGGAAGTGCATCATCATCCCAAAGCAAGACCAATCCCATCAATACCAGCACACCAAGAAGGCACATGCGTACGTTCCAGAACCTACCGCAGAATTCGAAGACTATGTTTTGGCCATCGATTTGACTCTTCCAGACCCTCCTCATCGCCAGCATCAGAGATTGCAATGTAGAGCGGTGTGATACGCCAAGCCTGGTGTGCGTGACAACTCCTATACCACAATTTCACAGTGCTATATCAATTCAGCACACGACAAATTCCAGCAAGCGGGCAAGGAAGGCTTGTCGTTTTGGCCCCGAAACTCGGGACGGAGGCGAGGCTGGACTAGTCAGACTATAACGTGAGCAGATAAGACTGACTAGACAAGACGTGTGAGATTTGGCAAGGCTTGGAGATGCGGAGGACGTCTCTCACCGTAAGGTGTGTTTCGCTCACGTAAGTATCCCATAGTAACAGCAATGTTTGGAGTGTTATGTTTCAAACAGGGAGAAGAAATTTTTAGGTTGTCTGACAACTGACTATTGCCAATTCGTCCGAGTCGTCAGCCAGTTTGGAGTGATAAATTTAGCCCACCAGCTTGCCCGAAATCGATACAACCCACTTGCGTGTCTCAGGAAAGCTAACATCGGTGTCAGCTTACAGGTGCTCGGCCATCAGAATGATAGCAGCCGAGCGAGGTCTCGAGGATTGGATGGGCGGTGAAAAGTATGCGCAATTGAGTTGTCGGTGGGTGAGGAGTGTTGACGGTTCGATGATGTCGGTGAAGTGCACAGGCGAATGGCCGCATAGTGGATGACCTTTACATGTTTGATGGTATTGCAGGCGGATGCAGGGGATGCTCTGTGGGAAAGAAAGGTGGGATTGGGTGAGTGAGCGGACTTGGGGACGATCAGCGGCATCCCCACGGCCGTCGATACGCAGCACGGCTCGCACGGCGGACCTTGCTCTCGCGCGTTCCTGACGTGCCGCAGCAGCTAGCGATTCTCTTCCGATGCCAGTCTGTCCGAAAGAGCCCTGGAGGAGGAAGAGTAGTGATGGCCGGTTGCTGAGTGGTGTTGCACTTCACTCGCCCTCGCTCTGTCTGAAGCCCGAGATGTGCCTTGCCACTCCGCCCACGAACGATGAGGCGTCTCAGGCTGCACCACCACCGGCCTTCAACCCTCCCACCAGCCAGCATGTCCACGCTCGCCGTCCATAACATGGCGGCAAAAGTGGAGCCGTGAGGGCCGTGAGGGGACTTCTGAAGGCCAAACTGCTGTTCGACGTATCATCACCGCCGCGTTGGTATGTGAGCTCCCAGCGTTTAGCTCCGCGAGCTCGCGGCCTCGCGCTTTGTACCATTGCGCGAGCCGCCGTGCAGTTGCAATCGTAGAACCAGCTCGAACACGGTGAGAGAAAGAGCTTGCCTATATAGCAGCTGTGATTCCTTCGTTCCCTTCTCGATCTATTCTTCTCATCCACAACCAGCTTCATCAACCAATCCCAACCAATCGATTCATCAACAAACCAATCCTTTCAACTCTTTCCAACACACACACAAATCACAATGTCTGCCTCCGTCGACACCTCCCGCCTTGACGGCAAGGTCGCCCTCGTCACTGGCTCCGGCCGTGGCATTGGCTCTGCGATGGCCATTGAGCTCGCCCGTCGTGGTGCCAAAGTCGTCGTCAACTACGCCAACTCCAAGGGCCCCGCCGACGAGCTGGTCGAGCAGATCAAGAAGATGGGCACCGACGCCATCTCCATCAAGGCCGACATCGGCAATGTCTCCGAGACCATCAAGATGATGGACCAAGCCGTCGAGCACTTCGGCCAGCTCGACATCGTCTGCTCCAACTCCGGCGTCGTCTCCTTCGGCCACATGAAGGACGTCACCGAGGAGGAGTACGACCGTGTCATGCGCATCAACACCCGCGGCCAGTTCTTCGTCGCCCGCGAGGCCTACAAGCACCTGTCCGTCGGCGGCCGCATCATCCTCATGGGCTCCATCACCGGCCAGGCCAAGGGCGTGCCCAAGCACGCCGTCTACTCCGGCAGCAAAGGTGCCATCGAGACTTTCGTGCGCTGCATGGCCATCGACGCCGGCGACAAGAAGATCACCGTCAACTGCGTCGCACCCGGCGGCATCAAGACCGACATGTACCACCAGGTCTGCCGCGAGTACATCCCCGGCGGAGAGAAGCTCAGCGACGACGAGGTCGACGAGTACGCCAAGACCTGGTCGCCCATGCAGCGCGTCGGCCAGCCCATCGACATTGCCCGCGTTGTCGGTTTCCTCGCTTCCCAGGACGGCGAGTGGGTCAACGGCAAGGTCATCGGCATCGATGGCGCCGCCTGCATGTAAAGCGTTTACACATCCTTTCTCTGCGTCGATGCGAAAGGGCTTTAGATTGTTTCTGTTGCTGGAGTACGGGGCTAAAATGGATTTGATTGGCGATATCATTTATCTAACGAATTAGGAGAGGCGGGAGAGTATATACCATTACCGAAGGCCCGCAGGATGGCCGGTCAAGTGCTGACGGCCTGCTTGTCAATGAAAGAGAAACTCATCCCAAACCATGCCTTCTGTCTTCCATTTGACGTTCCTTGAGTGCACTTTGGTGTTTACACGTTACGCATGAAACTGATGAGTACTGTCTGTCGCAACATCAATTCCAATGCTTGGTATTGAGCGAATGTGCTTGTGACCGTGCGTCATCTTGAGCATTAGACCGATTTTAGCCACCAAGCATACCGTCCAGATCACCGGAGTCGAAAACAATCTTGCGCTTCTTGACCAGCGGGCGCGAGTTTCGTCTCTCCACTGGATTCTCTTCTTTTACTAGACGGGTCTCGGTACCACGCTTCAAGCAGACTATGGCGGGAGGGTCGTCTAGTGGATGGGATGCGTCGGTGAAATTTTTGCCTACGCGTGCCTGAAGGAGAGGACGACGATCGATAGACTCGTTGGACGAACTCAGCTCAGTGCGGACATAGTCCAATGCCAGATTGTTCCACGATAGGGACCTGTTGTAGAGTGTGCTTGTGTAATTCTGCATTTGTTTTTTGCGTGCCGCGGATGCATCGACGAAAGTGAAAAAGCTGCCCCTTCAGAATTGGTCAGCACAGTTTGAAAGCCTTTCAAGGTTGGATCATGTAGCGTTAGTCTTACTCTGGCTTTCTCCGCCAGCCATGCCGATGTTCTACATCCGTCCACTGGATGCCGCAGTCGTATGCACAGAATTCGTCTAGATTGGGAAAGGCATCGAGATGGGGCAGAGACCACTTGGTAACACCCAATTGAGAGTATAAGAAGATGAAACGCAGGTGTTGGAGAGCGCCTCTTTCTCTTGCGGCTTCGGCCCAAGATCTCAAGACCCGATCGTTGACACCCACGTCTGCGGGAGTGCTGCGCGACGTGGCCATAAGGAAGCTACGCAGGTTATCGAGCCCAGACACGATGACAAGCTCTACTAGGGAAACTTGAGGCTTGGTAATTTCGAGACTCGTGATCCAAGAGCAGTCTGTGCTGGCAGAGTGTTCTATAGCTTTTGCAATCGATGGAAGGAGTAAAGGGCGTCGGGCTTGCAGGATGGACCTCTGGCCAATACTGGATTGTGCGAAGAGCTTCCAGACTCGCAGACTATCGAGCTGTCTTTTTTGAGGTTAGCAGCTGGGTAAAATCGGTATCGTTTCATTATACTTACGAGCGTATGATAGCCTTCCAAATTTTCTCCAGCAGAGTGGGCGGAACCGTGCTCAGCGAATCTTTCTCTAGCATGTTCAGGCTGCGCAGTATCTTGAGCATTGAAAGTTCGACCAGTGTTGCTGGTCCATTCCCAGGAGGAACGTATTGTGGACGGCGGCCAATACAACTTGTCTCGCGCTCGAGTTCTTCTCTCATTTTGCGTGTGACCTTAGTTGTGGTCTCACTGAAGACCAGTCCCGAGTCAGGGTCGTATGGCATTGTTATGATAGCGCTCTGAAAATGGTTGCTGTAGTAAGCTCACTGTTTTTGAGTGCAAAACATCCACTTTGAACTCCCACTGCTCTTCACTCCTAAGTGCTTACCTGTGCCTTGCTCGTCGTGCTCTACGGTTCTCTTTGCCACTTCGTTGAAGAACTCGTGATGACGGCCTCGTCTTTTGGCAGCATATCACGCGTCTTTGACCGTTGAAGCACTCTTCGAAGTTATATTGATGGAACAATTGATGCGGATGGTGTGGTTGATGGTCGGTAGTGTCAAAGTCGAAGTAGGGTTAGGGTTAGACTGGATGTCTCTCGCACTTCGGGCCGGCGTCGCGTGAGCGGGAGTGGAGATGTCTCACGGCGATCTCGCTCATTCACACTCAATCGTCCTCTTGCTACACCATATCACTTACTCACATCTGCCTTGCGATCATTGCTGGCGCAGTATGCTCCCTGTCTTTTACCACCGACGGCAATGTTGATTCGGAAGCCCTTCCTCGTATCGAGCTCTTATGGCAGCCTCCAGTTCTTGTCCGCCACACAGTCGCAGTCGTCGACGTCATCATCGAGGTGTCAGACGAACACAATAATCGGAAGACAATGCTCGCAGCGCACATCGCGAACATACGCCACGATAAGCGATGATGGCAAGAAATACGGTCACAGCCACGTGGACGACTGGCCTATGCCACCGAAAGGGCAGCGATGGCCAACCCCATATCAAATCTTCGCATTGAAGAAGAACGAAGCCTACAGCAAGTCTCGATTTTACCACCTCGTCAAGATCTACCACCCGGACAAGACTGGTACCTCTGGAAGCAGCATATCCCACGAAATGAAGTCTGAGCGATACCGCCTGGTAGTCGCTGCCAACGTCATCCTCTCCGACCCAGCCAAGAGGAGCGCATACGACAAAGTAGGCGCGGGATGGGATGGCAACTCGGAAGTCGCAGGGTCGGCCAAAAACGGACCCTTCAACCAAAACTGGCGCGATCCCTCTGATCCGGTTTGGCGGAATGCGACATGGGAAGACTGGGAACGCTGGCGGGAGGAGCGCGATGACGAAGCCATGGGCATAAAGAGGGAGAAGCAGTCTCCGCTGTACATGAGCAACGGGACCTTTGTTGCGCTCATAACGCTCATGGCGTTGATGGGAGGCGGTGCAAACGTTCACCGTGCACAAGAGAACGGCCAGAGCTTTGTCGAGCAACGGGATATCGTCCACGACCGGGCTGCGAAAGAGCTGAGGAAGGTGAAGCAAGATGTTCAGGGCATGCGTGGCCGCGACGAGAGAATACAGTGGTTCCTCCGAAACAGAGAGGCTACTATGGGCATCGCGACAGACGATGTTGAGACGATGAGGCAGGAGAAAGCCGACAGACTCCTGCCGAACCGCGAAATCTGCCGTAGCGAGGATATCGTCGAGAGCGGGAGCTGAGGTGATTTTCGATGGCAGTCCTCAGCCTGCAGCACCCTGTCACTTCAGATGCGGCCTGTTTCAGGGTTGTTACCGTCACAT
>Ga0265797_10003826_pt1 | contig 23650 bp, 19 predicted proteins | sample P2T30metagenome_FD_192433 | JGI IMG/M metagenome (GOLD analysis project Ga0265797, IMG submission 192433) | Plant litter microbial communities from East Loma Ridge, Irvine, California - P2 T30 | ecosystem: Environmental > Terrestrial > Plant litter > Unclassified | place: USA: California... | reverse complement strand
CCGCCCCCGCCACCACCGCCGCCACCACCTGGCAAACTTGGTTTCAAGCCTGGAATTCCTGCTCCGCCCCCCATGCCTGGAGATGGCAGCATGCCACCTCCGCCACCGCCGCCACCAATGCCAGGTGCCAAACGTCCTGGATTCATGCCTAAAGCACCTGGGTTCGGCGCTGCACAACAGTTTGCTCTCTCTGGACCGCGGCCCAAGAAGAAGCTCAAGGCTCTTCATTGGGACAAGGTCGACCAGCCCACTACCACTGTTTGGGCTACACGTGGTCTAACTTCGGAAGAAAAGGAGGAGAAGTACCAGGAGTTGGCTAGGAAGGGTGTACTAGAGGAAGTCGAGAAGCTGTTCTTGGCAAAGGAGATCAAGGCGATCGGCAAGAAATCTGGCAAGAAGGATGACAAGAAGCAGATCATCTCTCGTGACCTCATGCACAACTTCCAGATCAGCATGGCCAAGTTCTCATCGTACGGAGTTGAGGATATCGTAAGAATGATCATCCACTGCGACACCAAGATCCTGGACGACCCTGTCACTATGGAGTTCCTGCAAAAGAACGACTTCTGCGACATCCCTGACAATACCGCCAAGCTCATGGCACCATACTCGAAGGACTGGACTGGACCTAATGCTAGCGAAAGCAAACGCGAACAGGACCCGAACGAACTTACAAGAGAAGATCAAATATATCTTCTTACTGCTTACGAGCTGCACCATTACTGGAAGAGCAGGATGAGGGCGCTCGCGTTGACTCGTACGTACGAAACCGAGTACGATGAGATTTCGAACAAGCTGTTGGAAATCTCAAGGGTTTCCGAGAGTCTGCGGGATTCTTCAAGCTTGATCAGTGTTCTCGGTCTCATCTTGGACATTGGTAACTTCATGAACGACGCCAATAAGCAAGCCAGTGGTTTCAAGCTCTCCACGCTATCGCGTCTAGGTATGCTCAAGGATGACAGGAATGAATCCACATTCGCCGACGTTGTCGAAAGAATTGTGCGCAACCAATACTCTGGATGGGAAGGTTTCACCGACGAGATTGGCGGCGTCATAACAGCGCAGAAGATCAACGTTGAGCAACTGCAGACCGATGCCAAGAAGTACATCGACAACATCAAGAATGTCCAGATGTCGCTTGACTCTGGTAACCTGTCTGACCCAACCAAATTCCATCCAGAAGATAAGGTTGCCATTGTTGTGCAAAGGAACATGAAGGAGGCCAGAAGGAAGGCGGAGCAGATGCAGGTCTTCCTTGAGGATATGCAGAAGAGTTACGACGACATCATGGCGTTCTACGGCGAGGATCCAACTGACGACAGTGCGAGGAGGGATTTCTTCGCGAAGTTGGCCAACTTCGTTCAGGAATGGAAGGTCAGCCATTACCAGACCCTTATTTCAAATGTTTTGTTTGCTAACTCGGCTGTAGAAATCCAAAGAGAAGAATACCACACTCGAAGAACAACACCGCCGCAACGAGATTTCCATGCGTCGCAAACAAGCACAGACTGTGAACCCTCTCTCACCCAATGCCCTGTCTTCAGACTCCGACGCGCCCAAATCTCCAGCTTCCACCGGCGCCATGGACGACTTGCTCCAGAAGCTGCGTGCTGCAAAGCCCGAAGCAAGAGACCAACGCGATCGCCGTCGTCGCGCTCGCTTAAAGGACAGGCACCAGGTACGCGTGGCTAGTGGCCAGAAGATTCCGGAAATTGGCGTCAACATGGAGGACGGGGGAGAGGGTGCCGAAGGAGAAGATGAGAAGAGCAAGCTGCTCAGCCCCGCAAGTGAGACTGCGGAGAGCGAGGCCAGTAGCACTGTTGGCCCTGCTGCTGGCGCTGTCGGTACCGCTGAAGCAGACATCGCAGATCGTGCAGCTGCCATGTTGGAAGGTCTACAGTCAGGCACTGGCTTGAACAAAGACGGTTCGCTTTCCGTTAGGCGAAGAAGAGAGAGCGCCGACACTGAAAGACAACGGAGGAGGAATCGACGCAATCAAGCTACTTCGGCCAAGAGCGAAGACGGGGGCATTCTAAGTCCCACGGCCATACCCGAAGAAGGCGATAGCATCGTCGACCAAGAAGGCGAGGAGTCAAGGGATCCGACAACACCAGTCACTGTCGTCCACCCACCAAGTCCAGAACAAAAGGGAAGGGACCTACCCACGCCACCGCCGGAGGAAGGTTAAGCAGTCCATGTTGATAGCAAAACACTGTCACCCTATGTTCAGTGGCTTGTGCTGCTACTACTGCCGTTGTGGAGAGAAAGAAAGGGGAAGAGACCAGTTGGTGATAATTTCGCGATAGTACATTTTCGACTTCGATACCCGATCGCCTTTTCTTTTTTACACGTCATGGTATTTATAAAGTTTTTAACTTTACTTTTGGCTTTACCTTGCCAATCGTTTCTCATTTGTTTGTATTGTACCACAATCTGGAGGGTCTTAATGCATCGCTTGCGCAGTGTGATGTCGCTGGCGTCTTTTTCGTTGTGTTGGATGGTGGATAGGCATGTTTGGATGAGAGTACGGAAGGCCGGATGGATGGGGTTATGGGTTAGATATCCTTAGGGGAGAAACGGTAAGGTATAAGAATTATGTCGACAGATTACATGCTCATTCATCTTTACGTTTTTGTTCTTGCGTCAGTTGCAAAGACTTATTGCATTGATCTTATTTTTCCAGTGCCAATGAAGTGATAAATTCGTGTAGAGTTTTTCCATTATTACTAACACAAAAGTCATGGAGCGTACTACCAGACACCTTTCCCTTCGCTTAAGATAAGATATGACATAAACAAGAAAACATGACTAGCATGTGCCATCAATGAGAGTCGTGAAGTTCCAGCAGGAGATGATGGATAAAGAGATATCGTAACGCCCGAAAATGCCCAGACCATGCATGACGCCCACTCTACCATTTGAGGCGGTCGAAGAGGTTGCTGCTCTTCACATCCCTCTTCTTGCTGCCACCAGGTAGTGCACTGGTGCAGTCGATCAAGTTCGTGTCCTCAACACCGAGCATGCTCATCTTGACCATTGCACCTACGAAGGCCGAATCCCACATGCCCTTGCTGGCGGCAAAGGTGGAGAAGGGGATGGCGGTGAGAGGGTTCTGTGCAATGTTCTTGTCAGACTCGAGCGTGAAGGGAGCCGAGCCACGTTTGGTCTCGGAGTAGTATTTGTTATCCCAGGTACCGACAGTAGAGTCGAGCGCGGCACCGGCTTTGGAAGGGTCTGTGACACGTTGTTTGGCAGCAGTGTGAGCACCGATGAGGGCAGCAAGGTCATAAGGGGAGAAGCCTTTTGATGCTAGAAACGGTGTTAGCTACGTGGATATGACAAGCTGGAAGATGAAGGCTTACCGAAGAGCTTGACTAAGTCTCCTCCTTTAGCGAAGCCGCTGGGTAGAACGCCGAGCGCGTTTGCCTCGCTGGAGTCCTTGCGACCAACTTTGACGGGAATGGTAGGTCCACCAGGGCATGTTTTGACTGCGTGTGCGGCAGCAAACTGGATAAGATCGGCAACACCGACTTTAGTTTGGGAGGCAACATTGGCGAGGTTGCCGCAAAGGCGTTCTAGGCCACGGTTCTCAGTGTTCGAGCACTCTTGTGCGAGGATGAGAGACCCATCACAAGCTCCGTTAAAGCAGTCGTGGAAAGAAGATCGGATAGCAGCACGGGCAGCATCTGTGCACTGCCCGTCTCCGAGGAATTGCTGAGTGAGGGTGGAAGAGATTTGAGTCCAGATGGCAGGACATTCCTGCGCAGGCTCCTTGTTACCACCGAAGAGGCCGCCAAACAGACCAAGGATCCTTCCTATGGTGCGCTTCTCCTGTACCGGTGCTGGCGGTGCTACGATCCACTCCTCTTCTCGGATGGTGTAATTGGAGTAGGCCTGGACTGTGCTGGCAGCCGCAAGACCAGAGATGAGAGCGTTACGAATATACATTATGTATGTGAAGAGAAGATAGTAAACCTATCGAATGGAGGACTGATAGGATTATGAGAAGATAGGGCAGACAAGATGTGCTAAGAAGCGAAAGAGCGAATGACTGTGTTGACCTGAGATGATAGTAGTAAGAGAGCGATGAACTTCTGTCTTTATACATTGCTACATGTTTCTGAAGACTGGTAAGAATAGTAGCCACGACTCATGCTTACGCTTAGCACGGCGTGAGCAGATACCTCTCGAACCCTGATTCCCATGGGTAAGCGTTGGAGAGAGCGCTGGAATAGACGTGACAGGCCGCTAAGGCGATGGTGAGAAAGACCCACCGCTACTGTTTGGGAAGGACGGATAAACGCCACGACGTGACCGGTAGAATAGATCGTACTTGAAGCATGACAGGTAGTAGTGAACTTGCCAATGACCTTCGAACTTGGAGTGTAGCTTCAAGCAATCTAGCTCACGCGATACGCTGCATATACTCTAGCTCAGCCATTTACATTCCCACTAGTTAATGCAGTGTGGCATTCGCGTGGTGAATTAGCCTTAGAACGATGACAGTCGTGCAAGGATACCGGCACTGTATTTTCCCGAATCAAGTCGATAATGCTTTTCAATGGCGAATTTTCCGATACGTTCTTAGTGGTATCGCATTAACAAACAGACCGTTGGTTTGGAAAGTGATACCCCTTTACGTCGAAACGAAAGTTTTCTAAAGAAAGATGTGGGGATGCTGTTTATTGTTTCAAGACGGCTTCAGACTAGCGAGCGTGGAGGAGCTGCAGTGCCGATAAACGAGGATCAACACGGCCCCGCAGTTTGGACCATGGACGCCGTACGTTTGAGGCGCATGGCAAGGCTTGAGCCTTACCGGGCGAGGGTTAGAGTATGGAAATGGTTTATCGTGGGCTAACCTTAGCGACTCGAAACCAGGCATCCGCAAAGCTAGAATGTGTCGCGCATGCTCGCTTCGCCTTCCCCACGCAAGTGTGCAACCAAATACTACTATGGCAGCAAACCCTACTGCAAGACCTCAAAAGAGGTATCTGGAAGATCGCGGCCACCGGGCGAGGCAAATGGCGAAATCTGTTGGTGTGCGCTCTACTGGGCTTCTTATGGAAGAGGGTCTTCGGTACTTCTCCGAAGCTCTAGTGCAGGGTCCTTTTCGCATCCTGTCAACTGTTACAGATGTGATTTGAATGCCCTAGCCAATGATCGTGAACGCAATCATCGGCTTCATGTTTGAGGACGCAATAGCGCTGATGGTGTTGCGGACATGTATGTCGGAGACCCGAAAGTGGAAATCCCTATAAGGATAGTCCAAGAAGGCGGTCCCTTTAGCGAAACCTTTCTCGCCGAGTTGAACCCTTGCAATTTCATGACCCACCAACCTCGCGAACTCTACTGCGGATGCGACTGAAGCTCTCTGGACCGGTGCTGGATATCGTGGATGGAACGAAAAGCTTAGAGACGTTGACCGAGATGGCGCAACCGACGTACCGCATATCCATTCGTTCGCGCTAATGGCAGCAGTGGGGATGTTGCCAGCACTATTGCCTCGAGGTCGCGAACACAGAACGTGGTGTTTGAACGCCACTCAAGAATCCGCCCTCGTAGCACACAAGGCGAGACCGGCATCCACGCGCAATCTTCCATCACTGAGACGAATGCCACATCCTGTGCTCGGCTGCGCATCCCTCCCCGAGCCCTTTTGTATCACACTGCCGAATTGCTCAATCAGAATTCGGAACGAGCGAACAGGTGTCGTGACGGAGTTGGATGATATTGTCGGACAGCATAATCGCGATGCATTGCGACGCGCCTACAATACCGATGGGGTGGCATGTGTCTGTTATCACAAGAAACAGCGATGAGGGACGCAGCAAAAGCAGCAGCATCTCTGTGATGGCATTAGTGCTGACAATGCAAGCTATCGCAGCACTCTTTTGTGGATGTCGACAAGCATGTAAGATTGCACAGTCAGACAAGGAAATTCCAACAAAATGTTTAGATCGCATCTCAACATCCTCCAAAGCCCTGGAGGTTCTCGCTACGCGAAGTCGCGTGACTTCGTGTCAACTGTGTAGGTGCGGCCTTCAATCATACCACAACACATCCAGGACCATCAATAGATATTACGAGCAATCAGACGCAGCGTCGTGCAAAAGGTAACGATACTGGATCAACTATGAGGGGGACTGTCGAACTGCAGGCACAACACGGCACTAGTGCTTTATGATGCACCTCCATACATAAACTTGGGATTCAGTAGTAAGCAAACGGTATGACTATGGCCAAATTACCGATGAGCCAGCTTGGAAGCATCGTGACTGCCGCCCATTGCCGGTGGTGTGCTAGGATGCTCCTGCAGGATCCAATTACTTACGAGCTGAAATCAATGTCCTGTTCGGCGCCCGTGGGTCGCGTGACTTCGTTGGAAGAAACGCCGGTAAGGAGGAAAATAACAAGATGGCAAAGAGCGGGATTGAGACTGAACGGACAGCGAACGTAAGGAACGAGTGATATAGGGAGCGTTTCATAGAGATCTCATAACGACTGCCCCGCCTGGGACGAAGGTCTACCTGGCTTTCCTAAGCAATCATGCAAAAGTCCATCCAAAACACCCTCGCAATGCACAGATACCATGCCTTGTACCAAAGAAAGCTGTCAAAACGCAAGTAACGCCAATCAAACCATGCCTGACTACATCCACTTCCCACCAAAAACACGTTTAATGTCCGCGAACTTGACCGGCTTAACGAGATACATGTCCACACCCGCCTCCTGTGCATCCTTTTGGTCCTGCGCACTTGCAAGCCCAGTGAGTGCCACGATATTCGACCTTGGTAATCCGTTTTTGCTCTCAAATTGACGAATGTGGCGTGTACTCGTCAGCCCGTCCATAACGGGCATACTCAAATCCATCAATATGAAGTCAAAAGGACGAGCTGGTGGGGAAGAGGATGTGGCTTCTGATTTGAACGTCTCGAATGCTTCGAAGCCGTTGGTCGCTTCGACGTAACGCAGATTTTGTCGCTTGGCGAAAACGACGAGCAGCTTCAAGTTGATGGCGTTATCGTCTACAAGGAGGACTCGTGGATTGAAGTATTCACCACCATCGCTTGGGGTGGGACTCAAAGGAGTCGTGGTGGTTGGGAAAGGGCGCGGTGGCGGTGGGGACGGGCCTCCAATTACATTGCTGGCTTGTCGCGTCGTGATATCTTGTGGAAACATGTCGCTGAGACTCCGCTGAGATAGAACGCGAGGCGGGGCGAGGGACTGGAATTCAGGCTGTACTAGAGAGGAGCTCATTGATCGACTAATAGATGGCTCGTTGTTGTGTTGTGAGGCACGCTTCTGACAAGATAGAAGTGATCGGGCAAGCTTTCGAGGTCCACATCTATCGAAACTGTTAGTAAAGCGGCGCAAAGGGTTACTGCAAGAAACTTACGGCTGCGTAACTATTTCTATGAGCCAGCCAAGTGCCTCGACCTGCCTCGCGAGCTGGGTCTCCACGGCGGCCTTCTCCGACGTATCTGTGCAGACGCAAACCACTCCCAATGGTGACTTGTTAGCACGACTAGAGTTCGAGTTCTGCATTAACTGATAGAGAGAGGGGGAGTCAATGAGCAGGAAGTCGATATTGTTGACCGATATGTCAGTGCTCGAGCGCTTCGATGCAACAATCTTCATGTCAAAGTTCTTGCAAGCGTTTTCCATGGACTCTTTGGTCTTGAGTCCCCGTTCGCCACCTTGTGTGTCAGTCATGTCGCACACAATGGAGACAGACGTGCTCTTTAACTCCTGAGGTGCTCTAACGAGGGCAAGATCTTGCTGTGCGTTCTCCTTGGATCCAATTGGCAGACGTATGCCAATCTTGATGACAGTGCCGACGTTGTGGGTACTCCTCACTTCAATCTCGCCCTTCAAGGATTCTATGATTTGCTTGACGATTGAAAGACCCAATCCGGTACCAGAGCTGAAGGGATCCTCTTGGCTGAATGGGGAAAACAATTTCGTTCGCTGGTATTCCTGTGACATTCCTCTGCCGGAGTCTTCAACACTAAGAGACAAGTCTATGAAGTTGGCGGAGCTTTTGTGTTGTAGCATCTTGATCGCGATATAACCAGAATCCGTATACTTCAGCGCGTTGCCCAGCAAGTTCATAACGATACGTCGAAGGGCGCCGGGTTGTGATCGCACAATCCAGCTAACGTAGGGGGCTACGATCAAAGAGACGGCAACGGACCCATGGGTATCTCTACCTTCCACGTCGTTGTTGCCATTTTCGCCTTGCATTGAGCCATTCACAGCTTTGCTCTCAGCCTGATCATAGATGGCTGATCCTCGGACGTGATGAGTCTTCCTGAATGTATGACCGGCGCACACAGTGTCGCAGACCTCCTCGACCAATTGCGCTAGATCGAAGTCAGAGGTAACGCCAAGGATCGAATTGTCAGCAGGCTGTCTCTTGTTTCGCCCCAGGCTTCGCTTGTTCTGGCCAGTGGCCTTTTGCAGCTTGTTGATTTTTGCGTAATCAAGCACGTGGTCGATTGTGTCAAGCAGCGTTTTGCCACATGTCTCGATGGAAGAAACCAGAGACTCCTGATATGCCGATGCCACTGTTTCGCGTAGAAACTCTACAGAGCCGAGAATGCCATGAAGTGGCGAACGCAGCTCATGCGATATGGAAGCAATGAAGGTAGTCTTGGCACGGTCCGCCTTCTGCGCATTCAATCGAGCTACTTCACTGGTCACCGAATTGCCGAACGCTTGCAGATACGGCAGCTCGTTGTCTGGGCTCATCAGTCGTCCAGCTTGGGTCGTCCAGATGAAGCCACCAGCAATCCATCGTTCCGTGGCTGGGCACCAAAGTGGCAGGAATATTAGGCTTCTCACCTTGGGCAAGACTTTGAGGAATTCGGTCGGGATGAATCTTTCTCGCTTTTTGCGCGGCTTCTTAGTGTTAGCGGTAGATCCGTCCATTGTGCGGTCCGACTGCTCAGTCTCGGAGCGTTCTGACTTCTCGTCGGAAGAATTGACGCCGATACCATCCTCGTTGTAGTTGAAAAATTTTCCGTACGGGTACCGATGGATATAGCGTTCCATGGCAGCTTCGTTGAAGCTGAAGTCTGTGTGTACTAAGGCCGCGTTTCCTTCACGCAACGATAACCCTACAACAGGACAAGCCTTGCTATCAGCTCCACTTGCTTCGGGCGCTCCATCGGCAGTGATGGCAGTTTGTTTCTTAGGCCTCCTTGAAGCAGTCGAGTCGCCAGTGTCGGTATTGTGTGTCGCACTCTCGTCGCTACTAGCGGAGCTGCGGTTGTAGTCGTAGAGATGGGTTCTTATCCCAGCGGCCGAAGTGTCGAAGAAGACGACGCCGTCGGCCTCAGTGCTCTGACGAATTATGCGCGCGGCTCTATGGAAGATGCGGGCTGCGTCAGATTCAGCATCGCGCTTGCGCTGGGCCTGTCTAACAGGAAGAGACGTGTTGGAGCCTTCTTGCTCCTCTCCTTCGTCAAGGGCTACCAAGCGCGCGTTCTCAGTCTGTTTCTCCATGGTGGTAGGGCGGTTCCCATCCTCGCGGATATCTTGGACAGAGGAGCACTCGATGAACTGCGTCAAGCCGCGTACCATGCGCTCACCCTTGTTGCGGTCCACACTGTCTTTGGCCAGCTCGAGGTGTTCCATGACGGCAGCGGAAACATCCTGCATGAAGCGCAATTCGCCAGCACTGATGCCCTCCCGGGGCTTCTCGTCAGACACGGCATAGACGCCAATGCGATGACCGGCCTTGGTGACGATGGGTACGCCAGCATAGAACCTCACGCCCGGCTCGCCCTTGACATAGTCCTTGTCGGCAAACCTAGGGTCCAATCTGCAGTCAGGTATGACCATGCATTCGCCTGTGAGCGTGCTCCCATCTTCCTCTTTTGCAGTATACGTCGAGGTGAAGGTGTGGTAGCAGACAGCGTCGGTCTTGGTCAAGATGGCGTTGCCCAGCCACACCTCGTCCTCGGGCTCTTCGGCAACAGGCTTGAACAGCGAGAGAGTGCGTGTAGCCTCGGCAAGAATGTACTGGTGGTGCGAGTCGATCAGCGAGACCACTGAACATGGTGTACGGAGTTAGTGTATGTCTCACATGCAGTTCACACATGGACACTTACTGCAACGGCGAGTGTCTAGACGCAGTGTCGCCAACTGCGCAAAGGCAGTCAGGGAGCGGTCGCGCGACGTCTGAGGCTGGTAGCCCGAGTAGGTCAGGCCTTTGCCAGAACCGTCGGCCGCATCAACCAGGCTCTGTGCATCGAGCCATGGACGATAATATCTAGTGGATCCTTAGCTGCAGTCGAGGAGTGTGTATCGCTCGAGCCAAACCTGTGGAGATCGCGCTCACGTGCTGCTTCGGGCCACGAGTAGCCCATTGTTATCGTATAGTTGCAGGCAGGCTCAACATGTCCTTGCAGAGAGGCACGGCAAAGAATCTATGCCAGGGCAGAGGCACAACGGTGGGGTGTCTTTGACTGGCGGCGGCGACGGGGGCATGTCACGCTCCTCGTGGCTGCCGCTGTCTTCCCTTTTGAGTGCCTTGGTTAACTGCATCGGTGCTAGACGCCCCATATCCTGGCGCCGCGGACCACAGGCAAGTAACGCGTTCCTTTTTGGCCCGTGGCGCCCTGGGCATGGGAATGTGAGGACTATGCGATCGAGATGAGCCTGCGTTTATCAAAGCATGACGTGGGCATCGCTTCATTCGCTAGCCGACCTCCTAGCCACATGCTGGACAATTGCCGATCTCCCGCCCTGCAGCCGATGCCCAGCGCAACAAATCTTCGAGACAACAACTTCTTCGACAATTCCACGACGACGCCATGTTTGAAGTGCCGGATGCGAAGCGGTGGGTCGACTCGCTAGTGTCCCTGTTGTCCGCATACTGACCTTTAGGGTTAGGGTTCGCCGCGACGAGCTGCACTCTCCCACATCATCGCCGCGCTCCTCGCCGGATCCAGACCTCGAACAGCTCCTGCGGTCCAGAATACAAAACGAATTCACCTACACCATCGCCACCACCGACGATCATGTCGATGATACCAACGATATCGCGCAAAGCGACCAGGATGAGACAGAGTTGCGTCTCTTCGCTGCGCCCGCAAATGCCGCTCCACAGTCGCATAAGATCCGAATTTCATCTCCAGACGCCGATAGCGGAGAGCCAGGACTGGTTTTGAAGAAACCACGGAGCTATTATTTCGCCGACGAACCCACAAGCGAGGCCGAGGAAGAGTTCAGAGCGGCGGCCATAGAGGGAAGGAGCGTCCTGGAGCTGTCGCAGCAGCCATGGCCTGGTTGCGCCTTGCCGTGGAAGGTACGCAAGATATCACCGGCTGGCATGAGTAGAGAGGTGCTGGTTGGCCATCCTCCCATGCTGGTCCTTGTCCAAGACAAGGCAAACAAGCGCATAAGAAAGGGCAAGAAGTCCCGCATAGCCATTAGAAAGAAGTTACAGGAAGCAAAGGAGAAGGAAAGCGAAGCAGCACGTCTTGCACGGGAGAAGGAGGAAGCCAAGCGCGAGAAGAACACACGGAGGAATCGAGAGAAGAAGCTCAAGCAGAAGGCAAAGCAGCAGGCCAAGAGGGCAGCAGATGGCGCTCCTGAAAGCGCCGCAGATGGGATGGATGGTGTGGAAACTACGGCGACTGAGAGCCAACCTGTCGGTGGGGAGTCGACATGAGGCGCGTCAAGGACACCATCACTGTTTCGCCAGCCTCACAGTTAAAGCAGCATCAGATGCAATAGCACGCTGGTCGCAAGCAATAGCCACTCGACTGGACGGGTACCAGGATGGTGCGAGTGATGCACGTATTTCACTCGTAGCCACAAGGCTACCTTTACCTCTGTCTAATTCACGCTAGCAAACTACTGCAATCGTCGACTATATCTACTCTGTTTCTCACCGTTTCTACTTACTTGCCCTTCACGGCTTACTTGGACTGCCAAAATGGATCACAACCACGTCCGAGACAACATGAACTCCGACATGCCTTCAGGCTTCGATCAGCAGTACGTTCCCATAGATCCCAATCTTGAGGACAGGTTCGCTCCATCCGCTCGAAACCACATGTACCAAGAATCAGCTCAGCATTACAACTATCAAGAACATCAACCGACTGGCTACAATGCGGTCATGCCCGATGCTGTGCCGTGTGATGCCTATTGTACAGGCTACGAAGGGCCGATGACACCTGCTAGTACAGCAGACCATCTTGAACCGCATGATGATCAGTTGCATGGCGTTTTCGAAGTCCCGGATGAACATGCCACCAACACCCAACAACAAGAAGGGACTGAGTATTCATCAGAGTTCTGGCGGACTTTGGTCAGTTTTGAGGTACCTGATTTCAGACAAACTTCTGTCGACAATATACCTGGCCTCCAAGCCCTACGCACGGCCTACCTCAGTCTCTATGGCCCCCAATCAACAGCCACAAACGCCACTCGCATGCAGTACGCCAAGGCCTTTGGTTTTGCCCTGCTCACGCACTATCACTCGGCTTCGCAAGGCTACACTGTGGTGCCGACTTCACCCGGACCTATGTCAAAAACAGGGATGGACTTTTTCCTGGCTGCCGACGACGAGTCAGACATCTGGAAGGATATGGGCAAGAAGAAGGCCAGCAGCACCAACAAGGCCAATCGACGGCGAGCGCCGACAAAAAGAGATCTTGAAAGGGCCAAGAGGGCAGAACAAGTTGCCAAGGTAGCAGAGTACAACCATGGATTTGCATACATGGCGAACCTGCAATGGGACTATATCCCGCCTCAGGACATCGCCGCTTTCGTGGTCATGTGTAAATTAGAAGTCAGAGATGAGAACACTGGCATGGTGACATACGAACAGCACCCACACACCTACCTCATCATTATGGTTGACAACTTCGATCAAGTCCCACGCGTCTCAAGGGAAAACACAGTCCATCGCAGTGACATTCTAGCGGACGCGCTATGCCGAGGCGGCAAGGTCCGGAACGGTCACGGCATGCTTCTCTATGGGCCCCGGCTTGAGTGCTACACCTTCGACCGTGGAAACGAGTGGGTTTGCCCTGATAGCGATGACGAAGAAGATGAGCAAGAACCTCAGGATATTGAATCTAAGATGGAGGTGCTACAATCTGGCGGTCAAAATATCGATTTCGATATGCGCGCCACGAGCTTGGAAATAGTCGACGTGGCCTTTAGGGACATGGCTGTGAGGCAGGTGGTGTACATGTCTGAACCAATCCTCGATGCAGAAGAGGCTGTAGGTTTTGTAAAGATTGATGAAGAGATGGACGAGCAAGGACACTGCAGTGGCTTGAGAGGCGAAAAATTCATCTAGCTGACTAACCCTGGCGATTGCTCTCCCAAGGTAAACAAAACGTTGCCCTATATCACGATCAATGATCCTTCTCCTACATACCATCTTCATGCTGATGGGAGAGTCGCGCTTGGATGATTGTAAGCGCCCAATAGCCGACAAGCCATATCTTGCTCGCGGACAGTACTCCGATACCTGCCACAACGCGGGCTACGGGACCGTCCGTTCGCTAACCAGCATACCGGTCGATCGGGCTCAAATAAGAAAGGGCCGAAAGGGTGAAATGCAAGCAGGTAGTTATTGTAACTTTGCAGTTTATGGGATGCTGAAACCTGATCATACTTTGCTGCTGGATTTGGTAGTCCCATACCGAAATGTAAAGTAAGCGTAAAGTTCGCTTCGTAACTACTTCGACCCACTATCAATCCTGTTCATAGCCTCATAAGCCTCTTTCGCAATGCCTTTCACTTCCTCCGTTAAACCTTCCAATTCAGCAAGTTCTCCGAACCTCTTCTTCCAAAGCGCCCATCGTTTCTTACTAAACTCTGGTTTTCCGTGCCACAGCGGTCCACCGCTACCAGGATTGCCCTGCGTTGCTCTTTTGGGGGTGAGATCGTATTCCCTTTCATAAACCTGCCTCCCCGCGGCGAAGATCCACACTGCGGCAGAAGGGATCGTAGCGTTGTATTTCTGTATCGCTGTACCTGGGTGATGAGCTCCATTCGGCACATCATCCTCATGTGGGGTCTCGAGTGCACTACGCATCTCCCAGATACAGTAGATCCAGAAGTTACTAACTTTCTCAACCGTCAGGAGAGCGTAGAAATAGAGCATGTTGGCGTAGGCATGTACTTCGGGAAGAAGGTATCCGGAGCCACAGCCGGGGGAGTCGTTCATGGTCTCGCGGGCATCCCAGCCAAAGCCGCGTAGACATGTGTATATATCTGGGTCTTTGGCTGTTGGAGGTGGAAAGCTGGATTTTATAGCCTTCATAAGAACGACGAGTTTGTTGAGACCGACAGTGTCTCGGAAAGGGAGCCGTTTTGCTGAGTGGATTATTGAGATCCAGAGATTCCCGAAGTTCAGGTCTTTCCTGTTCTGTAGAATAGCGTCGTTGATGGGTGTAAGGAGTTTCTTTGCGACGTATTCTGCCTTTGTATTGCTGCTCATGTAGTCTTGCACGATTGGATAAGATTTACCATCTCCGTCCAAGGCTGGTGCAAAGCATCTTCGATTTTTCATAATGATGTCGATCTGGGTAGCTTCATCTTGCACGTTGGTGATGGCGTTGATAATCTCGCGCTCTCGAGCTTCCTCTTTCTGCTCTCGGGCCTGTCTTTGTTCTTCTGGTGACATCCTTATTCGAAATCTTTTTTGGGAGGGAATTGGGGTTTTCTATATGTCGGAAGCGGCGATGTCATTCAGAAGACATATAATGTAGAAGTTGAAGTACGCCCTTCAGCCCTTCAGGATGCCGTTTCCAGGTGCTAGCTTGTGGCGACGTGCACATACGTGCGTATGCAGTGGAGATCTGCCATGAGCTTTCTCGAATACTGCCCCGCCGTGTTCAAGGTTAGTAGAGGTGAGTAAGCTATATTAGTTTCGGCCCAGGGTGTTGTTATTGCTTGTATGGCAGCCCAGAAGCTACACACAAATGATGAGAAAGTCTTACTTCAACCCGTATTTCATAATTGAGTAGAAGTATAGTTTCACGATGTTTCAAGATGCAGGACGACGCTCGGGTACATTGCTTTACATGAAGCGGTCGGTCAGCGTGCATAATTTCCCCTGTCGAAACTCGGCCTGCAAATGTCTAGTGCACGAGTGAGAGCCCGTTGGTAGACGCGTCTGTAGTTTTGACAAATATCGCGCATGTTAACATGAAGACAAAGCATCACGTATAGTAGAGGAGCGTATCGGGTGTGGTGAAGAAACGTTCGTGGGTTTGGGTGGTTGGTAACTCCAGGGTCCTCGCTCCCAAACGCCGAGTAAATTGGAAACAGCGACCCGACCGCGACCCGACTGCCTCGCACCACCACTAATCACCAACACCCATACGCCTGCATAAAGGCCTTGAACACTCACACCGGTCGCCAAAACATACGATTTGGGACAACGACATAACTATGTCGTCGTATCTTAATAATCTCCTCACAAATACAACATCGCGCTACAACAACCTCCGTCGGCAGATCCTATCCGACGAAGCAGACGGCGATACAGAAGACGACTCGCATCTTTCCAGAGTTCTTCGCGCGTATTACACGGAGAAAGGAAGACCGTTTCCACAATGGCTTCCACCGGACCCAAAGGCGCCGCAGCCTGCGCCCGCCCAGTTTGCATCTTCTCAGTTCGCGTCTTCTAGACAGCAGGCACAGGCACAGCCAGCGGGCAGAGGAGGAGGACTGAGCGATCTATGGGATAACCCTGCGCCGCAACAACTACCGCAAGAGCCTCAGTCACTTCGACGAGGAGCAGGAGGACGGGGTGGAGCAGCGCGCCCACTACAAAGTCGGCCCATGGGCAATTCGTTGACACCAGAGCCTCAAATACAAGGGAGGCCACTACCCAGTCAGAGAGCAGGGAGCTATCAAAGCTCGTTGGGAGGGCGTCCACAGACAGAAGCCTCACCACCACCAAGTGCAGGGGCAGGATCAGGTACATCGGCACAGGAAAGGCTCAAGGCCAGGTTATGGGGACGATCACAAAGTCCTGCCCCACGTGGCCTGTCTTCAGAGTCCGCCAACTCACAGTCGGCACAGGGTGGACGCCCATCCTATCCTGACGATCGAAGCAACAGCTATGGAAGCACTGGCAGTGCTGGTGGGAGACAGCAGGGCTCCTTTGGCGGCATGTCTTCGAATTCTCCATGGAGCGGGAACGACGACCCCTACGCGCCACAGAATGGAGGATACGGCGGTGGCGCACCTCCACCGCAACGCGGGCCACAAGGTGGACGTATGGGCCTGCCGAGCGGACCGCGCATGCGTTGATCATGTTCTTATTGCATTCAGCACGGCGCAACGGAGTTGTGTCTTGGTCGTTACTGGGTAGGCAGCATCGGTTTTGTAGACTTGACAGCATGGCGCCCGTCACATAACAGATGAGCCCTTAATATAAATACAACCCACTCACAGTTGCCTCGAAATCTCATGTATGTCCAGAGTTGCTTTACCCACATGTCGCAGCTAGAGCACATTACTTGATTCGATAGAGGGGCGACGCGTTCCCCGCGTGGCGTGTTGCACCGCCACAGCGCGTCATCATCGAGCATCAATCACCTGGGCACTCGCACCTACAACATCTGAAGCGCCAAACACCTACGCGCATGTTTTCTGCCCTATACCTATATTGCTCGTGAATATTCTCTGCATATGATATCTGACTGTCTTGCTTTGACCTCATCACCAAACCTCAACACCGCGTCTGTAGGACGCCGCCTAGCCCCGCATGACTTCCTCGGCCCCTGGACCGCCATCGCCGTCGGCCAGCTTCTACGACTTGAGCGACGATGAAGAGGGCGAATACAACACGATCCGACATACTAGCAGTGGGAAGGGTGTGAAGCTGTTATACACAAAGAGCAAAGTATGTATAACCTACTTTGACGCGACACCATGCAGTCAACCTAACATGTGCAGGTATACGTACATCCCTCGCCTTCCTCAAAGGACAACATCCCAGGCTTTGTCGCTCTAGTGCAGCAGAAGTCCAACCGAACCGCCGGCGATGCGCGTCCAACCTCATCCTCGTCCGCTCGAAGCGTGAACGCGTCATCGCTGCTCCTCGCTTGGATACCAGAGTCAAACCTCGGCGATGCATACGATACATACGTAAAAGTTGACCTGTCCGACTCGTCGTCACCACCAAGGCAGTCATACCTTGTGCCTCCGCCTCCCACACCATCCACCCACGCCGGAACTCCCGGCTATGCATTCGCGCTGCCTGTCAGCGAGATATACTCCGTCCTCATACGGCCACCGAGCATCGGGTGGTGGTTTGGAAGCGTCGTCATCAACACTCGGGCTGGTGACAGCTTTCCTGCGCTCTTCTTCCACGATAGCGAGTGTCAGTCTACCATCATGCAGCGGAAGAAGTTGGCCAAGGAAAGCTTCGATCCGTTTGGCGATGGCGGAGGCATGTTCTGGGGCGGCGACGAGGTACTGAGATGGCTGAAGAGATACGTCACAGTTGAACGTTCTGGAGCCGATCCAAGCATATACCTTATCGACCCTTCAGAAGACGACAAGAAATCCTTTGGCAAAGACGTCGCACCAAGGAAGAGCACCGAAGGCAAGACAGACGCGTCGTCTTCACAGCAGACGGGCAAACGAGACGGTGGAATGGATCCGGTCACAAAGGCACTCAAAGAAGCTAGATGGAACTTCCTCGAAAAGCTCAGCCAAGTCACAACGTTCACGCGGAGGACTGCCCAGGCCGTGGCAGACAACCCCAAGATTCCTCCTCAGGTTAGGCGCCTGATACAGAACCCCGAGGTACAGACGTTGCAAGAGGAGTTTGACAGCGCACGGCTATACCTCGCAAGATGGGCTATGGGCATTGCGGAACAAAGCGAGCGTGAGCGAAACCAGCGAATCTGGACAGCGAAAGATGTTCTGGCCATGGAAGAAAGTGATGTTGGTGACTTTGAGATTCTTGATATGGACAAGATGACCATGGCCGACAGAAGACAACCAGTCACTTTGACCGAGTGGAAAGGCTTCTTCGATCCCAAGGGACGGCTCCAACTGACGCCAGACGAGGTCAAAGACCGAATCTTCCACGGAGGCCTAGATCCTGATGACGGCGTAAGAAAGGAGGCATGGCTGTTCCTTCTCGGAGTATACGAATGGGATAGCTCAGATGAAGAGCGACGCGCGAACGTCAACAGTCGGCGAGATGAATACATTCGACTCAAGGGTGCTTGGTGGGAGCGCATGGTTGAGGGAAACCAGAACGAAGAGCAAGAAGAGTGGTGGAGAGAACAGAAGAACAGGATAGGTATGTCCCCTTGCGCGTTACACGCTTGCCTGGAAGTTGGCTGACTTGTCCCATTCTATGGGGTCCGTTGTGTAGAGAAAGATGTACATCGCACAGACCGCAATATCCCAATCTTCGCCGGCGAGGACATTCCTCATCCCGATCCCGACTCGCCTTTCGCGGACGTGGGCACCAATGTTCATCTGGAGCAGATGAAGGATATGTTACTGACATACAACGAGTACAATAAGGACCTTGGCTACGTTCAGGGTATGAGCGACCTGCTTGCGCCCATCTACGCAGTCATGCAGGATGACGCCGTCGCATTCTGGGGCTTTGTTGGATTCATGGAGCGTATGGTATGTTCCAAGATGGACGAAATTTCAGTCTAGACATAGCAGTTAACATGCATACAGGAGCGCAACTTTCTACGAGACCAGTCGGGCATGCGCAAGCAGCTCATGACTCTCGATCACCTCGTACAGCTCATGGACCCCAAGTTGTATCTTCATCTTCAGTCTGCCGAGTCAACAAACTTCTTTTTCTTCTTCCGCATGTTGCTTGTATGGTACAAGCGCGAGTTTGAATGGGCAGATGTACTGCGGTTGTGGGAATCGCTCTGGACCGATTACCAGAGCAGCAACTTCCACATCTTCATTGCACTAGCTATTCTGGAAAAGCACCGAGATGTCATCATGGCACATCTACAGCACTTTGACGAGGTGCTCAAGTATGGTAAGCTACGAAATCAAACGATCTATATTGGCTGTGAATGATGCTAACACCAATGTAGTCAACGAACTATCTGGTACTATGGATCTCGAATCAACGCTCGTTCGCGCAGAGTCACTCTTCAAAAGATTTCAACGAACGGTAGAGACGATCGACAAGAAGGGTAACTTCCCTTCTGCACCACAAGCGCGACAACGCAAGTTGGCTGCTGCAGTCGTGGCCGGTCCGGGACCCAATACGGTGGCAAATGCATCGAAATCGAAAGACCAGGCGGTAGCCTCGGGCACAGACAAAGGAAAACAGGTCGGTGAAGAGGAGCAGGAGGCGAGAGTCATCAGCCCTGAGCTACGCGCACTACTGAGTAGGAAAGTAGAGAAGCTCGACAAGCAGACCATCTTGGAGCATGGTGGTGGCGTTGGCAAGTAAACCCACTCCGGATACTCTTATGGAATTATTGAATGGCGTTACGGTCTGGTAGGATACATTGGCGAGGTTTTTAGGGTTGCTTACGCTCAACGAGGCATTGGCAAGATTAGATACAACTGCGATCGGCAACATCGCACCCCCACATTCATCATTCACGTCGTTTCCCCCTTAAACGTTGGCTACACACGATATGCTCTATACTACTTCACCGTCAGCAATACTGGCGACGCATGCTTCATAAAACCCGCTGCTATGTTCGTTTTCCCATACAATGAACGATTGCAGTTGTAAGTCCTTGCACTCACATGTCTAGTTCGCATATTGCACTTCACACAGAGTTCGACCGCTTCACACCCACGATCGCCAACACTACGTCCACACGGTAGAAGCAAACCACGATTCGTCACCTATTAGAACCTACAGGACGACAAATACGGTAGTACCAGACCTTCAACGAACTATATCAACCACTTCATCAATCGTTACTCTCCAATTCGTCCGCACAACGATTCGCATCCTACCCAGCCTTCCAACGGCCCTGCTACCTCTCCTCGTCGTTGTAGCTCTTGTTCGCAATCTCAATATCGGCGCAAACACCGTCACCACGAGAAGATGGCGTCCTTTAACGGCCCCTGGTCCAGCGACCTCGACACGTTCAAGAAGTCAGTGCAGTCGATGCCAGATCAGTACAAGTCCTCTTTTGCCAATGCGTCCAAGTCTACCCTGGAAAAGGTCTGTGACCCGAAAGTTCTCCACATTTGGGAATCCAATTCCGATGCCGATGGTCTTCTGCAACTTACTTCGGTCATTGCTAAATTGTGCGACCTGGGGGTGCGCAAGCACAAAGGCGCCAATGACGGTGATGGTAGTATGCTGATCATTGCCGAAGAAAGCCGGTCTCGGAACGGCTTTGGTCGAATTTGCCAATTGGTGGAGTATCTGACTGGGGCTGACGGCAAGAGACATCTCGAAGGTACAGTGGTGGTGTTTAGCAAGATAGTGGTAGCGAGGGGATGGGATAACAGCATTTTATCCGGACAGGAAGAGGCGCTTGTTAAGACAGTGAAGAGAGTTAATACGGCAGTTGAGCGCGTGTTGAAAATGAGTGGGTTGAAGAAGATTGTTTGGCATCACGGTGCTGTGCTACACTTCTTGCTCCAGTGGATCAACATCACGACATCCTCTTTACGATCTGCTTTATCTGCCATCACCATTACAGGATCTCTCAATCTCACGGAATGTATCGCGCCTTCCGCTGCTGGGCGCGCGAATACACTGCCAGATCTGGAGCGCTTAGAGCAATACGCGAAGAAATTAGACATACCAGTTGTCTTCCTCGATGCACCTAGCCAACTACTTAACTTCGAATATCTGGGCACCTATATTTACTACTACGGTTACTACATCAACACTTTTTTGCCTAACTCGTTGGCCCGCTCCCATCTTCACAAAGCGCAAGATGAACTTATCACGTTCGCTTTTAGGCTACGAGGTGCGAGTGAAGGCCGATACGGTAGTGATGTAGTCAAGATGGTGCAGAAGCATCTCGATGCGAACAAGGCGAGACACTGGGCCAAAATGTGCGTTAGCAAAGAAAGCTACGAGAAGAGCAAATGCAGAGCAGCTGGCAAAGATGAAACGATTCATCATGCTGTTCAGTTAGCTGATAGCCCTTTCGCTCTTCTAGCCTCTGGTGCTGGGGTACCAGCATTTGCACGACTTTCGGTTGGTCCTGCATGCGCATCTACACAAGACTACTACACCGCAGCGCCTATCAATATTGCTTTTGCTAAGGTCAGGATTCGGCCTACTAGTCCTGCCACTTTTCACGTCCTCATTCCACAATCCTCTCAAGATCTCGAGAGAGTCACGAATCGCATACAAGGACTCATGATGGCCGTCCTAGAACGCGTAAGGCAGGAGAAAGGCAACCCAGTACTCAGTGACACAGAGAAGGGAATGTGGGATGCTGTTGTCAAGGCATGTGAATGGGCGATTGGGGGTTGTGACGAAAGCAATATGCCCAAGGGTGTGGCGAAGAAAGTCGGATTCGTCAAGGGAAAGTTGAGAGAGGGAACTTGGGGCTTTGCGCTAAATCCACCCAAAAATCGAGGTGTCGCTGCGACGACCAACACCAATGCAGGAACGGCGATGCTGGAGCCGAATCGTACGTATGGGTTTGGGCAGAGCACGCAGCAGACTAGGGGATCGCATTCGACATATACTGGAACCCAGCAACAGCAGATACCACAACATGGTTGTGGGGCCGGACTACCACAGGGTCTTTTGCTTAGTCCTGTCCAGGGTATATCGTATGCTCAGCAGGTGCCTTCCCAGATGCCAACACAAGGTATGTATGCTGGTGGTCAGGGGCAGGCTCGAGGTCAACAGTATGGCAATCATTGCTTTGGAGGCGGTCAAGCTGCAGTTATACCATCGCGTCATGGATTTGGACACGGTGGAAGCGGTGGTGGAGGACATCCACAGAGTATGGGCGGACCTTGGTGATACTGTCATACAGGGTTTATGAAGTCCGATCAGTTTCTTGCTACCGTAAGGCGATGCTCTATAGGAGGAGTTTCAATATTTGTTTGGCTCTACCAGAATAGAATGAGTCGATTGGAAAGAAGGCTGACCGATGACGTGGAGTGACCACCTACTAGTAGGTCGACGGGCGGCGATGCGTCTTCCAAGGTTTACCCGCCTGCGCATCGCTTAATGTGAACACGTCGCGACCTCTTTGAAGCAATTCAGTTTAATATTTCTGTTACTTCAACCATTAACGCACGATATTCTTTTGTGGACGTTTGTTCCTGTGCAAACAGAAGAGGAGTACGTTCCGATGTGCCGCAATCACACGTCTACCCATCCTCGCAACGTCACCAATAGCGCATCATGGCTACCACCTTGGATCGGTCTCCAGAGCTACCAGATCAACTGCGAATTTTGATTTGAATGTATGTGCTACGAATCAAGAAGGAAGATCATGATGCCCAAGTAGGATGTACGATCGAACTCTCGGGCTGTGATCGATCAGCAAGTACCATGGAAGTGGCCGGATCGATTGCATATCCAGAGCTATCCAAAGACCGTGAGGGAACATCAACGTATTCATCATTTAGCGTATGTGTCAAATTTAGTAAGGATCCCATCTACATTCTCAAGGATTCGTTGAGCCTCAACAACACAAATCATAGACTGCAGAGAGCGAAACGGAAGAGCACTCTGACTGCCGAGCTACACTACACTTCTTAGATCCTGAGTTGTTCATTCAATGCCAGCACATTCAATTGCATACGCAGGCCCTTCGGCCGAAACCATATCATTTTCAAGGCTAGGATCATTGATACTCTGGCGACTATACGTAGTAGAAAAGTAAAGAACTAGATCTTTTCAGTCTCAGTAATTTCGAAAGTGTTCATCTCTTATTGACGCGCGACACATGTGTTATATCGGCTGGGAACTACTGGCAGACTATCTGCAGCACCACCGGGCTAAAACTGATTTGGAGAAAGTACCTGGTAGTATAGTTATGCGACAGCAATCAGGGCGACATGTCAAGCGTAACGATGAACGGTGCTATGTTTGAGGGACGCTTGCTACGCTCAAAGTTGGTCTGATGAGAGCCATCTGCATGTGATCTCTTCTTACGATGCGTAGCAATCATAGTCATGTTATAATGTGCTCTCTGCAAGCAACATATATCACCGCTATATTCGAAGCGTTCTTCTAGCATGCCTCCAAAGAACATCAGCACCGGCGCATACTGGAAGGAAGACCCTACCGACGCGCCACACAGAGACGTGGAAACGGATTTCGAAACAGGCGAGTCTTCTGAATCCGAACCCCCTACCAGTCACAAGAAATTCACCACTTCCGATAATCTAGAAGATAATCTTGTCACAGTAAGTCACGATAGTACGCCCAGCTCTACCGCCAGCGATGTTGCACTGAAGGCTCCTTTTGAAGATACCATGGAAGCGCAAAATCTTGACCGTCAAGGACGGGAACAAGGTCTAAGTAACCAAGAAAGAAAGGAAAAGCTGATAAATATGCTGGGCAACGGTACTAGCGATAGAGATACGAAGGAGACAAGCAAGGATGATGAGGATGATGGTGAGAACCGAAGTGAGGGAAAAGGCAAGGGCAAGAAGGTTTAGAAACATGAGGGTACTTGCACCTGGCATCCAGGAGCATAGCTATTTGAAC
>Ga0265797_10003825_pt1 | contig 23651 bp, 22 predicted proteins | sample P2T30metagenome_FD_192433 | JGI IMG/M metagenome (GOLD analysis project Ga0265797, IMG submission 192433) | Plant litter microbial communities from East Loma Ridge, Irvine, California - P2 T30 | ecosystem: Environmental > Terrestrial > Plant litter > Unclassified | place: USA: California... | reverse complement strand
CGTAAAAAGCAAAAGAGTACAATAAGATGCACTGTTTCCTCTAACCTATGGCTGGATGTACTATAGATCAATTTCTGAAAACATTACAATCTATCGGTGCCTAATAATACAGCTCCACCAGAACAACAACGACTGCCACACTGGAGCGTTTAACATTCTCCCTTATTGTTAAACCCAGCCGCCCTCTCCACCGCTCTCGCAGCGCAATGTGGCGGTATAAATATCAGTGGCAACGTACCATAAGCCTCCCATTCTGTACCGTCCTCAGCCGGCTCATCGTAATACTTGAACTTCCACCATTTAGTCAGGCCGCAGTTGGAGAATTCCTGATGGAAGGCGTCTCCGTCATCAGTGTGCAGTGATCCGGCTCCTGTGACAGTGATTTGCCAATACGGGTTAAAAAAATCGTAGACGGCTTTACACGTTCCGAACGGAGCTTCTGGTGGTGGTGGCCGCGTGCGGGTGGGCTCGGTTGTGTATTTGATGCCGTTTGCGTCTGTAATGCTGCCGCCGTACTTCCAGTCCATTTTGTTGAGAGTTGCTTCGGGGCTGCAGCCGCTGCTGTTGAGGGGTAGAGGTCAGCTGTTGATCGAATGGAGTTCAAGTGGAAGACTTACCTCAAGACAGTCATGTAGTACTCGCACTCTTCCCAGAAGACCTGATAATTGCGTGGGCCCGTGGGCCACTCCGTTGTCAGTACCACTCGATCGGGAGGGCCATCGTTGAACGTTTGTGTGAAGACAGAGCCGGATTCGGCGATTTCTTGCTTGGCCGATTCTGTACAGTAGGCACCGACATTGGCCTCGAGCGTTCCGTGATCGAGGTAATTGTTGCTGTCAATGGGATTACATTTCTTGTCGTCGCTGGTGTATCCGTTCCAGATCCGTCGCATGACGAGCGGCTCGATTTTGAGAGTTGCATCGACGGTCGGATAATTCGAATCGATTGTACCGCCGTGCTTGAAGTTGCTTCCGCCATCCGTTGGGACGTCACAGCCGTCCATCACGACGTCGAGCCACGACATGCAGCCATGTTCGCTGATGACGCCATCGTCACTGTTCCACTGGACGGATATATTCATGTAGTCGAGTCCAGTGTTGTACGTGCCGCTGGTAAACTCGCCTTTGGAGCCGTGCACATTGCCGAAGTCTGGTTGAATTCATCAGCATAACAATCAAGGGCAAAACGCCGCGCCAGCTTGCATACCTGAGCAAAAATCGCTGAGAGCAGATCTCATGGCATCACGGTCGGACCAGGTGCTGGTCGAGTCCATGTTACAAGCAGCACCGGGTAGCTTCGGCCAGCCAACGCCGGTGGTGTTGGTTTGAAGTGGCGGCATATCATCTTCGAGGCCTAGTGCACCAGTCAGTATTTTTCCGATGAAGCACCTAGCACTCACTTACCTAGACGCTTCGCATTGTTCTGTGCCATCTGGAACAGAACCAGATTGGCGATCGCAGCATGTCCTGCCTGTGTCGGATGAAACACTCTAAAGTCAGATCCGATACGAAGAGCTCCTTGATATTGATGGTCGCTCTCTGTACTGGCTTGCCGCCTTGCAACATAATGTGAGTCTTGTTCGCGACAACTGTACCTATAGCTGCACCTTCGCCAACGTCACCGTCGGCGGAAGCAGTGGAGACAGTGGTAGAGTTGGGGAAACGCATGTTCGTACTCTGGGCAGAAAAGGAAGATGCATTGGCGCCATGATAGAACGACACCTTAGAGCCCAGCAGGTGTATGTTCTTGCTGGGAGAAGGTTGACCTGATGATTGAGCAGCGAATGTGAAGTTCCAAGCAGCTGTTGATCTCCTCAAGAACCGCGGGTTTGTGAGAGCAGAGACAGCTGTCGCGAGAGTGACCTTGTCGCTCTCTTCCAGCTGATCCTCAAGCTCTTCGACTACTTCCTCTTGCAGGTCGTCGTTGGCATTGTCATCGTAGAGGGCTGCATACTCGTCGTCGCCATCATCTATACTGGCCTTTATCGCCTGCTCGATCAGAGCACCGTAGCATTCTTGTAGCGTCCCGTTGGCAGGTCTTATGTCGTCATCATCATCTTGTCGACGGTCGAGCCCATGTGGTACATAAGGAAAAGGGTCTTCCAGCATGGGCGTGTCTCTCGACTTCATCTGATAGAAGAACAGCTCGTAACGATTCGCACCTTTGCCTGCGCTCTCGTCTTGTCCAGGTTGGCAGAAAGTGCCGTATGTGGACTGCACGATGTCATCATAGTCGATAAAATGCACATTCGGGCCAGCTCGTTCGACTGCAGATCGCAGCGCCTTGTTCATTGCGAGGACCAGTTCATTCATCCTCTGTCTCCGAGCCTGCGTGAGATACTCTCTACTGAACAGATTGAGCCAAACATGCCAGGACACCTTGTCGCATGCGTTGTCGGAAGTATCAAAGAATTGAGCGTAGCCGGTGTAGTATCTGTTTGCGTTAGCGGATTGCAAACGCAAAAGCGGGATTTAGACGAACATGTTACCGTTTGGCGCCAGTTTGGATTTAACAAGGCTGATGAGATCATCTACGGAAGATGTGAAGTCATTGCTTTCGATTATGGAAAACGCCTCATCAAGCTTCTTGTCGCATGGGGGATGGTAGAAAGACTCGTACTGGCTGTATACGCAAGCATTTAAAATCGGAACAAGTTGAGCGTCATTACCGCCCTAAGCAAAAATCAGTCGGTGAAGATGTAGCAAGTCTGAGAGGTCTCCTACCGCTGACACGAGGACGAATTTTTGGTCGGGAGAAAGCTTTGCTGCTTGTTTGTGTACATCGGGCACAAGGGCTCCGCTGCAAGCGGTGTACGTGAAGTCAAGCTTCTCCGGCTCGACTCCAAGTTGGATCGCAACCAGGTTTCCGTAAGAGCCATCATACCTGGAACAGGCCCACGCGAGCTCGTTGCCGGCGCCGATGCCAGCAGCGTATCTAAAGATGGCACGCTGTCAGCTTCGAAACTTGTTTGACCTGTCGAAAAGACGTACGAGTCACCAATTGCAGCTCCTTTAGTGTAGAAGGAAAGATCGAATGGGTCTTGATCGTCAGAGCCAATGGCACTGCCGAATAGTACGAGCTGTATAAGAAGTATACAATTGAGGTTGCAGTGCATGCTGAGAAAAAGTAAAAGACCTTCTTCAATGAAAAGTTGCGTGCTGGCGGGCGAGAACGATGGGGCGGACCCAAACCTCTGAAGGAAAATGCAGCCATTTTGTGATCTCCGACCCGCTTCTCACGATGATAGATTTATTGCAATCTTGATGGATCGCAAAGAGAAGCGAGTCTCGAAGCGCGATGTTTTGCGCCACTGCAGCAAGCGGGTGGCGTTTCGCGCCGAAGGATGGCAGTAGACTCGGCCAAGGAATGGCTCAAACACTAGAGTGCACGCATATAGCTTAGCTGAGCAGCCTGAGCTCGATATCCTTTCTCAATGTGATTGCGATATCAGCGGCAATGGCTCTACCTGTAAGTTTCATGGCCAGACGCCGAACCAACACTGCGCCGCTTGTCCGCCTGCAGGAACCGTTGTCTACCGAAATGAGATCTCGCTGCAGAATGCCATCTGCCTTCCCATATGCTTTTCACGAGCCCATGAGCATCGCGAGCGCGCACATGTATGCTACGACTTTATCAATTAAAGTCTTCCATCGGCGCTTGGGTTGTCTCGAACGTGGTCCCAGAATAATTGGTCCGAGAATACATCGCCGGGTCGCAGTGCTCAATGGCAGACTGGATCCGACATCCTATGCCTGACGGCGGCAACGACCTTGGCGATGGTTGAAGTGCTCTCAATTGGACAGACAACTGATAGTCAGTGCCCATGCAAGAAGGTGGATTGTACCAGAGCACAGTCAGAAGTTGGACCTAGGTGTCGCTGTGGTGTGTATAATAGGCATGCTCACGACCATAGTGGATAGCTAAAAGACATCACTCTCACCATTCGCACATTTTCATATAATTACCTAGAGCAATATGTTCCAGCGATTCGATATTGCTAGAGTTCTTGCCCTTTCCCTTGCTTTTGTGTTCGCGAGCCCGTCGTTTGCAGTCAATCCGGATCACTTAGGTAAGATCTTCCCTTGCAGAACTAGGGCGCAGACACCACGCTACGTACCTTGAGAAAGATACTGAGTCCTTGTCAGATATTCGGCTCAACATACCGCTTTTCAGAAGCGAAGTCAAGAAAGTCTCCTACGGCACAATCGTCCAGATAGACGGACTCGAGGACTGGACGCATGCCAACGTGGTGGATTTGGCTTTTGCTGCCCATGCCAAGTTCAACAAACAATTCATGAAAGATACGCTCCCGAACGGTCCAGACGCGATTGAGAATCTCAATGCGAACAAGGATAGACCTACAGTCACCACTACACTTGTACGTATCAGTGCTCCACTGTCTTGGAAGCCACCAAGAACTCTTCGCTAACTTACACTGTCCGAAAGGTGATAGATAACACTGCATACATCGCCACTTCTCTGAAGGGACGTGGATCCAGCTACATCTACGATGTTAGTAAGAACAAAGTCAGTAACCACATGGCTGGCATGCACATCAAAGACTCTCATCCACTTGACAACGCTGTGTTCGACGGCCTTCGCCGCTGTCAAGCTTTCGCCGTGGATACAGATCGCGGTCACAGGAATATGGCGAACTGCGGTTAGTTTATCTTCCCTATACACATTGAGGATATGCAACATGCTTGCAACTGCGTCTCGGTCGCGGATATGGTAGGGTGGCACCACTCCTGTCGCCGCGATGGAGCTGGGATATTTTGATAATGTCTCAGTACATGCTCGTGCCCTCCGCAACCGATGTTGCGTGGAGCGTACTTACCACTACGCAATTGCCCTCGCGCCGTTATACAATAATGATCTTCAGCTGACATAACCGAAGGTGAATTTATGGCTGCACTCGCCTTCTGCATCGATACTGGTCGTCGAGACCTGGAAAACGCGAGAATGGTGGCCATATGAACCGACGGAGAAGGAAACGATATAATTATGGCTCCTTGCGACAACGACTTCAAAGAAGGCAAACCACCGGTGATTCAACTCCTGACGTGTACGAGCTGGATAAACAGGGCAATCTCACTGACTACCCCTAGCTTCTCGAGCAGTGGGGCTGTACTGCTTTTGCATTCGAAACAAACATAAGAGTCCTCACCGATGCAGACGGGCGGGAAAGTGTGGAGGTGTCTGAAGAAAGTATTAGACAAGGCACTCGCCCTCAGATATCATATCCTTGAATGGTGGTTGGGAGGTTGTTGGTCCCACGGGTGATATCGCAAATAGCCCCACTGCAGATGCAATAGTCTGCGTAATCCCACTTGCTTTCTATATCTCTGTACACATCGCGAACATCATCATAGTCCTCGGGCAAAACACCCTGCCTCATTCGTTCGGCGATGCTGGCCTTCAGTAGTAGAAAGCGACTCATACCAGCGTGATCAATTAGTGCTTCTTTGGAGGTCGCTCTAAGTTCGGTATAGAGGGTGCCCCTGATTTGGTGATACTCGTAGCCGAGGCCCACTCGTCGCAAGAAGTAATAAGAAGTGGGCGGTGATGGCGCATTCTCGCAGAAAGCCGAAAAGGCCAAGCACGCGCTCGCACACAGATCGGCATTCCGAAGAAGTGTCGGCAAGTATTCGCGGAGTGGTGGCTTCTTCTTGAAAGAAGATTGCACTTGAGTCTCGGTGATCGCCAAGTCGAGGGCTTTCTCATAAGCGGGAATGGACCTTCTCAAGATGGTCTCGGTAATCTGAGTCGAATGCTCCAACCATATATCGTGGAGACGGCGGTTTGTTGCCGAGAAGCGCAGAGCATCTGGTATTTTCTCGCTTGCGGCGAAGATTTGAATGAGTAGCTCCGTTGACAGCATGAGCAGAGCAGACATGTTGGAGATCTGTTGAGGTGGTGGTAGCAGGGCGAAGACGAGGAAATCGTGTGCCTGAAGCAAAGGCTTCAAAAGGGCTTCCTGGTGTCGATGCCAGACATGGCAAACGACTCAACAGTCTCCATCAATTTGCTATGGTGGCGCAGTACACATCGGGCGCGTGCAAGACAAATGTGGAAGTTGGGATGAAAGGTGGGCGGCAAATGGAGCAATCATAAATAGGCGGGTAGAATCGGGAAGGCTGTGAAATCATGAGTCTACGTACGACATATCTTCCATAATTACACATACGACATTCGATGCGACTATAGGCTTCCAAACTAGAGTTGATGCTCAATACCAATCCTGATCATAGCATGATCTTTGGATTGACTATATGTTCGAAGTAAACATAGTCGTCGTACGGGTCGTAACCCTCCACCATGATCAACAGGTTGTCTGTGTCATTCTTGATGTCGTCGATAGCGCCAGTTATCACATATTCGGCATAGTCCCAAGGAGTCTCCCAGTCGCCATTTATGTCTGCCTGATAGCGTTGCCATTCTTCCCTAACACCTTGCCGAACACTCTCCTCCCAGCCACAAGGTCCTTCCAGCCAGTCACTGAGATTGTGCCGAGTCATCAGCGCCTCGGTAGACATCGATCGAAGCTCCAAGTAGATGCCATCCCTAAGCTGATAGTGGACGAACCCTAGTGATATTCGGCGCAAGAAGTAGTATGAAACAGCTGGCAGTGTTGCATCTTTGCAGACAGGCGAGTATGCCAAACACACGCTGGCGCACAAGTCAGCGTTTCGGAGGAGAGTCGGCAAGCAACCTCGAAGCGTCGGTGGGTTGTCAATGGACGACTCGGTCGACTCTAATCGAGTCTCTAAGAAGGCCAGCTGGACGGCTTCGTTGTACGCAGGAAGAGAAGACTCTAGCATGCCCTCAATGATCGGCTCGGAGTGTTCAAGCCAGATAGCGTTGAGCAATCGATTCGTTCCAGACAAGTGCAGTGTATCAAGAATCCTATCGCTTGCAGAGAATATCTGTATGAGTAGTTCTGTAGGTAACTCGAGTAGTTGATGCATTGTAAAGGCCCGTTGGTTTAGAGAACAAATCGAACCGCATGTTTGGCAGGGCCATGATTCGCGATGACTTAAGTTGCGCGTTCGGCTTCGATGACTCCTCCAACACAGAATACCTGAGGGCGCAGCAGGGCCGCGGTCTGATGCTGCGCCTCTGCGGCACTGTCTGCGGCGCGTACGAGTGAGTTTATATCGCACGCGCCAAGCTCGCCGGAGGTCATGGCGGCAGATGATACGATCACAAACGAGCGGACAGAGCTTGAAATGCTGGTGCTATTTCCGAGAATCGAGTCGAGGCGTTGGGGAAAAGCTGAGGTGGCTTTTCTGTGTTTCCAGCGCAGCATTGGAAGTGGACACGGCCTACCGGATCCGGCTAATGAAATATGTACAATGCTCAATACAGTCTGAACGCATACTGATAATCTACAACACCCACCCTTCGTCACCACAAGGTGCCATGTCCCGCTGCTCGAACCTCGCCATGCGGTCCGGCAGCCATCCCGATCGAACATCAGCAGCTGCTTTGCCGAGTCTAGGACTTCTGCGAGTCTTACAGCGTCCTTCGGCATCGAACGAGTACTGCTTGCACTGCATGTCTCCTTCACACCTGGCTTTGCAATCATCGATTGAAGCCATCACGCCTTTGTCGGAGTCGCTCTCGTTGTCCCAGCCCGAGCCTGAGCCAGGTGCGGACATCTTGGGGAGAATGTAGGAATGGAAGACGTCTTTGTGTCGGAGGATGGTTGTGTGATTCTATGACGGAAGCATTAGTACCAAGTCAAGTCATTATTCGAAAGGGAAGTTCTCTTACCTTCTGGTCCGAGGCAAACCACTGCTGTTCAAAGCTCCACAGGTCCTCAATGACTTTCGGTGTCACATGATGATATGAGACCGAAGGGTAACACCACAACCTCATCCGGTCACCTTCCTTCGAGCGACGACTCGCCTTCGCATAGGGAACAATACCAGGGTAGTGTCCTTGAAATATAGGATAGGAGTCGGTCAATTTGATGCCAGCGTCTTTGAAGACGTTACCAAGGACACAATCTCCTGCCCAGTGTTTGGCAGTGGCGTCTTCGATCTCCTTTTGATGTGCGGTGTAGTAGTTGACAACAGTCCGCATGGCTGCCTGTGACACAAAGAAGCCGGACCCGCCGTGGGCAAAAAGGTCTTCTCCGATAAGGGTGGCGCTACCAGAGTAGTAGTGCTTCGTGTGATCCAGTCGACTGAGGTACTGCAGCGTGGACCTCCAGAATATGTACGAGTCCGCCTCGATGAAGACGTACCATTTCGAGTCCGGGTATTCTTGCAATGTGCGGTGAATCATGGGCAGGAACTTCCACTTGTCGAGCTTCCAGCCAGGATTTTCGATCTTGCCAGACATCATGACCACCTCGCTGTCGACGCCGCTAAGCTCGGAAGCTTCCAGTGCGCTTCTGCCTGAACGCTTGAGACGGCGATGTAGCTCGAAGTCGGGGTGGCTTTCTAGGATGTTCGGGCTGACTGATGCAAGAGCATCAATGATTTGTTCGCCATGGAAGGTCTCCTCATAGTCAGAGAAGACCAGATGGTTTGGGTAACAACTGAGCGTCGTTGAAAGGTGGACCGGGAGTTTGTCCGCTATTTCTGTTGATCCAGTGCGGAGGACTACCACAGTCTCATTCGCACCTGGTAAAGCGTGGCATGGAAGCTCGGTGGTCTTGATGTGTGTGGTTGTGGACGTGGATGTGGAAGTCTGGAAATGATCAAATGAGACCCGCTCTTGATCGTGAGAGAAAATGAGAAAAAAGAGAAGGCCTGCTAGGCATGTGCTTGGGAAAAGACACTGTCTTTGCCACCTGATGGACTTGGACATTTTGTAAGAAAAGAATGCGTTGAAGAAATGTGAGTGAGTCGCTGGACATGATGTTCTTCGCATCGTGGTAGAGCACACACGGCTATATAGCACACTTACAATGCTCCTGGTCAAGTCATAAGCCAGGCGAATTAAGCGCCTTTCGCTCCATGTCGGTTGGATTGAGCCATCTTCACGGACGATATGGGGAAGATAGATTGCGGCGTAGAAGCCGGCGGTTGCAAATAAGGCGTGTCGGTGGACTCGGCTAAGGGAACCGTGTCCTCTGCTACCTCACGGCTGGGTCGGTGGTTTGAAGATGTGCAGTACTTCTATTCTTTCCTTTTGCCATTGTGCAAAAGAAATCGCGATCAAGGCCAGAAGAGACCATACCAGATTCATCTGAGGTGTTGAAGGCATAGTTGATGTAAGAATGTAAGGGCAAATGCTTACATCGCTTGCAATTTCCCCGTGGCGCCTGCTCGTTCCGCTCCGTCGGTTTTTCGGCGGCGTTCACGAAGGATCCCTGCCGCGTCGCCAAAACGTCATCGCCAACCACTCCAATCACAACACTTATGGACGCGCTGAGTTGGACATGCCTGAGTTCCTAAATAACCACTTCACCTGTATGCAAGCGGCGTAAATCCACGACTCACTAAGCCCAGACTCGACGCGATACCACGCTATGTCAACAAGCGATTTCAACCATGTCGCCAAGTACATCACAGCTTTGAGTTCCACTACTCTGCGAGCGTTTGCCTTCATATTTCTAAGATGGGTGAGCTACAGGATGATCTTTTAGGCGCCCGATGTGAATAACCAGCTAATGCTTAGCACTTAGATTCCCGGACATGTCAGTCTTCTCATCAGTTACTCTGCCAGAAGATATCGAACCAATGCTGACCCACTCACTATAGCACTTTCCGCCGCTGATCTTTTCACTCTTCGCCCTTTATGTACCAGCATTCATCTATAATCTCACGCATACCGCACCGTACGAAATCATCTCCGACGACATTGATATCATCACCCGCGAGATCAACGAACAAGAAGCAACCGAAGATATCGATCCTCGCTATGCAGACCTTCAAGCAGTAGATCAACCGATTGCCGAGCTGGACGTCCAAGAAACTGTTGTCATCGAAGAGAAAGGAGCTGAAGCCATCAAGACTCTCACAACTGGTCTGCCGAGCCCCACAAGCCTGCCATGGACTACTTTGACCTTCTTGATTAACTTGGCCCTGGTACTAATGTCAGCAGATCTGGTCTACCGCGGCCTCGTGTTCTACCCTTCTCGAGACTTGTCCATGGCTCGTGTAGGCTATGTCTCTGACCACGACGCACGCGTGATGGTCCGCGAGCCCAACGCGAACCAGTATCCTATTGTTGCTTCGTACAGGAATGTTGATCCTCCCCTGGCCCGTGGCGTCCTTCCCAGCGAGACCTCCTGGAAGTCCTCAGGACAGGTAGACTGGCTCGATGAAAGCACGGATTTCACGGGCACCCTCACATTGGCTGGGCTCAAACCTGACACCAAATATCAATGGGCGCTATCCAATAATCACTCTGGTCATTTCACGACCCCGCCAAGAGTAGGACATGTCTCTAAACGTCTTGAAAATGCCGGGTCCTTCACCTTCGTCCACTCGTCATGCCTCAAAAACAACTTCCCATATGTGCCTTTCAGGCACCCTCTAAGCAACCCGGGACTCAAACTCTTCGCCCAAGCAGTGAAAGACCTGAAGGCGCAATTCATGGTCTTCCTTGGCGACTTCATCTACATCGACGTTCCTCGCAGGCCTGGCACGACTGCTGAAGACTACAGACAAGAGTATCGCCGCATCTACGCGAGTCCTGACTGGAACGACGCTACGAAGGATCTTCCCTGGATCCATGTCTACGATGATCACGAGGTAGCGAACGATTGGGATGGCAACACAACCGGTGTCTTCAACAGTGCCTACGATCCTTATTCTCACTACCATACCTCCGTCAATCCGCCAGCCGTGCGAAGGGACGAGAGCTGGTTCTCATTTACTCAGGGCCCAGCTTCGTTCTTCATGATCGACACACGTCGATACCGTTCACCGAATGACAAGACCAACGGCTCTGATCCCTTCAGTGGCGAGCCTACGAAGACTTTGTTAGGAGAGGCACAACTGGCAGATCTTCTTGCTTGGCTTAAACGGCCCGAACCTGCTGGTGTTCGCTGGAAGATTCTCGTCAGCTCCATACCTTTCACCAAGAACTGGTGGTATGGCTCTCAAGATACGTGGCGCGGCTACCTCGGAGAGCGCCAGATCATTTTGGAAGCTATGTGGGATGTCGGTCTTCGCAGCGACGGCATTGGTGTTATCGTGCTGTCTGGCGACCGCCACGAATTTGCCGCAACTGCATTCCCACCGCCTCCTGATGGCAAGGAAGAGGTCGTTGGGCTTGCTGCGCACCCAGCTGTGGAAAATCCTTTCCGCCCGAAAGATGCTGACAATTTGGCCCACCTTCCAGTGCAGACGAGACGCAAGCGCTGGCCACTGAGCGCTACCGTCCATGAGTTCTCTGCGTCGCCGCTGAGCATGTTCTACCTTCCGATCCGCACATACAAGGAGTCGTCGACCTCCGCAGATTACCTCAGTGACGTGCTCATCAAGTACATACCCGACGGGAACAGCAAGTTTGGCGCGGTCTCGATTTCTAATCCGTCCACGAGCGAGCAGAGCATCCTGCAGTATCGCTTGTTCGTCGATGGACAGGAAGCATGGAGCTACACGCTCACAACACCGCCAATGGTTGGCGGCGGTGCTCGCAGCAAAGACGCGATCTGGGGATGACGCCTTAGGTGAGCAGGGGAGTCTGCATTGTGTTGAGAATGCGTGTAGCAGGCTGCGTAGCAATAACAGCATTATCAATTGGCCAAATATGACGAGCTTATCTCTGTTGCACGTATTAATGTTTGGCAGTGATGCAGTGATGTTGTCCTCCTGCAGCTGCACATGAGAGCTGCCAAACTTTGACAAGCGGTGAGGTAGTTACCTTTCTGCCGAGCTCGATTGGTACGACGGTTAAATTTGTCTTATCAGCAATGTTCCGCTTACAGGAGAAGAACTCCGTCTAGGAGTCCATCATAGCAATTGTAACCTCGAGCAGACTTGTTCAACATGCTGTGTACAATCATTCCAATGGCATTGTTTAATGCGTTTCAGAGTGACACAACACTCGGCGGCTGCACGGTAATCTAGCCCTGCGATCTCGGCCTCGATGGCATGTGATGAAGGTGGACGTCGGCTATCCGCTAACGATCGACTGGGATTCATTTCCCCACGCGTAACATCGTGTAGCCGTCTTACCGCAGGAGGGGAATCCGGACCAGAAGCTCGGCATGTACAGATTGGTCGCGCAGTCACGATACATATAGCAATGGCATCATCATCTTTCCAATGGACGTTGTCTGTCGCAGAACGAATAGGCAAACATGCAGACGATGACAAGGCCATGCAAGGACAGGGAACAGGCCCGGAAACGGCAACTCCGTCCACTTCGCGGCATGTGCGCTATCAAAAATTAGCGCGAACCCTAACTCTGGACTAGAATCGGTCGATGGCCCGTCTCACGGCTGTCTCGTCCGTCCTGCAAAGTCAAACCTGCTTTTCCCACCTGTTCGACCTGTCACGCGTATGCGAATGTTGTACCTTCCATAATCTTCCTTGCCACCGCCTTACGAGCCTTCAACAGACGCTCGAGTACTAATTAATAGCACCGCTGCAGCCTCACGTTCCTTCGCCTCCGGATCCTCTCAATCGCCACCTGTCGAGCAGTCCCTCAGGTCTCACAACCAGAACAACTTAACCCCATATGTCCCTCATCCATCGCGTCACTTCTATTGACGGGCAGGATCGTGAGTTCGACCACCATGGCGGTACTGTCAGATCGGTACGCCGAGTGATCTCCTATGATGCTTTCCATCCTACGGAAGAGACTCCTGAGCAGGACCACGCTCATCATCCGTTGCATACCGTGACGGCTTACAAGGTCAGCACGGTCAAACGTGTTGCACAGGTCGCATTCACCGTGCTGGCTTGCTGGCTGGCCTCGGGTATTGTCTTTGGTTTTGCGGCGTTGAAGCCGGTGCTGGTCGACGTGGGCGTTTATCGTGAGCTTTGCACTCCGGAGGAGCTGATGGATGATGTCGAGGTGTGCTTTGAGCAAGACTTGAGGTATGTTCCAGAGCTGCAGAGTATCGGAGTGCTTGCTGACGATTCTCCAGACTCAACTTCTTCTTTGCTATTGCGTCCACGACCTGCAACGTTTCCGCGCTGCCCGTAGGATATTGTTTGGATCGCTATGGACCACGCGTGTGTGCAGTCCTTGGTAGTGCGTTCCTAGCGGCCGGTGCGCTACTGATGGGTTACGCCTTCAAATTGCCAGAATTCGACGGGTTCGTCGTGGCCAATGTCATGCTCGCTCTTGGAGGCACTTTCATCTTCCTGCCTTCATTCCAGATTGCCAATGCATTCCCTAAGTATTCAGGAACTATCGTTGCAACAGTGACAGGCGCGTTCGACGCATCGGCAGCCGTGTTTCTCTTTTACAGACTTGCTTACCAGAGCTCGAACGGCGCTTTCACGCCCCAGAAGTTCTTCTTCGGGTACCTCGCGGTTCCGGTGCTGATCTTCGTTGCGCAGTTCACCATCATGAGTCCTGACAACTACAAGACCATGCCGGAGCTCGAGCAGAAGCTTGAGAAGGCTGAGAACGTGTTCCAAGATGTGAGTTCCAACGATGTTCCAAGACAAAGAGTTCCCTTGCTGACGCCAGACAGGTTCATTCTTCAGACGAAGAGCTCAGTGACGACGAAGTCAGACGCTTGCGCAGAGGCCGTCGCGAACATCGCGAATCCAAAGTCGACGAGCTGAACAAGCTTATCGGTGACAGGAAAGAGCGTGCTCGCCGTGAGGAGCACGAGGCGGCCGCTTTGCAGACGTCTGGCGTTTGGGGTGCTCTGCACGGCAAACCCGCCGTGCAGCAGATGTTGACTCCTTGGTTCATCCTGATGACAGCCCTGACCGTTCTCCAAATGTTGCGCATGAACTACTTCATCGCGACCATTCGCAGCCAGTATGATTACATGCTCGGTTCCGAGAGTGCTTCGATCCAGATGAACTCTTTCTTCGACGTTGCGCTGCCGCTAGGCGGTGTCCTCGCTACCCCTGTCATCGGCATCCTCCTCGACAGTGTCAGCACCGCGACATTGCTGGCCATCCTTGTCGGCTTCATTACCACGATCGGCATCTTCGGCTCTCTCCCGTTCATGTGGGCAGGATACATTAACGTTATCCTCTTCTGCTTGCTGCGACCGCTGTACTATTCCGCCATGAGCGATTACGCAGCCAAGGTGTTCGGCTTCGCAACTTTCGGCCGCGTCTACGGCACCATCATCTGCTTCAGTGGGCTCGTGAACCTCTTCCAACCAGCAATTGACGCGATGAGCCACGAAGTATTCCACGACAACCCCCTGCCCTTGAACACACTTCTTGCCGGACTTGCGGTCGTCATCGGCACCGTCCTGGTCCTTTATGTGATCATCCAAGGCCGCAAGGTCATGAAGGAGCACGCCGTGGAGGATGCGGAGACTGCGAGCATCTTGCAGTCGATTGCAGAAGACGAGTCCGAGTACGGGACTTTCTGAGGCGATGGGGTTGTCGAAATTTGCAGCGTTGCAGCGTTTTGAGCGAGTTCGGACTCTGATTTCTTGTCGTTTTCGAAATCTTTCTCAGCTACGCGCTCTGTTTGTTGTTCTTGCGATTCATAGCGCTTGAAGCGTTGAAGCTTTTGGTCTTCGTGTTGGTTTTGGATTCTGTAGCATGATTTGTTTCGCGTTTTCGAGCGGTTGTGTGGATATATATCGATATAATATATAAAATGGACGGTTGAGTAACAAGTGAGAGGTCTCCCGAAAATGGAACACTTGTGAAACCTGGGCGAAGGCGCCATGTATATGTATCATGCACGTCTTGCGAGCCTCATATGGCGTGCTCGATTCGCGGTAAGCGCGCTTACAGTCGGCTGGCTGTCATAAGTTTGGATGTAGAGCAGCCATTGCCATTGCGAATAGAAATGTTTTGATCCATAGACTTGCTACGTTAATCGATACATACGTGGTTGAGCCACTTCTATCTTTCTGTTCGGTTATCATGTATTCTTTGCTTGACATCCTTACTTGTAGCTACAGACTCGTAATGATTCGATTGGCATCGACATTCGGATGTAAATTTATGCAAAAGAAGCCTAACGGCTAGCCTGGTCCTCGCGTAGGACGATCATGCACACCTTACTCGTGACCCTTGGGGTTCTTGAGCTACAGATCGTCTTTTGAATAATACTCAATACGATCATACCAGATGCCGATTTCCATGCCAGTCTCGCGACGCTTTTACCGAGGTTACGAATCATGCAAAAGAATAGACTAGGAGGTATGCTGTGAAAACTGCGGGTCTCTCGCGGCGGCATGTGGAGGACGAACGACGAGATCGTCAGGGTTTGATGTCATGCAGGAACAAAGTACCTCACGTGCATTCAACACGAAGTTGAAATTAACAACAACAACGACCTCGATGGTTTACTACTGAACAAACCATGAACGACCACGTCAAGTTATTGGAGCCCTCTCAACAGGTTTTCGCCATACCAGAGCTGCTGGAATGCATACTCTTGCAACTGGGCTATCTCAATTCACTTCCTGGACTCCAGCTATATGTTCTTCAACGGATGAACAGAACTTTTCAGCAAGCCATTCAAAGTTCCATCGGGATACAAGAATGTATGCAACGAACGCACATCAGCGAAACAGACCCATACGTGCGAAGAGAAGATTTGGCGTCCGTTCGATGGCTTTCATCACGTCTTCCCAATACTGTCCCTCCCATCAAGACGATCGATGCTTTCTGGCCAGGTCACGTCGGTGCCACCCTGAATCAGCTCTCGATTGACCTTGGCTCAGCTGGTCAACCCAGGCCAAACGAGGAGCAGATCCGTCGTTTCTCATCGCACAACGCGGCGTGGCGACAGATGAAGCTTGCCAGCCTGCCACTGAGAGGCGAGATCTTCCTAGACGTCGAGCTGATCGATATGCAAGGAAGGCTGACCGATGGACGAGATCGCTCTGTCACCCGGCTGCAGATTAGCGCAGAAGTTCTTGGGGACGTTTTCGATGTTGTTGAACAGATTCGAGCTAGGACGGCTGAGGAACATATAGCTTGGGAGAAGAGGCCGAAGATGGGAGTTGTGAATCCTCCTAATGTAAAGGAGATCTTCATACTGGAAGATCTGTTCTAGAGGCTGGGGAATTGGCCTGGAAAATGGTCGAAACAGGCGAACCGATGAGACTATGAGGTCACCTTGATCGCGCATGCTGGTGCCCGAGACCAAGAGATGGCTGCAGACCTATTGGTGACAAACATCTTCGCGCCACCACATGGATTCTACAGCTGCGATACCCACAGCAAAGTTCTAGTAGCAATGCACCTTCGTAGTATGCGCCCGCAAACTTGTCTTTGATAGCTCAATGGGTTGGCATTGTCAGAGACACATGCAGCGTTTGCCATCTCCTCAGTACGCTCACGACAAAGGATTGGCGAATGTACTCTGTTTGGTATTTGCTTTGTACATTCAGTAGAAAGGCACGAAAGCGCGTGCAAAAGATATAAGAATCCGATGGCCGCAAGTCATCCTCGCATCACCCAACAAGCCTCTCAACCATCAAAAACATCACTCACACTGGTACGTCAAGTAATATCGCCAATATTCTCGTGCCTGTTCAACAATACTAACGGACGCGGATCAGACAAGCAACCATGGCTCCTCCCAAACCTGCCCAAGATGTCAACGAACGACTCAGCGCCACTCTAGAGGCTATCCTACAGCGTTTGAACAGACCCCAGTTTGGTGCTACTACTCTCCGCGCCCAAATCATGGGTAAGCTACGCAAATCAATGACCCTGCTCGTGATTGTTCCAAGCTGACACCATCCCAGCTAATGCTCATGCTTATATTCACATGATGCTCGTTCTGAAGAACGACGCAATCCCCTACAAGGAAGATGCACCCATGGCCATCATCACGACCAAGGAAAACGGCCAGACCAGAGCAAGTGTTGTGCTTTACTATTCGAATGAGGACCAAAAAATGGTGGGGCCACAGCTGGAGGGATCACTCGCTGATTCGGACAGCGAAGCATTGCTGTCGTTATATGAAGACAGCAAGGATTGGACCGCCAAGGCTAATGCCGAGTTGCAAGACAAGAGGTTGTGGCGATGAGTTTACATTCACGTTGCACTGATGATGAGCATTCGAAGAGCTTGGTTGCTCCTGGGGTATGCGTGTATGCGTGACCAAAGGTTACTGGCACATACATTGCTGTGAGAGGAGAATACACATACATCTAAAGACATTGAATGAAGTACTGTTCTCGTGAAATCTCTTATCGTTACCCAAATACATACACCGTCGCATGATCCTTGCACTGCCAATCACCTGCTGTTAAGTTCTCGATTTTGGTTTGGAGTTGGGACAGAGGATTAGCGGGATATGATCCTTACAACATCGAATGATGAGAGCTTCTTATGGTAGCCAGACTCCTGCGAGCATGCAACTCAACACGCTCGCAATAGTCTGCCAACACCAAAGACAATGGCGAACGGATAGTGTGCAGCGCATGTACATTTATCGTCAAACTCGGGGTTGTTAGGGTAGCCAGACCCTAGCATTATCTAATCGCGAAGTAACTTTCCATCCCGCTTTCCGCTTTCGGTTGTTTACTCGCAGCCAAAACATCACCCGAAACACCATTACATTGCGACGACCAGACGATTGATGATTTACGCGCGACCACGATAACGACAAAACAACGACGAGAAAATAGCCACAATGCCTGGCCGCGTCGCTCGCGGCGGTGCTCGCGCCTCAACCAGGACATCCGCCCGCAATAGCTCACCACAGACCGATATTCCAGATGAAGGCGCCGACACAAGCCTGAGACGCGCAGTATGCACAGTCTTCAGCGACTCACAGAAATCAACTGCCGGCCACAGAAAGTGCGTTATCAGTTTGCGCAAGATCCAGGAGGCCTGTTGTTATGAGCCGGTGAACCAGAAGCAAGGGAGACAGGAGGAGGATTTCCAAGAGGAAGACTTCAACAATGAGTTCGTGAGGTGCACACTGCGCATGATGGCTGTGAAGAAGTCAGAACCTGCCGGTGACCGCGTTGTGCGCTTCCTAGGCACATTCCTCAATGTTGCGAGCCAGAAGGACATCGAGTTGCTCAGCCAGGATGACCCAGACGAGACGAGCGTGCCGGAGACGCCGACTGCAAGACTCACAACCAAGCTGCTCAGCACTCTTCTCCCACTTCTGCAAGTCAAGGATAAAACGATCCGCTTCCGCGCGACTCAGATGACAAGCCACATCATCAACAGCTTGGATTCACTGGACGACAACCTGTTCCATCAGCTGAGATTGAACCTTCTCAAGCGAATTCACGATAAGGAGGCACCCGTCAGACTGCAGGCTGTGTACGGGCTCGGACGTCTTGCGGCAGAAGTGGACGATAACGAGCAAAACGAGGACAGCGATTCCGATAATGAGAGTGGGCACGGTGTTCTGGTGAAGCTGCTTGACATTTTGCAAAATGATCCCGCGGCTGAGGTTCGGCGCAACTTACTTTTGAACCTACCTCTGACGAAGGAAGTTCTGCCATATCTACTGGAGCGCGCACGAGATCTGGACGGCGCAACCCGAAGAGCGCTTTACGCACGACTACTGCCCGCACTCGGCGACTTCAGACATTTGAGTTTGACACATCGCGAGAAGCTTCTCCGCTGGGGTCTGCGTGATCGCGACGAGAAGGTGCGCGAAGCGACTGCGCGCCTCTTCAGAGAGCGATGGATTGAAGACTGCGCAGCTCTGCCAGCGGGTGAGGACGAGGAAGCGCAGCCGAAGCAGGACAACCAAGCAGCGGATCCCTCCCTTGATGCACTTCTTGAGCTCCTTGAGCGCATTGACATCATCAATTCTGGTGGTGAAAATGGTATCGCTCAAATTGCGATGAAGCAGTTCTGGCAGGGCAGACCGGATTATGTGGACTATGTCAGCTTCCCTGACTCGTTTTGGGACGACCTCACCCCTGAGCTGGCTTTCGTTGCACGTACCTTCAACGACTTCTGCAGAACCTCTGGGAAAGAAGACGGATATACCGGGCCCAGAGCTCTGGATGTCCTTGTCGAAGAGAAGCTGCCCGAGGTTACCAAATTCGGATTCCTGCTCGAGCGCGAATTGAACAAGCTCATTGAGACTATTCGCGAAGCAGCAACCGAGGAAGACGAGGAGGCTGATGAAGACTCTGTGCAAAGGGAGTTCATCGTTGAGCAGATGCTACACATGGCTCAGACGTTCGATTACTCAGATGAAGTCGGTCGCCGCAAGATGTTTAGTCTCATGCGTGAAGCGCTGGCTCTTCCTGAACTACCGGAGGAGTCTACCAGGATGGTCGTTGAAGTCCTCCGATTAGTCTGTGGTGAAGATGCGAAGGGTGAGCGCGAGTTCTGCGGCATCGTACTCGAAGCCGTAGCTGAAGTTCACGACACAATTATGGGCGACGAAGACGAGGAGCCCGACAGCACGGAAGAGTCCTTCCACTCTGCGACGTCTCAACTCGATAGCGAGAATGGCACGCCGCAACAGAAAAAGAAGAAGTCGAAGAAGGCTGGTGACGATGAAGATGATGAGGAAGCGGACGAGGACAAGGCGATCCGTGAGATCATGGTGAACATGAAGTGCTTGCACATCGCACAATGCATGCTTCAGAATGTCCAATGCGATCTCGAAGAGAATGTGCACCTCGTGACAATGCTGAACAACCTCGTTGTACCAGCTGTGAGAAGCCAAGAAGCCCCGATTCGTGAGAGAGGTCTGGTCTGCCTAGGTCTCTGCTGCGTTCTCGGAAAGGTGTGTTCCACAATCACTGCTATTCCTCTAATGTCAGTCGCTAACAATATTGTAGAATTTGGCGGAAGAGAACCTGACACTATTCTTGCACTGCTTCCTTAAGGGCCATCCAGCTTTGCAGACGATCGCCATTCAAATCATCACTGACATCCTCATCACACATCCCTCGCTCATTGCAGAGCCGGCGAACGAGGAAGAAGAGAACCCTCTGATCAAGCCAATTCTGAAAGCATACTCTCGATCCATCAAGTCGGGCGACCCAGCAGTTCAGTCGACTGGTGCCACCGCGTTGTCAAAAGCAATGCTTAGCCGTCTGATCACGGAACCGGATCTCCTCAAGCAGCTGGTTGTAGCTTACTTCGATCCTGACACCGCCGACAATGCGCAGTTGCGCCAGAGTCTCAGCTACTTCCTTCCTGTGTACTGTCACTCCAGGGCTGAAAACGCCACCCGTATGGTGCATATTACTTGTTCGGTCATCGCAAAGTTGGCGACAATCCGCGAAGCATTCCTCGAAGAGGTAGCCGATGCCGAAGAAGAGGAGGATGGCATGGTCAAGCTCAGCGCTGTAGGAAATATGCTCCTCGACTGGACCGACCCAAGGAAGATTTTCGGCTTTGCCGAAGCTGCTGGTGCTGCTGGCGCAGCTGACGGCGCTAGCCAAACACATTACTTGCTCGCCGAGTCGATCCTGGAGCGCCTCGTCACCAGCCAGGTCTCCAAGGAAGAGAAGAAGGTCCTCTTCTCTGTTCTCGGTCGCTTGCACATGCCCGCTGGCGGCTGCGATGCCGAACTCCTCAAGACCATTCTCGAGCTTCTAACCGAGGCAGTCGATGCCAAGGTTGCATCAGACGCGACGAGCCGTAACGTCTTGACTAAGTTGCAAACTCAGCTCTTGAAGCAGATGCACGATGTCATGACGCTTGAACGTGGCGGAGGCGGCGCGGAGGAAACTGTCGTCGATTCAACCGAGCTTGCACACGAAAGTGACGAGATCCAGGCCACGGCCGCTGGTGCTAATGGTGACGCTGATGCTACAGAGCTGGAGACAGAGCTCGGCGATACTGTTGCTGATGGCACGGCGGCAACTGTGAACGAAGGGGACGACGAAGAGGAAGAAGATGGCGATGTCACTCAGCTACGCACGGAGATGAGAGACACTACTCTCAATATTGGCAGTACTACCATTGGTGCGCCGGATGCTGAGGGCACCAGAGTTGGTCTCGAAGATGAAGACGATTCGATCCTCTCGGATGATCCCGATGCCATGGACATGACTGCTTAGAGAGGTGATATTGGTTTGATTTATGGGCGTTGGGGTTTCATTGTTGATACCAGGATTCTAATTCCGTGCTGTATATGAATTTTTCATACCGCTATCTATCGTGTCCAAGCCGTACATGCAGAATTACATGTGGAATGATCCCGCTTGCTTACAACTGTACAGTCTGACTTTTGAGCTGTGGCAGAACAGTCGATCAAGCACGCGCAGCATGCTGCTTGATCAAATCAGCCGCATGCTCCGCAACAGCGTAGACCGTAGCCTGGGTATGAGCAGCCGGCAGAATGGGGATGATGCTAGCATCAACAACCCACAAGCCCTCAGTGCCATACACCTGCAAATCAGTCCCGACAACACCTCCCAGCTCTTTCGGCAGCATAGCAGCCGTTCCAGCAGGATGAGCGAAACTGGGTCCATAAAGCGACTCACGCAAGAGGCCCTCCAGCTCCTCGTCAGTCTCGTACTGCGTTCCAGGAACGACCTCGGTCACGTTCAGGGAGGCCAAGCTGCTGGCGGCCATGAACTCGCGGACCTTGCGGATCGCGCTGATGGAGATTTTCATGTCCATGGGGTTCGATCCGGAGTTGAAGTCAACCAGTGGTGCGTTTGAGGGATGGGGGTCGGTACTCTTGATCATGACAGTTCCGCGGGAGAGAGGCTTTTGCAAAGCCAAAGAAACAGCACCGCTGCCGCCAGTTGCCACTTCAATTGCTCCGGCGTGCGGGCTAAGGAACTGGGACTGCAAAATTTCCAGTTGCTTACGGTAGCCTGCCAGAAGTGTCGGCTTTTCTGCGTAGCTTGCGGGAAGGTAGTCAAGCTGTTCTTGCGAAGTGACTGTTTGAGCGATCGATTCAAAGTCGGAATCGAAGTATTGCAAAGGCGCGAAGTTGATACGGCCTGCGAGGCCGAAGGTGAACACGCCAGTGTGATTGACGGTGTACTCTTCCCAAGCAGCGGTGTAGAAGTCTGGGTCCTGCAAAGCTGAAGGCGAGGGATCTGTCTCGTTGTTGTCTGGTACATATTGTCAGTCTAATTCCGTGCTATTGCCATGCTCGACACAATTGATCCTGCCAAAGAAATAGTAGACTCACATTTGAAGCTCAAGTACATCGCTGGGTGGTCCTGGAAGTTAGCACCAACGCCCGGCGCATCAACCAAAGTGTCGATATCGAGAGACTCAAGCAGGTCTTTAGGTCCAATGCCACTAAGCTGAAGCAGACGCGGAGTGTTGATGGCACCCGATGCTACAATGATGTTCTTTGAAGCAATGACCCTGGTACTGTTTGCCGAGTCACGGCTGTTGACCTGGATGCCAGCTGTAGTAGTGGTGTTGCCTTCGAAGACAATCTTAGCACCGTAGTGCCTTACGAGAAGATGCAAGTTGGTGCGATTGCTGATGGGCTGGTAGTAGGCCGTTCCTGCAGAGGATCTCTCGCCTGTGACGCCGCTGACTGTCTGTGCGGTCCAGATGAGACCGGTGTTGTTGCCATCTGCGCCATCGCGAGCGTAAGTGGTGTTCAGGTCGGAAACCCAGGCTTGGGCTTCAAGCTCTGATATCGTCAAATGTCAGCTTTCAGACCATATGGAGGGGAATAAACAGCGACGGAGACTGACTTGATGCCGGCCATTGCCAAGAAGCAAACCCAACCTGCAACGGGCCCTGTCCATACGCCTCAGGCGTCCACTCGAAACCATACTTTTCGACGTATTCTTCCTGAGGAGGAGTGAACGTGGTCGATTTCTCGAAGTAAGGGAACAGACTCTTCCAGTTCCAGCCCTCGTTGCCGAGCGCTTCCCACGAGTTGTAGTCCTCAGCAGAGCCACGAGTGTAAGCCATGCCATTGATAACAGACCCTCCGCCTACAGCAGCACCCAACGGCAGGCTAGCCGAACGGTTCGCGAGGTGCGTCTGCGGTGCCGAAGGATAGGCCAAAGTGCGCGCAGACTGGTCCTTCGTGACCGCAAAGCCAGGCACAGAAGTGTTCTGCGAAGTCGCTTGCTCGCCATATTCGATCACGAGGACGGTCTCTGCAATCCAAACAAATCAGCCAAACTCCAACAAACACCATCTCAAGGTCCTCTCTTCACGCAATAACAAAACGCACTGTTCGAGTCCTCCGTCAACCGATTAGCAACAACAAGCCCACTGACACCACCTCCAACAACGACATAATCATAACTCCCCTCAATCGCCTTCAAATCCCTCTTCTCCACTGCAGAGCAAACACCCGCAAAAGCCAGCGCGAGCGCCGAAACCCGGGAAATCACAGCCATGTCGAAGACGTCAAAGTCGAATCGCCGAAGTCAAAGCCGAAGGTCGAAGAAGAGGAGAACCTGCACGCAAAAAACCCCAGCAAAACATCCCACCGCTATCACATACCTTATATATGCGCCGCTTCCCATCCCCTTCACCATTCTAGAATCTTTTGCCCTCAGCTACTTTATGCCTACTATATTGCAATTCATATGGAACAAACCCCAAGCCCACTCGCAAGCAGTGCAAGCCAGCATGGGTGTTCGTTAAATCCGGCCGGAGGAATATGCGAATCCAGTAAAGCCAAAGCCCTAGTATAGA
>Ga0265797_10003824_pt1 | contig 23651 bp, 24 predicted proteins | sample P2T30metagenome_FD_192433 | JGI IMG/M metagenome (GOLD analysis project Ga0265797, IMG submission 192433) | Plant litter microbial communities from East Loma Ridge, Irvine, California - P2 T30 | ecosystem: Environmental > Terrestrial > Plant litter > Unclassified | place: USA: California... | reverse complement strand
ACGAGCCCACGAACCACCTCGACCTCGTCGCGATCGAGCAGCTCGAGCAGGCGCTCGAGGGCTACGAGGGCACGCTGCTGCTCGTCACGCACGACCGCAGGATGCTCGAGACCGTCCGCCTCGACCGGCACTGGCACGTCGAGGGCGGCTCCGTCACCGAGCGGTAGGCACGCAGCCGCTGCCGCCGTCGCTCGCGACGCGGGCGGCACCGCGCCCGGCCCGCTCCGGGCGGCGGCTCGTACGGTGGACGGATGCCCACGCCGCGCCCTGTCCCGTCCTCCCGTCCCGCCCGCGGTCGGCGGCTGCGTCGCGCGGCCCCGGTGCCGGCGGCGTTGCTCGCCACGGCGCTGGCGGCCGGGTGCACGACGGGCACGACGGAGCGGACCCCGAGCCCGGACGTCAGCCCGTCGACGGGGTCGACCGGCGACTCCGGCGCCCTCGCCACCTGGCAGCGCGCGCTCGACGGTCGTGCCGACGAGCCGGCCACCTGGCTCGCGATCGGCGACTCGCTCACCGAGGGCCAGGGCGCCTCGACGCGCCAGTCCCGCTGGCTCGACCTCGCGCGCGCCGAGCTGCGCGAGCGGCACCCCACCGACGGCGTGCCCGGCGGGGCCGGCTACCTCCCGTCCGTGTTCGCGGTCTACGCCCCCGACTCCCCCTGGGCCGACTGGAGCACGTCGCGCGCCGGCACGGTCACCCCTCGATCCGACGTCCCGTCGTTCGGCCACCGCGCCGCCGAGCTCGCCCCGGGCGCGAGCGTGACGTACCCGGTGAGCGGCGACGGCCTCGACCTGTGGTGGGCGCCGGGCGGCGGCACCGCGACCTGGTCGGTCGACGGCGGTCCCGCGACGACGGTCGACACGGCAGGAGTCGCACCCGGCTCCGCCCCGCTCGTCACCGAGGTCGACGGCCTCGACCGCGGCGACCACACCGTGACCGTCACCGCGGTCGACGCCGTCGGGCTCGAGGGCCTGACTACGTACGACGGGGACCGTGACGCGGGCGTCGTGACCGTGGACTCGGCCCGGTCGGGCGCGACGGTGGGGGTCTTCCTCGGCGGGCTGCCCTCGTTCCTCGAGCGGGTGGAGCGCGTGGAGCCCGACGTGGTGACCGTGTCGCTCGGCATCAACGACGCGGCCACCGGCCGCAGGCCCGACCAGGTCGGCGGCGACCTCGGCCGGCTCCTCGACGGCCTGCGTGGCCTCGACGCCCCGCCCTCGATCGTCGTGCTCGGCGAGTTCGTGCCCGGCACCTCGGTCGCAGGGGCCCTGCCCGCGCCGCTGGACGACTACACCGAGGCGGTCCGCGGAGCCGCCGCCGAGGCCGGCGCCACCTACGTCGGCCTCGAGGACGCGCTGCCCGCGGACGGGCTCGACGGCCTGCTCTCGAGCGACGGCCTGCACCCGGCCGACGCCGGCCAGCGCCGTGTCGCCGACCTCGTGGTCGACGTGCTCACGGGCTGACCGGCAGCGGGCTGACCGACCTCGGGCGGCCCCGGCCGCCGGCGTGCCTACTCGACGAAGAGGAACGCCCCGTCGAGGGTCTCCTCGGGAGTGAGCGGCGCACCGCTCGCCCCCGTGGCGGTGAGGACGACGACGCCCGCCGGGGTGACCACGGACCCGATCGAGACGGTGAGGCCCGCTGCCTCGGTGCTGCCGGTGAGCGACCGGCCGTCGAACCCGGCGGAGCGCTCGTCGTCGACGACCGTGCCGTCGATCTGCTGGGCGGCCGCGTCGGCCTGGGCGGTGCGCTGCTCGGCGTCGAGCTCCTGACGCTGCACCTGGACGGCCAGGACCCGGATGTTCGCGATGTCGGTCGGGTCGCTCGACCAGGCGCACGTGCTCGCGGCCTCGGTGGTGCTCGACTGCTCCTCCTGCAGCGTGAGGTCGACCACGAGGTCGCCGAGCAGGGCGGTCGCGTCGTCGCAGGAGGCGAGGGCCGCGAGCTCGCCGCTCAGGCCGCCCGCACCCTCCTGGGTCGTCGCGTCCTGGCTCGCGGCGGCCTCCGGTGCGGAGGACGGGTCCCCGCCGTCGTCGGACGAGGAGCCGGAGCAGCCGGCGAGGAGCAGCGAGAGGGCCAGGGCCCCGGTGGTGGCCGCCAGGAGGGTCGTGGTCGTGGTGCGCATGGGATCGGTCTCCTGGGGAGGATCAGTCGATGAACTCGAAGGCGAGGTCGACGAGCTGCTCGGCGGGCGCCGTCGCACCGGTGCCGACGGAGGCGACGCCGACGGCGCCCTCGGGCGTGGAGACGGTGGCGAGCGTCCCGCTGAGGCCCGCCTGCTCCATCGACGCCGTGAACGTGTCCCCGTCGAAGGGTTCCGCGCGCTCGTCGTCGATCTCCTCGATCGTCGCGCCGGGCAGGCTCTCGGTGATCTTGTCGAGGCCGAGCTCCTCGGCGGATCCGAGGCCGGCGAAGAAGGCGACGCGACGCACGCCGGCCGGGTCGTCCTCGGCGGTCTCCCACGTGCAGAAGGCCTCGGTCTCGTCGACGGAGCTGCTCGCCGACGGCTGCAGGCCGGTGATGAGGTCGCCGAGGCGCGGGCCGACCTCCTCGCAGTCGGCGGGGAACACGACGGCACCGGTGCGCTCGGGGGCGGCCTCGGCGGTCTCCTCGGCGGTCGCCTCCGACGAGCTGTCGCCCGAGCCGGAGCCCGAGCCGTCCGAGCCCGAGTCCTCCGAGCCCGAGCCCGAGCAGCCGGCGAGCAGCAGCGAGAGGGCGAGCGCGCCCGTGGCGCTCGCGAGGACGGACTTCTTCGTGGCAGCGCGCACGGCGTTCCCCCTGATCGTGTGTGCCGGACCCCTTCCGGCGACGCCCCCACCCTGCCAGCCCCAGCGCTCCTCCGGCCACCGTGGCCCCCGACCTGGGGAGGGGCTGCGCTCAACGGCCTCTCTGCGGACAGCTCGGCGGCGGCGTGGTGAGGTGGGAGTCCCCCTGGTCCGTCCTGCGGACCCCACCGAGAAGAGGCACCACCATGGCATCACTGCTCCGCCGGTTCGCTCCGCTGATCATCACCTTCGTCGTGAAGAAGTTCATGGACAACCGCAACGGCGGCGGTCAGGGCGGCTCCAAGGGCGGCTCGCGCCGTCCCCGTCGCTGAGCGACGACCCACCACGGCCGAGAGGGCGGCGTCCACCGGGACGCCGCCCTCTCGCGTGCCGGGACGCGTCAGGCGCCGGGACGGGTCACGCCCCGGGTCGCGTGCGGGCCGACCGCACCGCGAGCCACCGGTCGGTGACGACGACCACGACCAGCACGACGAGGGCGACCACGACGTAGAGCACGGGGAGCGCCGCCAGCCCGACGCCGTCGAGCACGAGCGCGCCGACGAGCGCGCCGCCGCCGATGCCGGTGTTGAAGCCCGTCGTGTAGAAGGCGCTGGCCAGGTCGCGGATGCGGTCGGGGGCGACCTGCAGCATCCGGGTCTGCAGCAGCGGGGGCAGGGCGCCGAAGGTGACGCCCCACACCACGAGGGCGACGAGCGAGGCGACGGTCTGCCCCTCGAGCAGCAGCAGGGCCGCGACCGCCACGGCGGTGACGGCCATGCCGATCGGCACGCTCACGCGCGGGCGGGCGCCGAGGAACCAGCCGACGAGGCCGAGCCCCACGGCGCCGGCGATGCCGAAGGCGAAGAGCGCGCCGCTGAGCCCGGCCTCGGGCACCCCCGACTGCCGGGTGAGGAACGGCGCGATGTACGTGTAGAACGAGTAGTGCCCGATCATGAACACCGCGGTCACGATGCAGCTGACGACCACGCCGGCGACGCTCGGCCGCGGTCGGTGCCGGTACGTGTCGGCGTCTGCCGCGACGACCCGGGCAGCTCCCGTCTCGGTGAGCTCGGCGAGCGGCGGGTGCTCCTCCTCGACGGCAGGAGCCGCGCCCACGTCGGGCAGGAGCCGCCAGACGAGCGCCGCCCCGGCGAGCAGCAGCACGGCGAGCAGCACGAAGGCGGCGCGCCAGCCGAGCGCCTGCCCGACGGCGGTGCTCAGCGGGACGCCGAGCACGAACGCGAGGGTGCCGCCGCTCATGGCGACGGCGAGCGCCCGGCCGACCTGCTCGCGCGGGACGAGCCGAGCGGCGTACGCCCCGCCGACCGCCCAGAAGACGCCGTGCGCGAGGCCGCCGACGATGCGCGCGACGACGAGCAGCGCGTAGGTGGGCGCGAGGGCGCTGGCGACGGCGCTCACGGCGAGCACGAGCAGCAGGCCGACGATGAGCCGGTGCCGGGGCACCCGCCGCGTGAGGTGGGTGAGCCCGGTGCTGGTGAGCACGACCGTGAAGGCGAAGACGCTGACGAGCAGGCCGATGCTCGACTCGCTGACGCCGAGCTCGCCGCTCATCTCGGGCAGCAGGCCGGTGGGCAGCATCTCGCCGGTGATCGAGAGGAAGGTCGCGACGGCCAGGGCGACGAGCCCTGCCCAGGGGAACCGCGAGGAGGGGACGGACCGCTGCTGCGGACGCACGGGAGAGGTGGTCATGTGTGGTGCCTCGGTGTCGGCGGGCGCCGTTCCTGCGACCCGAGCGCCTCGCGGTGACCGTGGGTCGCCGCCGAGCACGTCGAGGAGGGTGGTGATCCCGACTGCGAGCCATCGTGCCCGCCCGGGGCCGAGCGTGCCGCCCGACCGCAGGTCATGCTACGCGCATCCGGTCCCCAGGTCGAGGGAGCACCGTGGTGCGGTCGACCGGCCGCGGTCGCGGAGCGAGGAGTCGACGTGGGCAGGCAACGGGGCGAGCGCGAGGCGGAGCCGGCCGAGAAGACCTGCCGGTCGTGCGGCCGCCGCATCGAGTGGCGCGCGAAGTGGGCGAAGGACTGGGACGACGTCGCCTGGTGCAGCGACGCCTGTCGCGCGCACGGCGTCACCGACCAGGACCGCGACCTCGAGGCCCGCGTGCTCGCCCTGCTCGAGCGGCGGGCAGGAGGCGCGACCATCTGCCCGTCGGACGTCGCCCGGTCCGTCGCCCCCGACGACGAGGACGCGTGGCGCGGCCTCATGGAGCCGGTCCGCCGTGCCGCCCGCCGCCTGGTCGCCGCCGGAGAGGTGGAGATCACGCAGCGGGGATCGGTCGTCGACCCCTCCACCGCGAAGGGCCCGATCCGCATCCGGCGGCGCCGTCGCGGGTAGGCACCGCTCCTCCCCCTGCCGACATTCCACATTTGCACTCCTCGTACCGGGGCAGGTACGGTGCTCGGGGCTGCACGGTCGCAGCCCCTGAGCACCAGGAGTGACGACGACGATGACGACCATCTGCAGCGACCCGGAGGAGTTCGCGGACGACCAGCTCGCCGGCTTCCTCGACCTCCACGCCGACCGCCTGAGCGGGGTGACCGGCGGGGTCGTGGCCCACCGCACCTCCTCGCCCCGCGTCGCCGTCGTGCTCGGCGGGGGCTCCGGCCACTACCCGGCCTTCCACGGCCTCGTCGGCCGGGGGCTGGCGACGGCCGCGGTCGTCGGCAACGTCTTCACCTCCCCCTCCGCGGCCCGCGCCTGGTCGGTGGCACGGGCGGCCGACGAGGGCCGGGGCGTCGTCTTCTGCGTCGGCAGGTACGCCGGCGACGCGATGAACTTCGGCATCGCCGTCGAGCGCCTGCGTCGCGAGGGCGTCGACGCCCGGCTGCTCATGGTCACCGACGACGTGGCCTCGTCCGACGTCGTCGACGAGCGCCGCGGCATCGCGGGCCTGCTCGCCGTCGTCAAGGCGATGGGCGCCGCCGCCGAGCGGGGCGCCGACGTCGACGAGGTGGAGCGCGTCGGCAGGGCCGCGAACGCCGCGACCCGCACCCTCGGCGTGACCTTCGCCGGCTGCTCCCTGCCGGGGTCGACCGGCCCGCTCTTCACGGTGCCGGCCGGGCACCTGGGCCTCGGGCTCGGCATCCACGGCGAGCCCGGCATCGCCGACGTGCCCCTGCCCGCCGCGCCCCAGCTCGCCGCCCTGCTCGTCGACCGGCTGCTCGAGGAGCGCCCCTCGGCGGCCGCGAGCGCCGTCGCGCCGGTCCTCAACGGCCTGGGCGCCACGGGCGACGAAGAACTGTTCCTCCTCTGGCACGAGGTCGCCGGTCGGCTCCGCGACGCCGGGCTCCGCCTCGTGGACCCCGCCGTCGGCAGCTTCGTCACGAGCCTCGACATGGCCGGCGTCTCGCTCTCCCTGCAGTGGCTCGACGACGAGCTCGAACGACTCTGGACCGCCGACTGCGACGCGCCGGGCCTCCGCCGGTCCCGCGCGGCGACGGAGGGCCTCCGACCGGCCGTCGCGGCCGCGGACGAGGCCGACGACGCCGCGGTGCCCGACGCGACCGACGCCGCGGTCGCGCTGGGCCACCGGGTCCGCTCGGCGCTCGCGGCGGCGCGCGACGTCGTCGTGCTGCACGAGGACGACCTCGGCCGCATCGACGCGGTCGCCGGCGACGGCGACCACGGTCGGGGCATGGTCAAGGGCGCCCGCGCCGCCGTGTCCCGCGTCGACGCCGTCGACTGCCGGGCAGGAGGCGCGTGGCTGCTCACGACGGCCGGCCGGGCCTGGGCGGCCGCCGCGGGAGGAACCTCCGGCGTGCTCTGGGGCGCCGCGCTCGAGGCCGCGGGGGCGACGCTCACCGACGGACGCGACGCGTACCCGTCCGAGGTCGTCGTCGACGCGGTCGACGCCTTCGCCGAGGCGGTCGTCGACCTCGGCCGTGCCGCCGAGGGCGACAAGACGCTGCTCGACGCCCTGCTGCCCTTCGCCCGCGCGCTGCGCTCCGGCGTGGCCGAGGGGGTCGAGCTCGCGACGGCCTGGGCGGCGGCCGCCGTCGTGGCGACCACCGCGGCCGCCACGACCGCCGAGCTCCGCCCGCGGGTGGGCCGCGCCCGGCCGCTCGCCGAGAAGAGCCTCGGCACCCCCGACGCCGGGGCCACCTCGATGGCCCTCGTGCTCACCGCCGTCGGCACCGTGCTCGCCGGCCCCTCCGACCCCGCCCTGCCCGTCACCACCGAGAGGACCCCCGCATGACCCACCCCACCTGGCGCGTCGCCGTCGGTTCGGACGCCGCCGGCCTGCAGTACAAGCAGGCGCTGGCCGCCGACCTCGCCGCCGACCCGCGCGTCTCGACCGTGCTCGACGTCGGCATCGACCCCGACGACGACGCGGCGCCCTACCCCGACGTCGCGGCCGCCGCCGCCCGGCTCGTCGCCGAGGGGATCGCCGACCGCGCCCTGCTCGTCTGCGGCACCGGCCTCGGCGTCGCCATCTCGGCGAACAAGGTGCCCGGGGTGCGCGCCGTCACCGCGCACGACCCCTTCTCGGTCGAGCGCAGCGTCCTCTCCAACGACGCGCAGGTGCTCTGCCTGGGGCAGCGCGTCATCGGGCTCGAGCTCGCCCGCACCCTCGTGCGCGGCTGGCTCGGCCACGAGTTCGACCCGGCCAGCCCGTCGGCCGCGAAGGTGGCGGCGATCGGCCGCCTCGAGGCCGAGCGGACGAGCCCGGCCGAGCTGGCGGGCGAGGCGTCGGCGTGACCGGCGACCGCGTCGTGACGACGCACGAGCCCGAGCACGTCGACCTCACCTTCTCGCTCGAGGGGCGCCGCGCCCTCGTCACCGGCGGCGCCTCCGGCATCGGCGCAGCGATCGCCTCGGCCTTCGCGGCGCGCGGCGCACGGGTGGCGATCCTCGACCTCCGCGGCGACGACGCCGCCGCGGCCGCCGAGGCGCTCGGCGAGGGGCACGTCGGCCTGGCCTGCGACGTCGCCGATCCCGGTTCGGTCGAGGCGGCCGTGGCCACCGCGGAGCACGCCCTCGGAGGCGTCGACGCCGTCGTGAACAGCGCCGGGGTCGCGCTCCTCGACGACGCCGAGGTCCTCAGCGCGGGGGCCTGGGACACGACGATCGCGGTGAACCTCACCGGCACCTTCCACGTGTGCCAGGCGGCCGGGCGGCGCATGCTGGCCCAGGGGCACGGACGCATCGTCAACCTCTGCTCGCAGGCGGGCACCGTCGCGCTCGAGCGGCACGCGGCCTACAGCGCCTCGAAGGCCGGCGTGCTGGGCCTCACCCGGGCGCTCGCCCTCGAGTGGGGCGGACGGGGCGTGACCGTCAACGCCCTGTCGCCCACGGTCGTGCTCACCGACCTCGGCCGCGCCGCGTGGGACAACGAGGCAGGGCGCCGGCACCGGGCCGAGATCCCTGTCGGGCGCTTCGCCGTGCCGGACGAGATCGCGGCGGCCGCCGTGTTCCTCGCCTCCGACGCCGCCGCCATGGTCAACGGGACCGACCTCGCGGTCGACGGCGGCTACACCATCCGCTGACCCGATCGCGATCACGAGCTCGAGCTCGAGCTCGACCACGGGCACGGGCACAGGCGCCGGGTCAGGAGCCCTCGTGCACGCCCTCGTCGCTCCGGCCGGGCCGCACCTTCGCGGTGTCGGCGACGTCGATCCGCGTGACGCCGTCGCCGCGGTCCTCGGTGGTGATGCGCGGGGCCGCGTCGGACTCGTCCGACTTCGGGGCCCGGGTCAGCTGGTCGTGGCGCTTCTCGTCGGGGGTCATGTCGTCGGTGCTCATGGGGGCGACGATACGCACCCGGGAGCGGTCCGGCAGCGGGTCCGCTGTCCACGACGCGCACCGTGGTGTCCGGGGTGCGCACGCGCCCCCTGCCGCCCTGGTCCGCGCGTCGACCCCCACCTACGGTCAGGAGACCAGCCCGCACGGGCACCGTCACCGCCGTCGAGAGAAGACACCACGTCGCACGCGACAGACCACCGTTCCGCCCACACCGACCACGAGGCGCTCCGCTCGATGCCGCGCGAGACCCTCGTCCACTACCTCCAGCAGCAGCTCCACGTCGTCTCGACGCTCTCCTGAGGACGCCTGCACCTGCGCGCTCGCTCCGAGCACCCTGAGAGCAGTGACGCTCACGGGGCGTTGAGTCGGACCATGACCACCATCGGAATCATCGGAGCAGGCAACATCGGCAGCCAGGTCGCACGCGCGGCGATCGGGGTCGGCCACGACGTCGTCATCAGCAACTCGCGCGGGCCCGAGACGCTCGCCGACCTGGTCGAGGAGCTCGGCCCGAAGGCACGTGCCGCCACCGCGCAGGAGGCCGCCGAGTCCGGCGAGGTCGTCGTCGTCACCGTGCCCCTCAAGGCCTACGACCAGGTGCCCGTCGAGCCGCTCGCCGGCAAGATCGTCATCGACACCAACAACTACTACTACGAGCGCGACGGCCGCATCGCCCCGCTCGACGCGGGCGTCGACACCGTCTCGCAGATGCTGCAGCGGCACCTGCCGACCAGCAAGGTCGCCAAGGGCTTCAACCACATCATGGCGAAGGACATCACGACCGACGGCAAGCCCGCCGGCACCGAGGGCCGCCGCGCCCTGGCCACCTCGAGCGACTTCGAGGAGGCCGCGGAGTTCGTCCAGAAGCTCTACGACGAGCTCGGCTTCGACACGGTCAACGTCGGCCCGCTCAGCGAGAGCTGGCGCGTCGAGCGCGACCAGCCCGCCTACGTCGTGTCCCAGACGCGCAGCGAGCTCGTCGCGAACCTCGCGAAGGCCGAGCGCATCACCGCGACCGACACCGACGAGCAGCCCGGCGCCAGCGCCTGACCCGCTCCGCACCACGCGCAGGAGGCGCGGGCCCCGCTCGGCGGGACCCGCGCCTCCTGTGCGTCACGCCCGGTCGTCGACCTCAGCGGCGGTGGTGCCCGTCGTCGCGCGACGTCGGCGGAGGGCCACGGCGCCGAGTCCGAGCATCGCGAGCCCCAGGGCCAGCAGGACTCCGACCGACGTGCCCGTGAACGCCAGGGAACCGTCGGGCAGGAGCACGGCGCCACCCTGGGCGACCGGCGCCGTGGTCGGTGCCGGAGCGGCACCGCCGCCAGGTGCTGGTGCGCCGGGTGCAGGCTCACCGGGAGCAGGCTGACCCGGGACCGGCTCGGGCAGCGGCACGGGCTCCGGCTCGCCGGGCACGGGCGCCGGGTCACCGGGCACGGGGTCGCCCGGTACGGGCTCACCCGGAGCGGGATCGACCGGCGGCACGATGACCTCGGCCCCGACGCGGTAGGTCGTCGACGCCGAGCGCCCCGATCCCGCACCGAGCGCCGAGACGGTCCGCTCACCGTCGGGGGCGGTGGCCGTGACGGTGCTCACGAGGGTGATGGTCCCCGTCCCGTCGGCGAGGACGTCCTCCGTGGCGGCGACGCCGTCGTCCGACACGGCCGGGACGACGGTGCCGGGGGCGGGCGTCGCGGGGGCGACCGTGACGGCGACGGACTCGCCGGCCCGGAAGCCGGACCCGGTGATGACGACGCTCTCGCCCTGCTCGACCAGCGAGGGGGTCGCGACGAGGTCGCCCTCCTCGGCGGTCGCCTCGGCGCAGGCGTCACCCTGCACGCCGACGGCCGGGTCCAGGGGCAGGACCGTGGCGGGCACGGTCGGGGTGGGCACGGTGACGACGGCGTCGTCCTCACGGACGGTGACCCAGCCGAAGGAGTCGCCGATGGTCGAGCCCTCCTGCGTGTTCGACACGGTGGCCCTGAAGCGCGACGTGGCGGTCGGGCTCGTCGCGGAGTCGCCGGTCGTGGGCACGGTGACCACCTTGCAGGTCTCCCCGGGGGCGAAGGTCAGCGGCCGCATCGCGACGTCGACCTTGCCGCTGGGCGTGCCGATCGCGCTGAACCAGGCGGTGGTCGGGGCGTCGGAGGCGCGGCTCAGCAGCACCGGGACGTCGACCGAACCGAGGCCGGCACCCTCCTCGACGGTCACGTCGGGCACCGACAGCACCGGACGCGTCGAGACGCGAGCCGTGCCCACGCCGGGAGCGCCGAGGAACGACAGGTCGCTGAGCAGGGCGCCGCCGGCGATCCGCGGTGCCGTGAGGCGCACCTCGCGCACGTCGGCGAGGTCGACGCCCGTGAAGCTCGCGACGGGGACGCGCACTTGCTGCAGCAGGAGCTTCCGCAGCGGCGCTGCCGTGCCGGGGAGCACCGTGAGTGCGTCACCGAACTCGGAGGCGGGCAGGGTGGAGGAACCGCCGCTGCCGTCGACGAGCGTCACCGTGAGGTCGGTGCGCGTCGAGACGGTCTCGTCGGGCGTGACGCGGAACGACAGGTTCTCGTAGCCCGACACGTCGGTGGGTCCGTCCGGCATCGGCACGCGCAGCTCTCCGGCGGCGGCCGTGTCGCTCGCGGGCTCCGACCACGTGAACCGCAGCGACGGGGTCGCCGGCACCGACGGGGCGAAGTTCGCCGGGGTGAAGTCGGGGACCTGGGCCGAGACGACGCCCGAGGTGCAGGGCGCCAGCGTGCCGGGCACGGGACGGCCGGAGAGGCTGGCGCACCACGAGTAGGTGCCGGCGCCGGCCACGCGGACCGCGGGGTCGGGCGTGGCGAAGGTGGCGACGTCGAGGCGGGTCGACGCGGGCTGCGAGGCCGTCGTGCGCACGTCGGCGCGGCCCACGGAGGCGGGGACCGCGTCGGAGCCGTCGAACATGCCGAGGAACTGCTGCTCACCGCCGAGCGTGAGGCGGAAGAAGCCTGACACGTACGCCGTGCCGACGTCGTACTGCTCGTCGTCCGTCAAGCGCGTGGGCGCCGTGCCGTAGCCGCAGTCGGGGTCCACCTGGCGGCGGTCCTGGGCGGCCCAGTCGTCGCTGGTCGAGAAGGAGTACTTGCTGGGGGTCCAGAAGGTGTTGAAGAAGTTGTGGTTCGTGCCCATCACGAGGACCGACGAGCGCAGCACGTCGTCGTCGTAGGCGAGACGCGAGTCGTCGAAGAAGTGCTGCCCCTGCAGGTTGACGACGTCGCCGTCGCAGTAGGGCAGCACCACGGCCATCGGCACGTCGGGCAGCGTCATGCGGCCGAAGTCGGTGGGCGCCAGCGGCAGCACCGCCTGGATGCCGAAGGGCTCGGGCAGTTCCGCGTTGAGGAGCGCCGCGCGCACCGCACCGTCACCGCCGCGCGAGTGCCCCATGAGGCCGACGCGGTCGAGGTCGAGCCGTCCCGTGAGCGCCGGGCTGAGCCCGGGGGCCGTGCCGAGGTTCGCCTGCTCGAGCAGGGCCAGGTGGTCGAGGATCAGCTGGGCGCGGGCCACGGCGCCGTTGTCGTCCGACAGCGTGCCGTCGAGGGCGTTGATCGCGTTGGCCGACACCGAGACGACGGCGTAGCCCTGGCTCGCGAGCACGTCGGCGGAGGCCTGGTAGCCCCGGTAGCTGGGGACGTCGACCTGGTCCGGGCTGCACGGCCAGGCGAGGGGGTTCCGGGTGCCGCCGGAGCACGACGTGTGCCGCCCGTGCAGGAGCACGACGACGGGACGCTCGCCGGGGGCGCCGACGGGCATCGTGACGGCCGCGCGCACCTCGCCGAGGCGACCGAACCCGCGGATCTCGAGGGCCTCCGGACCGAGGTCGTAGTCGAGCTGCTCGACGGCGTAGGCCCCGGGCGTGGCCGGGTCGTCGGGGAGCACGTCGCGGGGTGCCGCCGACGGGTCGGCCGGTGCCGCCCGGCGCTGGCCCGGGCTGACCGGGGCCACGGCCGGGTCCCCCGCACCGGTCCAGCCGACGTCGACCGAGCCGGCCGTCGCCGCCGCCGCCTGCGTGGTGGTGAGCGAGAGCTGGAGGCCGTCGAGGCTCTCGGTGGCGACGCCGAGCTCGACGCCGTCGGCCCACAGGGTGGGCGCGGCGCCGCGCTGCTCGACGGGGGCGTCGAGCACCTTGGTGACGAGGTAGCCGCCGGGGGCCGCGGTGACGGTCCAGTCCCCGCCGGTCGCGAGGACCGAGGGGGCAGGAGGCGCGGCCGAGGCGGGTCCGGCGGCCAGGAGGCCCCCGGTCAGGCAGAGGGCGGTGGCGAGGGCGACGCCGCGCAGCGCGGAGGTGCGCTGCGCACGGCGTGGCCGGGGGCGGGTCTGGGGCACGGGGCTCCTCGGGGAGGGGGACGAGAGGCGGCTGCCCCGGTCGCGCGGGCTGTGCACGGACCGGGGGTTCCAGGGCGACCGTAGGGCTGAGCCACAGGTGTCGGACAGGTGGCGGACGAGGCTTTTACAGGCCCGCAACGAGCCCGAAACAGACCGGCCGCGGCACTACCCTGGGCGGGTGAGCGACGCGACCGACGTGACCCCGGGCACGACCCACTGGACCCTGACGCTGGTCTGCGCGGACGCGCCCGGCATCGTGCACGCGGTGAGCGGCGCGGTCGTCGAGGCCGGCGGCAACATCACCGAGTCGGCGCAGTTCTCGAGCCACGACACCGGCACCTTCTTCATGCGCCTGCAGGTCGAGGCCGCCGCCGACCGCGACGCGTTCGAGGCGGTGCTGGCCCCCGTCGTCGAGCGCTACGGCATGCAGTGGAAGCTCGACGTCGTCGGCCGCCCGCTGCGCACCCTCGTGCTGGCGAGCAGGGCCGGGCACTGCCTCAACGACCTGCTCTTCCGCCAACGCGCCGGACAGCTCCCCGTCGAGGTGCCGCTCGTCCTGGCCAACCACCCCGACCTGGCCGGCCTGGCCGAGTTCTACGGCGTGCCCTTCGAGCACCACGCCGTCCTCGGCCCGGACGACAAGGCGCGCTTCGAGGCGCGCGTGCTGCAGGTCGTCGACCGCTACGACGTCGAGCTCGTCGTGCTCGCGCGGTACATGCAGATCCTCAGCCCCGAGCTCTGCGCCGCGCTCGAGGGACGCGCCATCAACATCCACCACTCGTTCCTGCCCGGGTTCAAGGGCGCGAACCCCTACCGCCAGGCGCACGCGCGCGGCGTCAAGCTCATCGGCGCGACGGCGCACTTCGTGACCAGCGACCTCGACGAGGGGCCGATCATCGAGCAGAACGTCGTGCGGGTCGACCACACCCGCACGCCGGCCGAGCTCGTCGCGATCGGCCAGGACGAGGAGAGCCGCACGCTCACGCAGGCGGTGCGCTGGTTCGCCGAGGACCGCGTCCTGCTCGACGGGGCGCGCACGATCGTCTTCCGCTGAACCTCCTGAGCGACGGCCGTCGCTCGGCCGGCATCTCGTACAGTCGATGACGACAGGTCCGGACCGGACGGGACCACGCACGGCCGACCCAGCGCGACGGAGGACGACGATGCCCGAGCACCTCACCGACGGCGCCGTGCCCAAGCACGAGCAGCTGCGGGGCATCCTGCAGCGCCTCGCGGCCGACGAGCTGCCCGCCGGCGCCGCGATCCCCAGCGAGCGACAGCTGATGGCCGACTACGGCGTGAGCCGCATCACGGTGCGCGAGGCCGTCGGGCAGCTCGTCGCCGACGGCTGGTTGTCGCGCGTGCGCGGCAAGGGCACCTTCGTGGCGCACCGCCCGCTGCGCTCGACGCTGCACCTGGCGTCGTTCACCAGCGAGATGACGTCGCTCGGCCACGTGCCGAGCACCGTCGTGCTGGTCCGCGAGCGCGCGGTGCCGCCGGTCGACACCGCCGCCGCGCTCGGCCTCGGCGGCGCCGACGAGGCCCTGCACGTGAAGCGCCTGCGGCTCGCCGACGGCGAGCCCGTCAGCGTCGACGACGCGTGGTTCCCCGCCGGACCGCTGCCCGGCCTGCTCGACCGCGACCTCAGCACCTCGCTCTACCGGATGCTCGCCGACGACTACGACCTGCCCCTCTCGGACGCCACCCAGACCGTCAGCGCGGAGCCCGCGCCCGCCGACGTGGCCGCCATGCTGGGCACGCGCGACGGCGCGCCGGTGCTCGTCTTCGACCGGGTGACGCGGTCCCGGGACGTGCCGGTCGAGCACGCCAAGAGCTGGTACCGGTCCGACCGCTACCGCGTCACCATGCACGTCTCCTCGCACGACGCCCGAGCGGTGCCCGCGGCCGCGACCGCGACCGCCGCGACCGCCGCACCCGCCTGAGGCTCAGGCCTCGAAGAGGGGCGCGCCCCGCTCGACGGACGTGCCCACGGCCTCCTGCGCGACGCTGTCGGGCGCGCTGTCGAGCACGACCACCGGGCACACGGCCGACAGCCCGGCCTCGGCGACCACCGCGGGGTCGAACCGCACGACGACCTCGCCCGCCGACACCACGGCACCCTTCTCGACGGCGAGCTCGAAGCCCCGGCCGCGGAGCCCGACCGTGTCGATGCCGACGTGCACGAGCACGCCCGCGCCCGAGGCGAGCACGACCGCGAACGCGTGCGGGTGCAGGGTGGCGATCGTGCCGTCGACGGGCGACGCCACGGCGACGAGCCGCTCGCCCGCAGGAGGCGCGCTCGGCTCGATCGCGACGCCCGCGCCGACGAGCTGGCCGGCGAACACCGGGTCCGGCACGTCGGCGAGCGCGACGACGCGACCCGGGACGGGGGCGAGGACGCTCGTCACGGCAGCAGGTCGTTGATGTCCTCGGCCAGCGAGTCGGCGATCGTCCCCACGATCACCTGCACGCTGCCGCCGGCGTGGACGACGGCGGTGGCGCCCGCCGCCTTGAGGGCTCGGTCGTCGACCAGCGACGCGTCGCGGACGTCGGTGCGGAGGCGCGTGATGCACCCCTCGATCTCCTCGATGTTGTCGGCGCCGCCGAGGCCGTCGATGATCTGCTGTGCTCGGGACATGGTGCATCTCCTCCGTCGTCTCGGGGCGGACCCGGTGCGGCGCCCGCCCTCGTTCCATCGTCGTCGACGGAGATTGACACCGCCCGTCGGTCTGAGGAAACTACCACTCACTGGTCATGACCGGACATGACCTGCTGCTCACCGACGAGAGGACGCACCATGGCGACGACGACGACCCAGGCCGCCAGGCCGAAGAGGGGCTCCGCGGCGTTCGCCGTGCTGCAGCGCCTCGGCCGCAGCCTCATGCTGCCGATCGCGGTGCTCCCGGCCGCGGGCCTCCTGCTGCGCCTCGGCCAGCCCGACCTGCTCGGGGCGATCCCCGGCTTCGAGACCGGCGGTGCCGTCATCAGCGCGGCGGGCCAGTCGGTCTTCACCTGGCTGCCGCTGATCTTCGCCGTGGGCATCGCCATCGGCTGGGCGAAGAAGGCCGACGGGTCCACCGCCCTCGCCGCGGTCGTGGGCTACATGGTCATCGACGGCGTGTTCGACGCCATGTCGCCGCTCGTCCTCGCGGGCGAGGAGACCACCTCGGGCGACCAGGCGCTCATCGACTACGGCGTCCTGGCCGGCATCGTCATGGGCATCCTCAGCGCCGTGCTCTGGCAGCGCTTCTACCGGACGAAGCTGCCCGACTTCCTCGGCTTCTTCTCGGGCCGACGCCTCGTGCCGATCCTCACGGCGGGCGCCGGCCTCGTCGTCGGCGTCGTCATGGCGTTCATCTACCCCCTGTTCAACGCCGCCCTCACCTGGATCGGCACGTCCGTCGCGGCGAACGACGTCGTCGGCGGGGGCATCTACGGCACCGTCAACCGCCTGCTCATCCCCACGGGCCTGCACCACATCCTCAACTCGGTCGTGTGGTTCCTCGTCGGCGACTTCACCGGTGCCGACGGCAAGGTCTACCGCGGCGACCTGACCCGGTTCTTCCAGGGCGACCCGACGGCCGGCGTCTTCATGACCGGGTTCTTCCCGATCTTCATGTTCGCCCTGCCCGCCGCGGCGCTGGCGATCTGGCGCCACGCCCGCCCCGAGAAGAAGAAGCTCATCGGCGGCATCATGCTGTCGACGGCCCTCACGGCGTTCCTCACCGGCATCACGGAGCCGCTCGAGTTCTCGTTCATGTTCGTCGCCTGGCCGCTCTACCTCGTGCACGCGGTGCTCACCGGCACGTCGATGATGCTCGTCAACGCGCTCGACATCCACACGGGCTTCTCGTTCTCGGCCGGGCTCATCGACTACGTGCTCAACTTCGGCCTGTCGCAGAACTCGATCTGGCTGATCCCCATCGGCCTCGGCTACGCCGTCGTCTACTACGTCGTCTTCAGCTTCGTCATCAAGAGGTGGAACCTCAGGACGCCGGGCCGCGAGGACGACGACGCCGACGCCGAGTCGGCCGACGCCGCGACGAAGGCCTGAGGCCCGCCGTGGAGGTCGTCGTCGTCCGGGACGCCGCCGAGGTCGGCCGCGTCGCCGCCGCCCTGGTCGCCCAGGTGGTGACCCGCGACCCGGAGGCCGTGCTCGGCCTGGCCACCGGGTCGTCGCCCACGGGCATCTACGCCTCGCTGGCCGCGCGCGTCGCGGCGGGCGAGCTCGACCTGGGCCGCGCCTCCGGGTTCGCCCTCGACGAGTACGTGGGGATCCCGCTCGGGCACCCCGAGTCGTACGCGTCGGTGATCCGGCGCGACGTCGTCGAGCCCCTCGGCATGGACCCCGCCCGCGTGCGGGTGCCCGACGGCCGCGCGGACGACCTCGAGGCGGCGGCCGCCGAGTACGAGGCCGCGATCGCGGCGGCCGGCGGCGTCGACCTGCAGATCCTCGGCATCGGCACGAACGGGCACATCGGCTTCAACGAGCCGACCTCGTCGTTCGCGTCGCGCACCCGCATCAAGACGCTCGCGCCGCGCACCCGCGCCGACAACGCCCGCTTCTTCGACGACCCCGACCAGGTGCCCACGCACTGCATGACGCAGGGGCTCGGCACGATCCTCGACGCCCGGGCCGTGGTGCTCGTGGCGCAGGGAGAGGGCAAGGCCGCGGCCGTCGCCGGGGCGGTCGAGGGGCCGCTCTCGGCGATGTGCCCCGGCAGCGCCCTGCAGCTGCACCGGCACGCGACGATCGTCGTCGACGAGGCGGCCGCGTCGCGCCTGACGCTCGTGGACTACTACCGGCACACCTACGACGCCAAGCCGGAGTGGCAGCGCTTCGAGTGACGGGCCGGGTCAGCCCTTGAGCTCGGGGAAGTCCTCCTCGCGCCACTCCCCCGCGAGCGGCGCGGCGCCGGGGGCGACCGCGGCCTCCTCGCGCTGCCGCAGCTCGACGCGACGGATCTTGCCCGAGATCGTCTTGGGCAGCTCGGCGAACTCCACGCGGCGCACCCGGTCGTACCCGGGGAGGTTCGCGCGGGCGTGGGCGAGCACGGCGCGGGCGGTCTCGGCCGTGGGCTCCCAGCCCTCGGCGAGCGCCACGTACGCCTTGACGACGGCGAGCCGCACCGGGTCGGGCGCCGGCACGACGGCCGACTCCGCCACGGCCGGGTGCTGGATGAGCACGCTCTCGACCTCGAACGGCGACACCTTGTAGTCGCTCGACTTGAAGACGTCGTCGGTGCGCCCGACGAACGTGATCATGCCGTCGTCGCCGCGCACCGCGACGTCGCCGGTGCGGAAGAGGCCGTCGCGCTGGGCGGCCTCGGTGCGCTCGTCGTCGCCGAGGTAGCCCCGCATGAGGTTGACGGGGCGCACGGCCAGGTCGAGGCAGACCTCGCCCTCGTCGCCGCGCTCCCCCGAGATCGGGTCGACGAGCACGACGTCGACGCCGGGCAGCGGACGCCCCATCGACCCCGCCCGGACGGTGCCGCCCGGTGCGTTGGCCACGATGGCCGTCGTCTCGGTCTGGCCGTAGCCGTCGCGGATGCCGAGGCCCCAGCCCTCCTGCACGCGGTCGATGACCTCGGGGTTGAGCGGCTCGCCCGCCGAGAGCGCCTCGCGCAGGGCGCTCGGCCGCTCGCCCAGCGACGACTGGATGAGCATGCGCCACACCGTCGGCGGAGCGCAGAACGACGTCACCTGCGCCCGCTCGAGCTGCTCGCGCAGGGCGGCGGGGCTGAACCGGCGGTAGGCGTGCACGAAGACGGTCGCCTCGGCGGTCCACGGGGCGAAGAAGCAGCTCCACGCGTGCTTGCCCCAGCCCGGCGACGAGATCGTCATGTGCACGTCGCCCGGCCGGACCCCGAGCCAGTAGGCCGTCGTGAGGTGGCCCACCGGGTACGAGGCGTGCGTGTGCACGACCATCTTGGGCTTGCTCGTGGTGCCCGAGGTGAAGTAGACGAGGCAGGGGTCCTCCGTCGCCGTGGCGACGTCGGGGCGGGCGCCGGAGGCCCGGTGCGAGTCCGCCCAGTCGGTCCAGCCCGCCGGTGCCGCGCCTCCTGCCGGCCCGACCGCGATGCGCGTGACGGCCTCGATGCCGGGGACGCCGTCGAAGAGCGCCGCCTCGTCGGCGCCCGCGACGACGTGCCGGACGCGGCCGCGGTCGATCCGGTCGGCGAGGTCGGCGGTGCCGAGCGCCGTCGAGGTGGGCAGGATCACCGCGCCGAGCTTCATGACGGCGAGCATCGCCTCCCACAGCTCGACCTGGTTGCCGAGCACGAGCATGACGTGGTCGCCGCGGACGACGCCGAGGCCCTGCAGCCAGGCCGCGACCTGGTCGCTGCGCCGGCGCATGGCGTCGTAGCTGACGCGGTCCTCGGAGCCGTCGTCGTGCACGATCCAGAGGGCCAGCCGCTCGTTGCCCTCGGCGACCACGTCGAACCAGTCGCGCGCCCAGTTGAACGCGGTGCCCACGTCGGGCCAGCGGAAGGCGGCACGCGCCGCGTCGAGGTCGTGGGAGTGCTCGACGAGCAGGTCGCGGGCGGCGCGGAACGCGTCGGTGCCGGAGGCTGCGGGCACGGGCACGGGGGCGGACGACGGGGCGGTCGGGTGCATCCGTCGATCATCCTCCCGCGGGCATGCCGGCGGCGGCATGGGGGACGCTCCCCGTGCGGCGAGTCCATGGATGCGCCGTGCGTCGTGTGGACGTTGCGTGACGGAGGGGCCTGTCCGGCCCCGCAGGGTGCACAGTGGTGCGATGACGACGCAGTCCCTCCTCGTGCTCGGCGGCACCGGCCAGATCAGCGCGTCCGTGGTCCGTGAGGCGGTGCGGCGCGGCACGCGGGTGACCGTCCTCAACCGGGGCGCCACGAGCATCCGGCCGCTCCCCGACGAGGTCGAGCGCCTCGTCGCCGACGTGCGCGACGAGGCCGCCTTCGCGGCGGCCGTCGCCGGGCGGCGCTTCGACGTGGTCGTCGACGTGCTCACGTACACGCCCGAGGAGCTCGCCCGCACCCTCCGCGTCGTGGGCGGCGCCTGCGACCAGTACGTCTTCCTCGGCTCCGCGTCGAGCTACCAGAAGCCGCCGTCGGCGCTGCCGATCACGGAGGCGACGCCGCTGCACAACCCGTGGTCGGCGTACGCGAGGGACAAGATCGCCTGCGAGCGCCTCCTGCGCGAGGAGCACGTGGCCGGCCGCGTCCGCGCGACGGTCGTGCGCCCCTCGCACACGTACGACCGGACGCACGTGCCCCTGCTCGGCGGCTGGACCGTCGTCGACCGCATGCGCCGCGGCGAGCCCGTCGTGCTGCACGGCGACGGCACCTCGATGTGGGCGATGACCTGGTCGGACGACTTCGCGCGGGCCTTCGTCGAGCTGCTCGGCCACCCCGAGGCGATCGGCGAGGCCTACCAGATCATGGCGCCCGAGCCCCTCACCTGGAACCACATCGCGCACTGCCTGGCCGACGCCGCCGGGGTGGGCGACTCGCTCCGCGTCGTGCACCGCACCACGAGCGACATCGTCGAGGCCGTGCCGGAGTGGGACGCCGACCTGCGCGGCGACCGCAGCCACCCGGCCGTGTTCGACACGACCAAGATCCGGGCGCTCGTGCCCGACTGGGCACCGCAGGTGGCCTTCGCCGAGGGCGCCCGTCGTGTCGTCGCCTGGTACGACGGGGACGCCTCGCGTCGCGTCGTCGACCCCGAGGTCGACGCCCGCTACGACCGGCTCGCCCTGCGCTGACGCTGCCGCGCGCCGCCGCCCTCGGTCGACCTGGCCGAGAAGGCGACAGGTCGCGCCCGACACGCCGAGAAGGTGCGGCGCCGCAGGGCACGTCCACCGCGAGAGGTCGCCTTTTTCGGAGGTTCACGGAGCGCAGGAGGCTCACGTGGCGCAGGAGGCTCCGGCCGGCCCGCGCGGCACGGCACCCCGGACGCACGAGCGCGCCGCCACCCGCGAGGGCGACGGCGCGCTCGACGGCCGGAGGGGCGTCGCGTCAGCGGCGACCGAGCTTGCGCTCGCCGCCGGGGCCCTGCGTGTAGAGCAGGTTGTAGTGGCGGTAGATGGCGGCCTCGTCCGTCGACTGGAGCTCGCCGTCGGTGTCGATGGAGGGGGCGTCCTTGGCGACCTTCTTGTCGTACTGCACGGTGAGGTGCTTCGGCGAGACGGTGGCGCCGTCGAGCGGCACGAAGAGCAGCTTGGAGCGGCCGAGCAGGCCGGCGGTGACGGTCGCGAAGGCGGGCAGGTCGCTCGCGGTGTCGTAGTAGATGCTCTCCATCGTGCCGATCTTGTCGCCCGAGGGGTCGACGATCGGCATCCCGATCCAGTCGCGGACGTTGGCGGCTTCGAACATGCGGTGCTCCTCGGGAGGTCGAACGGTGGGACTCCGACGGTAGTCGCGCGACGGGCCTCGCGCGCGGCGCTCCGCGCGTAGCCTCGGCCCATGACCACGCACCACCTCGAGGCCTCGCCCGGCACGGCCGTCGACCACTACGACCCGGAGCACGCGCCCGTGCTCACCGTGCGGCCCGGCGACCGGGTCGTCGTCGGCTCGCTCGACGCCAGCGGCCACCTCGAGCGCCAGCGGACGCCGGGCGAGGTGCGCCCGAAGCTGCTGCCCGGGGGCCGGGGCCACTGCCTCACCGGGCCGATCGCCGTGCGCGGCGCCGGTCCCGGCGACGTCCTCGCCGTCCGCTTCGAGTCGCTGACCCCGGGCGACTGGGGCTGGACCGTCGCGGGCGGCCGCGACACCCCCGTGGCCCGCCGCCTCGGACTGGTCGACGTCGACCCGGCCTGGCTGCTCTGGGACATCGACGCGGAGGCGGGCACCGCGACGGAGTCCCGGGGCGGGTCGGTGCGGACCGCGCCGTTCCTCGGGGTCGTGGGCGTGGCTCCTGCCGAGCCCGGGCAGCACACGACGACGCCGCCGCGTCCGGGCAGCGCCGGCAACGTCGACTGCAAGGAGCTCGTCGCGGGCTCGACCCTCTACGTTCCGGTGCAGGTGCCGGAGGCCCTGCTCTACCTGGGCGACGGGCACGCGGCGCAGGGCGACGGCGAGTCCGGCGGCACGGCGGTCGAGTGCGCCATGACCACCCGTGTGCGCATCGACGTCGTGCGCGACCGCCCGGTGCCCGGCGTGCACGCCGAGACCCCGGCCGGGCGCATCACGTTCGGCTTCTCGACCGACCTCGACGAGGCCACGGGCGACGCGCTCGACGCGATGGTCGACTGGCTCGCCCTGCTGCTCGGCTCCGACCGTGCCACGGCCCTCGCGTGGTCGAGCGCCGTCGTCGACCTGCGCGTCACGCAGATCGCGAACCAGACCTGGGGCGTGCACGCCCTGCTGCCGACAGGGGCGCTCACGCTGCCGCGCTGAGCAGCGCCGCCGTGCGCCGTGCGCCGTGCGCCGGCGGGGCGGTCGGGCTGTCGGCGCCGTCGTGACCGTCGGCGCCGCCGGGCCCGTGGCACCGCCGGTGCCCGCCGGGGCTCAGGTCCGGCGGGCGCGGCGGTGCTCGTGCCGTCCGGGTGGCTCAGGGACCTGGACGGCGCTCCGCCGGAGCGGATACCTTCACGATAGAGCTGCTTGCCCGTCGAGGTACATCCCCAGGTCGAGGGTCAGGGCGCGAGTGCCCGCAGGATGCTCGACCGGCCCCGCCCCGGCCGCTAGCCTGGCGCCATGGTCGACCTCCGCCTCGAAGCCCTCAGCGCCGCCACCATCGTCGCGGCCAACTCCCTGACGCTGAAGCCCGGTCAGGAGCAGTTCGTCGCCCCCGTGTCGCACTCCATCGCCGAGGCGTACGTGAACCCCACGACGGCCTGGCCGCGCGTGGTGCTCGACGACGACGAGGTCGTCGGCTTCATCATGGGCAACTTCGACCCCGACGCGAGCGACGAGAAGCTGCGCAGCTGCATCTGGCGCATCAACGTCGCCGCCGACGCCCAGGGCCAGGGCGTCGGTCGCTTCGCCGTCCACTCCCTCGCCGAGGAGGCCCGCAGCCGCGGCTTCGACCGGCTCACGGTCATCTACGAGCCCGGCGACGACGGCCCCGAGGCGTTCTTCGCCCACATCGGCTTCCGGGTCGTCGGCGAGACCGCCTACGGCGAGCACTTCGCCGAGCTGACGATCGCGCCCGCGTCGCAGGGTGACTGACGGGGCCGACGGGGGCGCTCCTCCTACCGGCGACGACTTCGCCTCGCGCGTGCTCGCCGTCGTCGACGCGGTGCCGGAGGGCCGGGTCATGACGTACGGATCGGTCGCCGCCGCCCTCGGGTCGCGGGCGGCCCGCGGCGTGGGGCAGGTGATGGCGTACGCCGGTTCGGGCTCGCCGTGGTGGCGCGTCGTGCGGGCTTCGGGCCACGCGCCCGTGGGCCACGAGCAGCGCGCCCTCGAGCACTGGCGGGCCGAGGGCACGCCCCTGCGGGGCGGCAGTACCGGATCGTGGCGCGTCGACCTCGCCGCCGCGGCCTGGTGGCCGGGCGACGAGGACTGACGGTCGATCAGACCAGGGAGTCGCGCCAGGCGGCGTGCAGCTGGGCGAAGCGGCCCGTCCCCGCGATGAGGTCGGCGGGGGTGCCGTCCTCGACGATGCGCCCGTGCTCCATGACGAGCACCCGGTCGGCGATCGCGACGGTCGACAGTCGGTGCGCGATGATGAGCGCCGTGCGGTCGGCGAGCAGCGTCTGCAGCGCCTCCTGCACCATCCGCTCGGAGGGGATGTCGAGCGACGCCGTCGCCTCGTCGAGGATGAGCACCGCCGGGTCGGCGA